>Ga0256841_1001757_pt1 | contig 18009 bp, 10 predicted proteins | sample 356308metaG_FD_185971 | JGI IMG/M metagenome (GOLD analysis project Ga0256841, IMG submission 185971) | Hydrothermal vent microbial communities from Mid Atlantic Ridge, Atlantic Ocean - 356-308 | ecosystem: Environmental > Aquatic > Marine > Hydrothermal vents | place: Atlantic Ocean: Mid... | reverse complement strand
CTAGGAGCCTGTCGGGTTTAGGCAATCGTAGCGAGCATGGTGGGAGAGCGAGTCCGGATGTTCGCAATTTTGAGGCGCATAGTGGACCTACGCAACGAAAAATTGCGGGAATCCGGGCCGCTCTCCCGCCAGCACAGTAGATTGTTCCTAAACCCGACAGGCTCCTAGGGCACGGCAAACGGATCGGGCAGGCATGGGAATGGATTCAAGCAAACGGCTGGACGAACAGGATACCGATAGCGATTGCGTTGCGGCGGGGCTGGCGCTGCTCGACGAACTGCCGCAGCTGCCCGCCGCCATTCACCAGTTGTTCGAAGCCCTGTCGGACGATGACATCGACCGCCACCAGCTGGCCGCCATCCTGGACCAGTGTCCGTCCCTGGCAGCCAAACTGGTGGGGCTCGCCAACAGCGCCTATTTCAGCCGCGCATCGACTATCAACGGGGTCTCCGACGCCATTTTTGTCATCGGTTTTCGTACCGTGCGCAGCCTGGCGACCGCAACCGCGCTGCAGGAACCTTTTTCCAATAACCACTGCCCCGCCTTTCAGCCGGGCCGGTTCTGGCTGCACGCCGCCCTGACCGCGCACGTAGCGAAAGAACTGGCCAAAAAAGCCTCACCGGTGCTTGCACTGAGTCCCGACGAAGCCTATCTCGCCGGCCTGCTGCACGGCATCGGACTGCTGGCCATGGCACACCTGTTCCCGCAGGAGCTGGACCGGGTGCTTACCGGTAGTGGCGGGCAGACGGGTGCGCTTAGTGTGCACATGCAACAGCAATTCGGCGCATCCCATCACAGCGTTGGCGCGGCCCTGCTGCGACGCTGGCACTTACCGGAGCTCTTCAGTTGCACGACCGAACACTACGGGAACCCGGACTACCAGGGCGATTGCTGGATGGCGTGCCGGCTGATTACGGTCGCGCACGACTGGGCCGATCATGTCATCCACCGGGACCCGCAACACGCCTTTGACCAGCACGGCCTGAACCTGCTTGGCATTCGGCCGGAGGACAGTGAAACGGTGGCCGAATCCTGTCTCGAACAACTGGAAAGCTTTACCGGCCTGGCCGAACTGATCAGCGGGGAAGCACCCGAATTCTGCGACCCGGAAACCGTGGCCGATGCCGCCGTGGAACTGAAAGACCGGCTGGTCGACACCATCGAATCCCTGTCGTCCCTGAGTGCGCTCACCGAAATCAACATCCAGGACCGCAGCGAGGAAGCTGTACTGCGCGGCGCGCTCAGGGTGCTCATGGCCAACCAGGACATGCAGCGTTGCTCGATCTTCCTGGTGGACGGCGATGAACTGCTGAATGCCGCCGGGCTGAGCTGGTCGGAGCAAAACGAAGGGGACCGGGAAAAAGCGCCGGCAGCCGTGTCCACACACCGTTTCCGGGTTGGCGAAGGCCTGATCGGCCTGGCTGCAAAAACCGGCGAGATCCAGCATTGCCGGGACTGCAGCGTGGACCCGCGTTTCAAACAGAAACAGACGGAAACCGATGCCGGGCTGGGCTCCATTATCAGTGTCCCCATCTGTTTCCAGGACACGACCCTGGGCGTACTCAATATCTCCCACCGCCAGGCCAATATTTTCACGGAGTGGGACGAGCGTTTCCTGTACGTGTTCTGCAACATGCTTGGACAGCTGATCAAGTCCAACCGCCTGTTGAGAAAAATGGAACACGAAATCGAGCAACGCACCCTGGAACTGCAGGTGGCCCTGGAACGCGCGGAGTCACTGAGCATTCTCGATGGCCTGACGGGCGTACACAACCGGCGTTATTTCATCAGCAACTTCAGCACGCTGATCGAACAGTGCGCGCGCTACCGCCACAAGCTGGCATTGCTCATGATCGATATCGATGATTTCAAGCAGATCAACGATACCTATGGCCATCTCGAAGGGGACCGCATTCTGAAAGCGATCGCCAGCGTTCTGAAACACTGCGCCAGGGGCGCGGACATTATCGCCCGCTTTGGTGGCGAGGAATTTATCGTTGCGCTGCAGGATACGGACTGCGAAGGCGCCAGCCACGTGGCCGGCCGCATCCAGGACGAAATTCGCCTGCTATCCTGCGGACAGGGCGACAACCGGCGTGGCGTAACCGCCAGTATCGGTATGTCCTGTTACGCCCGGCCCGGGAACATGCCGATCAAGACACCGGAACAGTGGATTCAGGAAGCGGATGAAGCCCTGTACCGCGCCAAGCACTCCGGCAAGAACCGGATCGCGGTCAGCGTCGCGGATGCGCTGTAGCCGGTCTGACAGACTGCTGAAAGAATCCGCCAGGTCTATGCCCGCTCGCTCGCGGGTGTCGTCCGGGATGCGCGCGCTTCCGCCTCGATAAACACCCGCTTCACTGCCGGAAACGCCTGCTTGATCTGCGCATCCATCGCCGCGATCAGCCGTTCCAGCTGTCCCGCATCGATCTCGTCGCGAAAATCCACGCTCAGGTTGACCAGGATAAAATCCGGTCCCATGTGCATGGTCAGCACTTCATTGACCTGTTCAACCCCCTCGCTGGCCTGCACCAGGCTGCGAATCCCGTCCACCGTCGGGGACTCTGCCGCTTCACCGATCAGCAGGCTCTTGGTTTCCCAGGCCAGCCAGATGGCCGTCCCGCCAAGAATGCAGCCGATCACTACCGAGGCGATGCCGTCGAAATACAGAATGCCGGTAAGCTGCGACAGGCCGATGCCCAGGAACGCTACCACCAGGCCCAGCATGGCGGCGGAATCTTCAAACAGGACCACGAAGACTGTCGGGTCCTTGCTGCGTTGCACGGCTTCGATATACCCCCACTTGCCCTTGACCCGGGTAAACTCGGTAAGCGCAAACAGCCAGGCCGCACCCTCGAACAGCATGGCCAGGCCAAGCACAATATAGTTAACCAGTGGATTGCGGATCGCTTCCGGTTGCAGGATGTGGTGGACACCCTCGTAGACCGAAATGCCGGCACCGACCGCAAAGATGAGGATCGCGACGACAAAACTCCAGAAATAGATCTCCTTGCCATGACCAAACGGGTAGCGCCGGTCTGCCGGTTTGCGCGCCTGTTTCAGACCGTAGAGCAGCAACATCTGGTTGCCGGTGTCCACCAGCGAGTGTATGCCTTCGGACAGCATGGCCGAACTGCCGCTAAGCGCCGCTGCAACAAACTTGGTCAGCGCGATCAGCGCGTTGCCGGCCAGCGCGGCAAAAATGACTTTCCTGGATGATCCCGCCATGCTTTTTCCCTTACCACTGCCCCGGAAGCCGGATTCGCTCATGGTCTGCAGGCGTGTCGCGGCATTTTACTCTGTGCCGCTGAAAGGTACTATACTGCACTCTTTTGGGGAAGCCGGGTGCATATCCATCCGCAACGGCTTTTCCCGGCGATCGAACAAGCGGTTTCCCCATGTCCAGGCTGTTCACCAAACTGCAGGAAAATATCCGTTACCTGATCGACCAGGCTTTCGCGCACAAGTTCATCGGCCAGTCGCTGCTGTTCCTCACCCTGGTCGTCACCGTTACGCTGATTGGCATGACCGCCGTGTTCTTTGGGCTGTTCTCGGAACAAAACGCCCATATCAGCACCATCCCGCACGATATCGATGCCGGCTTCTGGGATTCCCTGTGGTGGTCCCTGAACCAGGTCATGCGCCTGCCGGGGTTCGCCAAGGCCTATGGCGCCACCCTGCCGATCATCATGTATTCGCTGTTCCTGTCCCTCATGGGGCTGGTGGTTTTCAGTGTCCTGATCTCGCTGATCAACAACACCATGCGCAGCCGTATCGAGGCCCTGCGCAAGGGCGATACACAGGTGCTGGAGCGCAACCACATGCTGGTGCTGGGCTGGAACAACAAGATATTCTCGGTCCTGCAGCAGCTCGCCCGGCTGCAACCGGGTATCAAGGTCGTCATACTGGCGCCGCGCGAGATCGATATGATGCAGGAGCAACTGCGCATCGCCGGCATCCGGCGCGAGAAAATCAGAATCATCCTGCGCAGCGGTACACCCAGCAATCACGGTGAACTCGACCGGGTTGCGGTCGACAAGGCCTCCGGCGTCATCGTGCTGGCGACGGATGCCGACGACAGCGAGACCATCAAGACCGTGGTGCTGCTCACCTCACGCCGGGACTGGGAGGGCGAACCTCCGGTACTGACCACCGAAATCGCCCTGGAACACAACTACGAACTGGCCAGCATTGCCGCTCGCAAACGGCTGCATATCGTTTCCTCCAGCCGCATCATCAGCAAGGTAATCGTACAGACCGTGCGTAATCCAGGCCTGGCGGATGTCTACAGCGAAATCTACGCACCGGCCGGCAACAGCATTTTCGTACAATCCATACCGGACTGTATCGATCGACCGATGGCCGAGATCGCCTACGGGCTGAGCAACGCCATTCCTGTCGGCATCGCCTGGGACGAGAAGCGCGGCGATCGCGTCCGCCATGCCGCCGGCCTCAACCTGGAGCCCGAATACGAGATTGCCGAAGATGAACAACTGGTACTGCTGGCACGTGGCCTGCCGATCCACTGCAAGCGTCCCGAACAGTTACCCGTGTCGAAGATCTACCGCGAAGGCGGGTCGGTGCCGCACGTTCCCGGCCGGGTACTGCTGATCGGCTGGACCGACCTGCTGCACGATATCCTGCAGGAACTGGATGCACATTCCCTGAGCGGGACCGAGGTCACCATCCTGTCAGAGAGCCCCGTGGAACAGGCGGAACAGGCAATCACGGCCCACCAGCAAACCCCTTTCAGGAACCTGACCCTGAGTTTCCGGCAAGGGGACGCCGTGCTGCAGGCAGCCTATACCGACATCGACCTGGCCTCGTTCCAGACGATTGTCGTGCTCGCCGATCAGACCGGCGACCGCGTCACTCACCAGGCGGACCGGCAGGCCGATGCGGACACCCGCACCCTGCGGGTACTGCTGCGCCTGTCGGATCTGACCGCGGCCCTGGCTGCGCAACCCCATACTGTGGTCGAACTGCTGGACGATAACAATCGCCCGCTGCTCGAGGGTCTGGGCGTGGATGATATCGTGGTCAGCTCGGAGGTAGTCAGTGCGCAGCTGGCGCAAATTGCACGCCAGGAGGTACTCGCACCGATCTATCGTGAGCTGCTCAGCGCCGGTGGTGTGGAAATCAGCCTGCGCCCGGCCGGTGATTACGTTCAGCTGCACACGGATTGCGGTTTCCATGACCTGCTCTACGCGGGTCAGCAGAAAATGGAAATTGCCCTGGGACTGCGCCTGGCGCAGCACAACGGCAAGGTCCTGCTCAATCCCCCGCGCGATGCCCGCTGGCAACTGGGAGAACAGGACAAGGTCGTGGTGCTGGCACAGCAGGTCTACCAGTAGCCATACCGTGACCGCCGACTACGCGGCGCTGCTGCCCAGAAACTTCCCGATCTTTTCCAGCAACCGGTTGAGATTGACCGGCTTGGTGTCGTAGTCGTCACAGCCGGCTTCGCGGGCTTTCTCTTCGTCACCGGCCATGGCGTGCGCCGTCAGGGCAATGACCGGTATGTTCCGGGTTGCGTCATCCGCCTTGATGCGGCGGGTGGCCTCCCAGCCGTCGATGACCGGCAAACTGAGGTCCATCAGGATGATATCGGGGCCCGCCGATGCAGCCATATCGACACCCGCCTGACCATCAACGGCGATCACCACCTCGAAGCCCTTGCGCTCCAGTCGACGCGACAGCATGTCACGGTTCATTTCGTTGTCTTCAACCAGCAGTATCTTGCTCATTTTCAGTTCCAGTCCTGTCTGTCCCGGCGTGCTCGATATGGCACGCTGCAATGGCTTCACGCACGTGTTCCAGTAATTGCTCGCGCGTCCAGGCACGTTTTTCGACGACATGATCAACCAGCCCCGCCAAGCGCCTGCGCTCGTCTTCGCCCAGGTCCCTGGCCGTTACCACGATGACCGGAATATGCCGCCATTCCGGCATTGCCCGCATCGCCAGCAGGAAGTCGAAGCCATCCATCACCGGCATCATCAGGTCCAGCAGGATCAGCCGGGGTGTCTGCGACGCCATGCGCGCCAGCGCTTCCTCACCGTTGCCGGCCTCGCAGACCTGCCAGCCAGCCTTCTCCAGGTCCCGCGCCATGACCGCACGGGTATCCGTATCGTCCTCGACCAGCAGCGCCGTGCCGGCTTCACCGGCCGTGGCATAGCGACCCAGCGCCCTGTGTAACAGGTCCCTGTCAACAGGCTTGGTCAGGTAATCGACCGCGCCGAGCGAGTAACCCCGTGTGCGGTCGTCGATCATGGTCAGCATGATCACCGGTATTGTACGCAATACCGGGTCTGCTTTCAGGGCGCGCAACACCGACCAGCCATCCATGCCGGGCATCATCACGTCCAGGGTGATGGCGACCGGCCGTAACTCGTGCGCCAAACGCAGGCCCTGCTCGCCATTCCCGGCGGTGACCACGGCATAGCCGTCCCTGGTCAGGTAGCGCCGGATGATTTCGCAGGCTTCCGGGTCATCGTCGATGACCAGCACCCGGTCACCCGACCCGGCTTCACCGGCCGTGGCGGTGGTCTCCGCCGGGGTCTTGCGGGTGTCTTTTCCGGGCAACGAGACCGGCACACGAACGGTAAAGGTGGAGCCGTGACCGAGTTCACTGTACACACTCAGCTCACCCCCCATCAGCTTGCAGAAACGCTGCGAAATCGCCAACCCGAGCCCGGTGCCGCCATAGTCACGCGTGGTGGACCCGTCCGCCTGGGTGAATTCCTCGAACACCTGTTCCAGCTTGTCTTCCGCGATACCGATACCGGTATCACTGACAGCAAAGGTCAGCCAGTCCCCGTCTTCCTGCCGGGTGCGGTTGATGTGCAGGGTCACCGTGCCGTTATGGGTAAACTTCGCCGCATTGGACAGCAGGTTGAACAGTGTCTGGCGCAAGCGGGTCAGGTCCTGCCGGGCTGTGCCCAGCTGCGGTCCGCGCTCGACCGACAGGGTGTTGCCGTTCTTTTCCATCAACGGGTGCGCGGTGCCGCTGACTTCATCGATAAACGAGTCGATATCGATGTCTTCGGCATACGTTTCCATCTTGCCGGATTCGATCTTGGAGAGATCGAGCACATCGTTGATCAGCGCCAGCAAATGGGTGCCTGCCTGGTTGATTTTTTTCAGGTCCGGGACGAAATCCTCCTGGCCGGCCTCCCCGGCCTCCTCCATGAGCATCTCGCTGTAACCGAGGATCGCATTCATGGGGGTGCGCAGCTCGTGGCTCATGTTGGCGAGGAACGCACTCTTGGCCTGGTTGGCGGCATCGGCCAGGTCCCGGGCGGCTTCCAGGTCGGCCTGCAGGGACTTGAGCTCGGTGACATCGAGTATGGTGCCGTCCAGCATTTCCACTGAACCGTCCTCGCCATACTCGGCCTGTCCCCGTTCATACACGTAACGCACGCCGCCGTCGGCATGAATAATCCGGTACTCCACCATGTACGGCGCACGCGCCTCGACCGCGGCAGCCACGTGCGCGGCACGCGGCGCGCTATCCTCCGGGTGTATCAGTCCGGCAAACGAACGTCCGGCATTGCCGAGAAAATCAGCCGGGGGATACCCGGTCAGCACCTCGACCTCGCTGCTGACAAACAGCATGCTCCAGTTGCTGTCCGGCCGACAGCGATACACCGTACCGGGAATGGTATCGACCAGGATCCGGTACTGGCGCTCGCGCTGCTTGATCTCCGTAATGTCACTGGATACCCCGCCCACGGCAAACAATTCACCTTGTTCATCCTCGACCGGGAATTTGTAGGACATGTAGGTATGCAGGGTTCCATCTTCCTGCGGCAGGTGTTCCTCGCTGCGGATCGCGCGACCGGCTTCCGCGACGCGCCGGTCATGGCTGCTGAACGATTCAGCAACCGGCACCGGGAACAGATCGAAATCCGTGGCACCAATGGCGCGCGCCGCATCCACACCGCTGACTTCGCACCACACCCGGTTCACCATCAGGTAACGTCCGGCCAGGTCTTTCAGGTAGATGACCGCGGGTGAATTGTCCAGCACAGCGTGCATCAGCATGCGGTTATAGTTCACCGCTGCATCTGCGCGCCGGAGACGGTGCAGGAAGTAGGCCAGGCCCAGGGCCAGCAGCAGGATGCCCAGCGGCAACCAGATGCTGCCCGCGTTCCACCCCGGGTACAACTCCCTGCTGGCCGCATACGCACTGAGCTCCCAGTTATGGTCTGCAAATGGCAGCAGGGTGGTATAACTTAAAGCGTCGCCAGGGGTATCGATCCCTGTATCTTGCGATTTCTTGTCCAGGTTGCGGGAGACATGGCGATACATCAAAGCCCGGTCTTGCGGGTTGCTGAGATCCCGGAAGACCAGTGTGAGTCCGGCGGGCCGCGTGCTCCTGTCGAGTATGGCCTCCGTCATCGGCCCGATTTCCGTGACCATTACCACAAACCCGGCCACCGCGGCCTCACGTTGCGCCACCGTTTCCAGCGGCGTCCCCCGCCGGTACACCGGCAACGCCACGAACACGGAATATATTCCCGCTTCGGACTGGTCCAGTTGCAGGCGCGGCGAAACCGCCGGGTGGTTGTTGCGCGCCGCCTTTTCCAGGGTTTCCAGATACTCCGGACGGGCTGCCAGGTCGTAGCCGAGCACGGACCGGAACACCGCCTGTGGTTCGACGAAATAGATCGGGTAGTACACATCGCGCAGCGGCGCCGGTGTCGTCCCGCCATTCGCCGCGGCGCGGTCGCGCAGCACAAAGTCGGCAGAGACCTGCCGGCGTGCGGTGGTTTCCACCGCTTCGCGTTGTGCGGCAGGCACCTTCGGCACCCACTCCAGCGCGCGGATACCCGTATTGAGCGACAGGCTGCGTTTCACCAGGGCGTGAAACTCTTCCCGGGTGACGAAGGGCGAGGCCTCGTAGGCGGAACGCAGGTGATAAAGTGTTTCCAGGTAGGCATCGATACCGTGGGCAAGCGCCTCGGCATGATTACGGGCGGCTGCTTCAAAACGCTGTTGCACCGACGCCTGGAAACTGGTGTGTAACAGGCTGAACAGCGATACGGACAACAGTACCCCCAGCGCAATGACCACCGCCGGCGCAAAATCACGCCGCGAACGGGAACGCCTGCTGCCGCTTCCGGCCACAGACCGGGCTTTGAGCGCGAGAACCAGCGTCAACAGGATGCCGAAGATCAGCAGGCCCTCGTCGGAGAAATTCCTGGCCCCGGCGCCCATGCCTGCGACCATCCGGCTTTCCTGCGCAGACAGGGCCTGCCACAGCGCGAAGGTAATGGTGGAACCGGTGATGACGATCACCCCCGCAAGCCAGCGCGGCAGGTACTCGTGTCCTGCCCGGTCGTGGTCCCGGTACCAGGCCAGTGCAACAAACCCCGTGCCCAGCATGATGAATCCTGCCGCGGTATGAATCGCCATGCGGGTCATGTGGCCCCAGCCATAGGCCCCTTCCACACCGATCAGGTAACCGGCCAGTGCCACGACACCGAGGCTGATGATCAGGGCGCCCAGCATCGCCATCCACGCGCCGATGCGTGCGTAGCGGGCAAACAGCGCTCCCGGCAGCACGGTCAACCCGGTCAGACTGAAGCACAGCGCAGTGTTGGGTGCCATGCGGCCAGGATTGGAGGTTTGCAGATCGATATAATGTTCCATGAACAACTGGTCGATGTGCAGATCGACACCGGACAGGTATTCAAACAGGGTAAGCACGCCGACCAGCAGCACCGCGAAACCGCTCAGCGCAGCCGTGCGCCGCCAGGCGCCGCTGAGCGCCAGCAGGGCCAGTCCACTCAGGGCAAACCCGAGTGCCGTGTTGTATTGCATGGGTACAAAGGCGGGGCTGACCTGTATCAGCGCCGGCTGGTGCAGATACCACCCCAGCAAAACGGTGACACCCAGCAACAGCGCAACCATCCCCAACAGCCGTGCCAGATACAGTGCATGATTCAAATGGAGAAAGCGTCCGTTCACGGGCGGCATGGTATCAGCGTGTCCGCGCTGCGAACCAGACAATTCTCCTGCCTGTCAGCCAGAACGGGGCTGCAGTCCACAGCGCCCCAATCACTTTGAATGGATTAACCTCCACCTGGCGGTTGCTATCACTACCGTCATGCTGGCGGATATGCGTGCCCTGTATACCGCGCGGCGCGGCGGAAAACGCCGCTGGTCTGTTTCTGGTATAATAGGCGGTTGATCTATCGTCATGGATACATGGGTCTCCAGTCGGAGCCGGTATGCAAACTGTAAGGAATTCCAGACGGAAGACGGAATTTTTTACAATTATGACCTTATATGCAGGATGAAGATAACTTTACTACTTATTGTATTTAAAGGACTCTTTATTCTTTGCATGGAACTTGCTTGATTATTTTTACAGATATCCTGCGTTATCGGGATCTTGTTCATCACCTGTAACGCTGAGGACCCGATATCTGTATCACGCCAGACGGGAAGGCTCACGCTCTGATCCGGGGTTGACCGCTGTGCAGGACAAGAAACCATCACCCAATACGCTGACCGGCAGCAAGCAGCAGGCCCTGCGCTTTGCGCTGGAACGCGAACAGTGGTCGAGTGAACTGCAACTACGCTGCAAAGATCACTACCAAACCGAGATCGCACAACTGCAACAGCAGCTGGCTGAAACCCGGAACCGTCATGCGGCCACACGGCAGGCACTGAAAGCCGTCACCGATGAACGCGATCATGCGCAGCGCGAACTCAGGCGACTGGAATCCGCGCTGGAAGAGACAAGCTCCCAACGACAACCGGCCGGGCAAGCCGCCGTCGCAGTCCCCCTGCCCGCACAACACAGCAGCGGCACGCTCAGGCGGGCGACCGCGGCCGCAGCCGGTGTGCTGGCGTTCGGGGCCCTGTTCACCACCGTCGTATTCCAGGACGCACAGAGTCATGTCAATAACCGGCCACCTGCTGAAACTGCGTCCGCGCAGGCCCCGGGTGCGACGCAACCCGTCGAGCACGAAGCCACCTCCAGCGACAGGAAAACGAATCCGAAACCGAAACCGCAAACGAACAAGGACAGGAAAAAATATGCCCGCCTGAAACGCGTAAGCCAGCAACAGTGGGGGCCGCCGTTGCTCATGGCTGACGAGCCGGGCGCAAAACCCCGCGTCGTGTTCGATGCAAAAATCAGGGAGACGCAGGAAAACCTGCTGACGCTGGGTTTCGATATCGGCAAGGCGGATGGCTTCAACGGCCTGCGCACACGCCAGGCCCTTGCCGAGTTCCGCGCCCTGTATATCCAGGACTCCGCCGGCACGCTGTCGGACAGCGACCTGGCCGTTATCCTGCGCAACTATGCCAGCCTGGCCCGGGCCGACGCCGACCGCTTCGGCCTGGATCGGGGCGTAGTGGCTGCCATCCGGCTGAGCAGCGTACGCACCGGTGTGGATTTTTCCTACCTGATGAAACTCGCCGCCGCTGAAAGCAACTTTGAACCCGCGAGCGAATCGGCAAATTCTTCTGCTACCGGCATGTACCAGTTCACCCGCGATACCTGGCTGAACACCCTCGCCCGGCACGGCGACAAATACGGTCTGGCTGAATACACGGCAAAGATCGAACACTATACGACCAGGAGCGGCAACCGCCGCCCCAGGGTGCGCGACCAGGCCGTGTACCGGCACCTGCTCGAACTGCGCAAGAACCCCAGGATCGCGAGCATGATGGCCGCGGAATCCGCCCTCGACAACCAGCAGAAGCTGGCCTATTCCTTCGACCGCAAGCCGGCCCAGGCCGACCTGTACCTGACCCATTTCCTGGGCGCCAAGGGCGCCATTGCCTTTCTGAAAGCACTGGATGAAAACCCCGATACCTTTGCCGTGGACATGTTCCCCGAAGCGGCCCGCAGCAACTACGGTATTTTTCATCCCAAGACCTGCGCGCCGCGCACGGTCGACGAAGTCTACGAGCTGTTTGGCAAAAAGTTCGACACGCAGCATTACAGCGACCTCGCCGCAAACTGAGTCCCCACTCACCCGCCGGGCCGGAGCCCTGCCCCGCGCGTTGCCCCATGTCCCGGATGACTGCTGCTCCCGGCCCGCGAACCGGGCCACCACGCGGTTGACGCACACCCTTGTTTTGAATAGGATGCCGCACGGTTGTTGCAGTTTATTTCAACTCAGGGAAGCGATCGTAGCGTCCGGCCTGCCCGCGCCAGAGGCGATTAACGACACACGTACAAACGTCCCTCCTCCGGGCCGCAAAATGACCTGCCGCGAAAGAACATAATGTCGCTACGATTGAATACCGCTGTCCTGCCCCCATGGCTCACGCCCTTCATGCGCTGGCTGCCCAATGTCACCCGCGATGACCTGAAAGCCGACTTCATCGCCGGCCTGGCCGGCGGTATCATTGTGCTCCCGCAAGGCGTCGCCTTTGCCACCATCGCCGGCATGCCGCCCGAATACGGCCTCTATGCAGGAATGATCCCGGCCATTGTCGCCGCCCTGTTCGGTTCATCACGCCACCTGGTTTCCGGTCCGACCACTGCAGCCTCCATCGTGCTGCTTTCTTCATTATCCGTGTATGCAACCCCGGGCACAGCGGACTATGTTTCGCTGGCCCTGACCCTGACTTTCATGGTCGGCACCATCGAGTTACTGCTGGGCCTGGCGCGCATGGGTGTGCTGGTCAATTTCATTTCGCACTCCGTGGTAGTGGGCTTTACCGCGGGCGCCGCGTTACTGATTGCCGCCAAACAGCTCAAGCATTTTTTCGGTATCGAGATGCCTTCCGGCGGGCATTTTCACGACATCGTGCTGGCCTTCGGCGAACAAGCGAGCAATATCAATCTCTACGTCACCAGCGTCGCGATGGTCACGCTGCTGAGCGGCATTGCCATCAAACGCTGGATGCCCAAACTGCCCTACCTGATCATATCGATGGTGCTCGGCAGCCTGGTAGCCGTTGCGCTGCAACACCTGCTGGGAAACGACGTTACCCGCATTGCCACGGTCGGCGCCTTGCCGCCGAACCTGCCGCCGCTGTCCGCACCCGACCTGTCGCTGGACAATATCAAGAAACTGGCACCGACCGCCCTGGCGGTCACCCTGTTCGTACTGACCGAGGCCGTTTCCATCGGTCGCTCACTGGCCGCACGCGGAGGGTACCGAATCAACGGTAACCAGGAGTTCATCGGTCAGGGCCTGTCGAATATCGCCGGCAGTTTTTTCTCCGGGTATGTTGCAACCGGGTCGTTCAATCGTTCGGGGCTGAATTACGAATCCGGGGCACGCACCCCGCTCGCCGCTGTTTTCGCCGGGGTCCTGCTAATGCTGATTGTACTGCTGGTCGCACCCCTGGCCGCTTACCTGCCCAAGGCCACCATGGCAGGCGTACTGTTCATCGTGGCCTGGGGACTGATCGATTTCTCCCGCATCAAACACATCCTGCTCACCTCACGTCGTGAGACCTCCGTGCTGGCCGTGACCTTCTTCAGTGCACTGTTCCTGGAGCTCGAATTTGCCATCTTCGCCGGGGTCCTGCTGTCACTGGTACTGTACCTGGAGCGCGTTTCCAAACCCGCTATCCGCCGCCGCGTACCGGATCCCCGGCTGCCCAAGCGGCCGCTGGTTACTGACCCCGGTCTGCCCGAGTGCCCGCAGCTGCGCATCGCCCGTATCGACGGTTCGATCTTCTTTGGCTCCGTGACCCGCATACAGGAAACTTTCGACCTGTTCCGGGAAAACCGGCCGGAGCAGAAACACCTCGCCATTGCCGCCCAGGGCATCAACTTTGTCGACCTGCAGGGCGGCGAAGCCCTGGCCGAAGAAGCCAGGCGCCGCGCACAGATGGGTGGCGCCCTGTACATTATCAATATCAAAAAGGGACTCTGGGATGCGCTGGAAAAATGCGGCTGCCTGGACGAAATCGGCGCAAATCACGTATTCCAGGGCAAATCCGCCGCCATTCATGCCATCTACCAGAAGCTCGACAAATCCATCTGCGCCAGCTGTGACAAGCGTATCTTCAAGGAGTGCCAGGCGGAATTCGGTCGTCCCGAGTCCCAACCATCCTGGCAGTCATGATTTTCTGTATCGAAAACGACAGGCCACCCAAACCAGACCCTATGGAGCGTTGATATGCGTTATCTCTCATTGACCAGCCTGATCTTCTGCCTGTTTTTCACCCTCCTGCCGGCAGTACATGCCGCGGACAGCCATTGGCCGGTAGAAATTTACGACGTTATGGACAACCAGAAACTGGTTATTTTTCTCGCCAACGAAGACATTGCCGAGAGCCCGCAATGGCAACCGGCCGAGGGCGGCCCGCCGGTATCGATTGCAGATGCACTGGAATATGCCCACAGCTGGATCGAACAGGAACCGCAGCTGAAGGGGGCCAAAGTGCAGGAAATCGAACTCAAGCCTGTACACGAACACAAGCGTGAAAACCGGTGGTATTACCTGTTGCAGCTGCGCAGCGAAACGGACGGTAAAACCACGGCCAATTACATCGCCATCCTGTTCAACGGCAAGGTTGTCCCCGCTATCGTCGAACCGGCATCGATCAAGTAGATCCCGTTTACGAGCCCGTTCTACAGGAACCATCGTGGACCACGGCATCGTCACCAAACTGGTCCCGCAACTGTTCCAGCAACGGGCAGGGAATTCCCTTCACGTCTTTCAGACTGACCCGTTTCAGCTCACCGAAGTCCCGCAGCAACGCAATACTGTCCAGTGGATTACCATCGAGGATAATACGGGCCAGCCCCGTCAAACCGCGCAATGGAGTGAGTGACCGAACCCGGTTGCGGGCAAGATCGAGCTCGATCAGGTCCGACAGTGCCGCCAGTGGCGCAATGTCGACAACCCGGTTACCCGGCAGGTACAGGTTCTCGAGCTGCGTCAGTGCCTCCAGGCCTTCCAGCTTGACGACCTGGTTGTACCCCAGGTCAAGCTCTCTTAGCCCGGACAGGGTTCCAATTGCCTGCACACTGGCAATCCCGTTATGACTGAGGTCCAGCACCTGCAGCGAGTGCATGCTCCCCAGAGGTGTAATATCCGTCAACTGGTTGTGTGCCAGCGACAGAACATGCAGATCCCGAAAACGCCTGATCCAGGCGAGATCGTGAATCCGGTTATGATCCAGGTTCAGGTGAGTGACGGTCAGATAGGCATCGCCTTCCGGTATGGCGTCTATCCGGTTGTACCCCAGGTCAAGCCGCGCCAGCCTCTCCAGCGTCCCGAGGGGCGTGATATCCGTAATCGCATTGTGTGCCAGGTCGAGTTCTTCCAGATTCACCAGTTGCTCGATACCGGACAGGTCAGTAATCGGTTGCCCTTCCGGGTCGACGCATTGCAGGCGGTCGGCATGCCCGGCATCCATCCAGCCGTTCTTGCGGGCAGTGGCGCGCACGCAATCCTGCAGCGCCGCATCGGCGAATGACAGCTTTTCGATTGCTGTATAAACACTGGAGGAATCGGTACAGCCGTTCAGCAAAACCGCTGTTATCATCAGGATTAATGTGGTGCAACGCATGCCGGGACTGCAACCTCGCGTATAACAGGGGAAGCCCGAATCTCTCCTTTATCGTCATGCCGGCATGGGTCGGCATGAGCAATGGGCCAGAACTTCCCGGAAACGTTCAGGCGTCTATAATACCCGCAATCCGGTGCTGAAAGCAGCAACGGCTATTATGCGAAGACGGCTTTCATTTCCGGCAAACCATCACCAGGAGCCAGGCGATCAGCATGGCTGCCCCGGCACTTCAGCCATAAAAAAAGATAACGTGGTCATAGGGCATTGCCGGTACTGTAGTGATGGCGCACCCCCGACCTGCAAGCGTATGATTACGGGTTTTGGTAATCCGCAGAAAACGGTTATCAGGGAGGGAGCGTGGTGCGCCCGTGTGTTCCCGGCCACCTGATCAACACCGGTTCTGCGACCACGCATTTATGCGCAATGCATTGTAATATCAGGTAAATTAAATATGGATCCGCAAGAAATCAGACGCTCCGGTTCCGGCTGGACACGTTTTCTCCCCTTCCTGGCCTGGCTGCCTGAAATCAACGCAGAGACGTTGAAAGCCGATTTTATCGCCGGACTGACCGTTGCCCTGGTGGCCATACCGCAATCGCTCGCCTATGCGCAGCTGGCGGGTGTACCCGCCTACTACGGCCTGTATGCCGCGCTGTTACCGGTCATCGTTGGCGCCCTGCTGGGTTCATCACCGGCATTGTCGACCGGCCCGGTCGCCATGACATCGCTGCTGACCGCTGCCAGCGTCATGACGCTGGCCACCTACGGTACGGAACAGTTTTATTCCTATGTCATCCTGATGGCGCTACTCTCCGGCCTGTTCCAGATCGGCCTGGGGCTGGGTCGCATGGGCGTGCTGATCAATTTCCTGTCCTACCCCGTGCTACGCGGGTTTATCAACGCTGCCGCCATCATTATCGCACTGTCGCAGTTGCCTGCCATGCTTGGCCTGACACTGAAAAACAGCACGCATTTTCTCAGCGATATACTGCACGTTATCGAACACGCCAACCTGATGCATACCCTGTCGCTGGCATTCGGTGCAGGCTCACTCGTGCTGTTGGCACTGATGAAAAAATTCGCGCCCAGGCTGCCCGGCGTGTTGATCGTAGTGGCACTGGGAACCTGGCTCAGTTACCTCATTGGTTTTGAAGCAGACGGCGGCAAGGTGGTCGGCGTGATCCCGCAGGGACTGCCTGGCCTGAGTATGCCGCCAATGGACTGGTCAGCCAGCATGCATATGCTGCCTTCAGCCTTTGTCATTGCCATTATCAGTTTCATGGAAGCCATGTCCAGTTCCAAAATCATTGCGATTAAAACGCGCACACCCTGGGACGAAAACCAGGAATTGATCGGCCAGGGCTTTGCCAAGGTGGTGGCCGCCTTCAGCCAGTCCATGCCGGTCAGCGGTTCATTCTCACGCTCGGCGCTGAACCTGTCTGCCGGGGCAAGAACCGGTATGGCCTCGGTATTCAGTGCCTTGCTGGTACTGTTAACGCTGCTGTTCTTTACCAAGCTGCTGTATCACCTGCCCAAACCGATACTATCCGCCGTTATCATGATGGCCGTGTTCAGCCTGGTCAACGTCGAAACCATCAAGGATGCCTGGATAGCCAACCGACTGGACGGTATCGCGGCTGTCGTCACCTTTATCGCCACACTGATTTTCGCACCCAATATCCAGAATGGTATTCTTACCGGCATCATCCTGTCACTGGTACTGTTCCTGTTCCGCACCATGAAACCGCGCATCGTAGTGCTGGGCGAAGATGAACATGGAGTACTGCGCAGCGCCCGGCGCTACAACCTGCCGAAACTTCACACCCGGTTGACGGCGATTCGCTTTGACGGCCAGCTCTATTTTGCCAACGTCAGCTTTTTCGAAGAGTCCATCCTCTACCTGGTCAGCAGCGAACCGGAGCTCAAGGTGATCCTCGTGGTCGGCAACGGAATCAACGGCCTGGACGCCTCGGGCGTCGAGATGCTGAAAAACCTGCTTGAAAGGCTCGGCCAGGCCGGGATTACCCTGACGTTCTGTAACCTCAAGAGCACGGTGACGGATGTCCTGAAGCGAACCGGACTGATCGAAACCATTGGCCACGAAAATATATTTGCCTCGGAAAAACTGGCTATTGAAGCCATCAATGCGCGCCTGGCTGAAACAGATGACGACAGCACCGACACGCCATCAGCAGAACCTGTGAAAGAGTGAACATCATGCGCAAACGCGGATACGCACTGGCACTCTGTTGCCTGCTGATGACCCTGGGCATGGATGCGGCATACTCAAGTGATGCTGTACCGGTAGAACTGAAAATGATCGCGCACGAAGCGCAGGACGGTAGTACCGGCGCTCAGTTGCTGTACGGGCTGGCGTACCTAGAAGGACGTTACGGACTCAGGCCCGACCCGGCAAAAGGCGTGCACTGGCTGCGCCGTGCCGCCCGCACCGGCAATGCCTACGCGCAGTTGACGCTCGGTAGCTGTTATGCAAATGGCACAGGTGTG
>Ga0256841_1001756_pt1 | contig 18012 bp, 6 predicted proteins | sample 356308metaG_FD_185971 | JGI IMG/M metagenome (GOLD analysis project Ga0256841, IMG submission 185971) | Hydrothermal vent microbial communities from Mid Atlantic Ridge, Atlantic Ocean - 356-308 | ecosystem: Environmental > Aquatic > Marine > Hydrothermal vents | place: Atlantic Ocean: Mid... | reverse complement strand
GATAACCTACCGCTGAAGGCATTCTACCTAAGAGCGCACTTACCTCTGAACCTGCTTGTGTAAAACGGAAAATATTATCTATAAATAATAAAACATCTCTTTCTTCAACATCTCTAAAATATTCTGCAATTGTTAAACCGGTTAAACCCACTCTTAATCTTGCTCCCGGTGGTTCATTCATTTGTCCGAATACAAGTGCGGTTTTATCTAACACACCCGATTCTTTCATTTCACGCCAAAGGTCGTTACCTTCTCTGGTTCTTTCACCCACACCGGTAAATACGGAATATCCGCCATGTTGTTGGGCAATATTATGTATAAGCTCTTGAATAATTACTGTTTTTCCCACACCGGCTCCACCGAATAAACCGGTTTTACCACCTTTGGAATAAGGTTCTAACAAATCAATTACTTTAATTCCGGTTTCAAACATTTCTTGTGTTGGAGAAAGATTTTCAAATTTAGGAGCATGACGATGAATAGGAAATTTTTGTTTGGTTTTAATTTCACCTTCGTTATCTATACCTTCACCTAACACATTAATCAGTCTTCCTAATGTTTCCGGTCCTACGGGAACAGAGATTGGAGCTTCAGTATCAATCACTTTCATTCCTCTAACCAGTCCGTCTGTAGTATCCATTGCTACGGTTCTAACTCTATTTTCGCCAAGATGTTGTTGAACTTCTAACGTGAGTTCAGAATCACCATCTTCATTTGATATTGGAATTTTAACTGCATTAAAAATCTCAGGAAGTTTCCCATCCGCAAAATCAACATCCACTACGGGACCAATTACTTGAACAATTGTTCCTTCGTTATTTGCCATTTTTCTCCTTTTTGAAATTAAAATAATTGTTAAAATTACTCATTCTTTTATAATTATTCAAACTTACTTTTATTTTATTAGTAACATTTTAAAAAATTTGATAATTCTTAGTATTTTTTTAGTCTATCAGTAATTGCTAACCAGGTTACTAAATATTCATAACTCAAATTGATTTTAAGCATAAATACGATTTATTTAATTAAATACAACATTACGTAATATTAATAATTTTTTCATATTGAGTAAAGCGTTCAAGGAATTCTTACGGAAAAACATATCAAAATAGTGCTAATATATAATATAGAAAATCTTCATTCGCCACGGCGAATTCCCACCTTCTTTTTTGCAGAACAGTTTTGCGTAATATAAGTTAAATAGTTTTCTAAAATCTATGAACATAACTTATTGTACTGCGAAATTCTTTAAAATCTCTTACATTTTCCAACTTTCCAAAATACATAGATGACCTTAATGAAATTTTTATAATATCCAATTTAGAAATTCTATAGCCTGATTGTAAACCGAAAATCATCGTTCTGACATTACTTGAGTTCATAAGTCTAAATGTTAATGAATTATTTAATCTTGATTTCAACATTCTGTTCATAACCATTAAACTATAGGTTTGTGTTGTTCTGTAAATTCTATTTGTCATATCAAAAATATTAAAAGATACTCTTGGTGCAATTGTCCAGCTTTTATTAAGCATTGTTGATATTCCAAAATTCAAATTTTTTGATATAGAACCAAAACCCTCTCGCAAAACATTCATATCTTCGGATTTCTGCTGTGAGTAACTTGCCGAAATTGAATGCTGCATATTCAAAAGTTTAACACGCCACATAGTGTTTATTGAATATAATGATATAACATTATCAATAATTCTAACATCTTCTTCCGCATCATTTTTTATTAAATTTTTAGAAGCGTTAATAGATACAGAAATATTACGCAACGGTTGGTATCTTGTTGATATTCTATATGAAGTTCGTGTTAAAGTAAATTCTTTCTGTGAAAGCAAATTATTATTTTGCTGTCTAAAGTTGCCTCTGATAGTTAGTTTTTTTTTGAATAAACGCAACCCCAATACTGCAGTTAAAGATTTTTGATCATTGATATTACTTGTTATACCTAATGATTGGTAACCCGGGTTAATAACCGAATAAGTTCCGGTTGCGTTAAAAATATCCGTATTAAATTTTATTCCTCCTTTATAAGCAAAATCAACATTAGTAGAAGTTCTTATTTTAATTATATCATTTACAAAACTCGGAATTGCATCGGACTCTATTAAAGAACTATTTTGGTCTCTACTTAAAATACTTGCAGCTACTTCACCATTCATACTTAAAAACTTAAATAAATTCAGATTTGTATTAATCCCGATAACTAAATTTTCCTTCGGTGTTAATCTAAATTGTGCTTTACTTTTATTACCGGTCGTATAATCCGGAAGTGATGAAATATCATCTTTTGCTTTAATAACATTTATATAAAAGAAAGAGCCACCCGTTTTACCAACACCCAATTTAATTCCTGCAAGGTATCGTGCAAATTCCGAATTGTATAAACCATTATCAATTTTTCTTCTTGTTCTACCGCCAACAATTTCAAATCTGAAAATTCCCGGGAATAACTCTAATCCGCCTCCTGTAATAGTTTCTCCATTCAAAGTAAAATTGGAAAACTGCTGACTGAAATCTCCAATGTGTGCACGCCCCCAACTCCATTCCGGATGCATTGATATTCTATTTATACTCTGCCTGGTATAGTTTCCTTCGGTTGATAAAAGAACATCAAAATTAATATTGAAATTATTAAATAATGTTATTGTAGGTCTGAAAAATACCCGACCGGTTTTTGCCGGTCTGCGATTTTCTTTTCCTGAGATATTGTATAATTCTCCATAGATACCAATTTGTCCGCTTATTTTAAAAGCAGATGCTAACACACTTTTCGTCTTGTTTTTGTCAGGTTCCTTTTTTCCTTGAGCATTTAAAAAACTAATATTTAAAATCGTAAAGAATAACAGCACAAAATATCTTGTTAACTTTTTCATTTTATTCTCATTTCAAAGTTGGATTCGGATTTATTTTTATCTTTGTACATTATAATTTGTTGTAATTTTTCTTCCGCTTTTTTTAACTCGTTGGTTTTATTCTTAAGCTTAAGAACCTTTATAAGATTTTTTAGTAAAATAGTATTTTGAGGTTCACGTTTTTCCAAAAGTGTCCAATTCTCTAATAATTCATTAAGCTTTTCAGAAACACGACTTAAATAAATTAGATTTTTATAAATTTCTTCATCTTTAGTATCAATTGCCAAAGCACGTTTATATGCAAGTATAGCATCATTAAAACGATTTTTTGCTGTCATTATTCTTGCCATTCCAAGATGTCCTTCTTTTTCCTTCGGATCTAATTTGATTAATTCTTTGTATGTGGATAGAGCCGAATCAATTTTGTTTTCTTTTTCGTAGCTCTTACCAAGATATTCAATTAAGTAAGGATTTTTTTTGTATGTTTTATTCCATTCTTTAATTTTACTTTCTATTTCTTCGGGTTTACAAATACTCAAAAGATTTTCCAAACCTTGCTTTAATATATTTCGAGTAAGCTCTATTATTTTAGAATCGGACTCCATTTTTTCTATATTGTTAAAATCTAATTTACCTCCGGTTCTTTGGAGTTTTTTCGCATATACTGCTTTTAGATCGGAAATTATTTTTAATGATTTGCTTATTGAAGAGATTTCATTTTTTACCGAACTAACCGTGTCTAATTTCTCTTTTTGTAGTTTGGCTAATATATGGTATGGAAGCGGTTGTTCTGTTCCTGCATCAATGGCTTTTTTACAATTGTCAAAAGCAAGCTTATTGGAATCAATTTTACTATAAATATTTGCCAAGCGAATATATGAATACGGGTTTTCCGGACGTAGTTTTGACATTGCTTTATAATTACCTATTGCCTCATATAATAAAGTATCTTCCAAAACTTTTCCAAGTTGGCTATACAAAATCCAATCATAAGGGATTTCATTTAGTCCTTCTTGCAAAATTTTAATTGCCATTTTTTTATTTTTTTCAGTAAGAAAGGTTTTTGCAATTTTTATGTAGATACCGGTTCTATTTTTAGAAGTAATTAAAGCATCTCTGTAAGAAGCTCTTGCATCAGAATACATTTCAGCATAAATATATATCCCCGCAATTTTCATATAAATGCTTGATTTATCTGCAAATCGGTTAAGAGCTTTCTTATATATTTCCACGGCTTTATCATACATATTTCTATATTTATAAAACTCAGCATAGTTATCATAAATTCTAAAATCATTCGGTGAATGTTGTAAAGCCTTTTCGTAAATAGGGAATGCTTTATCTCCTTGATTATCATAACGATACAAGTAGGCTAATTGCAAAGCACCGTCAATATCATTCGGATAATATTTATAATATTGTTCGGCAGGTTTTAGTGCTTTGTGCAATTTATTTTTATCAACATAAATTTGGATTAATATTTTGATAAGCATTTTTTCATTTGGTTTAATCTTTAATGCTTTTTTTACTACCTTTTTTGCTTCCTCTTTTTCGTTAATTTCATAAAATGTTATTGCCAAGTTTTTATATGCTTGAATATTTTTCCCGTCTGCTTTTATTGCTTTCTTAAATTTTTTTATCGAATTCTTCTTTCTATTATTTTTATATTCCATTACACCAAGATTTAAATAACTTAAAGAAAGCAATTCCCGTGCTGTTTTATGCTTAGGATTTAATTGCAAAACTTTTTTTAATTGTGATACTGCCGTTTTGAAATTTTTCAGATTAAAATTTGCAACTCCCAAAGCATAAATAATTTCCGGGTTATCTTTTTTTATTCCTATAGTTTTTGTTAAAATATTTTTAGCCTTTTTAGGTTGATTGATATCAAGATATATTTGCCCAAGAACTAACTGAGCATCTATATAAGTGGGAGCTATGTTAATTGCTTGGTTAAGAAGTTTTATTGCTTCATCTGTTTTTCCTGCTTGATAAATTCCTACTGCTTTAGCTATTAGTTCCGAAGGCTGCTGTGCTAATAAATTAGTCGAATAAAAAAACAATAGACTTAGTACCAGGGTACAAATTAAAGATACTTTATTTTTTAATAGTATTGTCATTCCGCACCTCGATTCTTTTTATCGAGGTGCGGCAATCTCTTACCATTTAGTTTGTTGTTTCCCTGCAAAAAATACGGAATAAAATAAAAATAACTCCTCGTAATGACATAAGATGTTTTTACTTTATGATTATACAAATCATTTTTTAAAAGTTTATGTATCCCGCTTTGTTTACTAAACTTAAGCATTCTTATCTACCTACTTATTTTTTAATTTTATTGCTTCCTTTGCTTCCGCCTTATTCTCGTGAAGCGAAGTATCGAGGGAAGAAACTATATAGTAAATACCGTCCTTCCCCTCCGGATCAAAGAATTCCGTATTATTTATCGGTTGTTTATTTAGTTTTTTGGGAATGCCATTTGGGATATTTGATGTATAAACATTATACCCAAGTAAGTCATCAACTTTGACCGGCAACCAAGTTACACGAACACCATTAGATGTAGAAATTACTTTTATATTGCTAGGTATTGGCGGTACGGTTTTATCTGTTGGAGTAACATTTATCATTTTTGTTTTTTTACTTTCATTTCCAAAATTATCAACAGCAACAACTTGATAACCATAAGTAACACCACGCTTCACATCAGAATCTAAAATCTTGAAAATGCTATCAGCAGTTTCTTTAATGCTTTGTGACTGTTCGCTGCTTTCCTTCCGGTATATTTTGTAACCTCTTACATCTAAAGACATACTCGGCTGCCAAGTAATTTCAACAAGACCTTCATCTGTTGTTTCCGCATAACTGCTAACCGGTGATTTTGGCGGATCGTTATCCGGTATTACAACTTTAACTATTGCCATATCGCTTTCATTCATAACATTATCAACAGCCGAAACTCCGTAATAATATGTTTGACCTTGCCACAAACCTTTTTGTTCGAAACCGGTATCGTAATATTCCATTGTATCGGTTGGTATTGGTAAAGCAACTACTCTTAAAAATTCCAAATCACTTCTTCTGCTGTAAACATAATAACCTTTCAAATCTATGTCGTTTGGAGCGTTCCACTTAATACGAACATATTGTCCTTCTACATTTGCAGTTAAATTTGTTGGTTTAGCCGGTGGCTTACTATCGGCAGGTTTGCCCGATAACGAATTTGAAAACTCACTAATATTACCTGAAAAGTCTATTGCCTTTATTTTGTAATAGTATGTTGGACCGCTATAAACACTATCATCATAATAATAAGGTTTATCGGCAGGTACCGGAGTTTTATTAATTTGTTTATAGGTACCAAGGACATCCATACTTCTAAAAACGTCGTAGTGTGAAACATCAAGCTCAAGATTCATCCTCCAAGTGAGTAATACTTTTCCTTCCTCCGGGATGGTTTCAAGTCCTTCAGGATACTTTGGCGGAGTTAAATCGATTGGCTTCGCAGTTACTTTATTCGATTGAGAACTCTCTCGCCCAATGATATCAACAGCTTTAACAATGTATGAGTATGATTTATTATTTATCACATCAACGTCAGTACGGTATTTAATATCTTCTTGTCTGAGAATTAGAACTTTATTTATTTTTTTAAGTTTTCCGGTTTCCGAGCTTTTATAAATGTTGAAGCCAACTGTTATATCGTTTTTGTCTCCACTGTAAGCTGGATATTCCCAAGATATTTTCACTTGACTATCCCCTGCATCACTTTTAACAGTTATTGGTGCTGGTGGTTTGCTGCTTACAATTTTTATTTCTCTTTTTACCTCACTGATTATTTTATCTTCATAATTAACAAACTGAACTTTATATGCGTATGTTTGACCTGGCTTAACTTTTCCATCTATAAATAATCTTCCGGCAACTCTTGCAACATTTAAACTTGCAAAAGACAACGTTGCGGAAATACCAGGGTCCGATTGAAGTCTTCTGACAATTTCAAAATCATCATTTACCCTTAATGCTTTTTTAACCCATTTGTAATCGCCTCTTAAAACCGTTTTAATAATTCCGGGGTCAATAACGGGAACAACAGGTATTTGTGTCAAACGTTTAAAATCATTTTCTCCAGGTGCCTTTCTGCTAACATAAAACCCTTCTGTTTCATCCGGTGAATTTACAACTATTATGTAAGCAGCTTTGCTTGTTGCAGCTGTTATAATTGGCAATGCTTTCTGTTGTGCTTGTAGTGGAAAGCAAATTACAACTGTAAGTATGAAAAAAATAGTTTTTAGCTTTTTCATTTTATTACTCCAATATTTTTTTATCAGTCTTTATATTTAGTTTCCACTAAAAGTAAATAACACACCCCTTAATCCCCTCTCAAGAGGGGAAACTAAAAACGGTTACTCCTTCGGAGCAGAAAAACTCCCCTCTTGAGAGGGGTTGGGGGTGTGTTTATTAGAATTAATAATACTGCACCAATTAAACCCCACCCAGATATTCCTTTTATAAAAGGAAAGAAGTTTAATTCTTTATGCTACTGCTTAGTTAGTATATGTGCCGCTTCGCCTACAATACCAATGCCATTAACTGCTTTTACAGAAAAATAATAAGTTGTATTTCTTTGAAGTTCAACATTCAATAATTTGCTCAACTCATTTTTATTTATATATATTTTTGTTGATTTAGTTGCACACCAATTTATTATGTTGGAAGTACCGGCAGCTGTGCCAACTGCAAACAAATAGCCCAAAACACCTGTCTCGGGATCTGATGCTGCACTCCAACTACCGGCGAGAAGAGAATCATTAAAAGTAATAGTATTTGAAAATTGATTTCTCCCCCTACTTCCGCTAAAGGATGGTGCTGTTGGTGGAGTTGAATCCGACAATTGAATTCCGTTAGAGCTTCCAATACCACTCCACATACCAACTCCGTTTACTGCTTTAACTTCAACATAATAAATTCTACCAGGTTTTAATTTTTCATCAAGACGTATATTCATTTCAGTTTGACCACCTGCAGAAGTCCAAGGAATAACGGAAGGTGTTCTTCCCGATTTATCTTCGTAAACAACTCTATACTCATACTCTTGAATTCCCGATTCATAATCTGCTGCTGACCACTTAGCAAATATTTGCTTTGCACTTGAAGTTTTATCACCGTTATCTATAACCGATGGTGTTGTCGGTGGAGTATGATCAGTTGTTTTAAGAGAAGATTCTTTTTTAGAAAAATCAAAATCCGAAGTTTTTGATGCGGCACCATAATAATCAATATATATACTACTTAATCTTTCTATTGTATAACCGCCGGCTCCTCTTGCTCTAAGCCAAACATTATAATTCCCAACTTTATGTACGCCATCAAGGAATGGAAACATAATACTTTCTTTGTTACCAAGTGTTCTCCAATTTTTTGGTGGTCCGGCATTGGGATAATAAAATTCATAACCCGTTCCATAGTTATTATCCGGCTTAACATCAGTTGCGTCATAGAAACTATTACCTTCAGATGTATTGTTTTCGTTTCCCGAATAAAATCCTTGGAGAGCAAAAGGAGAAATTCTAGCACCCACCACATTACTTTCCGAATTGCCGCTTGAATTATTTCCGGATGAATAATCACTTGCTTGAACTACATCCGAATATCCGTCGATAGAGAAACTATACTCGGCAATACCAATTGGATGTTCCCCTTTCCACTTAAGAGTTAGCTTTGCGTATCCCATTGTATTTTTATCACTTATTGCCTTACCGGTAAATTGCACAATTTTTGGTACTTGTAATATTTTTTTTACTTTTTTACGTTCTTTTTCAAAATCCATATCTTTAACCCAATCAGCTGTTCTAAATGTTCCTCTTGAATTTATTCTACTTTGAGAGATATTATTTCCCGTTACTGCATTTATTCTACCCGATTGAATTGCCTGAGTAAATGAACCGGACTCGTGAACTGACGAACCGGTAGTTGATATGTCACCGAAGTTATAATAATTACCAGATGATTTTCCTACTGTTCCGGTTGCTTCAACAATTGGTATTGTATTTAGAATATCACTAGCACCGGTATTACGCGTTCCAACAAGTAAATTATCAGAACCTCTTTCTATTTTACGTGTTCCCGCTTGAAGAGATAATTGCTCTAACAAATCATATAGAATAGTATATAACTTAACTTGACGTGAATATACTTTATCACTTTTTATGGTAAAATTAGCCCAGTTAGATTGGTATATATCATTATTGGCTTTGAAGTCTTTTACTAATGTTGTTCTTGCTATGGACATCTCATCAGCAACTGAGCTGTAGCCCGCATAAGGAATTTCGTAATAAAGTTCTTTACCCATATCAGAATAATTTTTTAATGTTATATCATTTTGGGGCGGAGCAAAATCTTTTGCTGCACCCATTTTTATTAATTCTTTAATAAGATTTATTCGTCGTGAACAAAGTTTTTTAAATCTTGGATCGGACTCGGCAGTATATGGTTTTAACCATTCAATGCTTTTAAATAAATTGTTAATGCTACTTGCATCTTGATAGTAGTTATCAATTGCCGATTTAAGATTTTTTAATTTATTACTCTGATTTATGGCCCAGTATTGATTTGTATTCAAGTAATCCATAAATCTTGTTGTATAATTTGATATCTTAACAAAAGTATCGGCGTATTTTTTTGTTATAACTTTAATTGAATTTTTATTGCCCGATATAATTTCCCTCATTTTACGTAACTTTTTAATATACTCACCAACCATTGCAACAAGCTGCTTATGATATGCATCCGTTTCTTTTTTCTGAGCGGCAACTTTGTTTTTTTGGTTTAATGCTCCGGTAGAATCCAAAGTATAATTGTAAATATTAACCGATTTGGAAACATTATTAATTGTTATTGTATAAGATTTAGGTTGCGGTTTAGTTGCCGGATTTTTTAATTTGCCAAGTTCAGATATGGTTGGCAATTCTTCTTCTAAGAACTCACGATTTTCAGTTAGTAAACTTGAAAGTTGATTTTCCATATTTTCGATATCATCAATTGCGCTTGCAATATCAATAGAATCTTGTTTTAATTTATTTTTAATATCATCTAATTTTTTTGCCTGTGAATTCCATATTAAATCAAATACTTGTTTAAGAGCCGGTTCCGGAGTTACTGATTTGTTTGTCCAACTATTTGCAGAACTATTGATTCTAGAATAATTCCCATCAAGAGTATCAAGATATAAGTCTTTTTCATATTGTACTTTAATCATAAATGCATTATAAGTTTTCTCAATTTCTTTAGTACTCATATTTTTCCACCCATCTTTTTCTGCCCAGACAGATAATTGTATTAATGCTTTACCTGCAGCTTTCCTCTGTGCTTCGCTTAATCTGTATAATGCATCACGTGTATCTTGTAACTTTTTCTTCATATCGTTCATTTCTTTCTGCATCTGTTTGCCGGTATTACGTGCATCTGCAATTAATTTATCAAATTTTTTGTTTCTTCCGGTTCCACCGTCAAATCCATTTTCATCAATCGATATCCAAGCATTTCCATCAAATGAAATAACCCAAAGTACGGAAACACTTAAATGCCCGCCGACATAAATTAGGAAAGGATTACTAATTAATGCACCTTCCACCCCAATTTCCGCACCAACTAAGCCCCATAAAACTTCACCCCAAACTTTGCCACTTGCATAAAGTCCCCAGTTCACACCTTTCTTCCACCAAGCCATAGTTTCCAATCTAAATCCGCCCTCTATAAAACTAATATCTATACTTTGCTCGTAAATAAAATCAAATAAAAAGCCTTTATTACCTATATAAGTTTCCGCTTGGACTTTTGAAATTAACATAATGGTCATATCTATCTTACCAGTTATGCCCCAGTTGCTTTTCTTATACGCATAAAATTGTAAATAGTTTTTACTTTCTTCGGCTTTAAGAACAACGAAATCCAAACCGAAGTTAAACTTTCCTTCAACAAATTCTTGTTTCCAATTAATATTTAAGTAGGCATTTCCGGTAACCTTATTTTTTATCGCTTTTACATTTGCATTAAGTTTAAAGTAACTATCTGTAACGGTTACCAGAGCTTTACCATTAATAAACTCATCCCCTCCAACATTTAAGGCGGCATATAAAAACAAAGCCCATTTTTGTTCAAGAGCCGGCTTCGGTTTACCCGAAAGATCAACACCTGAAATTTTTAGAGGTTTAAATTTTGCAAGTGAAACAATAGTGGATATATCACTCTTAAGAGGTCTATAAAAGAAGCCGCCGCCTACTCCGGTTAAATTTACAGGACCGAGAGGAATACCTTCGCCCAAATCTAACGCAATAAAAAAACCCCAATATGCATTGTCTTCCGGATTAGTTGCATTTGTTCTTTGACCAATTTTGCCGTAAAGCGTTGCACCATATTTATTCAGAACCGTTGCTTTACCACCTACCCCGAGATATTCATTCTGGGCGTTTTTAACATATTGCATACTTATCTTTAGGGAAGCTGTACTTCCTATATTTACTTCGGCATCATCTAATATAAAATTAGTTTTTCCATCTTGTGGTTTGTAAACCAGTAATTCTTGAAATCCGCCACCGGCAACTCCCCCCTCTATATCCAGCTTAGCACCCTTTAATCTAAAGTAACTATTAACTTTTAAACTACTATTTTTAGTATCATTACCATTTGGTAAAGAGAGTGTTTTAGGTGTGCTCGAATAGCTTATTCCACCAATGGACAGACCAACGGTTTTTAATATTTTTAACTTTCCTGCTTTTACAACATCATTAAAGTTAGTAAACTCTCCATCTCCATTTATTTTTAGACCTGCTACTTTAAAACCACCATTAACAACTCCTTTCATATCAACCCCCATATTACCACTGACAGAAATATCAAAAGGATATGGAGTAAGTGCAAAGGTAGTCATTTCAAGAAAAAGCGGACCAAGGTCTAACTTTTTATTTTTTGTAACTGTTATTGTTTGAGTTTTTACTTTCCCGTTAAAATCAATAGTGATACCCGGATTATTAAATTCTCCAAAAGCAATTCTGTTTTTAGCATCATTTAATTTTGTATTTTTTGAAGCAAGATAAAGATCGCCGGAAATAGCAATTTTGCTTTTTGAGAAATCAAATTCCCAAGATGTATCCGGCTTTGCATCTACAGTTGTTATTTTTTGAATTTGTTCTATTTGAAAACCAAGATAGGTTAAATCAATAGCAGCAATTTTTCCAATTTTCAAAACTGTTTTATCTTTATCGTCATATCCGTGTGTAGTTTCATTTATAAGTTCAAGTTTACCGGTCATTTTACCGGATTTTTCAAACATAAAAGTTGTTTTAATTGGGTCTTTAATTATTTTACTGTATATAGGCAATTCGGCAGACGTAACACCAACAGCCATTGCCCAATTCTTATTTGGTTTTTGAACAAATTTTAATGAACTGATATTAAGATAATTTGTATAAGGAACTAAGTGAAATAGTGCATCACTGCCGCCCGTAGCACCTTGAAGTTCAACGGTTGTTTCTCCATTTTTTATTTTTTGAAAAACTAACTTTCCCGAAAAGAACTCATCTTTTTCTTTTTTGTGTTTATCACTGTTTAACCTAATTCCAACACCTAAAGAAAATTTACTGTTACCCGAAGAAAATTTTTGTTTCTTTATTTCTTTTACAACAAATACTAATCCGAATACTTTAAACTCTTGTTTGGACATACTATAATCCAAACCATTTTTATCAACAATCAAATTTTTAAAATAAAGCTTTTTGCCTATTACAGGAAGTTTAGAAAATGCTTTATTTAAGAATAACCTATTATTTATTTTACTGTAGGTATAAGAAATTTTTTGCACTTGAATTTTTAATCCGGAAACCTTGAAATGAAACACATCATCTTCATTTCCAATTGTATTGCCTGAAAATGTACCGCCACTAACTTTGTAAATTTTTTTATCTTTAGTAAAAGATAGATTCTCCACTTCAACAATAGCACTATCTTTTTTAAATGGGTCGGAAGTTAAAATTAATTTAGCCTGTCCATCCATAGATAATTTATTTCCATTCTTGTTAACTACTGTTTGAGCAACCGGTTTTATAAATACTTTTCCGGGAATTATTACAAAATTTGTTCCTTTATATACTTTTAGGTCTGTTGCAAAACACTTTACAACCAAAGGAGTTTGAGTTTTACCTTTAACAATTTCTCCTTTTTTATTTTTCCCGATATATTCCATATTAACATAATACTCGGCATTTTGTTTGCCGTTAAGAGCATCCGTTAAACTATTTTTTGTGAATTTTAAGTTACTTTCTCTATCTGTTGTTGTACCACCGGTAACAGTTAAATTTTTATAAACCTTGTCCCGTATTATTTTAAACAAACTATCATTATCTTTTTTGTACCAATAATTTATTACACTATCCAAGGTTACTTCTTCTTCACCTTGATAAGTTAACTTGATATTTACAGTATTTTTTAAATGCGTTGGAGTAATAGAAATTGTTTTCGGGTTAAACGCTACATTTAATAATTGCTTGGATAATGAACTACACTTTACAACCAAAGGAGTTTGAGTTTTACCTTTAACAATCTCTCCATTTTTATTTTTCCCGATATATTCCATATTTACATAATACTCGGCATTCTGTTTGCCGTTAAGAGCATCCGTTAAACTATTTTTTGTGAATTTTAAATTACTTTCTCTATTTATTGTTGTACCACCGGTAACGGTTAAATTTTTATAAACCTTGTCCCGTATTATTTTGAACGAACTATCATTATCTTTTTTGTACCAATAATTTATTACACTATCCAAGGTTACTTCTTCGTTTGATAAACCTCGCATTGATAGTTTTATATCAACCAAATTGCTAAGTATGTTTGGTGCAAATATTATCTCTTTAGTTATAAATTCTACTTTTAGAGGATTGATTTTTGAAGCATAGTATTTTACAAGCAAAGGTGATTTTGTTTTCCCCGTTACTCTTTGACCATTCTTGTCCTTCCCTGCATACTCCAGGTAAACAAAATATTTTGCACTATCCTTTCCGGCAAGTGCTACGGTTAAAGATGAGTTATCAAAAGAAAACGGCTGGCTTCTATCTATTGTTTCATTACTTTTTATAACATACGAATCTATCTTAGCTTTATCTTTTATATACGACGTATTATCTTCTTTATACCAATAGTTAATACTACTATCAATCACTACTTCTTCATTTGAACCTCCCATCATTACATTAATCTTTACTTTTTTGTTTAATGCATTTGGATAAAATGATACTTCTTTTGTTAGAAATTCTACTTTGAGAGGACTTGTTTTTGAAGAATAAAGCTTTACAAGTAATGGCGTTTTTGTTGTTGCCGTTACTCTTTGACCATTCTTTTCTTTTCCAATGTATTTTATATGTAGCTTATAATTGGCACTATCTTTTCCGTCAAGAGCATTTGTAAATGTTTGTAAATCAAAGGAAGGTTCTTCTTCGTAAATATATGGAGCATAATCTGCTTTAAAAGATGTTTGGTATTTTTCTTTAAAAAACAGATTATTATTTTCTTTATACCAATAGTAAATACAGCTATCAATTTCTATATACGGTGAAGTCAAATCGGCATAATGAGTAAATTTGATTTTTACTTTATTTTGTAAAATATTCGGTGCGTATTTTATTTCCTTTGTTATAAATTCTACTGAGTTATTTTGATTCTCGCTTTGTGAAGACAACTTTACAAGTAATGGCGTTTTTGTTATACCATTAACTTTATTTCCATTTTTATCTTTGCCGGAATACGCTATATGTACATAGTATTCTGTACTTTGTTTTCCGTCAAGGGCAGTAGTTAAATCAGAATTAGACAAAGTCAGATTACTTTTTCTACTGATAGTTTCCCCTTCCATTATTGTTTGATAAATTTTATCTCTTTTAATTTTATATAAAGAACCATCTTTTTTATACCAGTAATTTATAACGCTATCAATTTTAATAACATCTTCGGTAGAACCGTTTAGTGAAATATTTATATCTGCAGAATTTGACAAATGATTTGGGAAATATGAGATACTATTTTGAGTAAATGCTACATCCAACGATAGAGAATTTGGAGCAAGTGCATTCATATCCTTATATTTAAAAGTCCAAATTACACTCTTTCCATCATTAGCCGCAATGGGAACATCATCCATATCAAGTGCTTGAATTTGCCATGCATAGGTTTTATTCTTTTCGATAATTTGTCCACTCGGCGGATATGGGAAAGCCGTCATCGTTGTAGTTTCTTCAAGGTGTGCGGGGTTTCCTGCAATAGCTTGTTCCGGAGTTTGTCCTTTTAACAACTCAACAATAAGTATCTTGTATTTTATATCTTCATTAGAATAATTATTAATAACAGGCGCCCACTGAAAAGTTGGTAATGGAGAAAGAATATTCTCATCAGTCAACGGTGCAATTAAATAAGGTGGATCAGGATATGTAATTGAAAAATCAATACAACTTTCCGTAAGTCCAAGATTGTTCATATCATAAGCGGTTATACAAGCTGTATAATCTCCCTCCGGAAATCTTCCGGTTCTAATAACTTGGGCTTCAATATCTTGGCTCCAAGTTGTTTCATCCCAGTTTACAAGTTCGGTTCCGGTAATATCTTTTCGTTCTGGTCCCGAAAATTCAATTACTTCACTTGCCCCTCTTAAAAGTTCATTATTATCCGAGTTAAATATTTCAAATCCAAGAGTTACTCTTGCAGTACCTTCTCCACTATACTCCAATGAATAAGTAATATTATTAGGGTTGTTTTCCCAATCGCTAAAATACGGAGATGGATTAGGCGGAACAGTAAGCATACTATTCCAATTAGGATCTTGAGCATTAGTATTAATGCTTAACAAAAAGAAAAACAGAAGAACTAAATATTTTAGACGTAACATCTCATTGTCCATTTTAATTTTAAATTTACTTTACTAGAATCATTTTACGAACTTGAGTAAACTCTCCGGCTGTAATTTTGTAATAATAAATTCCGCTGGTTAATCTGCTAGCATCAAATGTTATTTCATAATTTCCGGCTGTTTGTTTTTTGTTTACAAGTGTGGCAACTTCTTTACCAAGAATATCATATATTTTTAATTGTACATGTTGAGACGTTGCATGCAACGTCTTTACAAATGGTATTGAATATTCTATTGTTGTTGTAGGATTAAACGGGTTCGGATAATTCTGAGACAATGTAATTTTATTAGGGATACTATTACTATTATTTTCAATAGCTGTTGCATTAGGATAGAAAAGTTCGGCTTCATATCCGGTTGTAAAATAATATAACATAAATTCAGGATTATATGTTAGCAGATTTGGTGGCCACATTAATCCATCGGCAGAAACCCAGTGATTTTGAAACCAAGATTCGTGATTAATATTTTCACACATATCATCGGAATTATATTCAAAGGAAAGTTTATCCCCTTCATCCCAATTATTGCCATTCCATTTTTTCATAGCCGAATAGGAAGTAATTTGTGCATCTGTATTGTATGTTATTGTCATATCACTATACTTTAGCCAAGAACCATTTTCCCAAACTTCAACTAAATTATGATTTAATAGTAAATCGGAGATATATGTATTTGTAACTCTTTTTTTATTTACCCAATTATTATCACTCCATTCTTTTCTTAATAAAGAAATCTCCAAATTATTTTGATTATATGTATGAGTTTCTATAGCTATTTCATTCCAAACATTATCCGTATAATTCCAAAGAAAACTTTTTTCTTCCGATAAATTATTATTACTTCCGTAAGCATAGGTACTTTTTGTAAAATTAAACCAAATTTCACCGGTTCTGATTTTAAGTACGGAAGATATTTTCTGTTTATTATTGTAAGTGTTTTCTACTATCGTAAATTTTTTCCAGGTTGTGGATGCCGAATCCCAAATTTCAGTCATTTCGGTAAGCATATTTTTTTGTGAATCAAAAGTTCTGCTTACTCTGTTTATTCCAATCCAGACAGATGTAGAAATATCCCATTTTTCTTTAGTTGTTAAAATATTATTTCCGTTAGGATCAAAATCATTATTTGTTCTTTCATTAGGAATCCAATTTTGGTCATCAAATTGATATGAAAGAATGTTACCAAGTTTTCCTTTATTATATGTAAAAGAATAAGATTCGCCGGATTGAATTTCATTCTCATCAAAATATTCAATTTTAACATTTGATAATTTATTTTGTTCATTGTATGTATATATTGTTTTTACTTCTTCGGCAGTAGTATCATATCTTGCGGAAACCATACTATCAATAAAAGTTGTATTTGTTAATTTGTTTTTTTGATTAAAAGAGTTTTCTAATAATTGCTCCGTTAGCTCAAACAATTTTTCACTATTGTTTTTAAATTGAAGTGAATAATTATTGTATGTTTGTGCTTGTAAATTCGGGTTATTAAGCAACACCGGTATTATGCAAATTAAATAATTTGTAAAATATTTTATTTTCATTTTATTACCTTTTTATTTTATTAAAAATTCAACTATTAGATTTTAAAATATATTTTTTATTTTAGTAGTATCATCTTACGAACTTGATTAAACTCTCCCGCAATAATTTTATAATAATAAATTCCACTGGTTAATCTGCTTGCATCAAAAGTTATTTCATAATTTCCGGCTGTTTGTTTTTTGTTTACAAGTGTTGCAACTTCTTTACCAAGAATATCATATATTTTTAATTGTACATGTTGAGATGTTGCATGCAACGTCTTTACAAATGGTATTGAATATTTTATTGTTGTTGCAGGATTAAACGGGTTCGGATAGTTTTGATACAAAGTATATTCAGTTGGAAGCTTAATTTTTTCTTCTATTACATCTGTAATAATGAAAGGAGAACTAAACTCCGACGTGTTACCATCTGCATCCCTTGCTGTAGCAGTAATGTTTGGTAATTCAGGGAATGCTGAAACCGTGAGGGTAAAATTACCGTCTGCATCCGAAATTGTGGAATCTATATATATTTTTCCTTGATTTGAACTGTCTGCAAATATTTCTATTACCTGATTTGCCCCGGCTGTTCCCTTTATTTCATTATTTGTAATTGTTGTAATTACAGGTGCAGCAAGTCCGGAGTTCCCGCCATATCTATTAGC
>Ga0256841_1001755_pt1 | contig 18020 bp, 16 predicted proteins | sample 356308metaG_FD_185971 | JGI IMG/M metagenome (GOLD analysis project Ga0256841, IMG submission 185971) | Hydrothermal vent microbial communities from Mid Atlantic Ridge, Atlantic Ocean - 356-308 | ecosystem: Environmental > Aquatic > Marine > Hydrothermal vents | place: Atlantic Ocean: Mid... | reverse complement strand
TCCTACTACAAAAATGGACAACTCGATGGAATCTCTGCGGAATATAAATTCTCCCGCCCCATCAACGAACTCAATTACAAAAATGGAAAATTAGACGGTGAGATCCGTTATTATTTCGTCAATAGCGGCAAACTCCAAAAGCTCATCGAATACAAAGATGGAATCATAGATGGAGAATTCAAACAATACAATGAAGACGGCGAACTCATCTTGAAGTACATCTATAAAAACGGTAAAAAAATTAGCGGTGGGGTCGTTGACCTAAGTAAGAAATCGGATAAATAAATCCGATAGATTTTTATGTCCCGGGTTAAAATTTTTCATATATCCGGTATAAGATGGGCTCTAAAGCTTTTTTGACTTCCGATGTAGGATGCATGAAATGGTTGGCCATAAAACTGAAGATAAGCACCCGTCCCTTCGAAGTAAAAATATATCCACTCAAGCAGTAATTATTGCTCAATGAACCTGATTTCGCATACACGAAAGGGACCCCTTTTTTGGGGGTTACGAGTGTGGGGTATGCTGTAGCAAGGGTTCCTGATTTTCCCGCAGCAGGGAAGCGCCGAATCACCTTGTATTTGCCTTCCCGATATAGAATTTTGTTCAGTAGCCATACAAGATTAGCAGGGGTCTGAAGGTTATACCTCGAAAGTCCCGATCCGTCAACCCATCGAGTTTTATCAGGCATCCCGGCCAAAATACTATCTTTCGCCCATTGGATAAATTGAGCAATCCGGGTAAAACTATCCCGTTCCTCCGCTGCCATTAAAAGCAACTGTTCGGCGATGTAATTATCGCTCGCATGTAGCAATCTTTGGAACACGGTGTCAACCATTTCATACCGCAAAACCTTCGCCGACGACCAGTCCGAAGGGCATTCTTTCACTCCTCGCCGTCCTTCTGACGAAAAATACCCATTCCGCAATTCAGCAACCCCATATAGTGGAATCTCTACTGTGTCGTTCTGCTCCCATCGATGAGGATCATATATGAAATGGTTAGCCGACTCCATGCGCTGCAATGGATGGCCATTCATCGTATCTGCCGCCACCACTATACCCGGCCATGCAGGATACCACTTGTAGCCGTAATTCCCTTTTGAAAAATGCAGCGCATTCTCATAGAACGGAAGTAGGTCCCGCTCTTTCTGATATGAATAAGGATAGTCGTCCCATGCCCATCCGGAACCAAATCTAGGTATCCGCTTCGTACAATCCACTACCCTATCTGCCTGAAGTAAAAAAGCCGTAAATGTACTGTCCGGCAACAGAGGATATCCCATCCCACGGATATACCTCGTCGAATCCCGGTCTAAATATCGAACGACGGGGAACGAATCCCCTAACACCTCCGTGGTGACGTAATACGTCATCACCTTGGTATTGGACGCCGGAGTAAAATGTCGATGCCCATGATGATCGACTAATACTTTGTTCCGCTTAGGATCGTAGAGGTAAAACCCGATAAAACCATCTTCATAAACAGAGGGTTTAAGGAGCATGCTTTTTATTTTCTTCGCTCTTCGATGCTCCATTCCTCTCGTAGCCCCACAGGACTGAAGGGCGATAGATAAAAGCACCAAAGCACCTATGGTTAGCATCTTTCGAGTCGGGGTAGTATGATTATATTCCATCCAACAAATGTACATCATTTTTTTCCTTTTCTGTAATGGCCTCTGTCGTTTTTCTAAGGGACCATCTGTGTACATTTTCCTCAAAATTCACAAAAGAATGCCCTCTAAACGGCTCGAATGTAAAAATACTCCTATCTTGGCATTGAAAAGCATCTAATTTAACCATTTCATACCTACCCGCTTTGACTAATGCTATCCAACTTACCACACAGCGCTATACCCATACGAAAGGGTTGATCGCTTTTGATGATCTCATCGCTGTAGAATCTCCGATGCAGATCAAACTACGTACGGAAGGAGAAGCCCCAATAGATTATGCCGTGCTTATGCGAACACCCGGGGAGGACAGAGACTTGATTACAGGCCTATTGTTCTCTGAATCTGTGATACACGCTCCAAATGATATCCTGCAAGTCCAACATATCAAAGAGACAAGCGAGATAGATGAATATATCGTCACGCTTCGAGATAAGACCATGATGCAAGAGCTTGTCAAAAGAAATATCGCGGGTCATTCCGGATGTGGACTCTGTGCCACAGATTCCGCAGAGCGATTGCTGCAAGAGACCTACCCGGTTTTGCCCTTGAAATCCGGCTGTCTAAAGCCCGCTGACTTGCTCCAATATCGCCGGTATTTCCTACAGGGACAGACCTTATTTTCACGAACGGGAGGCTCCCATGCTACGATTTTATTGGATCGAGAGGGAAAAGTCCAGCTCTTAAAAGAGGATGTCGGCCGACATAATGCCATGGACAAGGCCATCGGCCATTGTCTACAAAATACACGCCTCCAAGAAGTGCATATGGCCTTGGTCAGTGGCAGATTGAGCTTTGAGATCGTCCATAAGGCGCTCAAGGCCGGAATCGGTCTGCTCGCAGGATTAGGCGCGCCCTCCAGCATGGCGGTCGAACTCGCCTACCAAAACAACCTCACCCTCATCGGTTTTCTCCACAATACCAAATTCAATGTATATACCCACCCCTTGCGACTGACCAAGGATTGATGCCCCATACTTTTATCGTGCTTAACCCGGATTTTGTCGAATTATAATAGACATTCCAAAAGAGTATCGCTACCTTCGCACCATAAAATACTAGTATTATGAACGTGCTACAAATAGAAGGATTGTCCAAAAATTACGGAAAAATACGTGCGCTCAATGGATTGAACCTCACGATCGAAAGTGGTCAAGTCATGGGCCTGCTCGGCCCCAATGGAAGTGGAAAAACCACGACGCTCGGTATCCTCCTAGGTATCCTACATGCTGATGCCGGGAGCTACCGCTGGTTCGAAGGTCAATATCCGGAAAACGAAGCTAGAAAAAAAATCGGTGCAATCCTGGAAACACCTAATTTTTATCCCTACCTCAATGCAGATGACAATCTAGACATCTACCGCAAAATAAAAGGTGCACCCCCGCAATCCTTTGATGATATTCTCCGCCAAGTCAATCTCATAGAACGGCGAAAATCTCCCTTCAGCTCCTATTCACTGGGAATGAAACAACGACTGGCCGTCGCCGCTACACTTATCGGGGATCCGGACATCCTTATCTTCGACGAACCTACCAATGGCCTCGACCCGAATGGTATCGCCGAAATGCGTCAAATTATTCAAGACATTGCCTCACAAGGAAAAACCGTCCTCATGGCTTCCCATATCTTGGATGAAGTCGAAAAAATCTGCTCCCATGTCACCATCCTTCAAAAAGGTAAACTCCTCGCTTCCGGCCCCATCGGTCACATCCTCACCGAAAACAGCTTTATACTGCTCAACTCTGAGAATAATGACCGACTTATCACCTTACTGCACGATAAAAAAGGAGTATTAAATATTACTAAAAAGGATAATATGATTATGCTTGAAGTAGACAAAAACCTCTCTGCACAAGCGGTCAACCGCCTTGCTGCAGATGGAGGCATCTGGCTCTCTTACCTCGAAGAACGAAAGAATACCCTAGAAGAGGAATTTATTGAAATCACCCAACCCCATCATTCATTCAATTAACCGAATAACCAGACATCCAATGATAAATCTATTACTTCTCGAATGGGATAAATTCAAAAAAAACAGCGTCTTCCGTACGATGGTCATCGCTTATATTATCCTCCTACCTACCCTTATGCTCAGTATGCAAAGCATTTTGGACTTTATCGACTTCCCAATGAAGTCCAAAAGCATCTTCTTTGAATTCCCTCAGGTATGGAAATTTATGGCTTACAGCGGTAGTTGGCAAGCTTTTTTCTTCTTTGGATTCTTAGGGGTATACCTGGTTACTTCAGAATTTCAGAATCGAACCTTGCGCCAAAATATCCTCAGCGGACTGACAAGATCCCAATTCTTTATAGGCAAACTATTATTTGCCGGAGCGATTAGCGTATTCTCCACACTTTATTTTATAGTTATCACGCTGGTATTGGGTTACTTCAAATCCGAATCCGTAAGCTTGGCCGTCGCTACACAAGGAATCGGTATCTCTTTGAGGTATTTGGTCATGGTCTTCTCCTATCTCAACTTTGGTTTGTTTGTCGGATATATGCTACGCAAAAACGGATTGGCACTGTTGCTCTATTTTACCTATATCATCTTCCTGGAAAAAATATTGCGGTGGGCCATCCAATCCAAACTCCTCAATCTGGAAGATAAATACAATCTCTACTACCCGATGAATGTCTTCAACGACCTCACTCCACTCCCCCTAAAAGAGATGATCAAACAGGTCACCAGCATGGAGACACAGTATCACATCCTCTCCCCTAATATGGCACTTCTACTGGCCATCGGATGGAATATCGCCTTTCTACTGGGTGCCTATTACCGATTCAAAAAGATGGATCTTTGATTTTATCAGAGACCAGTAAGCGGAGAGAGCTACCCGGGTAAATGGACAAAATTATGGGTGGCAGCACTTAGATATCAATAACAGCAAGAACGACCTTACTCCTTTTTGCTGTACCATGAACGGATATAGAAGGTGCTTGGATATAGAAGTGCGCTCAAATATCTACAACACTTAGCAGAAATATATTATACTAAGTTTATTATAGTTTACAATATAATATATCATATTATACATAATAATCATTATATTATTATATTTTCGGGGACTTATTCTCCCGCCATCCCCATCTATAAGCGTTGAGTGGGGCGCCCCGCCCCCAACCCCTAACTTCAACTCAAACCAACGGAAATGCTCTTATACAATCGACAGAGCGACGCTCATCCCAGGCTCCTAAACTAAAAGTTTCTTAAAATATTCGACAAATTCCCCCACTGACATCGCACCTTTGTCCCCGTCTCCCTGCACGCGTACAGATACGGAATGGGACTCCACCTCCTTGTCGCCACAGATGAGCAATAGTGGGATTTTCTTCAATTCGTTATCTCTGATTTTTCGTCCGATCGACTCCGATCGAGCATCTACAATTCCGCGAATGTCATGGGTATACAACTGCTGTTTGACCTGCTCACAATACTCTATATGTCGATCACTTACAGGAAGAAGAACGTATTGCTCCGGAGTGAGCCACAAGGGAAACTTTCCCTCCGTATGTTCGATCAAAATACTCATAAAACGCTCCAAAGAGCCAAAAGGGGCACGGTGAATCATAACCGGGCGGTGTGGTTTGTTATCTGCTCCTATGTATTCCAACCCAAATCGCTCCGGCAAATTGTAATCCACTTGTATGGTCCCCAGTTGCCATTGGCGTCCGATGGCATCCTTGATCATAAAGTCCAACTTCGGCCCGTAAAAGGCAGCTTCCCCTTCCACTTTCACCGCATCCAATTCATACTCTTCTACCGCATCAATGATGGCCTGTTCTGCAGCTGCCCAGTTTTCATCCGAGCCGAGGTATTTCTGTTTATTATTGGGGTCTCGAAGGGAGATTTGGGCTGTAAATTCACTAAATCCCATCTTCTTCAACACAAAGGTCGTCAGGTCCAACACATTGAGAAACTCCCGTTTCAACTGGTCAACCGTACAAAATATATGCGCGTCATCCTGGGTAAAAGAACGTACCCGAGTCAATCCGTGTAACTCGCCACTCTGCTCATAGCGATACACTGTCCCATACTCTGCAATTCGAAGAGGGAGATCCCGATAAGAGTGCATCTGATGTGCATAAATCTCACAATGATGAGGGCAATTCATCGGCTTAAGTAGATACTCTTCCCCTTCATGTGGCGTCGTAATGGGTCGGAAACTATCCTCCCCGTATTTTTCCCAATGCCCGGAAGTCACATAGAGGTCTTTTTTGCCGATGTGCGGGGTTACTACAAGCTGATACCCCCGCTTCTCTTGTTCTGTCTGAAGAAATTTCATAAGGCGATCCCGTACCGCATTCCCTCTCGGCAGCCAGATGGGCAATCCGGCCCCCACCCTTTCAGAAAACATAAAGAGACCGAGTTCCTTTCCGATCTTGCGATGATCCCGTTTTTTGGCCTCTTCGATACGATGGAGGTACTCCTTGAGTTCTTTTTGCTTGGGGAAGGTGATTCCGTAGATTCTTGTCAGTTGCTTCCGCGTCTCATCTCCTCGCCAATACGCCCCTGCGACCTTTGTCAACTTGATGGCCTTAATCTTGCCGGTATCCGGGAGGTGCGGTCCGCGACACAGGTCCGTAAACTGTCCTTGGGAATAGAAGGTGATTTGACCATCCTCCAAGTCCTCTAGCAGTTCGAGTTTATATTCGTCCCCCTTGTCTTGAAAATAAGCGATGGCCTCCGCCTTGGGCACTTCCCTACGTTGGTAAGGGGATTTATGACGGGCCAATTCTTGCATCTTAGTTTCTATTTTGGGCAGATCATGCACCGAGATCGCATGCTCTCCGAGGTCCACATCGTAATAAAACCCTTGCTCTATGGCCGGTCCTATCCCAAACTTAACACCCGGATACAACGCTTCCAATGCCTCCGCCATCAGATGCGCCGAAGAATGCCAAAAGGCATATTGCCCCCCCTTGTCTCGCCAGGTCAAAAATCGAACTTGAGCATCTTGATCAATAGGCCGAGTCGCATCCCATATTTCCCCATTGACCTCAGCAGAAAGTACATTTCTAGCCAGCCCCTCACTAATCGAAGCAGCAATATCCATAGCGGTGGTTCCTTTGGGGTATTCCGCCACACGTCCATCCGGAAAACTAATTTTAATCATTCTTTTGTATTTTGTTTTTAACCGGGGAGGGGTATGAAATGGCCCCACAATAGCCTAATTATCCAGACAAACGATCATTTCTCCCCTCTCATCAACCGAATTAAGACGACAAAGGTACAACAAAAAGAAAAGCCACCCAACCCTTTTGGGAAAGAAGCACGGACCCTATCAAGGTCCTCACTAATTCCTTCAAGACCGGACATGAGGTTCTGAATGCAGAGACACATTCTCCCATTAGCACATTTTCCTTCTCTTAATCCTTCGATACTGGACATGGGGTTCTGAGTTGGGTGAAATGACCCATGAAGTAAAAAAAGTTGTCTTAATCCTTCGATACTGGACATGGGGTTCTGAGGGCTACATAGTAGCCGAATTAGAAGGGCACAATGGTCTTAATCCTTCGATACTGGACATGGAGTTCTGAGAATGAAAAAGAGACCCCATACAAGGGTCTCGTATTTTCATAGTCTTAATCCTTCGATACTGGACATGGGGTTCTGAGCGGTGGAAGAGGGGGTTCGCAATTTCTCAAATTATTGTCTTAATCCTTCGATACTGGACATGGGGTTCTGAGTATCACAGGATTATTGCGGGGTCTTACCTGATTGGTTTGTCTTAATCCTTCGATACTGGACATGGGGTTCTGAGACAAAACTAATGCTGTCGAATAAGACGGCGATGTATACGTCTTAATCCTTCGATACTGGACATGGGGTTCTGAGCGACTGCCTAAATCGTAGAGAAAAGTTTGTTGCGGTCTTAATCCTTCGATACTGGACATGGGGTTCTGAGACATATAAATAATACGGCATCAGTGCGTGTTCACTGTCTTAATCCTTCGATACTGGACATGGGGTTCTGAGAGCTAGGTAAAATTGAGCATTGCCTTGTTTTAGAGCCGGTCTTAATCCTTCGATACTGGACATGGGGTTCTGAGATAATATTACACAGACTTGCGTAGCTTGCCCCTCGCGTCTTAATCCTTCGATACTGGACATGGGGTTCTGAGTATTAGCACATTGCGAAAACCTTATCCAACAGGCGTCTTAATCCTTCGATACTGGACATGGGGTTCTGAGAAGGTGAAAAAACTGCAACTAAACAGTTGTTTTCGTCTTAATCCTTCGATACTGGACATGGGGTTCTGAGGGTGACAAAGCCTCAAAAGATAAGCTTTTCAACTAGTCTTAATCCTTCGATACTGGACATGGGGTTCTGAGAAGGTTGATTTATGTTTTAAATGACAAAGCAAGTTTTGGGTCTTAATCCTTCGATACTGGACATGGGGTTCTGAGTGGTAAATTACCAGCAGGTAAAAGAGGTCAAATCTGAGGTCTTAATCCTTCGATACTGGACATGGGGTTCTGAGGAACAAAATGAAAGAGTTTAAGGGAGTTATTAAAAAGTCTTAATCCTTCGATACTGGACATGGGGTTCTGAGCCCAAAATCACTCGACAGAAACAGCAAATCTCATAGTCTTAATCCTTCGATACTGGACATGGGGTTCTGAGTCAAGCCAGGAGCGTCCATATGTTACGACTGTGGAGTCTTAATCCTTCGATACTGGACATGGGGTTCTGAGACAGACCGCTAAAGAGTGGTCAAGAAAATATCCCTGTCTTAATCCTTCGATACTGGACATGGGGTTCTGAGATAATAACCGTATGGCTAACAGAAACCGTTTCTGGGGTCTTAATCCTTCGATACTGGACATGGGGTTCTGAGCGCTAAATTTAAAGCGTTGGAAAATGCATACAGTGCCGTCTTAATCCTTCGATACTGGACATGGGGTTCTGAGATCTCAATTCAAGTGGAATCACCCGATGATATATACGTCTTAATCCTTCGATACTGGACATGGGGTTCTGAGCCCCACATGAAGGGGTTAAAAAATACATGATAGAGTTGTCTTAATCCTTCGATACTGGACATGGGGTTCTGAGAATGAAAAGCAAACCCCATATGAGGGCTTGCTTTTCGCTGTCTTAATCCTTCGATACTGGACATGGGGTTCTGAGGGTTAAGGAATACATGTTAAGATTTTTAGAATCATAGTCTTAATCCTTCGATACTGGACATGGGGTTCTGAGAGGAAGCTAAAGAAAAGGAAGCGGCCGCCAAAGAAAGTCTTAATCCTTCGATACTGGACATGGGGTTCTGAGTCCTTCCGATACATGTAATAGATGCAAAGAAGAAGAAGTCTTAATCCTTCGATACTGGACATGGGGTTCTGAGGATGGACGACACAGATGTTAGGGATAAGGTGTTAATGTCTTAATCCTTCGATACTGGACATGGGGTTCTGAGGAATATACAGGAGGGGTCTTCCTCTTGCATTGATTCGTCTTAATCCTTCGATACTGGACATGGGGTTCTGAGTTTTGTTAAGTTATCAGACATTCAGTTCGAGGCGTCTTAATCCTTCGATACTGGACATGGGGTTCTGAGATGACAGTTGATGAATTCAACAAAAGAGCCCGTACCGGTCTTAATCCTTCGATACTGGACATGGGGTTCTGAGATGTGCACAGGTGAAGATTTCGATAAAATAATCAACGGTCTTAATCCTTCGATACTGGACATGGGGTTCTGAGGGTATATTTTTCACATTAGTAGGCCTCTCCTATGAGTCTTAATCCTTCGATACTGGACATGGGGTTCTGAGCCTAAAATTAACACACGATTGCAAAGATAAGTTGATTGGTCTTAATCCTTCGATACTGGACATGGGGTTCTGAGAGGAGGTGATCGATGAGGGTAGATTCGGGGATATAGCGAGTCTTAATCCTTCGATACTGGACATGGGGTTCTGAGGAAGAATTTTGCAAACTAAACGGAAGAGACTACAATGTCTTAATCCTTCGATACTGGACATGGGGTTCTGAGCCGTCAAGTCTGAAGAGGACTTGACGGTGCTTAAAGCAGGTCTTAATCCTTCGATACTGGACATGGGGTTCTGAGGCCATGATTGGGTGTGAATTAAAAAAAGAGGAGCTGTCTTAATCCTTCGATACTGGACATGGGGTTCTGAGCCCTAGGGCTTCACCACATGAGAATACGATGGAATATCGGTCTTAATCCTTCGATACTGGACATGGGGTTCTGAGTGGATTATTGCGACCGCGTAAGCGTGTCACCACGATTTGTCTTAATCCTTCGATACTGGACATGGGGTTCTGAGAGAGGGGTTCTCCAATGTTAAGACAGGGAGGCTAATATGTCTTAATCCTTCGATACTGGACATGGGGTTCTGAGACGCACCGCCATCGGCAATAGATCCAACCATCACACCGTCTTAATCCTTCGATACTGGACATGGGGTTCTGAGATCTTTGTGTTATTGTAAACCAAAAATTTAAGTTATGGTCTTAATCCTTCGATACTGGACATGGGGTTCTGAGGGACAATATGCACATCGAAAACAAAAAAACCTAACTGTCTTAATCCTTCGATACTGGACATGGGGTTCTGAGTGGAAGAGGAAATATCCGAGCGCTTCCCTTTTAATTGTCTTAATCCTTCGATACTGGACATGGGGTTCTGAGTTTGAGGCACTAAGGCTTGACCTTGTAGTAAACTAGTCTTAATCCTTCGATACTGGACATGGGGTTCTGAGGGGTATAAAGGGATTCAAATGTGGATAGGAAAATGGAGTCTTAATCCTTCGATACTGGACATGGGGTTCTGAGTAAAGCTTTCCAATCTGCATATATTACTTTGGTAGCAGTCTTAATCCTTCGATACTGGACATGGGGTTCTGAGGCAATAAGACACGAGCGACACATCAGATACATGGCTGGTCTTAATCCTTCGATACTGGACATGGGGTTCTGAGCGCACTTTTACGATGGATAAGGGTTTTTTTATAGGTGTCTTAATCCTTCGATACTGGACATGGGGTTCTGAGAGAGCTTCGCAGCGCTCAAGCAGCGAAGCTTGATGAGGTCTTAATCCTTCGATACTGGACATGGGGTTCTGAGTGCAAGGATATGACATTCTCAGAATTAAAAAAACTTTACGTCTTAATCCTTCGATACTGGACATGGGGTTCTGAGTCTTTCATAAAAAATGAGACAAGATGAAATTCAAAGAGTCTTAATCCTTCGATACTGGACATGGGGTTCTGAGTTGGGTTTTTTATTTTTTACCATTATGGTAATAATAGTCTTAATCCTTCGATACTGGACATGGGGTTCTGAGCTCTTCATGTTGAAGGGATAAAAATAAAGGAGTTTGGTCTTAATCCTTCGATACTGGACATGGGGTTCTGAGTTGGAGAAAAACCAAACGAGGAGATATTTATACTATATCGTCTTAATCCTTCGATACTGGACATGGGGTTCTGAGGCCAAGAAGGATTCTGTATAGCAGAATTTGAGGATGTCTTAATCCTTCGATACTGGACATGGGGTTCTGAGACAAGAAGCCGCCCGGCGGGCGGCAAAGACCCGCCAACGTCTTAATCCTTCGATACTGGACATGGGGTTCTGAGTACGTAAATCAAAGATTAATACAGCCACCTCGGCTGGTCTTAATCCTTCGATACTGGACATGGGGTTCTGAGCTATACCATAACATACGAACAACCCACGTATGTTGGTCTTAATCCTTCGATACTGGACATGGGGTTCTGAGCACTCCTTTTAAGGCTTCAGACTAAAAGGGAATGGGGTCTTAATCCTTCGATACTGGACATGGGGTTCTGAGTTGGTTTATGTTTTAAATAACAAAGCAAGTATTTGAGTCTTAATCCTTCGATACTGGACATGGGGTTCTGAGTAGATGAAAACAACTTGCCCGTAGCGGGGCAATACGTCTTAATCCTTCGATACTGGACATGGGGTTCTGAGATCAAATGTTCCTGTGTACAAAAAGCCAGTTAAAAGGTCTTAATCCTTCGATACTGGACATGGGGTTCTGAGAATTCGTAGAAAAATTAAATAAAACAAAATATTTAAGAAGTCTTAATCCTTCGATACTGGACATGGGGTTCTGAGAATACGCCAACGTTAACCATCAGTTAAAGCAGCCCCCGTCTTAATCCTTCGATACTGGACATGGGGTTCTGAGCAGTTATAGAAGTTGACTGCATAATGGTCTCTCTCAGTCTTAATCCTTCGATACTGGACATGGGGTTCTGAGGACTCTGATTACTTTGGGAAAATTCCTTCAAAGACGGTCTTAATCCTTCGATACTGGACATGGGGTTCTGAGCGGCTGGGAAAGCAATACAAACTCTTTCATCCCTCGTCTTAATCCTTCGATACTGGACATGGGGTTCTGAGAAAAAATAATAAAATGAAAGTAACAGCAATATTTGTCTTAATCCTTCGATACTGGACATGGGGTTCTGAGCTTATATAGTCCAATGCATTAAAGGGGCTTAACCGGTCTTAATCCTTCGATACTGGACATGGGGTTCTGAGAAATAGCAAATTTCGAGGATGGCGTTACCATACGCCGTCTTAATCCTTCGATACTGGACATGGGGTTCTGAGTTAAGAAGATTTACGGTCTTACCAACCGTAAAGTATCGGTCTTAATCCTTCGATACTGGACATGGGGTTCTGAGTGACTTAAAAAAAATATCACAATTAAATCCGGATAAGGTCTTAATCCTTCGATACTGGACATGGGGTTCTGAGACAACACCCATATACAGCATGCACCGCCCCCGGCAAGTCTTAATCCTTCGATACTGGACATGGGGTTCTGAGTTGACTCCCGAGCAACTCAACAAGAGACTTCATAGGGAGTCTTAATCCTTCGATACTGGACATGGGGTTCTGAGCCGAAACAGTACCAACAAGCGTTAAGTTACAAAGACGTCTTAATCCTTCGATACTGGACATGGGGTTCTGAGGCCTTCTTTTGGAGCCTAAAGAATTTGAAAAGCGGTGTCTTAATCCTTCGATACTGGACATGGGGTTCTGAGAAATGACAGCTTCGCATACAGTTACGGAAGCGAAGAGGTCTTAATCCTTCGATACTGGACATGGGGTTCTGAGATTTAAAAATATACGAAATGATGATAATATTATATAAGAAGTCTTAATCCTTCGATACTGGACATGGGGTTCTGAGAGTCCTCACCCGCCCGGGCACGAAAACCCCGCGTTGGGTCTTAATCCTTCGATACTGGACATGGGGTTCTGAGTGGTGTTTGACGACCAATTCGCTAAAAAGGTAGAGGTCTTAATCCTTCGATACTGGACATGGGGTTCTGAGGCCGGAAAAGAGTGGATTTGCAAAAGCTGTATGTCCACAGTCTTAATCCTTCGATACTGGACATGGGGTTCTGAGGACTACCTCTTAGAGGTGGCAAAAGAGAAAGGATTAAAGTCTTAATCCTTCGATACTGGACATGGGGTTCTGAGTCGAATTAATAAATGATTCAATACAACTAAAAATGTCTTAATCCTTCGATACTGGACATGGGGTTCTGAGAACAGAAATACGTATTTATAGAGGCCTCCCATACCAGGTCTTAATCCTTCGATACTGGACATGGGGTTCTGAGTGGTCTCGGAACCGGGTTAAAAAGAGACCTGAAAAATGTCTTAATCCTTCGATACTGGACATGGGGTTCTGAGTAAACTGGTGCCCTTACGGGGTAGCCAAGTTAAGGCGGGTCTTAATCCTTCGATACTGGACATGGGGTTCTGAGTTAAAGACCTTAATAAATGAAGAGTATTTGCCTGTCTTAATCCTTCGATACTGGACATGGGGTTCTGAGCCCAACTTAGAGCGTTGGAAAAAGCAAGCAGCGCCAGTCTTAATCCTTCGATACTGGACATGGGGTTCTGAGACCAGGAAGTTAAAGCGGTCAAATCTGAAAATGATTTGTCTTAATCCTTCGATACTGGACATGGGGTTCTGAGATAAAATGAGAATTAAAGGTAAATTCTTAAAAGTTACCAGTCTTAATCCTTCGATACTGGACATGGGGTTCTGAGAAAATCCGTGTTAATATTAACACGGATTTAAAAGTAGGGTCTTAATCCTTCGATACTGGACATGGGGTTCTGAGATGTAGAGGAACCCCCTGAAGGAGGGGTTTTCTTGTCTTAATCCTTCGATACTGGACATGGGGTTCTGAGAGACTTTCTCTGCTATTGTAGCAGGGAAAGCAATACGTCTTAATCCTTCGATACTGGACATGGGGTTCTGAGAATTGAAAACCCCTCATTAGACCCAAATGAGAGGTGTCTTAATCCTTCGATACTGGACATGGGGTTCTGAGAATAATAAAATGAGAATTAAAGGAACATTCATCAAAGTCTTAATCCTTCGATACTGGACATGGGGTTCTGAGCTATCATATTAGAGATGAAATACTAATAGATAATAGTCTTAATCCTTCGATACTGGACATGGGGTTCTGAGATGGCCGTTTTGGACCTATTTTACCCTTATTTTTGGGTCTTAATCCTTCGATACTGGACATGGGGTTCTGAGTGGTTATTTCGATAATGAAAAGAAAACCCCATATGGTCTTAATCCTTCGATACTGGACATGGGGTTCTGAGTTTTATTACCATTATGGTAGCACTATTAAGTGTATAGGTCTTAATCCTTCGATACTGGACATGGGGTTCTGAGACCATATGAGAGTAAGGTGGTGCATGGAGGGAGTTGAAGGTCTTAATCCTTCGATACTGGACATGGGGTTCTGAGATAATATTTGGGTTGATCCTATATCACTCAAATTCGTCTTAATCCTTCGATACTGGACATGGGGTTCTGAGCTCTCTTATGAGAGACCAACATTTAAAGAATTCCTTGTCTTAATCCTTCGATACTGGACATGGGGTTCTGAGCTTGTCTGGTAAATTTGATAATGAAAAGGAGACCCGTCTTAATCCTTCGATACTGGACATGGGGTTCTGAGGCGTCATAGTACGCCTACAAGCAAAAATTTTGGATGTCTTAATCCTTCGATACTGGACATGGGGTTCTGAGAAAGTTATGAGAATAAAAGGTAAATTTATCAAAGTGTCTTAATCCTTCGATACTGGACATGGGGTTCTGAGCAATATAAGGGTCTCCTTTTCCAGTATAAAGATAAGAGTCTTAATCCTTCGATACTGGACATGGGGTTCTGAGTCAAAGTTACCAGCTTGTCTGGTAAATTTGATAATGTCTTAATCCTTCGATACTGGACATGGGGTTCTGAGCTCTCTTATGAGAGACCAACATTTAAAGAATTCCTTGTCTTAATCCTTCGATACTGGACATGGGGTTCTGAGCTTGTCTGGTAAATTTGATAATGAAAAGGAGACCCGTCTTAATCCTTCGATACTGGACATGGGGTTCTGAGGCGTCATAGTACGCCTACAAGCAAAAATTTTGGATGTCTTAATCCTTCGATACTGGACATGGGGTTCTGAGAAAGTTATGAGAATAAAAGGTAAATTTATCAAAGTGTCTTAATCCTTCGATACTGGACATGGGGTTCTGAGCAATATAAGGGTCTCCTTTTCCAGTATAAAGATAAGAGTCTTAATCCTTCGATACTGGACATGGGGTTCTGAGTCAAAGTTACCAGCTTGTCTGGTAAATTTGATAATGTCTTAATCCTTCGATACTGGACATGGGGTTCTGAGCCCTAATGGGCTTCAAATACAGCTTATATTATGTAGTCTTAATCCTTCGATACTGGACATGGGGTTCTGAGAGTTACTTAATAGAAGTAACTTTTGATGATCGGTTTGTCTTAATCCTTCGATACTGGACATGGGGTTCTGAGATAAATCCCAACTATCTAAAAGTAGATGGTTGGGGTCTTAATCCTTCGATACTGGACATGGGGTTCTGAGTCCTTTGCTAAGTCTTAACAAGATACTTGGTAAATGGTCTTAATCCTTCGATACTGGACATGGGGTTCTGAGATGGTGGAATTTGAAAAAAGATTTGAATCCTTAATTGTCTTAATCCTTCGATACTGGACATGGGGTTCTGAGCCAAATAGTTTTAAACAAAATGGATATTTAAATTTATGTCTTAATCCTTCGATACTGGACATGGGGTTCTGAGTTTAAAGGTTACCAGTTTAACTGGTACCTTTAATAGTCTTAATCCTTCGATACTGGACATGGGGTTCTGAGTTACCAGTTTAACTGGTACCTTTAATAACGAAAAAGGTCTTAATCCTTCGATACTGGACATGGGGTTCTGAGTGTTAATCTTAACACGGATCTAAAAATAGCATCTCGTCTTAATCCTTCGATACTGGACATGGGGTTCTGAGGGATGAAATAATGCCCTGTATTCCTTTGGATGATTCGTCTTAATCCTTCGATACTGGACATGGGGTTCTGAGAATGAATAAAAACATATCAATAGTGTCAGTAATAACAGTCTTAATCCTTCGATACTGGACATGGGGTTCTGAGCAGCCATAGCGGCTGGGAAAGCAATTGAGATTTTAGTCTTAATCCTTCGATACTGGACATGGGGTTCTGAGCTTCATCTCCAGGTCCACTCCCGTTTTCTGCTTAAATGTCTTAATCCTTCGATACTGGACATGGGGTTCTGAGAACAAAAACATTAGAATCACAATCATTTCTAATTGGTCTTAATCCTTCGATACTGGACATGGGGTTCTGAGTGATAATAAACATAACAAAAACATTAGAATCACAAGTCTTAATCCTTCGATACTGGACATGGGGTTCTGAGAAATTACATGGATGAGGATAACCAAGTGGTTTTCACAGTCTTAATCCTTCGATACTGGACATGGGGTTCTGAGGTGTCAGTAATAACACTATTGATCATGATATTCATGGTCTTAATCCTTCGATACTGGACATGGGGTTCTGAGAATTTGACACCTCATCCAGTAAATTACATGGATGAGTCTTAATCCTTCGATACTGGACATGGGGTTCTGAGCAATTATAGAAAATTATTTGTTTTACCAGCATATGTCTTAATCCTTCGATACTGGACATGGGGTTCTGAGTATAATGGTGATTCTTAAGTGTATCAAAGGATATGCGTCTTAATCCTTCGATACTGGACATGGGGTTCTGAGAAATGGGATTATAATAATAATCTTAAACTCCAAACAAGTCTTAATCCTTCGATACTGGACATGGGGTTCTGAGGAAAATTATGAAAACATTAGAATTTATCCGTCTAGTCTTAATCCTTCGATACTGGACATGGGGTTCTGAGGCAATAGAAAGGCTCTCATCCCTCAATGAGGGGGATGAGTCTTAATCCTTCGATACTGGACATGGGGTTCTGAGACAGAAAAAGAGCGCACGATACAGGCATCTGTATTTGGTCTTAATCCTTCGATACTGGACATGGGGTTCTGAGAAGTATTGTATCTTTGTAGTGTAAATAAAAAGTTAAGTCTTAATCCTTCGATACTGGACATGGGGTTCTGAGAGATTTATTCTTGACGACTTGAAGCAGAAAACAGGGTCTTAATCCTTCGATACTGGACATGGGGTTCTGAGAGTTAATTACTCCGAAACAGTACCAACAAGCGTTGATGTGTCTTAATCCTTCGATACTGGACATGGGGTTCTGAGATATGGATTAAAGACCCATCAATAAGGCTAATAACAGTCTTAATCCTTCGATACTGGACATGGGGTTCTGAGTATCTCATCCCGACATGAACCCCGGGATATTGATTGAGGTCTTAATCCTTCGATACTGGACATGGGGTTCTGAGTTAGCCCCTGTTGAGCTAAACAAAAAAGGATGGAATAAGTCTTAATCCTTCGATACTGGACATGGGGTTCTGAGAAATTAAAGGTAAATTTATTAAAACTACCAGTCTAGTCTTAATCCTTCGATACTGGACATGGGGTTCTGAGAAATCCGTGTTAATCTTAACACGGATTTAAAAGTTGTCTTAATCCTTCGATACTGGACATGGGGTTCTGAGTAAAAAAAAATGAAAATTAAAGGTAAATTTATTAAAAGTCTTAATCCTTCGATACTGGACATGGGGTTCTGAGAAGAATTGAGAACGGCTAAAGCAGCTAAATTAGACGTCTTAATCCTTCGATACTGGACATGGGGTTCTGAGAGCGCTTTTTCATATTCTTTTGTCTTTCAACATAGTATACAAAAAACAGCTATGGTTATTTTTAGAAAATGAGTACATTTTTTGGTTTTGTGATGATTTCAAAGCTCATATTTTTACCGATTACCTTCATATTGTTAAATTTCTCCTGAGGTATCGGCAATACAAAGATACTAT
>Ga0256841_1001754_pt1 | contig 18026 bp, 14 predicted proteins | sample 356308metaG_FD_185971 | JGI IMG/M metagenome (GOLD analysis project Ga0256841, IMG submission 185971) | Hydrothermal vent microbial communities from Mid Atlantic Ridge, Atlantic Ocean - 356-308 | ecosystem: Environmental > Aquatic > Marine > Hydrothermal vents | place: Atlantic Ocean: Mid... | reverse complement strand
GGGCAGCGGGGCCAGCCCGGCGGCCCCGGATCGCCGGCAAGAGAGCGCGTCGCAATCGCGCGGGTGAGGCCGGCCACCCCGCCCGGCACGCCTGCCGCCAGCGCGATCTGCCCCTGCCCACCTTGCCCGCGTCCCCGTGCCTAAGTCCCCGTGCCAGTCGGCTCAGTCCAGTCGGAACAGCTTGTCGCGCGCGCTTGTCCCGCGCAGCAGGCTGAGCCGCCCCGGGGCCACGCCCAGCGCACGCGCCAGCAGCTTGACCACCGCTCTGGTGGCCTTGCCGCCCTCGGGCACCGTGGTCACCCGCACGAGAATGGCGCCGTTTTCCACCCGCACGTCGTTGCGCGAGGCTTTCGGCGTCACCCGCACCGCGATGGTCGCGCCCGGGCGGGCCAGATGCGAAAGAAACCCCTTTTCCATGCCGCCTGTCTAGGCGGCGGTGCCCGCGACCGCAAGACCGCCGCACCGCGCGGCCGACCCGCCGCCCCGCACCCGCCGCCCGGCGCCCGCCGCCGCTAAACGCCTTCCCCCCACCGGATCGCTCGGGCATCGCTCTGGACCCGCGGCACCGATTGCGCAATGCTCGCACCGGCGCCGGCCGAAACCCGAACGGAAACCCGAACGGAAACACAAACGGAAACACGGAGGGAAAGATGCGACAGACGGGGTTTTTCTGGGACGAGCGCTGTTTCTGGCATTCCGGCGGCAACTATGCCTTTACCGTGCCGGCAGGCGGGCTGGTGCAGCCGCTGGCCTCGGGGCTGCCGGAAAACCCGGAAACCAAACGCCGGCTGGTGAACCTGTTGCGCGTCAGCGGGCTTGCACAGGATCTGGCCATGCAGGGGGCCGCGCCGGCCCGGACCGAAGAACTGCTGCGCGTGCACCCGAAATCCTACCTGGATGCCTTTCGCGCTGCCGCCGAGGCCGGCGGCGGGGAACTGGGCCTGCGCACCCCGTTCGGCGCTGACGGCTACGACATCGCGGCGCTTTCGGCGGGGCTGGCACGCGGCGCGCTGACGGCGGTGCTCGGCGGGGCGCTGGACAACGCCTATGCGCTTTCGCGCCCGCCGGGCCACCACTGCCTGCCGGAGTTCCCCAACGGTTTCTGCCTGCTGGCCAATATCGCCATCGCGATCCAGAGCGCGCGCGACGCCGGGCTTTGCCGGCGCGTCGCGGTGATCGACTGGGACGTGCACCACGGCAATGGCACCGAGGCGATCTTCTACGCGGATCCCGACGTGCTGACCGTCTCGATCCATCAGGACAGGAACTACCCGCTGGATACGGGCGACGCGACCGCACGCGGCGAAGGCGCGGGGCTCGGGACGAACATGAACATCCCCCTGCCGCCCGGCGCCGGACACGCAACCTATATCGAGGCGATGGAAGCGCTGGTGCGCCCGGCGGTGGCGGCGTTCCGCCCGGATGTGATCGTGGTCGCCTGCGGCTACGATGCCTCGGCGGTGGACCCTCTCGGGCGAATGCTGGCCACCGCACGGACCTTCCGCGCCCTGACCGAGGCCGTGATGGAAATGGCCGATGCGCACTGCGCGGGCCGGCTGGTTCTGGTGCATGAAGGCGGCTACAACGAAACCCATGTCCCGTTTTGCGCACATGCGGTGCTGGAACAGCTGTCGGGAAGCCCCCGTCACGCCCCGGACCCGTTGGCCGAAACCCTTGCCGCGCGCCAGCCCTCGCCCGGTTTTCAGAAATACCTGTCCGGCGAAATCAGAGCCTTGCGGGAATTCTTCGCCCAGGATCCGTAGGCGCCCGGCGCCGGTCCCGAAGATGACGGGCGCGGCAATGCGCATCGCGCAACTGACGGCACCAGCCGACCGGCCTGGCCCCGCCGCCGCCGCCGCCCGGCCCTTCCGCCCCCCGGCCCTTCGGCCTTCACAGCGGAAATCGGCCGGATCGATCGGCGCCGGCTCCCGGGCCGGGCACCGGTTCCCGGGCCACCGGGGGCGCGTTACAGCCGGGGAGCCTTCTGCAGCAGTGGCATCACATCGCCCATCTCGGGGCCGCGCTCGCGCCCGGTCACGGCCTTGCGCAGCGGCATGAACAGCGCGCGCCCCTTGCGCCCGGTCCTTTCGCTGACCGCCGCCGTCCAGGTGCGCCAGGTGCTGTCGTCATAGGGCGGCTCGCCCAGCATATCCAGCGCCGCGGCGACGAACGCGCGGTCCTTCTCGTCCACCAGCGGCGTTGCGCCATCGCGAAACAGCGCCCACCACGCGCCCATGTCGTTCAGCGTGGTGATGTTGTCGCGCACCACCAGCCAGAAACGCTCGGCCAGCTCGCCGGGAACGCCCAGCGCGGCCACCCGGTCGGCCACGGCCGCATGGGGCAGCCCCTGCAGGTAACGGGCGGTCAGCGGCAGCAGATCGGCTTCGTCGAACCTGGTCGGCGCGGCGCCGAAACGGCTGATGTCGAACCCCTCGACAAGCGCATCGATACTGGTGCGCAGTTCCACCGGGTCGGACGAGCCCAGCCGCGCCATCAGCGACAAGAGCGCCATCGGTTCGATCCCGCGCGCGCGCAGATCGCGCAACGAAAGCGCGCCCAGCCGCTTGGACAGCGCTTCGCCCTGCGGGCCGGTCAGCAGCGAATGATGGGCAAAGGCCGGCGGTTCGCCCCCCAGCGCCCGGATGATCTGGATCTGGGTCGCGGTGTTGGTCACATGGTCCGAGCCGCGCACCACGTCGCTGATCGCGTGGTCGATGTCGTCGCACACCGAGGCCAGCGTATAAAGAAACTGCCCGTCGCCACGGATCAGCACCGGATCCGACACGCTGGCGGCGTCGATCGAAAGCGGGCCCAGGATGCCGTCCTCCCACTCGATGCGCTCATGGTCGAGCCTGAAACGCCAGTGACCGGGGCCGCGCTCGGCGCGCAGACGCGCCTTCTCTGCCTCGCTCAGCGCCAGCGCCGAGCGGTCATAGACCGGCGGCCGGCCCATGTTCAGCTGTTTCTTTCGCTTCAGATCCAGCTCGGTCGGGGTCTCGAAACACTCGTAAAGCCGGCCCGCCGCGCGCAACTCGTCAGCCGCGGCCTCGTAGCGCCCGATCCGGGTGGACTGGCGCTCCAGCCGGTCCCATGTCAGGCCCAGCCAGCGCAGGTCTTCCTTGATCGCCTCTTCATACTCCGGCTTCGAGCGCTCGGCGTCGGTGTCGTCGATACGCAGAATGAACGTCCCGCCGGCCTTGCGCGCAATCAGGAAATTGAACAGCGCGGCGCGCAGGTTGCCGATATGCAGGTATCCCGTGGGGGACGGGGCGAAACGGGTGATGGTCATGGGCTCTACTCCGACACAAGTGTGCCGTTTTTCACATGCGGCCGGGTTTGTCCAGTTGCGCCGAACCGTGACGTTGGCTTTTCACCGGCACCGCCACCGCAAACAGCCCCTTGCCGACGGCCGCACCGCCCGGCCCGTGGCACCCTGCCCGACCCGGAGCAGACCCGGCCGATCATCCCCGCGCCGCCACAAAGACCGCCATTCTCCCGGAAATGCCGCGACCGCCCCTGCCCGTCGCCCCCGCTTCTTCTGTCCGCAAATATCCCCGCCGGAGGCATCGCCCGCCGCAGGCGGGCCGCCTCAGCCCGGATCGCGCCAGCGATTGACGATCGGATAACGCCTGTCCAGCCAGAAACTGCGCATGGTCAGCCGCGTGCCCGGCGCCGACTGAAAGCGCTTGTATTCCGACTGATAAAGCAGCTGCTCCACCTTCCTGACCACCGCCTCGTCAAAGCCCCGCGCCACCACCTCGGCGACCGAGGCCTCGTTGTCCACAAGCTCGGTCAGGATCGCATCCAGAACCTCGTAGGGTGGCAGGCTGTCCTCGTCCTTCTGTCCCGCGCGCAACTCGGCGCTGGGCGGCTTGTCGATGATGCGCGGCGCGATCACCTCGCCCGCCGGACCCTTCATCCACGGGCGGTGGTTGGCGTTACGCCAGCGGCAGGTCTCGAACACGCGGGTTTTATACAGGTCCTTCAATGGGTTGTAACCTCCGGCCATGTCGCCGTAAATGGTCGCGTAGCCCACCGCCACCTCGGACTTGTTGCCGGTGGTCAGCAGCATCTCGCCGAACTTGTTGGACAGCGCCATCAACAGCAGCCCGCGCAGGCGCGACTGGATGTTCTCTTCGGTCAGCCCCGGCGCGCGGCCAGCGAACAGCGGCGCCAGCGTGCGGGTGACCGCGGCGCGGCTTTCGGCAATCGAAACCGTATCGTAACGGCAGCCCAGCGCGCGCGCCACCGCCAGCGCATCGTCCAGCGAGCCTTGCGAGGTGTATTCCGAAGGCAGCATCACGCAACGCAGGTTCTCGGGCCCCAGCGCATCGGCGGCAAGTGCCGCCACCAGCGCCGAATCGACCCCGCCCGACAGCCCCAGCAGCGCCTTTTCGAAGCCGGTCTTGGCGAAATAGTCGCGCAGCGAAACCACCATCGCGCGATAGTCCTGTTCCCATTCGTCCGCGATATGCGCCAACGGCCCCGGCCGCACGCGCCACCCATCGCCGGTTTCGACCAGATCGACGGTCTCGATCGCCTCTTCGAAATCGGGCAGTTGCACCGCCAGCGCCCCGCCCGGGTTCAGCGCAAAGGAGGCCCCGTCGAACACCTGGTCGTCCTGCCCGCCGACCATGTTCAGATAGATCAGCGGCAAACCGGTCTCGACCACCCGCGCCACCATGTGATTGAACCGGTCGCCCATCTTGTTGCGATAGTAGGGCGAGCCGTTGGGCACCAGCAGGAACTCGGCCCCGGTCTCGGCCAGGGTTTCGGCCACCTCCGGGTGCCAGGCGTCCTCGCAGATCGGGCTGCCGATACGCACCCCGGCCACCGCATAGGGCCCGCCCGGCGGCCCGGCGTCGAACAGGCGCACCTCGTCGAACACGGTTTCGTTGGGCAGATCGTGCTTGCGCACACGCGACACCACCTGGCCGCCGTTCAGGACGATGTAGCCGTTGTAGAGCCGCCCGTCCTGCTCGACCGGTGCGCCCAGCGCCAGCGCCGGCCCATCGGCACACGCGCCCGCCAGTTGCGCCACCGCGTCAGCCGCGGCGCGCCGAAACGCCGGTTTCAGGATCAGGTCCTGGGTGTTGTAGCCGGTGATGAACATTTCCGGCAGCGCCACCATGTCGGCACCGGCGTCCCGGCCGGCCTGCCAGGCCTTGCGAGCCAGGGCGGCGTTTCCGCCGATGTCGCCCACCGTCGGGTTCATCTGCGCCAGCGTCAGGCGAAATTTTCGCATCATACGTTCTACCATTTTTGCCTGCGGCAGTCTTAGCAGAGTTGCAGACGATCGGAAGACCCTTGCACAGCCCCCCCCGAGCGGCGAAAATCATTGTCTCGACCAGATCGCTGAACTAGGGTCATGGGCATATCCGGACCACAGGTTTGGCATGGGAAATCAGGGGGCGACCGTGTTGCAATTCAAGGGTTACCAGAAAACGCTTTTCATCGGGCTTGCGAGCTTCACCCTGGCGGCGGGACCCGCCGCCGCGCAGGATTCGGGGGCCGTGATCACCAAGCAGTACGATGACGGCGGCATCTACGAAGGCACGTTCCGAAACGGCAAACAGCACGGCAAGGGCACCTATCGGCTGCCCAACGGCTATGAATACTCCGGCCAGTGGGTGGACGGCGAAATCCGCGGTCAGGGCACGGCCAGGTTTCCCAACGGGTCGGTCTATGTGGGCGAATTCAAGAACGGCAAGCCCGACGGCCGGGGCAAGATCACCTTCGCCGACGGCGGCACCTACGAGGGCGACTGGGTGGATGGCAAGATCAACGGCACCGGTGTCGCGGTCTACTCCAACGGCGTCAAGTACGAAGGCGCCTTCAAGGACGCGCTGCAGGACGGCCAGGGCCGCATGGAAAGCCCGAACGGCTATGTCTACGAAGGCAGTTGGGTCAAGGGCGTGAAGGAAGGCAAGGGCAAGATCACCTATCCCGACGGCGCCGTCTACGAAGGCGACCTGAAACGCGGCGTGCGCGAGGGGTTCGGCAAGCTCACCATGCCGGACGGCCTGGTCTACGAAGGCGAATGGAAAGCCGGGCAGATCAACGGCAAGGGCAAGCTGATCCAGTCCAACGGCGACGTCTACGAAGGCGAATTCGTCAACGGGCAGCGGCAGGGACAGGGCAAGGTCACCTATGCCAACGGCGATGTCTACGAAGGTCAGTTCGTGAACGACAAGCGCGAAGGGCTCGGCACCTTCACCGGCACCGACGGCTATGTCTATGTCGGCGACTGGGTGGCCGGGCGGATCGAGGGCAAGGGAAAGGTCACCTACCCGGATGGCACCGTCTACGAAGGCCAGTTCCGCAACGATCTTTCCGATGGCACCGGCAAGATCGTCTATCCCGACGGAAGCTCCTACGAGGGCGAATGGAAGGCCGGGGTGATCGACGGCAAGGGCAAGGCCACCTATGCCAACGGCATCGTCTACGAGGGCGAATTCCGCAATGGCAAGAACGAAGGCCAGGGCACCATGACCTTCCCCGACGGCTACACCTATGTGGGCGAATGGAAAGACGGCAAGCGCAGCGGCCAGGGCCGGGCGACCTACGCCGACGGCACGGTCTATTCCGGGCAGTTCGTCAACGGGCTGCGTGACGGCAAGGGCACCATCACCATGCCCGACGGCTTCACCTATACCGGCGACTGGAAGGCCGGCGAGATCGAGGGCCAGGGCGTCGCCACCTACGCCAATGGCGATGTCTACGAAGGCACCTTCAAGGCCGGCAGGCGCGAAGGCGCCGGCACCATCCGCTATGCCACGGGGCAGGAACGCGCCGGGCAATGGGAAAACGGCGCTCTGAAGGAAGACACCGCAAGCGCCGCCGGCGGCGCCGCCGGCGGCACGCAGGGGGACGGCGCCTCCGGCAGCTCCAGCGCCGGCAACTGAGCGCCCGCTCCGCCGCCGGCCGGCCACCCCGCCCCGGCGGCCGGTCCGGGCGCGGGTTCAGCCGCGCGCGAACCGCTCCAGCACATGCCGGGGAACAGCGATCGGCGCGCTCATCTTCGGGTCGGCAACCGGCGCCCCGAAGGCCGTTCTCACCGGCACGGTTCCGGCCCAGATGTCCAGCGCGCAGTCTGCCTCGTCGTCAACCGGCCCACCGCTGCGCAGCTTGGCCGAGGCCTCGTCCAGGGGCAGCCACATGACGCTGGTGGCCTTCAGTTCCCGGGCGCTGACCGCGCGCAGCCCCGGCCAGCGACCGGGGACCATGTGCTCGACCATGGCGCGCAGCGCGGCGCATTTTTCCTCCGGGTCGCTCACCGTTTGCGCGGTGCCGAACACGGTGACCGAGCGGAAGTTCACCGAATGGTTGAAGGCCGACCGGGCCAGGACGTAGCCATCGAGAATCATCGCGTTCAGACAAACCTCGGCCCCGGCCGCGCGGCGCAGGGTGCGGCTGGCGCTGGAGCCGTGCCAGTAGACCCGCTCGCCGATCCGCCAATGCAGGGTCGGGGTCAGCGCCGGCGCGCCGTCAAGCAGCCAGGCCAGCGTGCAGCTGGGCGCGGCATCGAGAATGGCGTGAACGGTTTCGCGCTCGTAATCCGCGCGCGCGTGGTTGCGGCGCACGCGGGTGCGCCCTGTGGGGCGGATCGGCGTCGGATCGGGGCGGTCGGACATGGGGCCTCCTTCGGGTCCGGGTGCGGTCTGGCGCGCCGGCGCGCTTGCGTTGTGGGCCGGACGCTTTCGGACTTGACGCGTAGGCGGTAATCGGACCTTTTGAAACGACCAGTTCTTGACTTTTTTTCAGGTCCGGTTTGCCATGTCCCGCGCGGCCACACCCCCTGCTCTTGTCTCGCTGCCGCCGGAAACCGGTGCACGCGGTCCGCTCTACCTGCGCATCTGCGACCGTCTGCGCGCGCGCATCGGCGCCGGTGAGATCGCGCCGGGAACCCGCCTGCCGTCGTCCCGGGCGCTGGCCGCCGACCTCGGGGTGTCGCGCACGACCGTGGTGGCGGCCTATGACCAGCTGATCGCCGAGGGATACGCCCAGAGCCGCCCCGGAGCGGGGGTGTTTGCCTGCGACGTCTGCGCGGTTCCCGAGGCGGTCCCCGAGGCAACGCCCGGGCCGGGTTTCGGGCCGACTCCCGGGGCGGGCGGCAGCACCGCGATCCGCGCAGATCGCCCCGCCCGGAACGCCCCCGACGCGCGGCCGCTGGTTCCGGCGCCCCCTTCGCCGCCCCCTTCGCCGCCACCGCCGTTGCCGCTGACCCCGGGCCTCGCCGACCTGGCGCTTTTCCCGGTGAAAAGCTGGGCGCGAACGGTGGCCCGGGTCGCCCGGCGCGAGGCGCACGCCCTGCACCATTGCCCCGATCCCCGCGGCGATGGCGAACTGCGCCGGCAGATCGTGCGCCACCTGCTGGACTGGCGCGGGGTGCGCGCACACCCGGACCAGGTGGTGATCACCGCCGGCTCGGGCGAGGCGCTGGAGCGCGCGCTGGAACTGGTGGCGGCAAAGGGGCCGGTGGGGCTGGAAGACCCGGGTTATCCGCCGACCTGCCGCCATGTCGCGGCGCGCGGCTGGCCGATCCGCTGGCTGGACCTGGACAGCGAAGGGGCACGGCCGCCCGGCTGCGGCGGCGCGCCGGCGCCGGCAGAGGCGCGGGCGGAGGCGAAGGCGCCGGCAGGGGCGAAGGCGCGGGCGGGGGCGAAGGCGCAGGAGCGTGACCGGGCGGGTGTGGGCGCGGGAACGGGTGCGGGAACGGGCGCGGGCGTGGTGGTGCTGACCCCCTCGCACCAGTTCCCGATGGGCGGCTCCATGAGCCCGGCGCGCCGCGCCGCCTTCATCGACTGGGCGCGGACCACCGGCGGCTGGATCATCGAAGACGATTTCGACAGCGAATTCCGTTATGCCGGGCGCCCGCTGCCGGCGCTGGCGGCGCTGGCCCATGGCGGGCGGGTGATCTATGTGGGCAGCTTTTCCAAGGTGTTTTCGCACGGCTTGCGGTTGGGCTACATGGTGCTGCCCGACGCCCTGGCCGATGCGGCACAGGAGATGCTGGCCGACGCGCCTTCGCGCGCCGCGGTGGGCGGCCAGCGCGCGCTGGCACGCTTCATGGAAGACGGCGGATATCTGCGCCACCTGCGGCGCGCGCGCCGGGTCTATGCGCGCCGATACGCGGTGCTGATGCGCGCGATGGAGACCTGGCTGACCGGACTGGGCGAATGGCAACGGCAAAACGCCGGCATGCTGCAGACCTGCCGCCTGCCCGAGACCCGCGCCGACCAGGAGGTGGCGGCGGCGGCCCGGCGCGCCGGTGTCGGTTGCCTGGCGCTTTCGCGATACGCCGTGCGCCCGGGCGTGGCCAACGGTCTGGTGCTGGGATTTTGTGCGACCCCCGAGCACGAGATCGCCGAGGCCGTGCGCAGGATTTCCCGGGCGGTGCGCGAAACACAGCCCGCAGGAGGGCGAAGTCCCTGAAGGATTTCGGCCCGCTTTCGCGGAAAGAACGCGCGGTTGCGCTTCGGCTCAGCCGCGCGCGCCCTTCCAGCTGTCGAGCAGACCGAAGATCAGCCGCTCACCCTCGGCGCGAAAGTCAAAGCCCTGGCGCTCCAGCGACCAGCGCATGGCCAGCCCCTGGATGGTGGCCAGAATCAGCGCCGCCGCGTCATCGGCCGCCAGAGCCCGTTGCAGACGCCCCTGCGCCTGCTCGCGGGCGATCATCGCCGAAAACCCGGCCCGCCGCTCTGCCATCATCGCCATCATGTGCCGGCGCAGCGGCTCGTTCGTCGCATGCAGTTCGCGCGAAAACAGGATCGCCGGGATCGCCGGAGTGCGGGCGATGAAACCGAGCTGGCGCGATATCGATTCCCGCAACCGCCGGTCGGGCGGCACCCGCGCAACCGCATCGCGCTCTGCCCGCATCGCCCCGGTCAGATGGTTGCCGACCGCCAGCCATATCGCCGCCCGGTTGGGAAAATGCCGGAAGATCGCCGGCTGAGACACCCCGACCGCATCGGCCAGTTGCTGCGTGCTGACCCGGTCGGGCCCGATCTCGACCGCGAGACGAAGCGCCGCCTGCACGATTTCCCGGCGCCGCTCCGGGGCGCTCTTGCGGCGGCCCCGGGCAGGGCCGGCAGCGGCGGGAACGGACGCGGGTCTAGCTGTCTCCACCGGCTTTTTCGCCCTCGATTCCAAGCCGGTAACTGTCATGGCAGGCCACGCATTGCAGCATCAGGTTGCTCACGTCCTGGACCACCGACATCGGATCGTCGGTCGCGGCGATACTGTCGGCCAGGTCGTCGAAGGATCGGTGCAGCCCCAGCCCCAGCGACTTGAAGTCCAGCGGCAGCTTGGCGATGATCGCGGTGTCCTGGCTGGCCGCGGCCATGCCCAGCGAGCGGGCGGTCTGCGCGGCCGATTTCAGGTCTGCGTTGCCGGCATCCTCCAGGATGCTCTGCACCCCGGACAGCACGCCGCGCATTTCGCCAAGCACCTTGTTGCGTTCGGCCGGCGCCAGCAGAATGGACGTGCGCCCGTCGGCATAGGCGACGGTCTGCCCCTTGACGAGGAAGGTATAGGCCATCGCCGCCAGGGCAATGGCCAGAACCAGGCTCAGCATCCAGCCAAGCTTGCCTGCGAAGGACATGAGGTTTCCTTTCGATTCGCAAATGAGTTATTGCTCACTAACTTACTGCGGCAGCGGGCGCACCCCCCCCGATCCGATTGGGGCTTTTCTTTCGTGCCCGTGGCGATATAGTCGAGCGCCATGAGACAAGCGGTCACTCACATCTCCCGCCCGGATGCGCCCCAGGCCCCGGCGCCTGCCGGCCTGCTTCTTCTTAGCCGCCTCTGAGCGTGCCATCGGCGCGACCGCTCAGAGGTGACCAGCGCCGACCGAAAACCAAGTGCTGAGAACGAACCGAAAGACAGTCAGATGACCGATACAGCGAACCAGGACCGCGTCCTGATCTTTGACACCACCCTGCGCGATGGCGAGCAGAGCCCGGGCGCCACCATGACCCATGACGAAAAGCTGGAAATCGCCCAGACCCTCGACGAGATGGGCGTGGACATCATAGAAGCCGGGTTTCCGATTGCATCGGAAGGCGACTTCGCCGCGGTGCGCGCGATCTCGGAACTGGTGAAGAACGCGGCCGTCTGCGGGCTCTCGCGGTCCTCGTTCAAGGATATCGACCGGGCCGCCGAAGCGCTGAAACCGGCAAGGCGGCCACGCATCCACACATTCATTTCGACATCCCCGCTGCACATGAAATACAAGCTGCAGATGGACCCCGAAGCGGTCATCGAGGCCATCGCTGCCTCGGTCGGCCATGCGCGGAAGTTTACCGACGACGTGCAGTGGAGCCCCGAAGACGGCACCCGGACCGAGCACGATTTCCTGTGCCGCGCCGTGGAAACGGCGATCAAGGCGGGCGCGACCACGATCAACATCCCCGACACGGTGGGCTATACCGCGCCAAACGAAAGCGCCGAGATCATCCGCATGCTGAAGGAGCGCGTGCCGGGCATCGACGAGGTTACCATCGCCACCCACTGCCACAACGATCTTGGCATGGCTGTGGCCAATGCGCTGGCGGCGGTCGAAGCGGGCGCGCGCCAGATCGAATGCACCATAAACGGGCTGGGCGAACGGGCGGGCAATGCCGCGCTCGAAGAGGTGGTCATGGCCATGCGCGTGCGCAACGACATCCTGCCGTACCGCACCGGGATCGACACCACCAGGATCATGCAGGCCAGCCGCCTGGTTTCGACGGCCACCGGATTTCCGGTCCAGTACAACAAGGCGATCGTGGGAAAGAACGCCTTTGCCCATGAAAGCGGCATCCACCAGGACGGGATGCTGAAACACGCCGGCACATACGAAATCATGCGCCCCGAGGACGTGGGACTGAGCGAAACCAGCCTGGTGATGGGCAAGCATTCGGGGCGCGCGGCGCTGCGCGCCAAGCTCGGGGAACTGGGGTTCGAACTGGGCGACAACCAGTTGAAAGACGTGTTCGTGCGTTTCAAGGAACTGGCGGATCGCAAGAAGGAAATCTTCGAAGACGACCTCCTGGCACTGATGCGCGACACCGCCAGCGACGCCGAACACGACCGGATCCAGGTGAAACGCCTGCGCGTGATCTGCGGCACCGAAGGCCCGCAGAGCGCCGAACTGACACTGGAAATCGACGGCAGAGAAACCGCAGGCGAAGCCACCGGAGACGGCCCCGTGGATGCCGCCTTCAACGCGGTCAAGGCGCTGTTTCCGCACCATGCGCGACTGCAGCTCTACCAGGTGCACGCGGTAACCGAGGGAACCGATGCTCAGGCAACGGTCAGTGTCCGCATGGAAGAGAACGGCAAGATCGTCACCGGCCAGTCGGCCGACACCGATACCGTGGTCGCTTCGACCCGGGCCTATGTGAATGCCCTGAACAAGCTTCTGGTGCGCCGCGAAAAGTCCGCGCCCGAAAGCCTCAAGGACGTCTCCTGATGGAGCGCCCCTTGCCGGGGCGCACGCTTTTTCGGGGGCGCCCCTGCCGGGGCGCCATCCGCTCCGCTCGGGGGATACTTTGCGGACAGAAGAAGGGGGCTCATCTTCTTCTGTCGGAAAATATCCCCGCCGGAGGCAGCGGCGGAAAAAACTTGCTGATCGGCCGGAATTTGCGTGCAGACCTTTCGCATGCATGCCCCGTTGCCTATAAGAAACACCGGCCCGTGGCTGAACAGAGTCGCGGGCCCCATGCAACGTGAAATACGGGAACACCGGAATATGGCAGGTTTGATGGGGTTGTTTTCGTCCGACATGGCGATCGACCTGGGCACGGCGAACACGCTGGTTTACGTCAAGGGCAAGGGCGTGATCCTGAACGAACCTTCGGTGGTGGCCTATCACGTCAAGGACGGGCGCAAGCAGGTTCTGGCCGTGGGCGAAGATGCGAAACTGATGCTGGGGCGCACCCCCGGCAGCATCGAGGCCATCCGCCCCATGCGCGAAGGCGTCATCGCCGACTTCGACACCGCCGAGGAAATGATCAAGCATTTCATCCGGAAGGTGCATCCGCGCACCACCTTTTCCAAGCCCAAGATCATCGTCTGCGTGCCGCACGGCGCAACGCCCGTGGAAAAGCGTGCGATCCGCCAGTCGGTGCTGAGCGCGGGTGCGCGCCGGGCCGGGTTGATCGCCGAGCCGATTGCTGCGGCCATCGGTGCCGGCATGCCGATCACCGATCCCACCGGCAACATGGTGGTGGACATAGGCGGCGGCACCACCGAGGTTGCGGTTCTCAGCCTTGGCGACATTGTCTATGCGCGCTCGGTTCGCGTCGGCGGCGACCGGATGGACGAAGCCATCGTCAGCTACCTGCGGCGCCAGCAGAACCTGCTGGTAGGCGAAAGCACCGCCGAACGGATCAAGACCTCGATCGGCACCGCACGGATGCCCGACGACGGGCGCGGCTCGTCGATGCAGATCCGGGGCCGGGACCTGCTCAATGGCGTGCCCAAGGAGGTCGAGATCAACCAGGCGCAGGTCGCCGAAGCCCTGGCCGAGCCGGTGCAGCAGATCTGCGAAGCGGTGATGACCGCGCTCGAGGCCACGCCTCCCGACCTGGCCGCCGATATCGTCGATCGCGGTGTCATGCTGACCGGCGGGGGCGCCCTTCTGGGGGAACTGGACCTGGCCTTGCGCGAGCAGACCGGGCTCGCCATATCGGTGGCAGACGAGTCGCTCAATTGCGTGGCGCTCGGCACCGGCAAGGCGCTGGAATACGAAAAGCAGCTGCGCCATGTGATAGACTACGACAGTTAGCGGCAAGGCGCCGCTGCTGCGCGAGGGCACCGTGGCACGAGACCGAGGCACCAGTGCAACCTACATTCGGCCGATCCGTCGGATTCTGGTCATGCTGCTGGTCGTTCTTCTGTTCGCCGCATTCCTGGTCTGGCGCATCGACAACCCGCGCATGGAGCGTTTCCGCGCCGCCGTGGTGGACCGCGTGGTGCCATCGTTTTCATGGGCGATGATGCCGGTCGCCAAGATCGTGGAAATGGCCGGGGACTTCCAGTCCTACCAGAAGATCTACGAGCAGAACCAGAGCCTTCGCCGCGACCTGCGGCGGATGAAGGCCTGGAAGGAAGCCGCGCTGCAACTGGAACAGGAAAACGCCAAGCTGCTGGACCTGAACAAGGTCCGGCTGGATCCGAAGCTGACCTATATCACCGGCGTCGTGCTGGCCGACAGCGGTTCGCCCTTTCGCCAGTCGGTGCTGCTGAACATCGGCGCGCGCGACGGCATCGTCGATGGCTGGGCGGTGACCGACGGGCTGGGCCTTGTCGGGCGGATCAGCGGTGTCGGGCGCAACACGTCACGGGTCATCCTGCTGACCGATTCGAGCAGCCGCATCCCGGTGACAATCCAGCCCTCGGGGCAGCGGGCGCTGCTTTCCGGGGACAACTCTTCAAGACCGCCGCTTGACTTCATCGAGAACCCCGACGCGCTGCGCCCCGGCGACCGCGTGGTTTCCTCGGGCGACGGCAAGGTCTTTCCGCCCGGGCTGCTGGTGGGCCAGGTCACCTTGGGGCCGGACGGCCGGCTGCGGGTGCGCCTGGCCGCCGATTACGAGCGCCTCGAATTCCTGCGCGTCCTGCGCAACCAGACGGTCGAACGTCTCACCGATACCGGCAGCCTGCTGATCCCGGAACGCACCGCCCGGCCGGCCGGCACCAGCCCCGGCGACGGCACCAGCCCCGGCACCGGGACGGGCATGGCGGCGGGCGATGCGGTTTCGCAACGCCAAGAGGCACAGGGGGGCGGGCAATGAGCGTTTCTCTCAATCGACAGCGCCTTGGTCATTTCCTGCTGTTTTCGGCCCTGTGCACGATGGTGTTCTTTTTTCGCCTGCTGCCGCTTGTCGGCGCATCGGCGCACTGGCCGGGGCCCGATCTGATCGTGCTGCTCGGCTTTGCCTGGGTGACCCGCCGCCCCGACTACATGCCGGTGCTGCTGTTTGCCGCGGCGACGTTTCTTGGCGATCTTCTGTTCATGCGCCCGCCCGGGCTGTGGGCGGCGATCTCGGTCTCCGGGCTCGAGTTCCTGCGTGCGCGCGCCGCGTTTTCGCGCGAGCTTCCCTTTGCCGCCGAATGGGCCATGGTCTCGGGCGTCTTCCTGGCCATGATCGTCGCCCAGCGCATCGTGCTGGCACTGTTCCTGCTGCCAAGGCCGGACCCGGGGATGGACGGCATCCTGTGGCTGGCCACGGTCGCGGCCTACCCGGCGGTGGTGCTTGCCTGCGACCTGGCCTTCGGGGTGCGCAAGGTCGCCCCCGGGGCAGTCGATGACCTGGGGCACAGGATATGATCCGCTCTCCCCGGGACGAACAGGCCAGCCGGCGCACGATTTCGCGACGGGCGATGATTCTGGGCACCAGCCAGCTTGCCTTTGTGGCCGTGCTTGGCGCGCGCATGCGTCAGCTTCAGGTGGAAGACGCCTCGCTGTATCAGACCCTTGCCGAGGAAAACCGGGTCAACATCCGCCTGCTGCCGCCGGCGCGCGGGCTGATCCACGACCGTTTCGGCACGCTCATCGCCGGGAACGAACAGATTTATCGCGTCACCATCGTGCGCGAGGACGCCGGCGATACCGACCGCACGCTGGACGATCTGTCCCGCCTCATCGCCCTGTCCGGGGAAGACCTGGCGCGCGCGCGAAAGGAACTGAAGCGGCGCAGCCCCTTCGTGCCGGTCACCGTGGCCGAGCGCCTGTCATGGGAAGACCTGGCGCTGGTTGCGGTCAACACGCCGGCCCTTCCGGGCGTGACGCCCGAGGTCGGGCTGTCGCGGTTCTACCCTCTGGACAAGGACTTTGCCCATGTATGCGGCTATGTGGGCCCGGTCAGCGACTATGACCTCAGCAAGCTGGAAAACCCGGACCCGCTGCTGCAGATTCCGCGTTTCCAGATCGGAAAGCTCGGAGTCGAGGCCAAGATGGAAGACCGGCTTCGCGGGCATGCCGGCATCCGCCGGATCGAGGTGAATGCCGTCGGACGGGTGATGCGGGAACTCGACCGCCAGGACGGCACCCCCGGCGACAACCTGCAACTGACCATCGACGCCGGGCTGCAGAATTTCGTCCAGGCGCGCCTTGCCGGCGAAAGCGCCGCCGCGGTGGTGATCGATGCCGAAAACGGCGATCTGCTGGCGCTTGCATCGACGCCGGCCTTCGATCCGAACAAGTTCGTGCGCGGGATCTCATCGGCCGACTACAACGCCCTGCTGCGGGACAAGTACCGGCCGCTGGCCGACAAGACGGTTCAGGGCACCTACCCGCCCGGCTCGACCTTCAAGGTCGCGGTCATTCTGGCGGCGCTGGAAGAAGGGCTGATCGACCCGGAAGAAACCGTGACCTGCCGCGGCTTCATCAAGCTGGGCAACCGGCGCTTTCACTGCTGGAAACGCGGCGGCCACGGCAAGGTCAACCTCAGAAAGAGCCTGCAACAGTCCTGCGATGTCTACTACTACGAAGTCGCCCAGCGGGTGGGCATCGAAAAGATCACCGAAATGGCCCGGCGCCTTGGCCTGGGCCAGCGCCATGACCTGCCGCTGTCGGGCATCGCCGCCGGGCTGACCCCGACCAAGGACTGGAAGCTCGGCCGCTACGGAAAGGAGTGGCTGGTCGGCGACACGCTGAACGCGGGCATTGGCCAGGGCTATGTGCTGGCATCGCCCCTGCAACTGGCGCTGATGAGCGCGCGAATCGCCTCGGGGCGCATGATCGTGCCGCGACTGATCCATACCATCAACGGGGTCGAGCAGGAGCGCATCGATCCCGCGCCGCTGGGCATCGCCGAAAAGCACCTGCAGCAGGTGCGCGACGGCATGGCCGCGGTGTCGAACTCGGCGCGCGGCACGGCCTATCGTTCGCGCATCACCGAAAAGGCGTTCCGGCTGGCCGGCAAGACCGGCACCAGCCAGGTGCGCAACATCACCAAGGCCGAGCGTGCCGCCGGGGTCACCAGGAACCGCGACCTGCCCTGGGAGCGGCGCGACCATGCCCTGTTCATCTCCTTCGCCCCGGTTGACGCGCCGCGCATCGCGACATGCGTCGTGGTCGAGCACGGCGGCGGCGGTTCGCACGCCGCGGCGCCGATCGCGCGCGATGTCGTCCTGCGCGCGCTCTATGGCAAGCTGCCGCCGCTTTCGGCCTATCCTGCAAACCAGCGCGGCACCATTGCCACCATGCAGAAGAACCTCGTCCTGCGCGACAACGGTTACGCCAGCCAGGGAAAGATCAGGACATGAGCTATCTCGAATACCGCATGCGCACGGTGCCCACCGGATTTCGCAAGGTCCTGTATCTCAACTGGCCGCTTGTGCTGCTGGTCAGCGCGGTGGCGGCCATCGGGTTCCTGATGCTCTATTCGGTCGCCGGCGGGTCGTGGATGCCCTGGGCCGAACCGCAGATGAAACGTTTCGTGCTGGGGCTGGCGCTGATGCTGTTCGTGGCAATGGTGCCGATCTGGTTCTGGCGCAACATGGCCGGACTGACCTACGCGGGCGCGCTGGCGCTGCTGCTGCTGGTCAAGTTCGTGGGCGTCACCGGGATGGGGGCTCAGCGCTGGATCGACGTGGGTTTCATGCGGCTCCAGCCCTCGGAAGTGTCCAAGATCGCCCTGGTGATGATGCTGGCCGCCTATTACGACTGGCTGGACATCCGCAAGACCTCGCATCCGCTCTGGGTGGCGGTGCCGGTGGTGCTGACGCTGCTGCCCACGGCGCTGGTTCTTACCCAGCCCGACCTGGGCACGGCGATCCTGCTGGTTCTGGGCGGCGGAATCATGATGTTCGCCGCCGGGGTCCACTGGCTGTATTTCGCGGTCGTCATCGTGCTTGGCCTGGCGGTGGTGGCGGCCGTGCTCGCCTCGCGCGGGACGGCATGGCAATTGCTCAAGGACTACCAGTACAAGCGCATCGACACCTTTCTGGACCCCTCGAGCGACCCGCTGGGCGCCGGCTATCACATCACCCAGGCGAAGATCGCCCTGGGCTCGGGGGGCTGGTCGGGAAAGGGA
>Ga0256841_1001753_pt1 | contig 18028 bp, 13 predicted proteins | sample 356308metaG_FD_185971 | JGI IMG/M metagenome (GOLD analysis project Ga0256841, IMG submission 185971) | Hydrothermal vent microbial communities from Mid Atlantic Ridge, Atlantic Ocean - 356-308 | ecosystem: Environmental > Aquatic > Marine > Hydrothermal vents | place: Atlantic Ocean: Mid... | reverse complement strand
GGAAAAAAGAATATCCCTTTGCGCTCTTAGCTTGCCCCGTTAAATCTTGTAACATTTAACTGGGGCGTCTTAGCGGTTCAAACTTGGTTGCGGCTTCGCTGCCTTAGTGCTTTAAGTGGGAGTAGACTGCATGTTTCGTTATTGCATAATGCGTTGTGGCATATGTTAACGCACGGGTTACCAGGTGGGGTTTGCCAGCCGGTATCTCTCGCCGGACAAAAAAATGCACTGAGCCGGGAAACTTTGCGCTGGACTACTCAACCCCCTGGAAAACCGATGAATCGGTTGGGTGAACGGTTCATTACCCCGTGGTATCACACATTCCCGTGGAAGGATGCAAAGGTCTTATTATCTCTTAATTCCCAGTTTTCTCATCTTGGAGAAAAGTGTTGAACGGTTAAGCTTAAGGCATTTCGCTGCCCTGGTTACGTTCCACCTGCATTCTTCCAGGACCATCGTTATGTACTGGCGAAGAAAATCATCCCACGGAATTATTCCCTGGGAAAGCATCTTCTCTGCAAGGTTACCCGATTCTTTGCCATCCTGGGATATGGCGTACTTTCTTCCCTGGAAAAAGTAGTCCGGAAGGTCGTTTTCGGAAATTACCTTCTTGCTCTCAGTTGTTACAATAAGTTGTCGCACCAGGTTTTCTAATTCTCTAATGTTTCCAGGCCAGGCGTACTCAGAGAAAACATCAAGTACTCCCCTTGAAACCTTTTTTACACCTATGTTCATAACCTTGCATTCTCGTTCAAGGAAGAACTTAACCAACAGTGGGATGTCTTCCTTCCGTTCTCGGAGCGGAGGGAGATAGATTGGCAGGACATTTAATCTATAGAAGAGGTCATCCCTGAAGGTGCCTTCTTCCACTGCTTTCTTAAGGTCCTGGTTTGATGCCGCTATAATCCGGACGTCAACCTCAAAATCCCTAGTTGACCCAAGAGGTTTTACCCTTTTATCTTGGAGCACTCTTAGTATTTTTGTTTGTAGTGCAAGCGGCATTGCGCCTATTTCATCGAGGAAAAGGGTACCGCCATTGGCTACCAGGAACAATCCTTTTTTGTTTTGCTTGGCATCGGTAAATGCTCCCTTCATGAAGCCGAAAAGTTCACTTTCTAATAATGTTTCAGGGATGGCGGCGCAATTTTCGGCCACAAAGGGCATATCTTTTCGCTTGCTTCTATCATGAATAGCACGGGCTATTAATTCTTTACCTGTACCGCTTTCCCCGTAAATCAGGACATTGTACGGAGACGGCGCATACTTGTTTACGAGGTAGAAAATTTGCTGAAGGGCCTTGCTTTCTCCGATAATGTTTTCCGGGCGTTCAAAAAGGCTAAGGCGTTGTTTTAACAGTACGTTCTGTTTTTCTTTTTCAACGTTATCTTCGACCAGTGAATGGTAGTTTATTGCATTGCTAAGAGCTATAGAAGCTATATCAACAATTTCTTGAAGAAGGTTCAGGTATTTCTTATCTACTCGCAGTTCTTCCTCGGAATGCCTGCTGTCGATTATCTGCACGGCACCGAAACATTTCCGGCCGACAATGAGGGGAAAACACAAGATTGTTTTAGATTTGTACCCGACTTCTTCTTCCACGTACGAAGCATGCCTTCCGTCTTTGTAGCTTTCTGCAATAGTGTAAACCTTGTTTGTTACGACCCAGCCGACTATTCCCTCGTTGACGTCAAGCACCCTGCCACGGATCTTGTTTGCCGCTTTTCCGAAAGATTCAACGCAGCGAATTTTCCCGTCTTCCTTGAACCAGAGAGATCCCGCAGAAACCGGTTCCAATTCTTTTAAGCTTCTCAGGACTTCTTTTTTAAGGCTCTCCAGGTCCAGGGTCCTGCTGAAACGCTTTGCAGTCTGGTAAAACTTGTTCAGCAGATCAGGATCAATATCGTGGGTAGTTTTTTTCTCCATCTTCACCAGTTTCAAGTTTTATTGCCTCGTTTCATCCAAATTACGGTGTCGCGCATTTTTATGTAGCGTACAATGTCTTAATTTGATTCTAGGGATTATTGAAAAATTCGTCAAAAAAATCTTTTTGGCACCTGTGAAACTAATATTTGATTCTTTATTTGGAATTTTGATATAAGTAGAATATGATTTTTTCATGTACCGTGGAAAAGCTCTGTGGAGGGGCTTTGGGGCTTTTCAAAGATGGGAGTAAATCCTTGTCCGAAATAGGAGGATAAAATGCAGGTAGCTAAACGCCTCGGCATCTTGCTGGTGGCAATACTGGTTTCGATTGGTTCAGTGCCGCAGTTGTGGGCGGGTCAGCTGGAAATTACCTTAATGGATAACAGGAAAATTGTTACTCCTTACTGCTGGGAAGAAAACGGTGAAATAAAGTTCCCGATGCCTGGTGGAGTTGCCGGGATTGACAAGACGAACGTTATTTCTATTCGAGAAGTAGTTTCGTCGGGTGAAGTGGTAATATCGGAAATGGCGCGGCTTGAAGAGACCAAAAAAAACAAGGAGCCGGAAGAATCAAGTTTACTTGTCGACTTGGGCACCAAGCAAAGGAAACCCAAGAATCCGAAGGCTGAATTTTTGAAGAAAACCCTTTCACAGCAAGATCCTTATGCACGCGAAATCAAACCGTTATCAACAAGCGAACTGGACACGGTGGAAGAGAAGTGCATTTTAACCAACAAGGAAGAAATACAAAAATTTTTCGTGGCGAATCTCAAAACCGCCGTGGAAAAGAATGAAATAGTTAGGAAGATTGACAAGGGATACGTAATCGTGCTCAGGAACATAATTGATACTCCTTACGGTGATATTAACGCCAAGCCTATTCTTACCCTTTATGACCAGGATGGTAACGTCATCAGCGAAGTGCCCGCACAGTTGATAGACCTTAAAATTCCAAAGGAAAAAGCGATTAAGTACGGACTTGACGAAAAAGTAAAGGCAGTGGTTTCTGTATTTCCGCTTAACTGTGATGTAAGGCGCTACGAGGTAAGTTTCGTTTACAATTACTAACCCCAGGGGTGCTTGCGCACCACAACGAAGTATTAAAGTCACACTCCCACGGCTAAACCCGTGGGGTAGTTTGCTCGTGATCTGGGGTTACTGCCGTTCCTAAAGCCACGGTTCCGGATCAAAATCAAAAACGGTCAAATTTACGACTACGAAGCAAGATACATTGGTGTCCCTAATCCACGGTTTTAACCGTGGGCAAAAGTGCTTGACATATCTTTACCGGTTCATCGGTTTCTCTTATCTTTTCCTTAATTCAATTGGGTCTCTATGGTTCCGTGGTAAATCTAACCCAAAAAACCTTGTCCATAGACAAGGCTTTTATGATCGTTAATTAGAATCAACGTTTGATGCCGGGTTCCTCGGGAAGTTGTGCCGGCTCGCTGATTCTAGTGAAAAGCAGGCTCTGATCCAATAGCCGAGAATTCAAAGCACAGCAACCATTGAATTCCGGCTCCCGCGGGAATGATAAGTCGCTTTGCGTCGATACAAAAGCTTTCTAGTCCCGAAGACGAAGACTTTCTACCATCCCCGAAAGAGACATAAATAACTAGTAACTTGGTACACCTAACCCGGGTGTGAAAAACTTTTCCACTTTTATGCTTTCTTTTACCTTAAAATTCTCCGGGTGTAATTTTTTTCTCCTGAATAGAATTCCTCTTTACTTCTACATAACCTATTGGGATAACAAAGATTATCTGTCTACGAATAAGCTCACAAACTATTCCTAATGTGAAAAGTTTTTCCACTTTTGTGAAATTAACTTGTACTTAATTTGCATATCGTTATGCTACTTAAGCTCCTGGTGCCTGAAAAACTTCATAAATTGCAACGTCTAACATATTGTAATTACTGTACCTTTATTTATGAGCAGCATTTAAAAGGGAAACTGGCATCCCTATTGCTCTATATAACCGTGTCGAAACTGGGAAAAATAAATGCTTGTGGTTTCAACCAGATAGGATTTTGTCAATATGGTTTATGAACAAGCGCTAAAAAAAGGGGAACTAAATTATAAAGACTCTGGCAACAACGGTTGGACGTTCCCTGAAATCATAGGTGTTAGTGAATCGATATCTCAAATAAGGAAAACCATAGAGAGGATTGGTCCCACGGACTTGAACGTAATCATTTATGGAGACAACGGTACTGGAAAGGATCTCGTTGCCGAGGCGCTTCACTGGAACTCAAAAAGGGTAAGTGGACCTTTTATCAAAGTTAGCCCGCTAATGATCCCTTGTGACGACGGTGGAATTAATGAAGCGGGTGACGGGGATCAAATGAGTACGCAGGAACTAGAGAGTAACCTTAATCTGGTATTCGATTCTGCCACGAACGGGACGTTATTTATAGACAGAATCCAGGAAGTTCCTCCGAGAGGGCAAGTGACACTGCTAAGGTTTTTTAGGAGCCTCGAAGGGGTTGCAGGAAGAGATTCCGACGGGTCTAAAAAGTTGCCTCGTTTTTTTGCTTCTTCTACTCAGGACCTGGCGGGACTTGCACAGGAGGGCATGTTTCGTGCAGATCTTTTCCATCGGCTGAATGAAATTTCTATTTATTTACCGCCTCTTAGGGAGCGGAAAGAAGATATAGGACCACTTTCGGAGCATTTTTTGAGATTTTACGCGAAGATGTACAAGAAAAAAATTCCGTCAGTTTGCAGTCAAACTTTTGAACTCTTTCATCAGTATGGTTGGCCGGGGAACGTGAGGGAGTTGAGGAACATTATCCACAGGTTGGTGGTTTTGGGTAACGAAAAACAGATTCAAGATGAACTCTGGCAATCGATTGATGGACTAACAGATACAAGGAAACCAATTAGGGAAATTCAACCCTCCGGTGAGATCCGGCAGCCGCAATCTTGCATGAGAAAGCGGCCAGGGAAGGAGGAGAAGGTTTTTGGTGAAGCGGCACTTTCTGAGAGTTTGAAAGATATAAGTCAGCGGGTGGTGGAAAAGGTTGAGATGGAAGCTATATTGAAAGTCCTTGAATACACCCATTGGCACAGGAAAAAGGCTGCTCGCTTATTGGGAGTTAATTACAGGACACTACTTAACAAGATAAGGAAGTATGGCCTTGGAGAAAACCTGGAAACATAGGAGAGAACTGATGCTTAACATCTTGAAAGAACTTGGCAAGATTTTTCTTCTGTTTTTTGTTCTATATTTCGTGCTCTCTTGTGCTACGTCAAACTTTCCGTCGGTTAGTGAGCTTCCCAAGGATAATACAACCAAAAATATGGCCAAGTCATCAGATTTCAGTTCGACTTATGTTATTGGACCTGGCGACAGCCTGGACATAAACGTTTGGAAAGAACCTGATTTTTCCAGGGTGGTTGTGGTAAGACCCGATGGCAAAATTACTTTGCCCCTTATAGGCGATGTAATGGCTTCAGGACTCACTGCAAACCAGTTACAAGAAAAACTTGAGAAATTATTGAAAGAATATGTTGAAATTCCAAAAGTGTCGGTAAGCGTAACCGCTGCTCACAACATGAAAATTTACCTCCTAGGTAACGTGGCGCACCCTGGAGAAATTGAACTAACGAAGCCAATAACGGTTTTGGAAGCTATTTCCATTGCCGGGGGGCTCAACGAGTGGGCAAAGCAATCTGATTTGCGCCTCATGAGGAAAATCAACGGCCAACTAAAAACGTACCGCATTGATTACAAGGCAATTATAGATGGAAGAGATCCGTCTCAAAACATTGTTCTTAAACCTGGGGATACTATCTACGTTCCCTAGTTTTAAAGGAATAATATTCTGGGTACGAGCTAAAATTTTGAAAGAGGGGTAGCAAAAATCAGTAGTACATCAGGTAAAGAGGGGAAAACATCTGAGTGTTGGGGTGAAGTCATCTTAACCGCTAATCGTACTAACGTAAAATGTAAAAAATACGATATCTTACGGAATGGCTACTACGCCCCGGAGAGAAACTCGTACTTATCTCAAAACTTACGAATGCAAGTATATAGAAGACAGAATCGAGACTCATAAAATGTACAGGGATTTTTTTAAATTAAAAACTAAACCGTTTGAAATGGCGCCTGATCCGAGATTTCTATTTTTTAGTGAAACTCATCAGGAAGCCTTTGCATATCTCCAGTACGGGATAATTGATCAAAAGGGTTTTCTCGTATTGACGGGCGACATAGGTACCGGAAAGACAACACTCCTGCATGCATTGATTAAGGAACTGGAGAATAACATCAAGGTCGCCTATATCACGAATCCTGTAATGGACAATAGGGAATTTCTTTCCTACATTGCGAATTCTTTTGGTCTGGAGCGGCCAAGGAGTAAGGTAGATTTCCTGGAAGATTTGTCACAATTGCTCCATCATTACAACAGGCAGGATAAACGTCCGGTGCTGATAATTGATGAAGCGCACAAGCTCACTCCGGAACTTTTGGAAGAAGTGCGACTCCTGTCGAATATTGAAACACCCGAGAAGAAACTTTTGACCATCTTTTTAGTTGGGCAGATTGAATTTCTTGATCTCATAAACAGCGACGAATGCCGTGCTCTTAAACAACGAATATCTCTTCGTTACCATCTGGATGTGCTTACAGAAGAAGAAACCAAGGAATACATCCAGCACAGGCTCGCGGTATCTAGGTTTAACGGATTCGGCGGATCGATCTTTACCGATAATGCGGTTAAAGAAATTTACAGGTACAGTAAGGGCTATCCAAGGGTCATAAACATTGTTTGCGATCATGCTCTTATTTCAGCCTTCGCCAAGGGACAGCACAAGATAGGAAAAGACATAATCAAGGAATGCGTTAGCGATCTGGAAATGGAGGTGCCGAAAAGAGGAAGATCCGTTAGGGTATCTCCATCTCCGGCTAAATTCATAAACAGGCTGAAAGCGAACAAGAAGGCAGTCCTCTGGACCTCGGCCTTTGCATCGGTTCTCGTAGGATTTTATTTACTTTATTCCAACGGAATTTTTCACAAAATTTTTGCGGCTATCCTGCATACGTTCTTTAAGAAGGGACCGACTGTAGGATAGAAAGCTCACAATTTGATGAGCCATTTCAACAATTTAGTTAGTTTAAGGTCAGGCTATGTAACTGAGTTGGGCGGAGCCTGCCCTGGGAACGGGAAGGGGGAAGTAGGATGTTTAAATTATCACGACAGTATTTCGCAATCGAGAGTTTGGCTCTCATTGTAGTGGAAATATTACTAGTAATGGCATCGGTTATATCCGCTATTGTAATCAGATTACACATGAACCTGCATTCGATAAACAGGCTCGATGGATTTCCGATCTCCGTGCTTCTTTTTACAGGAGTTTTCATTACGTGCTTTTACTATAATGAACTCTACAACGGAAAATGGCGAATAGGCCTGAACTTTTTCATTAAGCTGTGCATCAGCATTACCATTGCTTCTCTTGCATTAATGGTTATTTATTACGTTCTTCCCACGTACCAATTTGGGCGTGGTATTTTCTTGATTGCTAATTTCTTCATTCTAGTGTCTCTTTCTCTGTGGAGATATTTCTATCAGAGGTATCTTGTAAGAGAGAGGTTTAGACAGAACGTGCTAATTATAGGAACAGGAGATAGGGCCCTCGAGTTGGCAAGAATCATGGAGGAAAAGAGAAATTGTGGTTATTGCCTGGTTGGTTTTGTTGATGGAGCAAGGGGGCACTATCGAGAAAAAACCGGTGGCGAAAGACAAAGAGTGAAAAAAGATCACCCGGTGCTAAAGTCGAAAAAAGCTCTTCTTCATATGCACCAGAGTGGCTAACGCAACGCGTTATCCTGTGAAATCTGAATAATTAAAACCAATATGTTGAGCAGATACAGAAAAAGCAGAGGCGCTGATAAAAATCGGAGAGGCGTCGTGAAGAAATCACGCCGGCCCCTTTCGATAATAAGGCGAGCTAATGATTGCCCTGTTGATGGTGGAAATGGCGTAAATAAACACGAATCAACTTATTGGGGCATAGCACCTGTCCTTGGGAATCCTGGAGATCTAGTGAAGATTGTAAAAGATCACAAAGTAGACAAAGTTGTGGTGGCACTTCAGGAAAGAAGGGGTACGCTCCCTTTGCGAGATTTACTGGACTGCAAGTTTAACGGTGTAGTTGTAGAGGACAGTCCTTCCTTTTATGAAGAAATGACGGGGAAGATACCCGTAGCAGGCTTGTATCCAAGTTCACTTATTTTTTCTACGGGTTTCAATAAGTCGAAAACCTTGCTTCTGACCAAGCGCATCCTCGATATACTGGCGTCCTTGGTGCTATTGGTTGTGTCCTTTCCTATTAGCTTGGTTACGGCCATGGCTATTAAACTGGATTCGAAAGGGCCGATTATATTTTCTCAAGAACGAGCAGGGGAACGCGAGAAAGTGTTCAGAATTTACAAGTTTCGTTCCATGTACACGGACGCGGAGAAACATGGTCCGAAATGGGCATCTGATAACGATGATCGAGTTACAAGGGTAGGACGAATTATAAGGAAGCTTAGAATAGATGAAATCCCGCAGCTATACAATATTCTTAGAGGGGATATGAGTTTTGTTGGGCCTAGGCCGGAGCGACCTTACTTTGTTGAGCAGTTAAAGAAACAGATCCCTTTTTATAGTGAGCGGTTCTGGGTCAAACCTGGCCTTACCGGATGGGCCCAGATCAATTATTCCTATGGGGCAAGTATTGAAGATGCCCTGGAAAAGTTGCAGTACGACCTTTACTACATAAAACATTTGTCGATAACGCTTGATATAGCCATTATCCTTCAGACAATTAAGGTGGTTCTTGTCGGCAGGGGGGCAAGGTAGGGAAACATGCTTTTTGAAGGTAAAGTTCATTGCATTCTCGCACTTCAATACAACCAGAAACAAATTGTATGAGGTTATTGCTAAGCCAAACGGAATCCTGTAAACGTCATCACGAGCCAAAGGAAATTTTAAGACTGCCATTGCGAACCAAGGGAAATTTTAAGACTGTGATCACGAGCCAAGGGAAATTTTAAGACTGTCATTGCGAACCAAGAGAAATTTCAAGACTGTCATTGCGAGCGCAGCGAAGCAATCTCCTTATCCTCAAGAGATTGCTTCGTCGTTCGCTTTTGGCGAACTCCTCGCAAGGACTGATAAAATGTTTCCCGGATTGAGAGGTACGGGATTAAGCAGAAGGGGGCATCACGAGCGAAGCAAAGCAATTTCTCTGAAGTGCTGATGTTAAGGAGATCGCTACGTTGTTTTCCTTTAGCAAACCAAATTGCAGTCATTACAAGAGCAGCGAAGCACTCGTTATGGAGTCACGTTCTCATGAATTTGCTAGGTTGTTTTCCTTTAGCGAGCCAAATTCCAGTCATTGCGAGCGCAGCGAAGCAATCTCACAGAATGATCGAAAGAGAAAAAACAAAAAAAAGCCACAAACCAAAAAAGACTTTGGGAGTGTATAAATGAGAAATCTTGAGGGTGAAATTAGGGAGTTTATCATAGAAAATTTCCTTTTTGGTGAACCGGACGATGATTTTAACGGCGAGACCAGCTTTTTGGAAGAAGGCATAATCGATTCAACGGGAATTCTCGAACTTGTAACATTCCTCGAAGAAACTTATGAGATACAAATCGAAGACGAGGAGCTGATTCCCGAGAACCTTGACTCAATAAACAATGTGGTGGCTTTCCTTAAAAGAAAACTTAGTTTAAGTACCACTCGAGTGCGTGGTGATGATTCAGATCAAAAGTATGACAAAGTGGCATTTGCCTGATTTCGCTTATAAAGTGGGTCGACACTAGAGCATCGCGGAAAGTTCCATTTGAAGAGACGTGTTATCTAAGCTGTTGTTCCGAAATCATACCCGAGAGGCACCATGAGGTAAAACAGACGGATAGTACGTAGACTAATATCTCGAGAAGTGACTCCTAAAGCGAAAGGTGCAGAAGGAGTTTTTTTATGGGAGAAAAAAATGGCCATCTGGTCAGTGACCATAGACAAATAACAAATAACGAATAACGGGTAACAAAATGATACCAGGTGAAATAACTCCGGAAGTAGTACTCGGTATTTTACACAGAAGAAAGTGGATAATACTTTTTCCTTTTCTATTAGCCGTGATGCTGGGCCTTTTCCTTGCCATCACCCTTCCAAGAACATACAAAACGGAAACCGTCATCCTGGTTACTCCGCCTAGAGTGCCTTCTGATTATGTAAGGCCGGTGGTGAGCGGCGAATTTGAAGAAAGACTTCAGACTATATCACAACAAATATTGAGTAGGTCTCGCCTTGAAAAAGTAATTAGGGAACTTGGGCTTTATAAAGAAGCACTCAAGAAAGCACCAATGGATGCAGTGATAGCTAGTATGCGAAAAAAGATTGAGATTAAGACTCAACCCAGAAGAAGGGGGAGGGGTGGCCTAAATTCTTTTTCTCTTGGTTTCGTGCATCCTGACCCAGTTATTTGTGCCAAAGTAGTGAATACCCTGGCGTCCCTCTTTATCGAGGAAAACCTTAAGGTTCGTGAAGAAAGGGCCGTGGGTACCACTCAGTTCTTAGAAAAGGAACTGCGAAGACTGAAAAAGAAACTGGAAGCCCAGGAAAAGGCTTTGAAAGAATACAAAAGCAAACACTTTGGAGAGTTGCCAGAACAACTTCAGGCAAACATTACAACACTTCAGCGGCTTCAAGTGGAACTGCAGAGTGTGCAAGAAGCTCTTTCTGCCGCGAAGCAACGAAAACTGATAATACAACAGTATGCATATCAGACTGTTACTAACAACACCCAGGGAGGAAATCAAACGGTAGCAGCATCAGGACCCAATCGTCTGCAAACTCTTTACAACACCCTTGATGAATTGAAAACCAGGTATACTGATAAACATCCGGATATCATAAGAATCAAAAAAGAAATAGCAAAACTGGAGAAGGAGTATGGCGATATTAAGACAACTGGGAGTTCTCAAGCATCCGCATCACGTAGGATGATTGGTGATCCGGCAATGCAAAGGGAACTTATTAACGTACAGGCAGAAATTGCAAGGTTGCAGGCAGAGGAGAAAAGCCTCAAAAAGGCGATAAAGTTATACCAGATGAGAGTGGATAACACGCCCAAGCGCGAACAAGAACTGGCATCACTAAGTCGTGACTACAATATAACTTTGAACAGTTACCAGGATCTGCTTGGCAGAAAGATAGAAGCCAAGATGTCTGAGAATCTTGAGAAAAAACAGCAAGGTGAACAATTCTCCGTACTTGATCCCGCAAAACCTCCCCAGGTTCCCTATAAACCGGATATTAAGAAGGTTTTGTTCTTAAGTCTCTTTCTTGGTCTCGGAGCTGGTGGCGGGCTTGCCTTCTTGCTTGAATATCTTGATCCAACCTTTCATGATAAAAAGCTCCTGGAAAAAACCTTTGAACTGCCAGTCATTGCAACGATTCCAAGACTCTACACTAAGGAAGAGAAACGTAAAAAGTGGTTTGTGCGTGCCGTCTACATAACGGTCCTTCTGGCAGTAATAGTGGGTTACTCTATTGCACTCTATTACATTAAGAAAAATAATTTCTATCTAAATTTGAATTTACCCTTTCTAACATAACCTCGTGGATCGATTCCTAAAAAACATTTGCAATATTCAATCATTGCCGGGATCCCGCATCCACTTTATGACAGTGTTTTCGAGTTGATATCGAGATGTATGGCTTAAAGTGGGTGCGGGAGACGAAGCAATCTTCCTGGGATATCAAGGTGCTAGAGATTGCTTCGCTGCGCTTACAATGACTATACTTTAGCATTTGGTTTGACACAATAATTAGGAAGCGATCTACTAGCTTTTAAGCAATGAGAAACTATCATGGGAAAAATATTTGACGCTCTTCAAAAGGCAAAAAAAACATCCTCGGTGGGCGATTCTGCCCCTTCGGGAAAAGCAGAAGGGAAGCTTGTTCCTATAGAGGTACCGGTAAGAGAAAAAGTTGATGAAAACTTAGATCTGGCGCGCAAGCTTTCGAAACAGCAACAACACCATTATCAAGACATTGACTTGTCCGATCAACCGTTTTTGCTTCTCAACATACAGGATAGATTGGAAGTCCTGGAACAGTACCGCCTCCTTCGCTCCAAGATTTTTTCCGCGCAGGATGGCAAAGTTAAACCGAAGTGCATAATGGTTACAAGTCCGGTTCCCATGGAAGGGAAAAGTACCATCGCGTGCAATCTTGCGATCAGCATAGCGCTTGGTATAAATGATCAAGTTCTTCTCATTGACGCCGATATGCGGCGACCAAGTTTACATAGATTCTTAAAGGTTAAATTCAATCTTGGGCTAGCCGACTATTTGCTCCGGGATGACATTGAATTCAAGCAGACCATCTATCAGACCTCAATCAAAAAATTGATGTTAGTTCCATCAGGATCAGTAGATGCTCACATTTCTACCGAGCTGCTTGCCTCAAAAAAGATGCATGCGCTGGTTACAGAAGCAAAAAGTAAATATACCGATAGATATGTTGTACTCGACACACCTCCATGTTCCTACACTTCAGACCCCGGCGTTATTGCCGATTGTGCAGATGCTATCGTACTTGTGGTTCGGAACGGTTTTTCCACTCAAGAACAAATAGATGAAACGGTTAAATCGCTTGGAAAAGAAAAAATCGTAGGGATCGTGTTTAATTGTGCGGAGTACACTTTTGGCCTAAAAAACTATTATCAGTATTATCGAAGATACTATAAGTGATTAAAAAAATAGAAATCCTATGCTTGTACACGATTTCTTAGTTCGCAGCGCAAAGCGTTTTAACAAAAAGATAGCTCTCATCCAAGGTAAAAATCACTATACGTACGGAGAAGTGTTCCGCGAGTCGATCAACTTCGCAGAATACCTCTTTAACTTGTCTTTACAATCGGGCTCCAGGGTGGCAATCAGCTTACCAAACTCCAAAGATTACGTTGTTGCATACTACGGAACGCTTATCTCAGGTAATTGCGCAGTGCCCTTCGATCCTAACCTGGGTGCAAGTGAGGTTGATTTTCGGTTGCATCATTCCGAGGCATCAGTTTGGGTTACCAGTGCTCGCTGCTTAAAAAAATATCTAAGCGGTTCAGTTCGAGCACCACGTACTTTGAAGGTGATCCTTGTCTGCGGGGGGAAGATCTCGCTCTTAGCTATTGACAAACAAAGGATTGAACCTTTCGAGTTTGAGGAATGTAACTCTGACGTGAATAACCTGCCCCCTGTTGATGAAAGTTCGCTAGCATCGATAATTTATACTTCCGGAAGTACCGGTAAACCGAAAGGTGTGATGTTGACACACAGGAACATCGTGTCAAACACGTCTTCCATTGTGGAATACCAGGAACTCACCTCTTGTGACATTCACATGGTTGTGTTACCTTTCCATTACGTCATGGGGAAATCCCTCCTTAATACTCATTTTTCAGTGGGCGCTACCCTTGTTCTGAACAACGGGTTCGTTTTTCCCAACAAGGTTCTCGAAGAAATGGTGCAAGAAGGAGTTACCGGATTTTCAGGCGTACCGTCGACTTATGCATTGCTCCTGAACCGATCGGCTATCCGCTCATACAGGGAAAAACTGAAATCATTGAGATTTGTAGCCCAGGCCGGCGGTCATATGCCGGCGGGCTTAAAGAGAGAACTCATGGAGGTTTTGCCTCCGCACACGCAGATTTTTGTAATGTACGGAGCTACGGAGGCATCAGCTAGGCTTACTTACCTTGAACCCGAAAAGTTGCCAGAGAAAATTGACTCCATTGGGAAGCCAATTCGTGGAGTTTGTCTAAAGATCATGAATGATGGCAGAGAATTGCCTCCAGGCGAAGAAGGGGAAATAGTCGCTAGTGGTCCGAACATCATGATGGGCTACTGGAAAGATGACAAAGAAACAAAAAAGGTATTGAGCCAGAAAGGGTATCACACCGGCGACCTTGGGTATCGAGATGAAGACGGCTACTTCTACGTTACAGGAAGAACAAAGGAGATGATAAAAATTGGTGGTAACCGGGTAAGCCCAAAAGAAATAGAAGAATTGATATGGAACTCTGGCTTGGTGGAAGAAGTGGCCGTAATCGGAGTACCGGACGAGATCCTTGGTGAATCGATCAAGGCTTTTGTCGTTCCCAAAAATGGGACGTCAGGATTTATGGAAACATTGAAAAAGCATTGTGGTAAAACAATGCCACCCTATAAAGTACCGAAATATATTGAAGTCCTAAAATCACTTCCCAAGAATGCCGCCGGCAAAATACTCAAGAATAAATTAGCCGAATCCGAAAACATTCCAGGCTAAAACCGCGTGCTTTACGTGTGAATTGCATATCGGCTTTTTATCAGTGAGAAGGCGGTATCTTCACATGGAAAGAGTCCCCTGAATATCGAGTGAAACAAAAGGATGAGCCACAATCACTGCGAATCTCTTTCGGAACCAGAAGCTGGCTCGTATGGGCTTGCATCGTCCGGGGCGGAGCCGTGCCCGTGGAGTATAGCAAGGGCTTTTTAACAGATCTACATTGCTAGGAGATTACTTCGCTGCCCGCCTGCGGCCGGTTCCTCGCAATGTGGGAGATACGCCACAGGGGGGACAAAATGATATGAATGTTTTCCATGAAATGATCTGCTTGTTATTTCGGTGAAATTTATTTTCACCAAAACATCGTTTCATCAGTATCGAATCAAGCAGAAGGTTCGACGACAATCATTTCGAGGCCATTAAATTTCTCTTGTCATTGTGGAGCCATTTATTTTCTTGTCATTGTGGAGCCATTTATTTTTTCCTGTCATTGCGAGGGCGCAGCCCGAAGCAATCTACTCGTACACCATGTGTCAAAACAACCCACAACCTACTATCAACTACCCACAAGTCCCATGTGCGGCATAGCAGGCATATATAATTTAGAAAAGGATAGCCCAATCGAGCAGGCTCTCATTGAAAAGATGCTGGGTCTCATTAAGCACCGTGGTCCTGATGAATTTGGTATCTACCTTGACAAAAGGATGGCCATGGGGAACGCGCGCTTGAGTATTATTGACCTGAGCACCGGTTCTCAACCTATAAGCAACGAAAACGAGACAATGTGGATAGTTTTTAACGGAGAAATCTTTAACTATATCGAATTGAGGAAAGAACTGCTAAAAAAGGGCCATCGGTTCACCAGTACGTCTGATACAGAAGTTATCGTTCATCTCTACGAGGAGTACGGCACCAAGTGCGTGAATTACTTAAATGGCCAGTTTGCGTTTGCAATTTGGGATAAACGTGGCGGGAAAGGCTCCGAAACCCTTTTCCTAGCCCGGGATAGGGTGGGGATTAGACCGCTTTATTATAGTTTGGTCAGAGGAAAATTGATTTTCGGATCTGAGATAAAATCTATTCTTATACACCCGGAGGTGTCTGCAATAGCCAACCTCCAATCCCTGGCGGAAGTGTTCACTTTCTGGAGCCCTCTCTCTCCAAAAACGCTCTTTGAGAATATTTTCGAAATTCCGCCTGGTCACTTTCTGACAGTAAAAAACGGAAAGCCCTCAATCTCGCAATACTGGGAAGTTGATTTTTCCGGAAACGGCGATGTCGAAAGTTTCCGTCGTGAAGAAGAATGGGCAGAAGGCTTGCTCGAATTGCTTGTTGACGCAACGAGGATTCGCCTGAGGGCAGACGTACCTGTGGGGGCCTACTTGAGTGGTGGTCTTGATTCTTCTGCCATTGCTGCCCTGATTCGTAACTATACATCGAATTACCTCAAAACTTTTTCGATATCTTTTACTGATCCTTCTTTTGACGAGCGGGAACACCAGGAACAAATGGTTCGTTTTCTCGGTACGGATCATAGGGTAATAGAATGTGCCGATGAAGATATATCGAGAGTCTTCCCTGACGTGATCTGGCATACGGAATGCCCGATCTTGCGCACTTCCCCTGCACCTATGTATCTCCTGTCCGGCTTGGTAAAAAAAAACAACATGAAGGTGGTTCTCACGGGAGAAGGAGCAGATGAGTTCTTTGGAGGATACAACATCTTCAAGGAAACTAAAATCAGGCAGTTCTGGGCGAAAAGACCGGAATCGAGAATGCGCCCGTTGCTACTAAGGCGTCTCTACCCCTACGTCAAGGGATTGAGCAAGGGAAGTGCTTATCTTGAAAGTTTTTTTCGAAAAAACCTGACCGATACGGATAGAATTGAATACTCCCACCTGATCAGATGGACTAACACTGCGGCACTTCATAGATTTTTTTCTCATGATGTAAAATCGATGTTAAACGGCTACGATCCCATAGCCGGGTACGTTTCGACACTAAGCAACAAGGTTATTAGGGACTGGGATGTACTTTCAAGGGCTCAATACATAGAAGTGAAGACATTTATGTCTTCGTATCTTCTTTCTTCTCAAGGGGACAGGATGCTCATGGCAAATTCCGTGGAAGGGCGGTTCCCATTCCTTGATCACAGGGTAATTGAATTTGCCAATAAAATGCCTCCGCAATTGAAGCTCCGGGGATTGAATGAAAAATATATCCTCAAAAAGGCAATGAAAAATATGCTCCCAGATCCTGTTATTCAAAGAAACAAACAGCCGTATCGAGCGCCCATAAAAGGAAGCTTTCTGGGTAACCGTATCCCAGGTTACGTGGAGGAATTACTATCACCTGAAGCAATCAAGCGGTCTGGTTACTTCGATCCAAGGGCGGTGAACATGTTGGTAAAGAAGGCGATGAAAGTACGAGACTTAAACGAAAGAGAAAACATGGCCATAGCAGGTATTATTTCGACACAATTATTCCACGATCAATTCATTGAGAACTTCCCGGCCAAGGCCATTCGAAACATAGAACCGTTGAAAGTTTGCAGAGTCTCGTAATGCTAGCTGGCAATAGTAAACTACAATAAACTGATAAAGATCCTTTAAACTGGGGACAGAGAGGCCAAAACACGGAGAAACCATGAAACGCTTAATTCAATTAATAGCATTACTGATAGTTGTCACGTCAATTATCGTGGCATGTGGAAAGGGAGAGAAAATGGAGCACAAGAAGGTTACTTACACGTCGATCAAGGAAGTTCCCGAAACGGCGTGGAAAAGTCTGGAAGGTAAAAAGATATTTTTCGGACATCAATCCGTAGGTTTTAACATAATCGATGGTATCAAGGATGTGATGAAAGAACACCCAGAAATTAAGCTGCGTATTGTGGAGACAAACAATCCCAAGGACTTTGATTCTGGGCTATTTGGCCACTCGAGAGTGGGGAAGAACACGGATCCCGATTCCAAGTGTGATGCTTTTGCACGGTATCTGAAAGACGGGATCGGAGGCAAGGTTGACATAGCATTCTTGAAATTTTGTTACGTAGACGTTAGGGCAGATAGTGGTCCTGACAAGATTTTTGAATATTACCGTAAAACCATGGACAATCTGAAAAAAGAATATCCCAAGGTGAAGTTTATTCATTTTACGGTGCCTCTTACCGTTTCCAAGACCACCTGGAAAACGATAATCAAAAAGATAATAGGTAGGCCGACCTGGGAGTACGATGATAACATCAAGCGAAATGAATACAATCAGCTTTTAAAGGAATGGTACAAGGGCAAAGAACCGCTTTTTGATCTGGCTGAAATTGAGTCAACTTATCCTGATGGTAAACGGTGTACTTTTGAGAAAGACGGTAAGACCTACTATTCACTGGTACCCGAATATACCACCGATGGAGGCCACCTAAACGAAAAGGGTCGTAAAATTGTTGCGGAAAAACTTCTTGTTCTACTTGCAAACCTTGCCCAGTAGGGTAGGCTGCCTATTTGATTCTTGATTTATCTGCCGCAATAACAGGTTGCGAAAAGTGACAATTGCTTATGACACAACCACCGTTAGGAAAATCAGGCCGGAATAAAGGGCAATTATAGGATGAAAATCTGTACTAAGTGCATACTACCGGAAACATTCCCGGGGATTAAATTCGATGACGATGGGATATGCAATTTTTGTCATCGTGACGAAAAGGCCATTTTAAAATCCGGGAACAAGAAAGCGAAATATCGTGAAAAGCTTGATTCCCTGGTGAGGGAGCTGAAA
>Ga0256841_1001752_pt1 | contig 18028 bp, 17 predicted proteins | sample 356308metaG_FD_185971 | JGI IMG/M metagenome (GOLD analysis project Ga0256841, IMG submission 185971) | Hydrothermal vent microbial communities from Mid Atlantic Ridge, Atlantic Ocean - 356-308 | ecosystem: Environmental > Aquatic > Marine > Hydrothermal vents | place: Atlantic Ocean: Mid... | reverse complement strand
GCCAGAGCGGGAAAACGGATATTATTGGCCAATAAAGAAGCCCTGGTGATCTCTGGGCCCATCTTCATGGAAACGGTACGGGCTTCTGGCGCGGACCTGTTACCCATAGACAGTGAACATAATGCTATTTTCCAGTGTATGCCCGCAGGTTATCACGCGGGCAAGCCGCCGACTTCGGTGCGCAAGATTCTGCTTACTGCCTCCGGCGGCCCTTTTTTGAATACGCCACTGGAAGAACTGGAAAGCGTTACGCCTGAACAAGCCGTCGCCCACCCCAAGTGGGATATGGGGCGGAAAATTTCCGTGGATTCAGCCACCATGATGAATAAAGGGCTGGAAGTGATTGAAGCGAGTCTGTTGTTTGCTTTGCCTCCCGAGCAGATTCAAGTGGTTATCCATCCCCAAAGCGTTATCCATTCGATGGTGGACTATGATGATGGCACTGTCCTGGCGGAATTGGGGAATCCTGATATGCGTATCCCGATTGCCTATGGGCTGGCATGGCCGGAGAGAATCCAGTCCGGGGTGGAACCCCTGGATATATTCGCAGTCCAACGCTTGGAATTTCAGCCGCCGGATCTGAACCGGTTTCCATGTCTGCGGCTGGCTTTTGAAGCAGCAAAAGCCGGCGGAACGGCGCCGGCAATACTCAATGCCGCCAATGAGGTTGCAGTGGCGGCATTTCTGGAAGGAAAAATCTCTTTTCCCACCATAGCCCAGGTCATCGAGAGTACTTTGGAACAATTACCAGCCACGACTGCCGAAACCCTGGACAGCGTTCTCCATGCCAATCATCAAGCCCGTCGCCATGCTGAAACCTTGATTCATTCAACCTTTGCCTGAGGCGCCCCATGGGAGCATTTACACATAACCTCTTCTTTTTTATCGTCGCAATTGGCGTTCTCATCACCTTCCATGAGTTCGGCCATTTCTGGGTGGCGCGGAAGATGGGGGTCAAGGTGCTCCGTTTTGCGGTGGGCTTTGGAACCCCGCTCTGGCGTTATCAAAAAAGCCCGCAAGACACTGAATTTGTCATTTGCGCTTTGCCCCTTGGAGGGTATGTGAAAATGGTTGACGAACGGGAAGGGGAAGTCGATCCCAAGGATCTTCCTTACGCCTTCAACCGCCAACCGCTGATCAAGAGAATAGCCATTGTCGCCGCGGGCCCCCTGTTCAACTTGTTGTTAGCCGTGATTTTATACTGGGTGGTGTTAGTCACGGGGGAAACCGGGCTCAAACCTTTATTAGGGCCCGTGGAGCCAGGGACTCTGGCAGCCCAGGCAGGATTTCAACAGGGCGATGAAATTTTAACTATCGAGGGCGAGGCCACCCCTACTTGGTCCCTGGCCATTGGAAAGATTTACGCGGAAATCCTGGAGAAGCGGCGTATCCGAATGACAGTACGCAGGCCAGACGGACAACAGGAAACAAAGATACTGGAAATTCCCGAACAAGTTGCCAAAAACCCGGAGTTATTGCGGGAGAAGTTGGGCCTTAAACCTTGGGAAGCCCCCATTCCCCCTGTCATAGATAAGGTCGTGCCAGGCTCCCCGGCCGCCCAGGCAGGGCTGCAACCTGGTGACGAGATTGTGGCGGTGGCGGGCAAGCCCATCAAGGATTGGCGGGAATTAGTGGAAATCATCCGTCAACACCCGGGAGAATCCCTGCAAATTACCGTTGCAAGGGGTGGCGCGCGAATACCTCTCCAAATGACACCGCAATCCACTTCCGGAGAAGAGGGAAAGCCCGTCGGCAAAATAGGGGCATCGGTCAAGATTCCCGAAGGTCTTTATGAAGAGCTGAAGGTAACCTATCGCCTGGGTCCCATCAAGGCTTTTACCACGGCGATGGGTAAAACCTTTGAATATTCCTGGCTGACCTTGAAGATGATTGGCAAGATGTTGGTGGGCGAGGCATCAGTCAAAAATTTAAGCGGGCCCATCAGCATTGCTCAATTTGCCGGCCAGTCAGCTGCCCTTGGGATGAATTATTTTTTGAAGTTCCTGGCCATTGTGAGTATCAGTTTGGGCGTGTTGAATCTGCTGCCAATTCCGGTGCTGGATGGTGGCCATCTGTTGTTTTACCTGATTGAAGGGATCAAAGGCAGTCCGGTGTCAGAACAAACCATGCTGATTGCCCAACAGATAGGCATGGCATTACTGTTGATGTTGATGGCACTGGCCTTTTTCCTGGATTTCCAAAGATTATTTCACTGAGGCCCGTTTTATGAAAAATATACTGATTTTATTGGCCCTGTTTGCGATTGGATGCCAGGCGGCAGAGACGGACGTCATAAAACAATCGCTTGTAAAGCGATTGCCCAATACACAGATCGATGCCATTGAAGAAACCCAAATTCCCGGCTTGTACGAAGTCACCATTGGCCCACGCATCTATTATGTGTCAAAGGATGGCCGTTTTCTTATTCAGGGGAATCTGATTGATTTAAAAAACAGCATCAATCTGACTGAGGCCAAACTGGCTAAAGTGCGTCAGGCGGCATTGGAGAAGGTGGGGGAGGATAAGATGATTATTTTTGCCCCTAAAAAGGTCAAACATACCATTTCGGTTTTTACCGATATCGATTGTGGTTACTGCCGCCGCCTGCATTCGCAAATCGATCAATATTTAAAGCGCGGGATCAAGGTGCGCTATTTGTTCTTCCCGAGAGCAGGCAAGGATTCTCAATCCTATAACAAGGCAGTATCGGTGTGGTGCGCCAAGGATCGCAATCAGGCGCTGACCCAGGCAAAACAAGGCCAGCCTATTGAACCACTGAAGTGTGATAACCCCGTCGATCAGCACATGAAACTGGCCGGGCAATTCGGGGTTTCCGGCACTCCGATGATAGTCACGGAAAAGGGCGATATTCTGCCCGGTTACGTACCCCCCGAACAACTTTCCAAATATTTGGAGGGCAAGCTGCCCCGATGAAGCCGAGGGAGCAGCGCTGCGGCAGAATCCTCGTTCATACTGGCGAAGGGAAAGGCAAATCCTCCAGTGCCTTTGGAGTGGTGTTTCGTGCCGCCGGCTGGGGCATGCGCGTCTGTGTGATTCAATTCATCAAGGGCAAATGGCAGACCGGTGAACAGCAAGCCGCCGCCCGCTTCTCTAACATTGAATGGCATGCTTTAGGCGATGGCTTTACCTGGGACACCAAAAATCCCGAGCAGGATTTAAAGACCAGCCGCTCGATCTGGTCCTTCAGTCAAGAAAAAATTGCCAGCCGCGACTATGACTTGGTGGTGTTGGACGAGATCAATTATTGCTGCAGTTATGGATGGATTTCCGGGGCTGAGGTTGCCAGCTTTCTGAGACGGCACAAGCCCCCCTGGCTGCATCTGATCCTGACTGGCCGTGATGTGCCGCCGGAAATTATCGAAGTGGCCGATACTGTTACGGAAATGCGTTGCATCAAACATGCCTTTAAGCAAGGCATCCAGGCGGAGCAAGGAATAGAGTTTTAGTGCATGCTTTTTCGGAAGTTGCCTGCGGCCATGAGATATACATTTCGGTCCGGCATACCCCCGGAAAGCAAACTGAAGGTGCACGGTTTTAGTGACTTGAATCAGTATCGGGGCGGTCAACGTGGCTGACCGCCTCTTACCGGTTGGTTGGCTATGTCTAAACGCTTCTTCTCGCCAAGGATTCCTTGTTCATCTCGTTGAGCAATTGCATCACGTCACCGCTGGCATTCTCCATGATGGTCATGTTTTCGATAATACCGTTGAAGACCTCCTGATTGTGAATCCAGTCCTGCCTTGCTAATTCAAGGGCTCTGTGAGCCGAGCTGTGAACGCCTTCGTGGGGGCGTTCAAGCCTGGCATAGCTGGGCAGCCCCCGGAATTTTTCCTTGCCGACCCCATCGTAATACCATTTCCCGAGCCGGCAATTTTGATTATCCACTTTGATGGCTTTGACTTCGGTTTGCTTGCCTTCCGGATCGGAAACCGCCAGATAGGCATTTTGTTTGTAAACAATATGATCAATTTTGACCAAGGTGCTAAAAGAGATTTCTTGGGCATTGGAAGCGCCATGGATGGTCTTGGCGGCGGCGGTTTCAAATTCATCAAAACGTTGGCTGAATGCCTCCACCACAGGCTGCATTTGGGTTGCCAGGTTTACGGAATCAGAGGCCTCCTTGGATATTGCCGTGACACTGGATTCGAAGCTTTGCAGAACCTTGGAGATATCCACCGCCGCCTCCTTGGTGCGGTTGGATAAGGCTTTTACTTCATCGGCCACCACCGCGAAACCACGGCCGTATTCCCCTGCCCGGGCCGCCTCGATGGAAGCATTGAGCGCCAGCAGGCCGGTCTGATCGGCGATATCGGTGATGATGGATAAAGACTCGATGACTTGCTTGCTGGTATCGCTTAATTCATTGATAATCCTGGCGGCGGAAGTGACTTTTTCGGAGATGGCTTGCACCGAGTGTTTGACCTCTCCCACCCCCTGTTTGCTTTGGCTGGCCGCCGCCGCATTGGCATCGGCAATGCTGACAACCTCGTTGAGCCCTTCGGTCACATTCAGCATGTCTTGTTGGCACAGCTTCAAATTTTGCACCAGATTAGTGATATTGAGCTCGTGCAAGCTGTGGGACAGTTCCCGCTGGATTTCCATTTCGTGATTGGCGCGCATGGATTCCATGGCGGAATTGGCGAATCGGATGCTATCTTTCATCTCCCCGGGCATCCCGGCAGCCATGGCCTTGCGATGATAATCCTGTTTCCCCGCGCGGACGAATACAATGGTTAATTCCCGGAAATAGGCCTCGCACCGGTCCAGAAACTCATTCAATTCCCAGGCCACCAAGCCCACTTCCCCCATGGCGGGGACACCGGTAATACGATAATGGAACTCTCCCTGGGCGCAGTGCTGAAGTACTTCCCGGATACGCCCGAGGGCGTCGAGATATTTCATCGCCATCCGGTTGCCAAAAATGGCCAGCCCTGCGAGAAGCAAAGGGGAAACGAGGAAAAGCCAATGAAACCCGAATTGATACCAGGCAAAGCCGGCAATCATCATCGGCAATAAGGCGAATAAAATAAAAAGGATGCGCACCTTTTGGCGCAGCATGGGATTGTTTTTATATCGTAAGGTTTGAGATTTCATTGTCTTTAACCATAAAGTTCGAGAACAAAACGTTCGTAATCGGTGCCTTTGCTTCGCAATAAATCATTGAGAAAGTCAATGGACTGATCCGGCGCTACCTTTTTGCTGGGAGCGCTCTGTTCGACATTCAGCATTTTTTGATAAATGGATTCGATGGTGCGGATGGCCGTGGAGGGCGGCTGGCGGCGGACCGAGTAATAGCCGACCACATTGCCGCCACGGTCCACATCAGGAGTGACGCTGGCGAAAACCCAGTAATAAGAACCGTCCTTGCAAAGATTTTTCACGAACCCCAAAAATTCAGATTTCGCTTTCAGAGTGGACCACAGCATCCTAAAGACGCCCCGGGGCATATCGGGGTGGCGGATGATATTGTGCTGTACCCCGAGCAGTTCTTGTTCGTAATAACCGGAAATTTCCATAAAGGTCCGGTTGGTATAAGTCAGGCGGCCACTGATATCGGTCTTGCTGATGATTAGCTCTTCCTCTCCCAGTTTGACTTCATGGCTCGTGGGCGTCGGGCGGTTACGCATGTCAATATTCCCCTCATAGAAGATCGGTGCTAGGGAAAAGTATAGTACAGGGTGAAAGATCGTCTGGCGGCAGAGGAAAATGATTCAGGAGAGGAGCGAATGGCAAAACCCCATCAACACCAATCAATTTGCTTTTCCGGGGTCCGGGGAGGGCCTGCCGGACCGGAATTCGTCCGTAAATTCAGGCCCGGAGCGGCCTTCCATGGCCGCTGACAGACCCTGCCCGCCCCCCACCAGAACTGATAGGCGGTAAGCAAAAACTCATTAAGCATTATTGCGCTTGGATTGCCAAGTATAGAATAATTGACAGGTTCCTATATTATGTAACTTCTGAACCAGTCATCCCGCTATTGCGGGTGGCTGATTGGTCACGGTGTGGTGGGATGCCACATCAAACAAGCACTCAATACTTAGAAAGAATCAATATTCAACAAGGGGAGAATCCTATTATGCGTATGCGCAACATTTATGTTATCCGAGCCGGATTGATTATTCTCTTAGCAAGCACTTTTCAAGCTTCGGCGGGCACGGAGGAATATCCGGGCGCTTATTTTGAGCCCAAGGTCCTCTATCAAGCGCCGGAAATAAAAGCCGCCCCCCCGGCGGAACCAGCCCAGGAGCAATCTTCCCCGCCAGTGGCCAGCAACGCAACCTCGCAGCCTGCCGAGGCCGATCCCAATTATCCCGGCGCTTACTTTTCTCCCAAGGTGGTCTATCAGGACCCCAAACTGATTACCGCCACAACCCAACCCGCCGTATCAGCAGAGGAATCGGCTTCTGCAGAACCTAATCAAGAGATGCGTGGTTCCCAAGCAGCATCCAGTAGCACTGCCATCTCTGATTCGTCCCCGCCCTATGGCGTCTTGCTTTTAGTGGTGGGTGTCTTGGGGCTGGTTTATTGGTGGTCGGTGCAACAAAAGAAGAAGGAATCAGCAGATGACTCTTCCAGCCTCGATCCAGTCAACAATGAAGAAGCTTTTGGGGGCAATTCCGGGGAAGAGGCAGAGGAAGACGGCGATGATGCCCTGGAAGCCCTGGCCGAAGCCGCCACAACCAAAATTAACCGCCACAGGGCCAACAAGACCAAGCGCAGCCGCCGTAGATAAGGTTTTTTACTCCTCAGCGAAAGTATCTGCCAGGGAAGCAAAGCCTGGACAGGATCGTATCGGCAGGTTTGTTTCACCGCAGAGGCGCGGAGGGCGCAGAGAATGGTTTTCCAAAGAGTAGTCAGGTGATGCCAGCTTTTTTTATGATAAAGCCCAAATTCTAAATTCTGCGCCTCTGCGGTGAAAAGCTGCTTGATATTGGACTGACAGATAAAGCTTTCAATTCATAAATCAAATCCAGCGCTTGTTTGGGCGTCAACGCATCCGGATCCACGGATTGCAGGCGTTCGCTGAGGGGGGAATCAGTATTGCCGGCGAACAAATCCAGCTGAAGGTGAGGTTGGCGGGACTCGCCGTGGACCCGGTTTTCCAACGCTTCCAATTTGATTCGTGCCTGATCGATGACGGTTTTGGGAATTCCCGCCAAGGCGGCAACTTGCAAGCCATAGCTTTGATTGGCGGGGCCTTCCCGGACCGCATGCAAGAAAACGATGGTATCGTCGTATTCCGCCGCTTCCAAATGTAAATTGGCGGCATTGGGCAGCTCATCGGCCAATGTGGTCAACTCAAAATAATGGGTGGCGAACAGGGTGAAAGCACGCACCCGCCGGGCCAAATAGTCCACCGTCGCCCATGCCAGGGAAAGCCCGTCAAACGTGCTGGTTCCCCGTCCCACCTCATCCATCAGCACCAGGCTATGCTCGGTGGCGTTATGGAGTATGTTGGCGGTTTCGCTCATTTCCACCATAAAAGTGGATCGCCCCGTGGCCAGGTCATCGGAAGCGCCAATGCGGGTGAAAATACGGTCGATGGGGCCGATTTTGGCCCGTTCGGCGGGGACAAAGCAGCCTGTGTGCGCCATCAAGACAATCAAGGCGGACTGGCGCATGTAAGTGGACTTCCCTCCCATATTGGGGCCGGTTACGATCAACATGCGCTTGTCATCGGTGAATGCCAGGTCGTTGGCCACAAAGCTGTCCACTTGGCGTTCTACCACCGGGTGGCGGCCGCCTTGAATTTCGATGCCCGCGGTTTCTGTCAGTGCTGGACGATGCCAGTGATAGCGAGCGGCGCGCTCGGCGAAATTCGCCAGCACATCCAGTTCCGCCAGGGCTTCGGCCCGTTGCTGGATGGCGGTTACGGCATCTGTCAAGGTTTCCAGCAGTTGGTCATAAAGGATTTTTTCCAGCGCCAACGCCTTGTCCCGGGCACTCAGCGCCTTGTCTTCGAATGCCTTGAGTTCCGGAGTGATATAGCGCTCGGCGTTTTTCAGCGTCTGCCGGCGGATATAATCCTCGGGTACATGGGCACTTTGAGTTCTTGGGACCTCCAGGTAATAACCATGAACCCGGTTATAGCGCACCTTCAAGTTTGCGATGCCTGTACGCTGGCGTTCGCGTTGCTCCAGCGTCAGCAGAAAGTCGTCGCTATGCTGACTGATTTGCCGCAGCTCATCCAGTTCCAGATTGTAGCCAGGGGCGATCACACCGCCGTCACGAATCAGAACCGGCGGCTCTTCGATGATAGCCTGGCCCAATAGATCGATGGTTTCCGGCAATGGCGCAAGCAGGTTATGCAATTGCCTGAGCCGTTGGGTTTGGCAACCGTCCAGTAAGTCCCGCACTGCAGGCAAAAGCGCCAGGGTGCGCCGTAAAGTGGCGAGATCCCGGGGGCGGGCGGATTTCAGCGCGATGCGGCTGGCAATACGTTCAATATCCCCCGTCTGCCGCAAGACATCCCGCAAGGCGTGAAAGAGATCGTCTTGCTGCAACTCAGATACCGCGTCAAAGCGGGACTCCAGAATGGTTCGGTCCCGCAAGGGGCGATGCAACCAGCGCAGTAACATACGGCTTCCGGCGGAGGTTACGGTGGCGTCCATTATCCCGCGAAGGGTGAATTCCGCCCGGCCGGAAGGGTGATAGTCCAGCTCCAGGTGTCGGCGGCTGGCGGCATCCAGCAAAATGGTTTCAGCGCTGGTTTCGGCCTTGATGCCGGTCAAGTGGGGCAAGGCGCTCTTTTGAGTTTCGCGCACATATTGCAACAAGCAACCGGCGGCGGCGATGGCAAGGGGCCACTGTTCACAGCCGAACCCTTGGAGATCCTGTACCCGAAACTGTTCCAGCAAAGCCCTGCGGCCACTGGTGGCGTCAAAGTGCCAGGCAGGGCGTCCGGTAATCCCATCCCGGCCTTGAAGAAAATCGGGCAGTTGCCATTCCTCACTGACCAGGATTTCCGCCGGATTTAATCTCTCCAGCTCCGCCGCCAAAGCGGATTCCCCGGAAACTTCCTGAACCACAAAACGGCCACAGCTCAGTTCCAGATAAGCCAGGCCGAAATTCTCTTTGTTGTGAGATATCGCCAATAGTAGATTGTCCCGCCGTTCTTCCAGTAAAGCGGCATCCGTCGCGGTACCGGGCGTGATAATCCGGACTACCTTGCGCTCCACGGGCCCCTTGGATTTGGCTGGATCGCCAATTTGCTCGCAAATGGCCACGGACTGACCGGCCTTGAGCAAGCGGGCCAGGTAATTTTCCGCAGCGTGATAGGGAATCCCCGCCATGGGCACCGGCTGACCGGCCGATTCCCCCCGGGAAGTGAGGGTGAGATCCAGGAGTTGAGACGCCTTGACGGCATCGTCAAAGAACAGCTCGTAAAAATCCCCCATCCGGTAAAACAGCAGCGTATCGGGATGTTCCGCCTTGATTCGCAGATATTGCTGCATCATGGGGGTGTGGCGGTCGAGCGGGCGGGTTTCTACGGGCATTGGAATAGTTTGCCGGGAAAGCGCGGTTTGGGAAGAAATGGCTTACACAGATGATTGAAAATAAGAAAGCAGCCGTTAAGAGTCAAGGATCACCGACGAACCGGATAGGCTTGCGTCCGGCCAAATGCTCCGGGGTGATGATGTAAGTCCCCTTCATGCTGGTATTCCAAATTTTGCGGGCCACGGTGTTGTCTCCTCCGGTGAAGACCCAGGCCAGCCCGCCGGTGAGCGCGCCAAGGCCGGCAAAGGTCAGCTTGAAGGCGCCATAGACCGGAGTGACAACAAAGCAGGCGGCGCCAGTGACCAATTGCTGGGTTGGGCTGGGTTCGGCCGAGACGCTGGAATAATCAGCCGCTGCCGTGGCGCTTTCCACAATTAACCACATGGAAAACAGGATAGCTGTCGTTAATTTGAAGGAATGACGCATTATTTGTCCTTGCATTTATCGCTGAAGATTGATTTTAGGGAATGAAATCATACTAACATATCGGCTGATATGGTCTTAAATCGAGTCAAGGGTTGGGTTGGTATAACCCAACGCAACAGGGGTTCTCATGCCGGGTTACGGCTGATGCCTAACCCGGCCTACCCGCTCTCCCGGAAAGTCCATTGCGGTTACCTTGGCTGCCCGTTCAAGGTTAGGGGTTCTCCCGGAACTTAAACCGCCTGCGGTTCCTTTCCTTCTGCCGGGGGCTTTTCTTGAGCATGACATAAACCGCGCCCGTGCCGCCGTGACATTTCTGGGCGCTATGAAACGCCAGCACTTCCGGTAACAGCGGCAGCCATTTGGCGAGGCAGCTTTTCAGCAGCGCAGGATGATTATTTCCCGCTTTTGGTTTGCCGCCTTTGCCGTGGATGATCAAAGCAGTGCGAGCTTCATCCCGCAAACATTCCTGGATGAAGTGATACACCTCACGCCGAGCTTGGGCCACGGTTTTATGATGTAAATCCAGCAGGGCTTCAACCGGATATTCCCCGCGGCTGAACTTGCGGAAAACCTCGCGTTGCAATCCCTGGCGCCGGAAGCTGATTTCCGCATGGGAAGGCACCGGCTCGATAAAGGTCATGGGCAGGAAATTTTCATCATCCAATGCCCGCTGGGCCGCTTCGCGGCGATATTCTTGGCCGGGTGATACCGCGCCAGGCTTGGGCAGGGGCACTTTGTCGGTTTGCCGGCATTGAGTGACATCGGCCATGGCTTCAAGAAATAGCGTGTGATCGTCATTCATGGTTTTCTCCCGGCAAAAGTCATCATCAATCGGAATTCACCATAGTGAAGCCCGGCGCTGTCCGGCGCAGCCATCCCAAAACCCGCTTGGCCAGAAAGATCTGCCGGGCCCGGTAATCATGGCCGCTGGCGGAAATGAGCAGTTGACGATAGCTTGTTTTTCCCTTGAAAATCAACTGCCTTTCCAGCCGTGTGCCGAGTACCTCGTCGCGGTCCTGGCTTGCCCAAATATCCAGCACCGGCACGGTAATTTTCGAGAGCGTTTCTTTCATCATCCGGGCGCGTTCTTGCGGCCATCCAAGACTGACCAATACCAGCGCCCGAACGGTGTCATCAGAGCGGTTTGCCATATAGGTTGCAGCAACCAGGCTACCCCAACCATGGCCACACAAAACTATATTATCGACTCCCTTTTGCTTCCACCAGTTCACGGCGGCGTCAATGCGCCGGCTAGCTTCCGGCAACAGCCGCCAGTATTCCGCCGGGCGGGCTTGCGCTGCCAATACCGGTAACTGAATACTCAAGGTAGTCCAGCCGTGACTGGGCAAATAGTCCCGCAAGGGTCCGGCAACAATTTGGGTTGCGGCGCTTTGTCCCGCATCCGGCAGTAAAATGACGCCCCCTTCCGTGGTTTGACTGCGAGCCTGATCCAGCACCGCAACGAAGTTCTTCTGGGCGGCTGGAAGGCGGATTATCTCTCCATGACGAAGCCCTTTCAAACCATCCGCCGCCAAGTTGGTTTCTTCCACCCAATTCCCCGCCCCGCTGATGGCAGGGAACAGCAAAAAAAACAAGGCGGTTTTTTTTCTCATCAGGGTACCAGCACGGCAGCCCCCTGAAACCTCCCCAGACGCAAATCTTCCAGGGCTTGATTGGCTTGTTCCAGGGGGTAGGGATGAACTTCGGTTTGAATCTGCATTTTCCCGGCAATCCGCAGAAATTCTTCACCATCCTGGCGGGTCAGGTTGGCTACGGAACAAAGGCTGCGCTCTTCCCACAATAGGGCATAAGGAAACGGGGGAATATCGCTCATGTGGATACCGGCGCAGATCACTCGGCCGCCCTTGCGCACCGCCTTCAGCGCGGCCGGCACTAGTGATCCTACCGGCGCATAGATGATTGCCGCGTCCAGTTCTTCGGGCGGCAAATGGTTGCTATCTCCCGCCCAAACCGCGCCCAAACCACAAGCAAAGGTCTTGGCCGCCTCATCCCCCGGGCGGGTGAAGGCATAGATTTCCCGGCCTTGATGAACCGCCACTTGGGCGATGATATGGGCCGCCGCGCCAAAGCCGTACAAGCCGATTTTTCCGGCATCTCCCGCCATGGCGTAAGAACGGTAACCGATCAATCCGGCGCATAATAGGGGAGCGGCGTGGAGATCGTCATAGTTGCCGGGCAAGGGGAAGCAATAACGGGCATCGGCGACGGTATATTCCGCATATCCCCCGTCAATGGTACAGCCGGTAAATTCCGGGTGATCGCACAAATTTTCCCGATCCATCCGGCAAAACCGGCAGTGGCCACAGGTATGGCCCAACCAAGGCACGCCAATTCGTTGGCTGGGATGAAGCTGATTCACCCCTTCACCCAGGGCAACCACTTCGCCAACGATTTCATGGCCGGGAATGATAGGCAGGCAGGTCATGGTCAAGTCGCCGTCTGCCACGTGGAGATCCGTGCGGCAAACGCCGCAGGCTTTCACCTTGAGTAAAATTTGTCCCGGCCCGGGCCGGGGGATGGGCCGCTGGACCAGTTGTAGCGGCTGGCCCGGCTTTTCCAGTACCATTGCGCGCATGTTGTGGGGCATGGTGGCCTCCTGTTAAGATGCCTAAAACAAAAAGCTGCCAACACTTTTTCGGCATGTCTGATAATAATACACCTTTTACCCACCCCAGGTTCCCCGACGGCATCCATGACTGAAATTCATAAACCGGCCTTGCTTGCTTGTCGCCACGAAGACGGGCGGCTCAGAGTCTGCCTGGGGGGCAATTGGCTGCTCAAACACCCTCGCCCGGATGCTTGCGAAGTGATTTTGCTGTTGAGGGAAGCGCCCCAAATTCGGCAAATTACCATAGATGGCAGTGACCTGGAGCGCTGGGACAGCGGCTTGCTGGTGTTTCTGTATCAACTCCTCGATTATTGCAAAGAGAAGGACATTCTGCTGGATTGTCAGGGGCTTCCCGAGGGCGCCCGCCGCTTGATGAAACTGGCCACTGCTGTTTCTCCCAGCGGCGATCCAGGTCATGGTAGAAAACCGCCTTCCTGGTTGGAAACCATCGGCCTGGAAGTGATTGAATTGGCGGAAGAAGTCTATGATTTCATCCATTTTGTCGGCGAATCGACGATTGCCGGCATACGTTTTATGCGCGGCAAGGCCCGCTACCGGACCGGGGATTTTTGGCTGCTGTTGCAAGAATGCGGGCCCCAGGCGTTGCCTATCGTGTCTTTGATTGCCTTGTTGGTGGGGTTGATTCTGGCTTATGTGGGGGCCATTCAACTGCAACTGTTCGGCGCGCAAATCTATGTCGCCAATCTGGTGGGGTTGGGAACAGTGCGGGAAATGGGGGCGATGATGACCGCGGTGATTATGGCCGGGCGCACTGGCTCGGCCTATGCAGCCCAATTGGGCACCATGCAGGTCAACGAAGAGATCGACGCACTGAAAACCCTGGGGCTGTCGCCCATGGAATTTTTGGTGCTGCCACGGATGCTGGCGCTGATCTTGATGGTTCCCTTGCTCACCCTTTATGCGGATACTGTCGGCATGATTGGCGGAGCCCTGGCTTCGGTGAGTCTTTTTGATGTCACTTTACTGGAATACGCCTATCAAACCCAAGCGGCTTTGGACCTGAGCGATATCATGGTGGGCCTGTTCAAGGCGGCGGTGTTCGGTGTTTTGATTGCCGCCGCTGGCTGTATGCGGGGCATCCAGTGCCAACGCAGCGCCCAGGCGGTGGGCGAGGCGGCGACTTCCGCGGTGGTCACCAGCATTGTCGCCATTGTCGTCGCGGATGCTTTGTTGACGGTTTTATTTACCAGATTGGGGATTTAACAGTGATGCCGCAGCCCCATATCATTGTCCGTGACTTGACCATGGCCTATGGCGAGCGGGTGATCCAAAGTGATTTGAACTTTACCATCCAGCGGGGGGATATTTTTGTCATCATGGGCGGCAGCGGTTGCGGAAAAAGCACCCTGCTGCGTCATTTGATTGGCCTGTTGACGCCCGCTCGGGGAGAAATTCTCTATTGTGGCGTACTGGAAACCGGGGAAGACAAGCCCTGCCTGGATTTTTGCCGGGCCAACGCCCAGACACGCTTGCAAATACTGCGGCGGGTCGGGGTGCTTTATCAAAGCGGCGCGCTGTGGAGTTCCATGACCCTGGCGGAAAACATCGGCCTGCCGCTGGCAGAATACACCGACCTGGAGGAAGACGAGATCGAAGCATTGGCTTCCCTGAAATTAGCGTTGGTAGGACTCAAGGGGTTTGAGGATTATTATCCTTTTGAAATCAGCGGTGGCATGCAAAAAAGGGCGGGGTTGGCGCGGGCCATCGCCCTGGACCCTGAAATTTTGTTTTTCGACGAGCCATCGGCGGGGCTCGATCCTGTCAGCGCCAAGCGCCTGGACGATTTGATTGTGGAATTGCGCGACAGCCTGGGGGCGACGGTGGTGATTGTGACCCACGAATTGCCCAGCATCATGGCCATCGGCACCAATTCGGTGTTTTTGGATGCCGAAAGCCGCACCCAAATCGCCCAGGGCCCGCCCAGAGACTTGCTTGAAAGCAGTTCGCATCCAAAGGTGAAGGAGTTTTTGACCCGGGGAGGTACTTTATGAGCAAACCCACCAGTCCGGCCGTGATCGGCGCTTTTGTCATCGGCGCGGTTATCCTGTTTTTTGTGGGGTTGTTGGTTTTCGGGGGCGGAGAGTTGTTCACTGAGCGGGAACGAAGCGTGATTTACTTCACCGAATCGGTCAACGGCTTGAATATCGGTGCCCCGGTAAAAATGCGCGGGGTGCAGGTTGGCAAGGTAGCCGCCATTTTGGTTCAGTACGACCCCAAACGCCAAACACTGATTACGTTGGTGGAAGTAGACCTCGATCTCAGCCGGGTCAATATGGGGGGCACCGCGCGATTCCCCTGGCAAGAGCCCACCTTGGAGGATCTGGTCGAAGCGGGTCTTCGGGCCCAGTTAAAGGTCCAAAGCCTGGTGACCGGGCAATTGTACGTGGATCTTGATTTCGAACCGGAAACAAAACCTACTTTCATCGGCCTCAATAAAAATCTGCCGGAAATTCCTTCCATTCCTTCCAGCCAGGAAGAAATCGAAAATACCATCAGCGATTTGGTGCGGGAAATCCGCCAATTGCCCTTGCGCGAAATCTTTACCAAGTTACAATCGACCTTGGATCATCTTCATGCGGTGGTCAGTCAGCCGGAACTGCAAAGTTCGGTGCAGCGGCTGGATCGGGTGCTGGCTCAAACCGAGCGGCTGGAGGCAACGCTCAATCACAGGGTGGACCAGGTAAGCCGGCAACTAAGCCAAAGTCTTGTTAGTAGCCAGCATCTGCTTGATCATTTGGATAACAGGCTGTCGCCTTTATTGGAGCAAACGACCCAGACCATGACTTCGGCCCACAACGCCTTTGATCATCTGTCCCAGACCGTAGGTCCTGACTCTTTGCTGCTGGAACAGTTCCAAAATACGTTGGAAGAAGTCAGCAGCGCTGCCCGGGAGCTGCGCGTCTTGAGCGAAACCCTGCAAACGCAACCGGAAACCCTGTTGCGCGGCAAGCGGGGGGGGCGTCCATGAATTTTCGCTATCCCGCCCTGCTGCTGTTGATGATTACTGCCGGTTGTACCTGGACAGCCGGCAGTCCACCCGCTCATTACTATATATTGCCCACTCAGCCGGAGCCTGCGGCTGCTTCTCCCGGGATACACGGCAATATCGGTGTGGAACCGGTCAAGCTGCCCCGCTATTTGGACCGCCCACAAATTGTGACCGTGGCTTCTCAGGGAGAAGTGCAGCTGGCGGAATTCCACCGCTGGGCGGAACCGCTCCGTGATGGCTTTGCCCGCCTATTGATGGAAGGACTCAACGCCCGGTTTCCGGAAGGGCAGGTATTGTCGCTGCCGGCACGGCACGTTCCCATCGATTGGACCTTGACTGTCAAGGTCGTCCAATTTCATGTGCATGACGGCCATTGTTTGTTGCAGGCCAAGTGGCGTTGGCGCCAGGGGCAGAAAACATCGGCCACGCGGCGCGCGGAAATCCGGATACCGGTTGCCGATGCCAAAAATTTCCAGACAATTGTGCCTGCCATGGCACAGGCCGTCGATTATCTGGCGGATAAAATCGCCCGCGATCTGGAGCAACAAGGATGACTTGTTCAGAGGCTCGTTAGGGAATTCCCATCCAGTCATCGCTGACTTGTCAGCTTGTAATACGTGCCTTGGCTGTAAATTCTCGGCGCGGTGCAGTTGGGGGTTCGGCCCCGTTCCCGGGCAGCCCGGTAGAGCTCCAAGGCTTGAGGCAAGCGGCTGCGTAATTCTTCAATTCTTGATTCATGGGAAGGGTGAGTGGATAGCCACTCAGGTGGCTGGGCGCCACCGGCTTCGCTCATGTTGATCCAAAGCTGGATACTCTCCCGGGGGTCAAAGCCTGCCTTGGCCATCAGTTCCAAGCCAATCACGTCCGCTTCCGATTCTTGAATCCGGCTGAATGGCATCAAAACGCCGTACTGCGCGCCGACGCCCAAGGCGCCCATCAACAATTGGCCAGTGGCGGAACGGGGCGCGGCAATCGCCTGGACCACTTGCAGCCCGGTTTGTACGGCAACCTTTTGGGAAACCCTTTCATTGCCATGGCGGGCGAGTACGTGGCCGATTTCATGCCCGATGACCGCCGCCAGTTGATGTTGGTTGCGGGCGATTTTCAAAAGCCCCGTGTAAACGCCGATTTTCCCTCCGGGCAGGGCGAAGGCATTGGCCTGGTCCACTTTAAACACCACCACTTCCCACTGGCCAGCCAAATCCTGGGTAAGTTCCCGCACCACGCATTGAACGTATTGATTAATTTCGGGATCGGTTTCTATTGGCGTGTCTTTCTTCAATTGCTCAAAGGCTTGAAAGCCCATCTGCTCCAATTGGGTATCCGGCATAAACACCAATTGGGTGCGGCCGGTGGGCGAAGTCGCGCAACCTGCCAGTAGCGCCACTAAAAAAAATAAACTAATAATCCTTATCACTTTGCTTTTCCTCGTTTCTTAAAGTGAATGACTTTTTGCAGGGGGGTCAGGTTGATTTCGTCCACAACGCACCCTTGTCTCAAATTCAACAACAAAAGCACCAGTTCGGCAACATCAAGGGGCAATAAATGCTGGCTTTCGTTTTCTCCGGGTTCAAAGTCCAAGGCCTCATAAAACCGGCTTTTGACCATGCCGGGATTAATCAGGGATACCCGCACGCCACAGCTTCCACATTCTTCCCGCAGCGCCTGGGCAAAACCGCGCAAGGCAAATTTGCTGGCGCAGTAAACCGTCCCCTTGCGGCTGCCCTTGAGACCTGCCTCGGAACCGATGAAAATCACATCACCTTGCCGCCTGCGTTTCATTCGCGGAATCCACGCCCGTGCTATGTAAGCCTGGCTGAGGAAGTTCAATTCTACTAGCTTTCTAATGCGAATATAAGAAAACTCTTCTAAACAACCAAAATCTCCAATGCCCGCCGCCAATATCAGGGTATCGATTGGCGGAAAACGCTGTTGAAGGGCTTCCAGCGCTTTAGGCAGCCGGTCCAGATCCGCCAAATCCAGCTGGATGGGAGAAAAACAGGCGTTGGCGAAATCAATTTTGGAAAAATCGCGGCCGATACCTATCACATGGTGACCGGCACCCAGCAGTTTTTCCGTAATTGCGGCGCCGATGCCGGAGCTTGCGCCTGTCACCAAAACGGTTCTTTGTTCTTGGGCTAGAACTGACATGAAAATAACTTGGAATCAGGCAGATATTGCAATAATTCCCGGCGGCAAAAGTCAATCATTTCCGCTTCGAGTTCACGCCGGTAAGCTACCATTTTCTCGCTCTTCTCCAAGGGGCCAGCAAACAAGGGTTCGCCAGGATAGAGGTTTCTTAGCCGGGTAAAATATTTCTCTGGCAAGCGGAACACACCGAGGCTGACTGAATGCAAGCTCTCTGGACGCAAGACGGCAAAGATGCGGGAGAATAATTCCCGGTATTGCTGGCGGTAGCCTTCATGATAGATGAGAGGGTCGAA
>Ga0256841_1001751_pt1 | contig 18031 bp, 19 predicted proteins | sample 356308metaG_FD_185971 | JGI IMG/M metagenome (GOLD analysis project Ga0256841, IMG submission 185971) | Hydrothermal vent microbial communities from Mid Atlantic Ridge, Atlantic Ocean - 356-308 | ecosystem: Environmental > Aquatic > Marine > Hydrothermal vents | place: Atlantic Ocean: Mid... | reverse complement strand
CATTCTAAAGTAGTTTTGGAATGTAATAGAAGCTAATGTCTGGTTTTCTGCTTCTATCTTTACACCTTCTTTAGCTTCTATAGCTTGATGAAGACCGTCAGACCACCTTCTTCCAGGCATTAGTCTTCCTGTAAACTCATCAACTATTATTACCTGTCCATCTTTAACAACATAATCAACGTCTCTATGAAATAGATAGTTGGCTCTTAAAGACTGATTTATAGCGTGTAATATCTCTATATTTTTTGGATCAAACAGGTTATCAAGTCCAAAGTATTTTTCTGCTTTTTCTATACCTTTTTCTGTAAGAACAGCTGTTTTATTTTTCTCATCTACGATAAAGTCTTCATCTTTTATAAGAGTTTTTACAAATGCATCTGTTGAATAATATATAGAAACATCTTCACCAGATGGACCAGATATTATAAGAGGTGTTCTTGCTTCATCAATTAAAATCGAGTCTACCTCGTCAATTATTGCATAGTGATGTCCCTTTACCTGTACAATCTGGTCTTTTGAAAAAACCATATTATCTCTTAAGTAATCAAATCCAAACTCATTATTTGTTCCATAAGTTATATCTGCTTCATATGCTTTTCTTCTTTCTGTTTCAACAGCATGAGTAAAAAAGTTTTTTCTTGCATCAACATTAAACTTTTCAGAAGGTAAAAGTTCTCCTTTATAACCTTTAGGCCATACTCTCATATCATTTTCTATAGCTTCTTTAAATTTATCTTCATTTACCCATTCAATTGTGAAAGATTTGTTATTGGTGTTAATTGCTCCTACAGATAAACCAAGAAATTTGTATATAGTCCCCATTTGGACAGCATCTCTTTTAGCAAGGTAATCATTTACAGTAACTAAATGAACACCTCTACCAGTAAGCGCATTTAGATATATTGCAATAGATGCTACCAGTGTTTTACCTTCACCTGTTTTCATCTCTGCTATCATACCTTTATGAAGAGCAACAGCTCCTATTAACTGTACGTCAAAAGGTCTAAGTCCAAGGGTTCTTTTTGCAGCTTCTCTAACAAGAGCAAAAGCTTCTGGTAAAATATCTACAATTTCTCCAGATGTGATAGCATCTTTTAATTGTTCATCGTTTCTTACTTTTTCTATAAGTTTTAAACTTCTTTCTCTAATTTCTTTATTAGAAAGTTCATCAAGTTCCGGCTCTAAAGCGTTAATTTTTTCAACAATTGGTTTTATCTTTTTTATTTCTCTTTCGTTTTTTGTTCCAAAAATTTTTTTCGCTATAAGACCTAACATTGCTGGATTCAACCTCCAAACTTTGAGGATATAAATTTTGTATAATTTCTATTCGTTTATTTTATAACGATATTGTATTATTTCAAATAAAAGGAGAATTATTATGAAAATAGTTTTTTTAGATGCAAAAACCGTAGGTAATGATATTGATTTAAGAGTTCTTGAAAAGTTTGGTGATTTAATTGTTTATCCTACAACTAAACCAGAAGAGTTATCCAGTAGGATTTATGATGCTGATATTATAATAACTAACAAAGTAGTAATAGATAAAAAGGCTATAGATAATGCCTTTAATCTCAAACTTATATGCGTTGCAGCAACTGGAACAAATAATGTTGATATTAGATATGCAAAAGAGAAAGGAATAGCTGTTACAAATGTAGCAGGCTATTCTACCGAAAGTGTTGTTCAACATACATTTGGTATGCTTTTTTATTTACTGGAACATCTAAGGTATTACGATGATTATGTAAAAAGCGGTAAATATTCTGAAAGTGATATTTTTACACATCTTGGAAAACCTTTTTATCAGATAAATGGAAAAAGGTGGGGAATTATAGGTCTTGGAACTATTGGAAGGAGAGTAGGTCAGGTAGCAAAAACATTTGGTGCACAGGTTGTTTATTATTCTACTTCTGGTGTTAAAAGAGAAGAAGAATTTCCTGAAGTGTCTTTAGAGGAGCTCTTATCAACCAGTGATATTGTTTCAATACATGCTCCTTTAAATGAAAAAACTAAAAATTTAATAACATATGAAAAAATTAAACTTATGAAACCTTCTGCTATATTACTCAATCTTGGTAGAGGAGGTATAGTAAATGAAAACGATTTAGCCACTGCTCTTGAGGAAAATATCATTGCTGGAGCAGGGCTTGATGTGTTAGAAAATGAACCTATAAACCCTGATAATCCATTACTGAAAATAAAAAATCAAGAGAAGATTTTAATAACACCTCATATTGCATGGACTTCAATAGAGGCAAGACAAAAGCTTATAAATGAGATATCAAAAAATATAGAAGCTTTTTTAAATGGTAGTGTTAGAAATAGAGTAGATTTATTTTAAAATTCCGTATTTTACTATTTTATCTAAGAAACTGATAAAATCTTTAGCTATTGCTATCCTTGGTAGTTTAAAGTAGTCATTTTTTTTGGATGGTTCTATTATACCCTTTTCAACTGTATATGCAGTATAAAAATAATCCTTTACTATATTTTTTAAAAAATCATCATAATGTCCAAAAGGATATGAAAAGTGCTTTACCTTTTCTCCTGTTAGCTCTTCTAATTCTCTTTTTGAAGTTTCAAGTTCCCACCTTGTTCTTTTTTCTCTTTCTTCATCTGTTTCAAATTCAAGGAAAGAACTGAAGTTTTTCTCAAGCTCATTTTTTAATTTTCCTTTCCAGTCTTTTTGTTTGAAAAAACTTTTATCTAGGGATTTTATAAAATCTTTAACTTCCTGTTTTAGGTATCCCCTTTTAACTGCAAGATTGTTTTTGTCTGGAAATATTGGATAACCTATAGTAGGTTTTTCTATTTTAGAAAAATCGTAAGAATTACCATAGGAATATGGTAAACTCCAGTGTCCATTACTACCATCATAAAAATCTTTAATTTCCTGAGAATAAAACACTTTAGCATGTATCTTTGCATGCCCACCGATTTCAAAAACATCTTTCATTTTATTTAACTCAGAAATTGTTAAAAAGTCATTAGACCAGCCTTTTGTAAGAAACTCATAGTTAGCCTGTGCCATTGTTTTTGGTCTGTGAAGTTCATTGAAAGAAACATCTCCTTTCCAGTAATCTTCAAGTGTAGGTCTGACTCTATCTTCTTTTAAAATTCTTGACGACACAGGAAAAATAGTTGCTTTAAGTCTGTGCTTTTTTAGCAAAGGATAAGCATAAACAAAATTATCTACATATCCATCATCAAAAGTAATAACGATAGATGGTTTATCAGGAACTTTTCCTTCAGATAGGTACCAAAATGCTTCTTCTAAAGATATAACATTAAAAAGTTTTTTTATTATCCTAAGTTCTATATCAAATGTCTTGTAATAAACATCAAATCCAAATCGTGGAAGAATTTTATGATAATAAATTACAAAAATTTTGCTTCTCAATGCTTTAACTATCCCCTACTAATTCTTTAAATAATTTTATATATTTTTCTGATGTATTTTCTATAGAATAATTCTTAGCTGTTTTAACAGCATTTTTAGCTATTGTTTTATACTCCTCATCTGATAAAGAGAGCATTTTTTTCATTTTTTGTGTTAAACCTTCAACATCTCCAACAGGTACAGAAAAACCATTTACACCATCTTTCAGATATTCTCCTATACCACCTGCTAAGGTAGATAATACTACCTTGCCTGTTGCCATTGCTTGAAGCAATGCTCCTGCTATTCCTTCTAAGTTAGATGAAAGTACAAAAAAATCAGAAGCATTTAGTATATCTGGGATATCTTCTCTAAACCCAAGCCCAAGCACTTTATCTTCTACATTAAACTTCCTTGCATATTCTTTAGTATATAAATCTGTCTTTTTACCAACCAGTATTAAAAGGCAGTTTTCACAATTTAAACGGGAAAAAGCTTCTATTAACTTGTCTTGAGCTTTTACCTGAATATTCCAGTTTGCAACATTAACAAATATTTTTTTATTAACAGGAAAACCTAACTTTTTTCTTAATTCTTCTTTCTTTTCTGGCATAGGTTTAAATCTTTCTAAATCTATACCGCTTTCTATTACTACTAATCTTTCAGGGAAAAAACCAGCTTTCTTTAAGGTTTCATACACACCTTTTGAAACAACTACAATTTTATCTGCAGCAGAATATTTAAAATATTTTGAAAAGAAAGAAGGAACTCTCCCTGACCTTCTTACAGCTATAATTTTTGGTTTATGCTTTAGAAAAGGCTTTACAAATCTAACATAATCAAAAGCGTGAGGAGAGTTACCAATTACAATATCAAATCTATTTTCATCAATGATTTTTTTCAATCTTATATAATTTCCTATATTTCTTCTGTTAGTTTTCTCATCATGTTCAAAAAAATGAAAAGGTACGTTATATGGCTTTAACTTTTCAATCATCTGAGTATATTTAGAAGATAAAGCAAGATGAACATCTATACCTTTTTTCTTTAATTCTCTAGTTGTTAGATACACCTGTTCTTTTGTTCCTCCCCAGCCTGTACCATCAACTACCTGAAGTATCTTCAGCTTAATTACCTCCTTGACACCAACAAAAATGATATACCTATATTATCGTAATCTTAACTACACAATGTAAAATATGCAAATAAATATATTCTAATATTTATTGATTTCAATTATTTAAAAGTAAAGACTAACCTGAACAAAAATAAATAACAAAAACTATTGACTACATAAACAGTAATCATTATCGTTAAGATTAAACTGTTATTATTAATAGTAATTGCTACTATTATTAGTTATTTAGTTTTAATAGTTATTAATATCAATAAGGAGGTTAGAAAAATGTTTCAAAAAGGAAAACTTACAATAGGAAGTGTCCTTATGGCAGGTGTTTTGACTACCTTTGCCAGCGAAAAAATACCTTTAGGTAAACATTACCAGATTGAATATGTGAAGTATTTTGCTTATGCAGACAATGTTAATCTTTCTAACAAAAAAGGAACTGGAACTATAGAAGGTATAGTTGTATTTGCAGGAGATAGAGAACCTAAAAACAGAAGAAAACTCATAACAAAAGACAAACATGTATGTGGTAAAGGTTTTAAGATTGACAAAGTATACATAATAGGAAAAAACAAAGGAATAAAAAATGCTGTTGTATACATAGAAGGATTAAAAGTAAAAAAATCAGAAGAGAAATCTTTAATCCAAAAAGGATGTGAATTTCATCCAAGAGTTTTTGGGATAACTGCTGGTTCTATATTAAAAGTAATCAATCAAGACCCAGTAAAACACGAAGCTACTGGTGTTCAGGACTTTGAAACAATTTTCAAACTATCTCAACACAAACAAGGAATGGTTGATAAAGTCAAACTTGATAAACCAGGAATTGTAAAAATCACCTGCAGTATTCATGGATGGATGATTTCATGGGGAGTTATACCTTCCAATCCTTTTTATGCAATAACAGATGAAAACGGAAAATTCAAGATTACAGATGTCCCAGCAGGAACCTACACACTAAAACTATGGCATGAAGGCTTTGGAGAAGATGAAATCACTGTAAACGTAAAAAAAGGCAAAACTACAAAAGTAAAGTTTGAAATTGAGTAAGGAGGTGCAAAAATGAAGAAAGCATTGACTGTCGTTTTAGCTGGAATAATTACAACACAGGCTTTTGGTGAACATCATCTAAAATTAAAACCTTTACCGAACAAACCTCCTATCCCTGCAGATAATCCAATGACAAAAGAAAAAATAGAACTTGGAAAGTTTTTGTACTTTGACCCAAGACTTTCTGGTGATGGAAGTACTTCATGTGCTACATGTCATTCTCCAGAAGATGCATGGGGTAAAAATCAGATATTATCTCCAGCTTATCCTGGAAACGAGCATTTCAGGCACTCTCCAACGATATTAAACTCAGCTTATAACTCACTGCAGTTTTGGGACGGTAGAGCAAAAAGTTTAGAAGAGCAAGCAAAAAAACCAATAGTATCACCATTTGAGATGAACCTGCATTACGACCTTATGATAGAAAGATTAAAAGCAATAGCTATGTATAGAGAAATGTTCAAAAAGGCTTTTCCTGATGAACAAAATCCTATAACTCTTGAAAATGCAGTAAAAGCTATAGCGAGTTTTGAAAGAACAATAGTATGTAATGACAGTCCTTTTGATAAATACCTAAGAGGAGATAAAAATGCTTTAACAAAAAAAGAAAAATTAGGATTAAAGCTCTTTACCGGTAAAGCTGGCTGTATTCAATGTCATAACGGTGCGAATTTAACAGATAATAAATTTCATATTACAGGTGTTCCAAAAAGCAAGGCGGAAGACAGAACATTAGCAAGGATTACAAGGAACTTCGTACTAAAACAGGCAGGCTTTAAAAATCCAGACAGTATAGATAGAGATTTAGGAAGGTACTTTCTCACCAAAGACCCAAAAGATAAAGGAAGTTTTAAAACTCCTACTTTAAGAAACGTTGCCTTAACTCCACCTTATATGCATAACGGTGCATTTAAAACATTAAAAGAAGTTATAGAGTTTTATAACAAAGGTGGTGGGAATGTTCCAAATAAAGATAAAGCTTTAAAACCTCTGAACCTTACAGAAAAAGAAAAGAAAGCATTAATAGCATTCCTAAAAGCATTAACCTGTGAAAATGTTCCTTATGTAGAAGAACCAGAACTACCTGATTATGACAAATAAATAAAAAAGGAGGTTAATTAACATGAAGATTTCAAGACGAAATCTAATCAAGCTTTCGGCAACAACAGGCTTAACAGCCTTTACAGCCTCAGCTTTTTCTCCCCTTGTAGGGATAGTCAATGTAGCACAGGCTAAACCATTTAAAAAATCTAAAGTAAAACCTTTTAACTTTGCTGTTATAGGTGATGCGCATCTGTATGAAATGCCAGACCACAGATTTGATAAAACTCTTGAAAGAGCAGTATCAGATGTGATTAAGATGAGGCCAAAACCGGATTTTGTGGTTTTTATAGGTGATTTGGCTAACTTTGGAAAGAAAAAAGAACTTTTAAAAGGAAAGAGAATTCTTGATAAATTAACAAAAGCAGGAATTCCATACAAAATGATACCAGGAGAACACGACTGGTATTTAGATTTAGGAAAAGCATGGAAGGAGCTTTTTGGTTCACCTTTCTGGAGTTTTAATCATAATGGTGTTCACTTTATAGGTTTAAACTCTATTTTAGTTGAAGATTACTGGACTGCAAGAGATTTAACTCCATGGGAAAGAATGCTTGCTATTGCCGAATTAGAATGTCATATATGTGGTCTATGGGGCGTTGGTGAAAAACAACTCCAGTGGCTAGAAGAAGATGTAAAAAATCTATCTCCTGATACACCAGTAGTTATATTTACTCACTCACCATTATGGAACTACTATCCAAGATGGAATTTTCAGACTAAAGATGCAGATGCAATAAGACAAATACTATCAAAATTTGAGAAGGTAATAGCAATTCACGGCCATGTGCATCAAGTAGTGTATAACAAAACAGGAAATATGGTTCATATAGGAAATCTTGCAACATCATGGCCGTGGCCTTATCCACCTGTGGAACTTCCATATCCTGAAATCGTAATGAACAGAGCAGACCCTGGAGACATATACGATGGTGTTGGTTTCGCTACGACTTATATAGATGATACATTCTTAGGTCTATTTAAATATAAAGAATGGGCAGATTTAATTCCAGAACACTTAAAAAATGGAATATCTCTCTAAGGAGGTTTTAGTGATGATAAAAAGAAAATATTTATTAACAGGTATATTATCCTTAGCTATAACTACTACTGTTTTCATAAAAAGCTCTACAGGTAAACCTCCCATTTCAGAAGAAGACTTAAAACTTATGAATGAAGAACTGATAAACCTTATAAAAAAAGGAGACCAGCTATGGCACAGTGAAAAACTTGGAACAAATGGACTTACATGTGCAAATTGCCACCCAGATGCTGCAAATTCAAATCCCCATACATTCCCTAAGTTTCAAGAAAATGTCGGTAAAGTTGCAACCTTAAGAGAAATGATAAATTGGTGCATCCAAATACCACTTGAAGGTAAAACTCTACCAGAAGACAGCGAAGAAATGAAAGCTTTAGAAGCCTACTCTATATATATGTATAGAGGATTTAAGCTAAAGCCAGGAGACAACTCCAAGGCTTACCCTCCTGTGAAAGTGAAGGAAGGCCCTGGATACCCCTAAAAGCCTTCCTGTGCCCTGCTCTGCAGGGCTTTTTTTTAACCTAATTCGTATCTTGCCATATATTCTGGAGATTTAAGATAAAGCTCTATAACAGCTTCTTCTTTTTTGATAATTTCTAAAGAATTTTCTTTAGCAAATGTCAAAATTTCCTGCAAATCTTTAAATTCTTTTGGCATATCTATTGGAGCCTTTTCTCCAAAGAAAAAGTCATCGTAATCTTCGTAAACTAAATACCACATAAAACTTTCTCCTTTTATTTAAGATATTTTTTCATATGAAGGATAGCTTTTTGTGTAGGAATTCTTCCTCTTGGAGTTTTTTCAATCATACCAATTCTAAGTAGATATGGCTCTATCATCTCTTCTATTGTATCTTTATTTTCATTCATAGCCATTGATATAGTATTTATACCTACAGGTTTACAGTCAAACTGGTAAATTAATATAGATAAATATTTTCTATCTATAGAATTTAACCCATATTCATCTATACCTAAAAATTCAAGAGCCTGTAAGGTTTTATCTACATCAATCTGTCCATCATATTTTATCATTATATAATCTAAAACTCTCTTTGCTAACTTGTTTGCAACTCTTGGTGTTCCCCTAGACCTTTTCGCTATTTCATATGCAGATTGGTCATCTATTCTAAAATTCATCAAAGACAACGTTCTTTTAACAATCTCTTTTAGTGCTTTTGTTGAATAATAGTCAAAACTTAGAATAATGCCAAACCTTGATAGTAAAGGAGAAGTCAATAGTCCACTTCTTGTTGTAGCTCCTATAAGTGTAAAAGGTTTTAACTCTATTCTTATAGAACGCGCTGATTTTCCTTTTCCAAGGATTATATCTATCTGAAAATCCTCCATTGCAGAATAGAGAGTTTCTTCAACAGAAGGGTTTAAACGGTGAATTTCATCTATAAACAATATATCTCCTTCTTCAAGGGAAGTTAATATACCAGCTAAATCTCCCTTCTTATCCAAAATATTTCCTGAAGTGATTTTTAACTGGACTCCAAGTTCATTAGCAATAATTTGAGCAAGAGTTGTTTTACCAAGTCCTGGAGGACCTGAAAGTAGTATGTGGTCTAAAGATGTTTTTCTCTTTTTTGAAGCTTCAATAAAAACTTTTAACTTTTCCTTTATATGTTCCTGACCTATGTATTCATCAAGTTTAAGAGGTCTTAAATTTACTGATTTGTTAAGGTTAACCATCTTAATAAAAACTCCTCAAAACTTCTAATAGGGTCTTCATAGTAAACCTTTTCTTTAATCTCAAGCTCATAAAGAGAACTTATTAAGTTAATTAGTTGATTTTCATCTAAATATTGAGATAATTTTTTCAAATTTGACTGCATAAAAGGATGGTTAACTTTTATCTTTTGAAAAATTTGCTCATAGGGTATGCCCTGTCTTTCCATTGTTTTTAGAAGAAGTAATCTATTTATATAAGTAAGAAGCAAAGCCTGAATTTCAAAAGGGTGATGAGACACTTCAACAAGTTTTTTGAAAATATTAAGAGCTTGTTTATCTTTCTTAAAAAACTTATCTACAAAACTAAAAACATTTTCTTCTATTTTAGAAAAAACTATCCTGTCTATATCATCTTTTTGTATAACTTCCTTATTTTTTGTTAGTGTTATTAGTTTTTCTACTTCTTGCTTTGCAGAATATAAATCATTACCTAACTTTGAAATAAGATAAAGAAGCGTATCGTCATCTATTTTTAGTCCTTCTTTCTCTATTTTCTTTTTTATAGAAATCATAAAAGCCTTTGAAGTTAATGGAGGAGCCGTAAAAACCTTTGCTTTAGTTAAAATAGTTTTGTAAGGTTCTTTTTTCGGTATTTTATCCTTTAGAGAAACAAGAATCAGCTTATCCGTTTGTGGTATTTCATCTAAAAACTTCAAAAAATCTTCCACTTGTTTTTTAGAAAACTTAGAAAACAACTGGTCAACATCCCACACAACAGCAACTTCGCCTTTTGAAAAAAGACCAGAGCTTGAAAAAACATCTTTTATCTGATGTAAATTTACTTCATCTCCCCAGAAAAAGTGAAATCCTGTTTTTTTACTCTCCTTTATCTTTTCTACCGCCTGTTTTTTTATAAAATTCTCTTTTCCATAAAAAAGGTTTAAACTGCCTAAATAATCTAAATTGAAATTTTTTATTATTTTTACTAAATTTTGTTCTTTAGCACTCATTTTATTCCTTTAAAAGAGAATAAATCCTTACTTCAACCAAACTTGCAAGGTCTTCAAGGGCATATCTTTTTTCAAAGTCAGCTCTCAAACCTGTACCTACATACTGGGTAGTTTCCTTTATCGTTTTGCTTAATATAGTATCTCCATTTATATTTTCAATCTCTAAATCAAGCTTAATATTCATCTTATATATGGTAGCTCTTTGAGCACTTGAATACCCAATTTCATCAAAGGAAATTTTTCTTATATTAATACTTAAAAATCTTGTTGTTCTGGTAGAACACTCTATTCTATTTCCTGCCATCAAAATAGCATCCGAAACAAATCTATTAAATACATCTAATGCTGTTGCTTCTGCTGAAGGTATTTTTATTTCTTTTATGCAGTAAATATGTCCTGTTTTCTGTGTAGTTTCCTTTTTTATTCCACAGCTAAAAAACAATAAGCCTATAAAAATTATCAAAACCAGTTTAGCTATTTTGTCCATCAAATTTCTCTCTAAGTTTTTTTGCCACATATTCAGGAACCATTTGTAAAACATCACCTTTGTGAAAAGCAACATCTTTAACAATAGTAGAACTAATATGTATTAATTCCTGAGAAGGCATCATAAAAAATGTTTCTACCTGGTCTAACTTATAATTAGTCATAGCTATTTGGAGTTCGTATTCAAAATCTGTAAATAATCTCACACCTCTTATTATGATTTTTGTATCGTACTTTTTAGCAAAATCAACAAGCAATCCACAAAAAGGCTCTACTATAACTCTATCTCCATACTCTTTTACTGAATTTTTAAACATATCTACCCTTTCATCTATAGTAAAGAGAGGTTTTTTCTTTGGATTTTCAGCTATTGCTACTACTACTGTTTCAAAAATATTCAAAGCTCTCTTAACTATATCTAAATGCCCAAGATGAACAGGGTCAAAAGTACCTGGGTATATGCATAATTTCGTTGTCATTCATCTTCTCCAAAAAGATATTGCTGTTTCTCCATAAATCCTTTTTTCATCAGCATCAAAATCTTTTTCTTTCCTGTGTTCTAAGATAAATACACCACCTTTATTTAAGTTGGATACTGCAAGATTAATTAGTTTATCATATGCTTTAAAATCGTAAGGTGGGTCTGCAAATATAACATCAAACTTTTGTTTGTTTTTTTTCAAAAAAGATAACGCATCTGAACATACAATTTTTACATTTTTATCATATTTCTTTGCAATTTCCTTTAAAGAAAAACAAACCTGTTTATCCTTTTCTACAAATACCACTTCTTCTGCACCTTTTTTTAAAGCCTCAAATCCTACCCTTCCTGTTCCAGCAAAAATATCCAAAAATCTCTTACCAGAAACATCATATAAAATATTAAATATAGCCTGTTTTACTATATTTGCTGTAGGACGAACCTTTGTTTTTTTCAATCTATAACCTTCACAAAAAATAAACAAGTTATAATTTATAATATTTTGTATTAACATACAAAGATTGAGGAGAATATGAGATTTTTTGTAATCCTACTTACATTTGCTCTTATTTATTCTTGTGGGACAATAGAAAAAAAAGCAAAAGAGTTTAAAAAAGAATACTTTGAATTAGAAGAAGAAACACAAAAACCTGTTCCCAAAAAACAAAAAGTTCAAATACCTAAGGAAGAAATAACAAAAACCTTCATAAAAGACAGGTCAGAAAAACTTCCTGATATAGAAAAATTAAAATTATCAAAAAACCTTAAAGAGATAAAAACTCTAAAAAGTCATAAAGATGCTGTAAATGATTTAGCTTTCAGTAAAGATGGAAGGTATTTAGTATCTGTAAGCTCAGATAAAACAGTAAAAATATGGGATGTTAAAAGAAAAAAACTTATAAAAACATTAGAAGGTCATGGAGATATTATCACAAGTGTAGATATATCAAAAGATAAAAAATTTATAGCCACAGGAAGCTGGGATGGTTCTATAAATCTATGGGATTTTGAAACAGGAGAGCTTCTAACCACAATAGAAGGTCCATTTTCATATATAAATGATGTGGCTTTTTCTCCTACAGATAGACTCTTGGCTGCAGCAGGAATAGATAAAAAGATTTTCATATTTGATTATGAACTTGGAGAGTTAGTAAATGAAATAAAAGCTCATGATGATGCCATTAACTCAATAGCTTTTTCTCCTGATGGAAAGTACCTTGTTTCAGCAAGTAGTGATAGAACAGTTAAAATATGGGATATTTACGATAATATACTTGTAAAAACTTTAGCTGCCCATAATGATATTGCAAAAAGTGTAAGCTACTCAAGAAACGGTAAATATTTAGCTTCTGGAGGTTGGGACAACACTATAAATATATGGGAAACTACAAAATGGTTAATCTACAAAAAACTCCAAAGCCCTGCTTTATTTGTAAACTATGTAGATTTCTCAAGGGACAGTAGATTTTTAGCATCCGCTCATTGGGACAACAGTGTACACATATGGGACGTAAGGACAGGAAAAGATATAAAATCAGCAAAAACATTCCGTTCTTATGTTACAGTTGTAAAATTTTCACCAACAGAAAGAATTATAGCCGCTGGAAGTAATGATTCTGATATAAAGTTATTTAGTCTAAGTGATGGATATTTCTCTGCTATTACAACATCTATATCACAGATAATAACTCCTACTGGTAAAAAAATTAAATTACCTGTAGGCTCATATATAGAAATAGATGTTCTATTTAATGATGTAATCATTCCAGATAAAAAAATAAAAGGAAAATTTGTAAAAGGAACTTATGACACTCTATACAAAGTTTTAAATCCTGTTGTTGTTTATGAAGACACACCTATATATAAAACTCCAAAACTACTAAGAAAGATAGGAAGTATCTCATCTGGAACTATACTTGAAAAAGACAGTATCTTTCTTTCTCCAGACTTAAAAACAGCTCTAATAAAAGCAGAAAACAAACATGGATGGATTAAAAGTGAAAACATAGCAAAATTAGAAAAAAATACAGACTTTTATATTGTGATAGACAAAATGGCTATTTTATTAGATGCCCCAAAAGGTAAAGGAATTGCAAAGCTTACAAGAGGTATGGCTTTAGAAGGGATATATTACTCACCATATCTTAAAGAATATTATGTAAAATCTCCATTTGGAAAAGGATGGGTAAAAAAAGATTACATTACAAAAGTAGAGTATGAACCAGTAAAAGACACTTACATTGTTCTGAAAAATGCAAAAATACTTTTATCTCCATTTATGTTAGAAAGTGCAGGAAAATTACCAGAAGGTATAGAAATAAAGCCTGAAGCAAGAGTAAAAATAGACAATAGATACTACTACTATGTAGACCTTACAAAATATGGAAAAGACCTTTGTAAAGGGTACTGTATGGGATATATAGAAGAAAAATATATAAAACCTGTATCTACAGTATCAAAACATACCGTATGGACTAAAAGAAAAACAGCACTAAGACTATCTCCAGAAGGAACAAAAATAATAGATATAGAAAAATCAACACAGTTAAATCCAATAGCTCATACAGAAAAATACTATAAAGTAGAGATAAATCCACCAGGAATTACAGGCTGGGTTGAAAAACAATCTTTAACTTCCATAAAACCAAAAGAAAAACCTAAAAAACTACCTATCATAAAAAAACAGCCTGTAAAAGTCATACAAAAAGCAGTTCCCCAGAAAAAACACAAAGAAGAAAAGCAGAAAAAGAAACAAACTTTCAAATATAAGAAAGCTTACATAAAAGTTCCAGCTCTTAACCTAAGAGAAAAACCTGTTCCCGGAGCTAAGATACTTGCAGTTATTCCAAAAGGATATGAGGTTTTAGTTCTGGAAAAAGGAAAAGATGGTTGGGTTAAAGTCAAGTATTACAGTAGAAGCAAGAAAAAATTTGTAATAGGATGGCTGAAAGAAAAATACCTTAAATACAGTAGATAATAATTATTTGAATAAAGTTTTTACAACTTCGTATGCTTCTTTTTCTACAATTAAATCTGTTTTATACTCGTATACAAAGAAACCTAAAGCCAGTAAACCTAAAATAACAACTATTGTAATAAAAGTTTTCATGACTTAATACCTCAATGGTACTTTATATTTAATCAAAAAGATAATTTTTTTATGTTACCTATTTGTTACCTGTAGAAAAGAGATATAATATTTTTCCAAAAATAAATATAAAGAGGGGTAAATTATGATAATAGGCACTCCCCACTCTCATAATGCAACAAAAGTGCTTCTTCTTGGAAGTGGAGAACTTGGAAAAGAATTTGTTATAGAAGCTATGAGATTAGGAATAGAAGTTGTAGCTGTAGATAGTTATCAATATGCACCTGCTCAACAGGTAGCCAATTCCTATTATGTGATTGACATGAAAAACGGTGATGCTGTGAGAAATATAGTTTACAGGGAAAAACCAGATTTTATAGTTCCTGAGATAGAAGCTATTAATACAGATGTTTTATTAGAATTGGAAAAAGAGGGATACACAGTTGTACCATGTGCCAAGGCTGTAAAATATACAATGGACAGAATTCAGATTAGAAGGCTTGCAGCAGAAGAAGTAGGACTAAAAACCTCAGCCTATAGATTTGCTTCTGATATTGATACTTATAAACAGGCTATAAAAGATATAGGACTTCCTGCTGTTGTCAAACCTGTAATGAGTTCTTCTGGTAAAGGACAAAGTATAGTGAAAAAAGAAGAAGACATAGAAAAAGCATGGTACTATGCACAAGAAAATGCAAGAGGAAAAGGTGGTGAAGTTATAATAGAAGAATTCATAGATTTTGATTTTGAAATAACGCTACTAACTGTAAGAACAAAAAACCAGGGAACTTTATTTTGTGAACCAATAGGACATATACAGGTAGAAGGAGATTATCACGAAAGCTGGCAGCCTCAACCTATGAGTGAAACAGCCTTAGAGAAGGCAAAAGATATAGCAAAAAAAATAACAGATGCTCTTGGTGGATATGGTATATTTGGATGTGAACTTTTTGTGAAAGGTGATGAAGTCTGGTTTAATGAAATATCACCAAGACCACATGATACAGGTATGGTTACAATGGTTTCTCAGAATATGTCAGAATTTGAAATACATCTTAGAGCTATCCTTGGACTTCCTATAGATATAAAATTAATTTCACCTGGAGCTTCTTACTGTTTCCATGCTGATAAATGGGGTGTAGCTCCTATTTATGAAAATGTAAATCAAGCTTTATCTATACCAGATACCAAAATAAGAATTTTTGGAAAACCAACAACAAGACCAAAAAGAAGGATGGGAGTCGCTTTAGCTACAGGAAATACCATAGAAGAAGCAAGAGAAAAAGCAAAAAAAGCAGCACAGACCATAAAAGTAGTGGTATAAAAATGACTGAATTTTTAGAGATACCGTTTTTAAAAAATGCTGTTATAGGTGGTATATTACTTTCAATTCTTTTATCTGTCCTGTCTATGTTTATAAACTTAAAGAACTGGTCTTTTATAACTGTTGGTATATCTCACGCTACATTTGGAGGTCTTGCAATAGGATTTTATATGAGTATTTCTCCTACTATTGTAGGAACTTTATTTGCCATTATTGTCGGACTGCTAATAGCTTACATAAGCAGACATGGAAAGATTCATGAAGATGTTTCAATAGGTATACTATTTTCTATGTCTATGGCTTTAGGAGTTATATTTATAACACTTACACCTAACTACAATACAGACCTGTTTACATTTTTGTTTGGAAATATACTTACCATAACCACAGAAGATATATATGTTCTTACAATATTTACAATATTTACATTGTCTTTTATTTTCTTTAATTTCCAGAAAATAATGTACTGCTGTTTTGATGAAGACGTTGCGTACACAAGTGGTATAAACACTTCCTTTTATTATTATTTTTTAATATTACTAATTGCAGTAGCTACTGTTTTATCTGTAAAGCTTGTTGGCGTAATTCTTGCCTCAGCAATGATGATTTTACCTGTTGCTTTTGCCAGTCAAATAGTGTGGCATTATAAAGCCCTGATAAGCCTTTCTATATTTATAAGTGTACTGATGGTTCTGATAGGAATTTATATATCTTATCAATTAAACTTACCTTCAGGAGCTACTATAGTATTTCTTTATTCATTGTTTTTTAGCATTATTGTAGGAATAAAAACTACATTAAGGAAAATTAATGTCTTATCCTAGGTTTATAGGAAATATAGAAAAAAATAGCGTTATCATAACAGATGATGAGTTTCACCATGCAGTAAAAGTTAAAAGAATAAAAGAAGGTCAGTTTATAGAGGTAAATAATCTCAAAGGAAATATAGTTCTTGCCAAAGTTGAAAAAATAGAAAAGAAAAAATTAATTGGCCATATTGTAAAAGAGCTTCCAGTAGAAGAAGAAAAAGTAAAAATAACACTGTACCAGTGTATGCCAAATCATCTGTCTAAAATTGATGATTTGATAGAACCTATCAGTGAACTTGGAGTATATACTCTAGTTCCTGTTTTATCAAAATTCAGTGCGGTCAAGGAAAAAGATGTTTTAAAAAAAATAAAAAAATGGGAAAAAATCGCTATAAACTCTATAAAACAGTGTAAAAGACCTTATCCTTTAAAGATAGAAAACCCTATAAAACTTAAAGACATAAAAGCAAATCAAGAGCTAAAGATTGTATTCTATGAAAAAGAAAAAAGAAAACTAAACTGTAATCAAGAAAAAAAAGTAAACTCTATTGGAGTTTTAATTGGAGCAGAAGGAGGACTATCTGAAGAAGAAATAAACATCTTAAAAGAAAAAGGTTTTCTTACTTATTCTCTTGGAAAAAATATTCTAAGAATGGAAACAGCTGTTATTACAGGTATATGTCAGGTCAAATTTATATTTGATTGAAAATCTCTTTCATCTGTAAAGCGTTCTCTACTGCATAGGCATTATAAGTATTATTAAAATATATAAAAGCTTCTTCAGGATTTAAATTTATAATCTTTTCTGCCCATAGCTTAAGCTCATCTTTTGAATATCTGTATTTATACCACTGTTTTTTACCATGAAATCTAACATAAACAGTTTTTGCTGTATTTTTACATATATCATTAAACTTTGGTGCACTTATACAGCAAAAAATTATGTTTTCTTTTTCTAATATTTCAAAAACCTCCTGGACAAACCAGCTTTCATTTCTAAATTCAATAGCATTCTTAAATGAATTATCTAATTGGCCAGTTATAACCTCAAGATTTGCTTTTTTATATCTAAAAGAAGGTGGTAATTGAAAAAGAAACACTCCTAGTTTCTCTCTAAGAGTATTATAGGAAAGGGTATAAAATTGCTTTAATATATCTTTTGTACCTTTAAACCTTTTCAAATGAGTTATTATTTTATTTACCTTAATAGAATAAAAAAATCCATCAGGAGCTATCTTATACCATCTTTTTAAAGACGAGTTTGTTGGAAATTTATAAAAGGTTGAATTTATTTCAAGTGTATTAAAATACTTAGCATAATATTCAAACCACCTATCAGGTTTTAAATCTATAGGATAAAACTTTCCCTTCCAATCCCAATAAAAATAACCAGATGTACCAATAAATACTTTCAAAGTTTTTTTACTAAAATTTTAATAAAGGTAAGGTTCCTATCTGA
>Ga0256841_1001750_pt1 | contig 18032 bp, 13 predicted proteins | sample 356308metaG_FD_185971 | JGI IMG/M metagenome (GOLD analysis project Ga0256841, IMG submission 185971) | Hydrothermal vent microbial communities from Mid Atlantic Ridge, Atlantic Ocean - 356-308 | ecosystem: Environmental > Aquatic > Marine > Hydrothermal vents | place: Atlantic Ocean: Mid... | reverse complement strand
TCCCGGGCAACGGAATGCATTCTCAAATACCCGGCAGTAAAAAATCAAACAACGGAATTGATAAATAACACGTTCTTTTAAATAATCCGTCCTAAAAGACGGAACACTAACATCTTCGCAGATGAGCAAATGAGAGGCAGGCGTTTTACAACGTCTGTCTTTTTTTGTGTTTTGAAAAAAACACGAATGATGACCTTTTGATGACCTCTTTTTTTTGGTTTTGTTAAAATCCGCAATTACTTTTGCTCCTTTTAGCATTAAAATGATACTTGTAAACCTCATAAATAAAGTTTTGTTCATAACATTGGACCAAATTGCCGCAACAGGTAAAGTATCTGTTTTTGATAATACCGATACCTTACTTGTCGAGCAAACTTTCGAGCGTTCCAACTTTGAAAAACTGACACTTCCCGAATGTAAAGGTGATATCAAAATTAAAATCGAATATGATAACAAGAAATATTTAAAAAAAATCTATGTCAATTAAAATCAGTGATTATGAAAAAACAAATCTTTACTTTTTTAGCGATTTTGCTAAGTGCGGCCACGTTTGCACAGGTGGCAATCAACAACGATGCATCACTGCCCGACCCTTCGGCAATGCTCGACATTAAATCCGATACCGCCGGTATTTTGATACCGCGGATGACGGCAGTGCAACGCGATGCTATTAACAACCCCGCCCAGGGCCTGATTGTTTATGTTACCGATGACAATAATTTTTATTACTACAACGGAAGCCAGTGGGCAAACTGGGCAGGAGGTGCTGACAATGACTGGACCGTGGTCGGTAACGATATGTATTCAGCTCCAAGCGGCAAAGTAGGTATCGGTACCAATTCGCCAAATGCCAAATTGGATATTTATACCAATACGGAAGCGACAAATTTAAAACTCACAAATTATACTTCAAGCAGTTATAATAGCAAAATCGTGGATGCTTACATCTACGGAGCTGACAATAAAGATTTAACCGGTTTTTCATTCTTTAACAACAATTCGGGGAGCGGCACCCATTTCGGCTTAAAGAATGTTCTCAGCGGGAGTGGTAGCGGCACTCATTGCGGGGTTTATAATGACCTGGCCAATGGAAGCGGACATCTTTATGGAATGTTCAATGACTTACGGAGTGGCAATGCGAATGATCAATATGGTATCTATAACAAATTCACCCAGGGTGGAAATGGTACTCGTTACGGGATGTACAGTTATTTCGGAGGATATGCTACCGGAGATTTATTTGGTTCAAAAACCTTAATAAGTAATGCACAAACGGGGAATCATTACGGGAGTTTCAGCAGATTGCAAGGTACGGGCAACGGAAACAAATACGGAAGTTACATAATTATCCCCACATCGGCAGGAGGGACACATTACGGTTTATATTCCGATGTAAGCGGAAATTCCAATTATGCGGCTTATTTGTTGGGGCGTACCTATATCAGTGATAGTTTGGGAATAGGTACGGATAGCCCCCAGGCTGAGCTGGACGTGAACGGGCATATCCGAATGACCGATGGCAATGAAGCCGCCGGCAAGGTGCTGGTAAGCGATGCCAATGGGCAAGCAAGTTGGGGAAATGCGGGAGATGCCGATTTCTATAAAGCCAATACAGCTCACCAGGTTCCGAAAAGTATTACCGATACCATTTACACACAGGGAAGCGTGGCAATAGGTACTACAGCACCGGACGCAAGTGCCAAATTGGAAGTGAATAGTACTGTTCAAGGTTTCCTGCCCCCGCGTATGACAGCTACTCAAATGAATGCATTAGCATCGCCGGCAGAAGGATTGATGGTGTATAACACTACTGTGAAATCGGTATGTTTTTATGATGGTTCAGCTTGGCATAAGACCTACAATAATGATGGTATTTCCTGTGGGGATATATCCTATGGAGGGCAAACTTATAGTACTGTAGTAATAGGAACCCAATGCTGGATGGCCGAAAACTTAAACATAGGAACAGCCATTTTAGGCTCTCAGGATCAAACCGATAACGGTGTCATAGAAAAATACTGTTATGATGATCAAACAAGCAATTGCGATACCTATGGCGGCCTGTACCAATGGGACGAGATGATGCAGTACGTTACCACCGAAGGCACACAGGGCATTTGCCCAACCGGTTGGCACTTGCCCACCGACACCGAATATAAAACTATGGAAATGCACCTTGGAATGACACAGGCACAAGCCGATGCAACAGATTGGAGAGGAACGTACGAAGGCTCCAAAATGGCAGGCAATGAGCCATTGTGGTCAGATGGCAATCTTGATCAAAATGCCAACTTCGGTTCTTCCGGTTTTACGCTTCTGCCGGCAGGTTACCGCTACACGGATGGTTCGTTCATCGATAGGTTTAACAGAACCTACTTATGGTCGTCCAGTGAGAATGGAACGAATGCGTGGTTCCGGGAATTGGACTATTATTACCAACCGGTGTACCGGAACTACGCAAGTAAGGCATACGGTTTCAGTGTCCGTTGCATAAAGGACTGATTTTGACAATTCCCCCGTTGGATAACAAGAGTTTATTTGTTACAATAGGTTAACTTAGCTATACAACGGGGTGAACCTTGCTGTCCTTTTTACCTCCAATGCAAAGCATATTCAAGCGGAGTAAGGCGGTAAGGTATAAACTTCATAAAAACGGAGATTTATATTGAAATTTTAATATAATAAAAAAACAACACAATGAAAAAAATAAAAACAATATTTCTGTTTGTCTTTTTACTCTTTTTGTGGTCGTTGCCTGCCGTTTCGCAGCAGCTTATCAATGCAGGTTCGGACATTTACGTGTCGCCGGGCACTAAAATGGTCGTAGCTTCCGATTTTATAAACCTTAACGACGGGCAGATAGACAACAACGGCAATGTTAACCTTTACGGCAACTGGACCAACGATGCTTCGACGGAAGCTATAGCAGCGGGCGGAACGGGAACAACTACCTTCAAAGGTATCCATCCGCAAACCATCGGGGGCGTTTCAGCTTCGCACTTCAATTCACTTTACACCGAAAATGACAGCAGTTTGTATTTGGCTGCAAACGTGAACGTGGAAAATAAACTGAACATCATTTCGGGAAAGATACACCTTACCGATTACGACCTGAACCTCGGAACGGGAGAGGATATCACTTCCGGATATTTATCCTCTTCTCATTTTATAAAGTCCGACGGAACCGGCAGGTTACTAATGAACGTGCCTTCGGGAACCGGCAGATATTTCAGGGTTGGTGCCACCAACTGGAATTTTGTTTATATAGAGAACAATGCTGCCGACGACCTCTTTGCCGTAAATGTCAGGCCGGATGTGCTCACAGGGGGAACAACCGGCACCACGATCCCCGAAATAGATGATTGTGTTCCGGTTACCTGGAACATTTCACCTGCAAATACCGCTTCGGCTGATTATTCCATTAGGCCTGAATGGTATGAATATCAGGGAGGTGTTAATTTCAACCAGTTTCAATCGGCTATCGGGTATTACAAGGACGGGCAATGGAACCCGAATCTCGAATCCTATGCAATAGGAGACGGGCAACCATATTTACAAAGACTTGAGAATATCACCTTCGGTGCAAGCTTTGCGATTGGCGATCTGGAATCGCCTATGGCAATACCTATTGTCAGCAGTATGGACATAAGTGCCTTTCTTGAAGGCCCCTTCGACGGTAACGGTATGTCGGATAAGCTTAACAACTCCGGTCTAATACCGTTGTCGCAACCCTTCAACACGCCGCCATGGAACTATCAGGGCACGGAATCGGTTACCTCCGTCCCGCCCAATGTGGTTGACTGGGTGCTTCTTGAAGGCAGGGATTCACCAACGGCAGGGCAGGCCGGGAAAAGCCAGATATTCGATACCAAAGCGGCTTTTTTGTTGAAGGACGGCTCTATTGTGGGTTTGGACGGTGTATCTCCTGTCAATTTATTGCACTTTCATAATTTGAACAACGGTTTGTTCGTTGTGGTGCATCACCGCAATCATCTGAGCATCCTTTCCGCCAATCCGTTAACGGAAACCAACGGGGTTTATACTTATGATTTTACGACCGCCACCTCGCAGGCATACCTTTCGGGCGAAAAGGATATCAACGGTACGGCAGTGATGTACGGAGGAGATGTTAATTCCGACAATCAGGTGAATGATGCCGACGTCGCATCCTGGGCTTCATCAGCCGGAAAAGCAGGATATCTGAATACGGATGCAACCCTCGACGGACAAACGGACAACAGGGATAAAAACGATATGTCGGTGAGCAACAACGGAATTGGTACTACAGTGCCGGACTGATTTTACGGTACTTATTTTTTTAGTATTTTTCGTATATAGCTTTTATCTTCCGATTCTATTTTTATTATGTAAAAGCCTTTTTTATTGATATTGTCAATGACAATATTATTGCTATACCGGTTAATTTAACTTCTTTTCAAGGTCTTCTTTAAACATCAGGTTGATAGTGACGGTTTCATTAATATTTTGAATATTGAATGAGCAATCGTCGAATTTGACAGGTCTGTGTGAAAAGTCGGGCGTCCCCGAAAGTCCGAACGGTTCAAAAGTATGTGCGAACCGGTTTTTGTCAAAGGTTTTGTTGTTATTCAAATCCTGAAAAAGTGAAACGGCATAGGTGCCCGTAGGTAAATAGTGAAAGATCACTTTTTCCGTGTCAGTGGTTACCACTATCGAATCGGCTTGGTAAAAGCGGGTTTTATCTTTCGGAAATCCGTCGGGGGAATTCCAAAGTAAAACGCGAATTGTACCCCGCTTCTCTTTTATGTTTTTTATTTCAACAGTCAAATCACAAGTTTGTGAATATCCCTGCAATAAAAACAAAACGGTATAAAACAGTATTTTCATAACATTTAAATTATTGAGTAACAACTTCCTGTGATGAAGACACATTCACAGCTGCAAAATAGCCCAACACTCCACCCGAGATATTCGATGCCGGATTTGCAGGTGAAATTTGCATTGAAGCGGGATAATCCGAAATTAATTTTTCCAGTCCCGAATAATAATCATACACCTGCTTGTCGAATGTCCAAATCTCTACTCTTATACGGTCTCCTACGTTCAAAGAGTTACGGTAAAGATTATAACTTACCGGTTCTCCGTCGGTAGTATTGTCGTTATACAGATATATCATTCCTTCCGTTGCGGGTGCGCCGTTGACATACATCTGAATTCTGTAGAAGTCTCCTTTACCCTGTGGATCACGAAAAACCACCATAGCCCTGTATCCTTCGGGGGCAAACACCGTTTCTGCGGAATAGATAAAAAAAACGGAATCCACACCAACGGACCTGTGAACTTCCGACGATGCCGAGTATTCGGCTCCGTCAATCTTTACAACGAAATTGAAAATATCCCCGACACCGGCTTCCGGTGTTTGCGCCTGAAATTCTCCGGGTGATATTTCATTTAAAATGGTTTCGGCACTACCGTTGATATCCGTTTTAACCGTTGCACCGGTAACAGGTTGAAAATCGGAAGCGGAATAATAATCGCCCGAATAAGACAACTTGGCCGTTATAGTGCCGTTTTGTGCATTGGCAACGGATTCTATTACCATGACCGGGGCGGTATCTTTCAATTCAAAATCAATAACTTTTTCACAAGATGTGAATAGAACAATAATAATAGCGTGTAATGCCGCAATGGCATACCCTGAGACACCGTAGCTTTTCCTTTTTTCTGTTTTTTGGTATTTCATCTCTGATTTCATTTTAAAACTTAAAATTATATGTTATTGACGGAACGGCTTTAAACAAAGATAGTTGGACGGCTTCCGAGACCTCGGGATTATCGGGATTTTGCCTGAACTCAATGGAATATGCATTCTCCCTTGCATAGAGGTTGTAAACGGAAAATACGAGATTCGACTCGAATTTTTTCCTCTTTTTCATAAAATATGTGACGGAAAGGTCGAGCCGGTGATAATCCGGCATCCTGTACCCGTTTCGTTCGGTGTAAAGATTAACCTGAGTACCTTCCATTTCGTATTTGCCGCTGGGAAAGGTCGCCGCATTTCCCGTATAATAAACCCAAACAAGTGAAATGTTCCACGTTTTGCTAATTTTATAATTGGTCACAATGGAAAAGTCATGTCTTCTGTCCTGACGGGCTGGAAAAGGTTTTCCGTTGTTTATCTCATCAAATTTTCTTTCGCTTTTACTTAATGAATATGATATCCACCCCGTGAATTTCCCTTTGGGTTTTTTTATGAAAAATTCAATCCCGTAAGCATCACCCTCACCGAATGTAAGCAATGATTCCACGTCGCTATTGACCAAAAGGTAAGCACCGTTTTTAAATGCTATTTGGTTTTTCATTTTTTTGTAATATAGCTCAACGGAGGTTTCGAGTTTTCCGGAATAAAATTTTTTGTAATATCCCAATGCCGCTTGCCGCGCAATTTCCGGCTTAATGTGATATGAAGAGGGTATCCACAGGTCGGTGGGTTTTGCCGAAGTTGTATTCGACAGAAGATGAAGATATTGTTGAGTACGAATATAAGATGCTTTTATTGAAGATGTTTCGTCCAGTATAAATGTTACGGACAATCTCGGTTCCAGCCCGAAATATGTTTTAATAAACCGGTTTGCAGAATATTTCAAGGTATCTGTTGCAATACCGTTGTCATCGTAAAGGTAAACATTTCCCGGTCCTATCTGCGAAAATGAGGTGAATCTTATTCCCGAGGTTATCTTAATCCTGTTGAATTTTTCATTGTTTCTGACATAATAAATAGCATTTTCAAGTGCATATTTTTTTTCGAGACTTGATTTTGGCAACGGGCCGTTGTTACCGTTAACCACATTTCCGGGAGCAAAAACATGATAAAACGAGGTAAATCCGAACTTAAATGATGAACCTGGTTTTCGATAATAGTGAAAATCTGTTTTGAGATTGAGATCATTCAATGAAGATTGAACCGCAAAATTATCTTCACCCTTGCCGAAGGATACAAAATAGTCGTAATTACTTGCAATCAGGGAGGTGTTCATAAAAAGTTTTTTATTGAAGATATGATTCCAGCGCAATGTGCCGGTATAATTTCCCCAATTAACATTGAAATTACCTGCAAAGTTAAAATCGTCCCTGCCGAGGTATCCCGAAAGGAAAAGACGGTTATTTTTATTCAACCGATAATTGACTTTGCCGTTCATATCGTAAAAATAGAGTTTTGAATTTTTTATTTGAGGATCGTTGGAAAGTGGAAGGAAAATATCACTGTAAGTCCTTCGACCTGCGACAATAAAAGAGCCTTTGTCTTTAACAATAGGTCCTTCGGCTGTGAGTCTGCCGTCAATAAGTCCTATTCCTCCCGACATCCCGAAGTTTTTCATATTTCCGTTTTTCATGGTTATGTCAACCACCGACGACAATCTACCCCCGTAGTTTGCTGGTATCGCTCCTTTCATAACGGCAACATCTTTAATAATATCGGAATTGAAAACCGAGAAAAAACCGAGAAGGTGGGATGCATTATAGACCGGTGCTTCGTCAATAAGTATAAGATTTTGGTCACTGTTCCCGCCTCTGACGTAAAAACCCGAATTTCCGTCACCCGCCGACTCTATTCCCGGGAGCAATTGAACGGTTTTGAGAATATCCTGCTCCCCGAACAATACGGGAATGGACTTGATATCTTTAACCGAGAGTCTTTCAATGCTCATCTGTCGTGATAATATGTTTGAATTATCAGATTCTTTTGCGGTAACCGTAACCTCTTTCATCATTACTGCCGATTCGCAAAGCTCCGTATCTTTTCTGATATCCGCATTCAGAGCAACATTTTCCGTAATGCTTTTGTATCCTATATATGAATACCTTATCGTATAATTTCCCTGCGGAAGAGTGATAGAATAAAATCCGTAATTATTGGTAATGGTACCCTGACCTGTCTCCGATACATACACCGTTGCACCTAATAACTCCTCACCTGTTTTGCAATCTCTGACATATCCGCTTAGAGTTGCCTTATCCTGTGATATCAGATTGGGAGAAACGGCTATGAATAAAACGGAAAAAACGAAATTCAAAAATTTTTTATTTGATGCCGGAGTCATATATGTAGAGTTTCGGTTAAAGTATTTATTATGTATTTGAAAACATTAAAAAATTAATAATGATGGAAGACGGCATAGTGCCGTCTTCCGGTGTTCAACGCAGGATTAAGGGAGAGAAACGGTATATTTATAGCCGCCGACGGTCAAATAGACAATTTTGTCGCAACTGCCGTCGCCGTAATCAATACTTCTTGTGGATAGGTGTTCCGGCATAATTACCTTTGTACCGCTAACGGGATAAAAGATAAATTCGTTCCAGCAAGCCGTTTTTATGGTGATGGGCGAAGTAATTTGTGATGAAAAACCGTCGCCATTACTGTTAATACCCTGACTTTCACCGGTTATTTGGAACACATCGTCATAAATATCTCCCGAGAGTTCACCGGAGACCCATTCTCGCGTCCGTGTTGAGTTCCAAGTAACAAAGGCTCCGTCGGGATAGGTGACCTTTCCGTTTATTACCTCGGTTGTAAATTGCAAGTTGCCCTCACCGTTTCTTTCCAGTGTAATATACGACAATTGTCCTTCAACGGTATAATCGTCGGAAGTGTAATTGTCGAATGTGATTGACATTGCCGAACCCGGCTCCCTGTAATATCCTATATATGAAATCTTTATTTTCCCCGAGCGGGTAATCCCGTCGGCACCTGTACAGCCGGATTCACCGAAATCAACCGTGATTTTGTGATTCAACGTATCAATTGTAACAACGGCACAATAAGCTATACTTAACGAAACGGTTTCGTTATCCGAGGTTTGTGCACTGTCAACGGCCTCGGCTGAAATGACAAGAACCTCATCATATTCCGATTGTGCCACACTTTCATCCTTTGTGGTTTGGGTGTCAATGTCGGGTATCTTTTGAGTTGTATCTTCATCCTTTTTACAAGACCCGAAAATGAGAACAGTGGTAAGTATCATTGCTATTACAACTAATTTTGCTATTAACAATTCATACGCTTCAATTGAACTTTTAATTTTTGTTTTCATCGTTTTAAATTTTTGTTAAACATTTCATTTGATTTTTCGGCAAATTTATATCGGGATGGAGGCGAGACAAAATTTATTCAATGAACTACCGTAAATTTCAAGTGAATGGCACAAAGGAAGATACAAGAGGGATAAATCAAATTGATATGCCGTTGATAGTGACAAATATGCCGTTTGCTGAAAAAAATCTCCTTTTCGCTGAAAATAATTGTTGCCCTCAACTAATTAGCCTATTTTAGCGCAACACAAAATTTTATATAATGACTTCAAAAGAAAAATATTTGAAAACCTTAATGCCTGCAAGAAAATACAGAATATTATTTCATCTGTTGTTTTGGATATTTTATGTAGGTACCATTACTCTTTTTTTCGGAGAGATATCGGATATTAAAAATGTTTTTACAAGAACGGTGATAACCGCCTCTTTCAATGCTGTTCTCGTTTATTTTAATCTGTACTATTTGCTTCCGGTTTATTTTGAGAAAAGAAAATACTGGCATTATGCCGTTTACCTGAATTTAAGCGTGTTAATAATTTCTATTATACGTATTGAAGCGGATTTTTTATTAGTTAAAATGTTTAATTTTGATGGATTTGTTGTCCATTTATTTTCAGCTCTTACCCATTATCTTAGCATCTTGATTTCCTGCTATCTTTTACTGCTTCTGACCTCTTCCATCAGATTTATTAAGGAATATTTTGAAAATATTCAGTTACGCGAAAAAATACGGTATCAGAAACTTGAGGCCGAACTGAGAAACCTTAAAAATCAATTGAATCCCCATTTTCTGTTTAATGTATTAAATAATATTTATTCACTTGCGTATTTAAAATCGGATAAAGCGGCACCCGTGATATTGAAACTTTCGGAAATGATGAGATATGTCCTGTATGAGTGTGGTGAGCCCAAAGTGCCGCTGAAAAATGAGATTGAATATCTTAAGAATTACCTTGATCTTTATCAATTGAAAAAAGAAGAAAAAATGAATATCGAATTCAAAGTTAACGGGAATCCAGACGGTGTTCTAATCGAACCTTTGCTTTTTTTACCTTTGTTCGAGAACTGTTTTAAACACGGAAATCTTGAAGATACGAAAAACGGTTGGTTGAAAAGTGAACTGACTATCAACGGAAAATATTTGAACCTTTGGATTGAAAATTCGATGGGACATCCCGATCAGGCAAAAAATCTGCCCGGCGGCATAGGTGTTAAAAATATAAAGGAACGGCTTAAAATGATTTATGGAAATAACTGTGAGTTTGTCGAAGTTGAAAAAAATAATTCCTACAGTGTATCGGTTATGATTGTGACAAAATAAATTTTTTTATTTGCCATATCGCTAATTTTCCTATTTTTACCCCTGAATATCCAAAACAACATAAATGAGCGAAGACGAAAAAATAAAATGTCTGATTGTGGATGACGAGCTTCCCGCCCTGAACATATTGAAAGAGTATGCAGGACAGATACCTTTTCTGGAGGTTGTGGCAGTGTGTGAAAATGCATTTAAGGCGTTGGAAATACTCAGGTCGAATAGTGTGGATTTGGTGTTTCTCGATATACAAATGCCCGGACTGACCGGTCTGGAAATGATCAAAACCGTTAAAAATCCTCCCTTGGTAATTTTCACCACCGCTTATTCGCAGTACGCAGTTGAAGGTTACGACCTTGACGTTGTTGATTACCTTTTGAAACCCGTTTCATTCGAAAGATTTTTGAAAGCCGTTAATAAATCGTCCGAAAGGATGAAATTGCGAAAACCGCAACAAACCGTTTTAACCGATAACCAATTAAAACAGGGGAAGGAAAGGGATTTTTTCTTTGTAAAAGTTAATTATAAAATGATCAAAGTGTTCTTTGATGATATTCTTTTTATCGAAGGATTAAGTGAATATGTAAAAATACATACAAAAGAAAAAAACCTTGTTGTATTGGAAGCATTGAAAAATCTTGAGACTGTTCTTCCCGGCGATAGGTTTGTACGGATTCATAAGTCATATATTGTTTCAATTGAAAAAATCGATTCCGTATTCGGAAATACGGTGGAAATAGGCGGGGAAATGTTACCTATCGGGAAAAGCTACAAAGAATCGGTAATGAAAAAGTTTTTTTAATAATAATGTAAACCTGCTATCAAACAACATTTTTCCGCCGGAAACTAAATTTTTTTGAATTCGTAAATAATTATTATTACTTTTGTAATTGAAAACGTTCTTTACATCTTCGCAAATAATTGATCCGAATTTACCGGAGCTGTCTGTAAAGTAGAATATTCTCTCTTTTATGACAGCTCCGGAAAGGGTCAATTTCAGGATTAACCCATAACCCATACCTCATAATCCTCCTCCCATTCGTGAACCAATTACCAAACATTTTGTTATTTAAATATATGCGTATTTGATGTGAAAAATTCATTCGGTTTATTTTTTATTTTCTTTTCCTCAATTATCTTTGTTTACGGGCAAAACGAAAATTATAAAGTCCAAACGGATTCACTTGAGAAGTTGATTAACGGTTTCGACAAAGCCGGTTTATTCGATTCGTCCGTTTATTATTCTAAAGCCGCAATTGCTTTGGCTGAAAAGGAGAATAATGCAGGCGACATAGTTTATTTTTCCAACCTGTGCGGTACTGCCTTTATGAATTCAGAAAAATATTTCGAGTCTTTGGAAAAGTATTCAGATGCCTCCAAAATAGCACACGCCAACGGTTGGTTCATTACCGAATCTTCACTTTTAAACAATATCGGTGCAATATATTTTTTTCTCGGAGATAATATATCCGCCCTTGAATATTTTATGAAAGCCTTGAAAATAAAAGAAGAGCGGAATGAAACAAAAAAACTTGCCGGTGCCCTGATAAATATCGGCGGGCTGTATAACATTCTCGGAGACCATAACGAAGGATTGGTGTTTTTGGAAAAAGCATATAAAAATGCTTTGGAGCAGGATGATTTGTATATGCAGGCCAAGGCACTTATTAGTATGGGAGATGTTTATTTTTCATTAAATCAATACGGCACGGCAAGAGAAAACTTTGAAAAGGCTCTGCCGTTATCCGATTCGGTTGCCGATATGCAAGCCGTGGCAAATATAATCGTGAAAATCGGCGATACATATAAAAATTCAAATGATACGGTAACCGCTTTGAAGTATTACTCACAATCTTTAAAATTAAGCGACTCCATCGGATACCGTCTTGGAATGGCAACTGCGGCAATGGAGACGGGAAAAATTTTCTACGATAAAAAGAATTACCCGAAAGCATTGAGATATCTGAAAATGTCGGCAGGGGAGTCCGAGAAAATAAATGCAACCCCTAAAATGTTGATGAGCTACAAGTTACTTTCCGGCATTTACAACTCACAAAAGGATTACGGTAAAGCTCTTAATTATTATACCTTGTATTCCAAAATAAACGACAGTCTGCACAAAAGCGACACGCACGATAAGTTTTCAACAATAAAGGCATTGTATGAAGTTGATAAAAAACAACGGGAACTTGACAATTTAAAATTGCAGAACAAGGTGACGCAGTTGCAGGCAAAACAATCGAGATATCTTTTATATGGCGCTGCAGGGCTTATTGTCTTGATAACTTTTACGGTTATTCTTGTTTTTAGGCAGCACAAAATAAAAAATCTGCAAAAAACCATCAGGCTGGAGCAAAAACTTCTCCGAAGTCAAATAAATCCTCACTTTATTTTTAATGCACTTACTGCTGTACAGCGCTTTGTATTTGAGAAATCAACAATAGTTGCCTGCGATTATATAGGGAATTTTGCAAATCTTATCAGAGCCGTTTTAAACAATTCGGCAGTTGAAAAGATATCCCTTGAAGATGAAATTTTGTTTATCAATAACTACCTGACACTCCAGGCTTTACGCTTTGACAATAAATTCACATTTAATATTGATGCCGGCGGGGATATTGACACAAAAAGCATTTTGATACCGCCTATGATAACACAACCTTTTGCGGAAAATGCCATTGAACACGGGATTCGGCATCTGAACAAAAAAGGACATATTGATATCAAATATCTTATGGAGAGTAATTTTATAAAAATAACAGTTGAAGATAACGGAATCGGGAGGGAAAAGGCAAAACATATCAATGCCGGACGAATAAAGCGGCACAGGTCAATGGCTACATCCATAACCTCCGGAAGGCTGCTCTACCTGAACAACTCTTCGGACGGAAAAATTAATATGGAATATTGTGATATAAAAAATAACAGAGGGGAGCAGGCCGGCACGAAAGTGACTTTAAAGGTGCCTTTTGAAAGAGAGTTTTGACGCAAGCCTGCCCGTCCGTTACAAAGTCATAACGGAATGGGGTTTCAACGGGAAGTCTGTTCGGGGTATGACAATAGCAAATATCCGGATTGACTGTCGTGAACACAAACGGATATTTTAGGTTAAAAGATTATGATAAAAACAGTAATAATTGATGATGAAGGAAGTGCCCGGCAAATCATCGGAGGTATCATAAAAACTATGCCCGATAAATTTCAGTTGGCGGGGGAAGGAGTTGACGTGGGCAGTGGTATTGAAATTATCAAAGAAAAGAATCCTGATTTGGTACTTCTGGATATTGAAATGCCCGACGGCAGCGGATTTGATATTTTGGAAAAAATAGGCAGAATTGATTTTAAAATAATTTTTATTACTGCACATTCCGGTTTTGCTGTACGTGCTTTCAAATTCAGTGCGATTGATTACATACTGAAACCAATTGTTTCCTCCGAACTTTTCAGGGCTCTCGACAAAGTTGAAAGAGCATTCGAGTTAAAGGAAATGAATATTAAGCTGAATACACTTTTATCAAATCTTAACCCTGCCAATAAAAATAAGAAACTTGTTCTCAGATCATCCGACTCCATACTATCGGTTGATATTTCGGATATTTATTACTGTGAATCCGACGGCGGAAGCTATACGCGTTTTTATTTGAATGGAAACAGGGTGTTTCTGGTTTCAAGACCTTTAAAAGAGTATGACGATCTTTTATGCGAATATGATTTTTTCAGAGTTCATAAATCCTATCTGATCAATTTGAATAAAATCACACGGTATGAAAAACAGGACGGGGGTACCGTTATTCTCAATAATCAAATTGAAATTCCCGTTTCATTCAGAAAGAGGGAGCAATTTCTGAAACGGTTCACCGGGTCTTAGGTTCTCAGGAATTAAATTTGCAACGGAAGAGAAAAGTTGCTGTGAATTTTTGCCTGAAAATTCAAGAACATTATTGATAAGATGCAAATTACGTAAAATAATTTTACGGCTACGTTTAGCAACATTTTATATACGCTTAACAATCTCGCCTCATAATCTGCAGAAGTGCAGTTACTTTTGCCCGAAACAATTAAAATCTTATTAAAATGAAGACACACTTTATTCTATTTCTATTTGGTATCTTTACGCTAAGCACTATTGCACAAAATAATGTCGGTATTAACAATCCTTCTCCCGACCCTTCGGCGGTTCTTGATGTTAAAAGCGACACTATGGGATTATTACCGCCACGTGTTGCCGACACAACCGTCATAACCAATCCTGCCGAAGGTTTGATGATTTATGACCTCAGTTCACATTGTATGCGCTATTTTAACGGTACTGTCTGGTCGGGATGTATGGGTTTCTTTGCCGCTCAGAGCAATTGGAATTGTGGCGATCTCCTTTTTGATGCCCGCGATAACCTTACCTATGAAACCGTTGAGATTGGAACACAATGCTGGATGGCAGAGAATCTGAACATCGGTGTAGTGCTCACTGGCAATCAAACTCCAACGAATAACGGCTATATTGAGAAGTTTTGCCAGGATTACGGACTGGGACCTTGTGAAGTTTTCGGAGGCTTATATTCCTGGGACGAAATGATGCAATACAACAATGCAAGTCCTTTCGGCATCTGTCCCGAGGGCTGGCATGTACCTTCACGTGACGAATGGTGTACATTGGAGAATTTTGTGGATGCAGGAACAATTGTTTGTGACGGCACTACCGGATTAAAAGGTACCGATGCCGGCGGTAATTTAAAAGATACGGGCACATCCGAATGGAACGCCCCTAACACCGGAGCGACCAACAGCTTTGGGTTTACGGCACGTCCCGGTGGATTCTATTATCCGGGTACCGGTTTCGGAGGAATAGGCTCCACTGCCAACTTCTGGACTTCCACCGAAAATGCAGCTTTTGCAACTACCCGCGGAATGGGTTCCGGCACGGCTAAAATGAACCACGGCAGCAGTGACAAATCATCCGGATTGGCTGTTAGATGCCTGAAAGATTAACCTTTACAAAGGTATTGATAAACAAATAATAACACAAATGAATAGATCAACTTTTATCTTAGTTATATTTATTTCGGGATTTTTTCCGGGTGTAACCGCTCAAATACTCTCAAACATAGGGGCGGACATAACAATAAACAACGGAGCAAGCATAATCCTTAACGGTGATTTTGAAAACATTAACGGAAGCGTTGACAATTCCGGCAGTATTTTCATCACCGGTAACTGGTCAAATACAATGCCTGCCGGTTTTCTGCTGCAGGGAACAACAGGAACGGTAACATTTAACGGATCAACGTTGCAAACAATAGGAGGCCCTACACGAACAGCATTCCATAATCTTACGGTAGCCTCAAATACGGCATTATCAGTCACTTGCTCTGTCGGAGGTCAGCTAATCCTTAGCGGTGCATCACTTGCTTTATTTGACAACGATATTATACTGGGCGCTCAAACAACCATAAGCGGTGCCAACACTTCTCACTATATAATTACGAACGGTATCGGACGCCTCAACCAATGGGTCGGTAGTTCAAACGTTTATTTTCCGGTTGGTACGATCAGCTCTTTCCTCCCTGTAAGAGTAAAAAATACGGGTATCTTCGATCAATTCCGAGTAAGAGTATTTGAAGATGTTCTGACTTACGGCACCGTTGGTACTACCATTCCCGAAATAGACCATTGCGTAAATGCATCCTGGATCGTCACTGAAACCACAATAGGCGGGTCGGATTTAACGGTAACTCCATATTGGGCAAATGCCAACGAAGGCAGCCTTTTCGACAGAACAAATGCCGGCGCAGGTCATTACACATCGGGAAATTGGGATCCTCAACCGGCACAGGCGGCAAACGGGTCGTTACCACACTCAATTACAAGAACGGGTATAACGGCTCCATCAACCTTTGCAGTGGGCGACATTAATTCACCAATGGCACTAATCCTTGATATTGTTGTTGATCTTAGTGTTTTTTTTGAAGGACCGTTCAACGGAACAGATATGAACACGGATATCAACGGCATACTGCCTCTTTCACAACCGTATGATGATACCCCCTGGAACTATGCAGGTACGGAAAATGTTGTTGCTATTCCCAATACTGATATTGTTGACTGGATTTTTGTTGAACTGCGTGATGCCGCGAGCGCTGCACAGGCAACTTCGTCAACGGTAATTGCCAGGCAGGCAGGTTTCCTGTTAAGTAACGGCAAGGTGGTAGGTATAGACGGCATATCCAAAATGCAGTTTGATGCAACGTTTTCACAAAATCTTTTTGTGGCTGTTTTTCACCGTAACCATCTTGAAATAATATCTGCAAATGCTCTAACCAAATCGGCAGGTGTTTACACCTATGACTTCACAACCGATTCTTATCAGGCTTTTGGAAACAATTTTCCCCAAAAAGAACTTTCATCCGGCCTGTTCGGAATGTACGCAGGTGATGTTAACTCCAACGGTAATATCTCGGTTACAGATAAAAATCTTTGGTCGAACAGTGCCGGTTATAACGGTTATCTTTCCAACGATGTTAACCTTGACGGTGAGGTAAATAATCAGGATAAAAATGAAATGATAATTCCAAATTTAGGAAAAGTGTCTTACGTACCAAATTAATAATTGTTCTTTACATCTTCGCATATATTGGTACTTAAATAAAAAAGGCTTTACAGGATTAGATATCTGTCAGGTCTTTTTTTTTTATCTTTGTGGCAAAATACATTTCTATGAGACTATTTGCTACGCTACTACTTGTCATAACTACACTAACAGGTTTAAGGTCACAGGTACACACTACATATCTCTGGCATCTTCAGCAACCTAACTACTGGCCGGAACAAAGCCAGTGGGATCAGTATCATTATCAGACAGTTTGGGAGTCACAATGGCTTAAGGATAACAATGGAAATTGGTATTCGGATGGTCAGCAGCATCCGCTTAACAACCTTCAGGATATATTCGATAAGGATGACCGAAAAGCCGTTTATCAATACAGAACAAAAGATGCTGTTCAGTCGTTACTCGGGTTTCCCGATGCAGGTGCCCAGGTTTGTTATTCCGGATGTTTGATTGAAAATATTAATAGCCTTGCAAGTGCAAGTCAATGGGGATACTCGACGGGGTGGGAAAATAACTTTATAACCGCACGAGGCTGGCAAACTTCCGGAGGCAATCCGAGGATGGATATTGTGGGATTTACAATGCATCATGCCCTTTCCCCGCTGCTTAGTGAACGGGTTTTCAGGAAACAGCTTCAGGCTTATCATTTCATTTATGATAATACTTTCGGAACAAATCCTAATTTCTCCAAAGGTTACTGGCCGGCGGAATGCTCTTTCAGTGAGCGGATTATAAAAGTTCTTGTACAAGAGGGATTTGAATGGTCGGTAATTGCTAACAGTCACCTTGCAAGAACATTGTCTGACTATCCGTTAACTTACGGAACATCAGGATGCAATATTGATCCTCCCAACGGAGTTGATATTGTTACAACTACAGGAAATAATTGGTGGAGCGGACAGATTGACGGGCGCGGAGGTACTTTTGCAGCACCTTATTGTTATCAGGCTCATAAGGCAAAATATGTTGATTCCGAAACCGGCACGGAATATTTTATAACAGTTGTGCCTATGGCGGAAATCCTTAGCTATCAAAACGGATATG
>Ga0256841_1001749_pt1 | contig 18038 bp, 12 predicted proteins | sample 356308metaG_FD_185971 | JGI IMG/M metagenome (GOLD analysis project Ga0256841, IMG submission 185971) | Hydrothermal vent microbial communities from Mid Atlantic Ridge, Atlantic Ocean - 356-308 | ecosystem: Environmental > Aquatic > Marine > Hydrothermal vents | place: Atlantic Ocean: Mid... | reverse complement strand
GGCGGGACGGGCCGTGTGCCGCCAGGCGCGGGCAAGGCCGTCGCGGATGTGGCGGCGCCATTCGGCGCGCGCCCGGCGGCGGGCCTCCCGGAGCACGGCGCGCGTCACGCGGGGCGGGCACTCCGGGAGCGACATCGCGCGGAGGCCGTCGCGGATGCTTTCGGCCAGACGCAGCTCGGCGGCCCAGGCGTCTTCGCTCACGCCGCCTTCGAAGCGCGCCGCCTCCTCGGGCGTGAGGTCGCCGTCGAGGTAGGCTTCGAGGCGGTCGTCCATCCAGTCGTGCGGGGGGGCGGGGTCAAACGGTTGCACGTTCCGATACCTCACTCAGTAGCTTGCGTAACGTTTTGCGGGCGCGGTGGAGGTACACCTTCACCGTGTTGAGCGGCAGTCCGAGCGCTTCGCTGATCTCTTCGTATTTCATGTCGTGAATCTCCCGGAGGATCACGATGCTGCGGTGCGGCTCTTTCAACTGCCGGAGGGCGCGCGCCAGGTGCTCGCGAAAGAGGGCCGAGGCGGTTTCGTCGTCGGGGGCGCGGCCCGGGTCGGCAGCGCGACGGACGCCGTCGGGGTCCGTGCGGACGAGCGCGCGGTAGACGTTGCGCCGCCGCAGGGCGTCGATGCAGGCGTTGCGGGTGACGCGGAGCAGCCAGGCGAGCAGGCGCGCTTCGTCCACCTCGTGCCGGTGATGCCACAGGCGCAGCCATACCTCCTGGGCCACGTCCTCGGCCTCCTCCCGGTCGCCCAGAAGGTAGACGGCCAGGCCGTAGACCCGGTGCTGGTGCTGACGGACCTGTCGTTCGTACTGGAGCAGATTCACCCTGGCGCCCGGGACCGCGTGCGGTAGTGTTCATGGCATCGTTGGTTCGAAGGACGCACCGGTGTGCGAAAAGGTTACATCGAAACGGCGGGGGGCTTTCCGTCACCCAACCTCGGAGCTTCCGACACCCGGCGCAAGAAACGCGCCTCCGCGACGAATCAAAATCGGCGCGCGCGGGGTATGTAGTCGCATCGCCGCCGGCTCCGGCGCGCCATGCGTTTCCCGATAACGGGCCGTGAGGGCCCTCACGCCGACAGACGTCCATGCGATTCAAAAGTAAAAAACTGTATCTCATCCCTGCGTTGCTCCTCCTGATCATCGGGACCGTGCTGGGGATGAAGATCGAGTCCCTCCTCTCCGGCAACGACACGTTCGAACAACTGAAGAAACTCGAAGACGCGTTCCTCGTCGTCGACCGGCATTACGTGGAGAAGGTCGATCCGAAGCACCTCTCCGAGAGCGCCATCGCCGGGATGCTCAAGGCGCTCGACCCGCATTCCGTCTTCATCACGGCGGAAGAGGTGGCCGAGGTGCAGGAAGGCTATCGCGGCTCCTTCGGCGGCATCGGCATCTGGTTCGAGCCCGCCGCCACGGAGAAGGACACCGCCAAGGTGACCTCGACGATCCCCGACGGGCCGAGCGAGACCCTCGGCGTGTTGGCCGGCGACCGCATCATCGCCATCAACGATTCGAGCGCCATCGGGATGAACTCGAACGCCATCCAGAAACGTCTCAAAGGACCTGTCGGCACGAAGGTCAAAATGACCGTGAAACGGCCCGGCGTCAGGCAGCCGCTCGAGTTTGTCATCACGCGCGACCGCATCCCGCTCTACAGCGTCGACAGCTCGTACATGGTCGACGACGAGACCGGATACATCCGCATCGGGCGCTTTGCCATGACCACCCACCAGGAATTCGTCTCGCACCTTCGGGAGTTGAAAGAGCAGGGGATGAAACGGCTCATCCTCGATCTCCGCTCGAACCCCGGCGGCATCAAGAGCGCGGCGGTCAACGTGGCCGACGAGTTGCTCAAGGGAGGGAAGACCATCGTGTACACGCGGGGCCGAAACCCCGAAGAGAACGAAGTGGATCGGTCCACGCCGGGCGGCCTTTTCGAAGAGAACCCCGTCATCGTGCTCGTCAACGGCGGCTCGGCCTCGGGCAGCGAGATCGTGGCCGGCGCGCTGCAGGATCACGACCGCGCCCTGCTCGTGGGGCAGCGCACCTTCGGCAAGGCGCTCGTGCAACGCCCCTTCCCGCTCTCCGACGGCAGCGTGCTCCAGATCACCGTCTCCCGGTACTTCACCCCCGCCGGTCGTCTCATTCAGACGCCCTACAAGGACGGCGACCTCGAAAGCTATTTCGAGAAAAAAATGGAGACCCGAAAACTCGACCTCGACCACGTCCCCGACTCGCTCAAGTTCCGGACGGACCACGGGCGCATCGTCGTCGGAGGCGGCGGCATCATGCCGGACGTCGTCATCACGCGCGACACCACGCTCTCGTTCTATGCCCCGCTCGTGAGCGCCGTCCGGGAACGCAACCTCGACATCCTCTTCGTGCGCGACTGGTTCAACCGTCACGAACGCATGCTCCGCGACCGGTGGAAAGACCGGCGAGAGGACTTCATGGCGACCTTCACCGTCGGTCCCGAGATGTGGGATGCGTTCTGGGCGTATGCCGAGAAAGAGGGCGACATCCACCTCGTCGATGCGGATTCGGCGCGCGCGGAAGAGGGCTACTTCGACCGGGCGGATGTCGGGAAGCATCGCGAGGTGCTGGAGACCCTCCTCAAGGCGCGCCTGGCCCAGCGCCTCTATCGCAGCGAGGCGGGCTATCCGCTCTTCAACCGGATCGAGCCCGAGTTCAACGAAGCGCTCAAACACTGGCCGGAGGCGGCCCGGCTGGCGGCGATGCAGACGCCCTGACGCCGGCGCGGCGACGTACGCCGGGCGCTACCGGATCGGCTATGGCGCCGAAGCGACGCCGGGGCTCCGCACCAACCTCGGGCGGCGACTCTTCATCCTCGCGCGGGGACGGTGTCGCCTCATCAACGGGCTTGCGCTCAGGGCCTCGGAGCAGGAAGCCGCCGAGTTTCCCGTCCTCGGCTTTGCCGTCGGCTTCGGCTTCAAGTTCTGACCGGGCGACGGGGCGCGGCCTCCGCGAAAATGGCGGCGATGATTGACAGGCAGCGCGCGCGCGCCTATCTTTACAAGCCTCTCCATGCACGGGCGCGCTCCGGCCACCCACCTTTTCCCGGGCGCGCAGGCCGCTTCAGGCGGCGTATGGCGCAACCTCAACCCGGTTGACTTCATGGGGCACGTGGCACTCTGGCGGAAGCGAGCGCGCCGGTGGACCGGCCTTTTGCTGGCCGCGCTGGTCTCGACGGGACCTGCGTTCGGGCAGTTCCGGCAGGTGCATACCCCCGAACACCTCGAAACCGGGCAGACCGCCAACCTCTTTGCCGTATGGGAAGGCCGCACGGCCCTCGACGGGGTGTACCTCGAACTTCCCCTCGGTTGGACCTTGCGCGGCGTGCGATCCTTGCGCTACGGCTATGAATCCGTGCCGGTGGAAATGCGTCCCGCCGGCGCGCGGGAAGGCGTCTACGTCGTCTCTTTTCCGGAGGTCTTCAAGGGAGCATGCGAGCTGATCTTCGAGGTGAAGACGGGCGACTTCGCGGGCGCCGCCACCTGGACGCTGACGCCCTTCACGCGCGGCCGACGACAGGGGCGCGCCTATGACGAACGCCGCGACATCTTCCGCGTGACCGAACACGTCTACGTCAACCCGGCGCACACGGGCGACAACCGGGTGCTCGCCTTCGAGGCGGAGGGCGGCGAGCCCGTGCTCCTGCGCCGAGAGGCGTTGCCTGACCTGAGCATGCGCGCTCCGTACACGGTCGAATTCTGGCTGAACACGGTGGACCTCGACGAGGTGGCGCTCTCCACGTGGGACGGCGACGAGCGTACGGCGTATCCGCTGGAGATCATCGTTGATGTGAGCGGGCGGCTGTTCGTCTATCACGGCCGGCCGGGGCAGCACCGCTCCATGATGACCCGGCAGCCGGTCGCCGACGGACAGTGGCATCACGTGGCCGTCACGCACGAGCCGGCCGACGGGTGGTCCCGCCTGTTCGTCGACGGCGCGGCCTCGGACTCGCTCTTCTTCGAGACGATGCCCCTCATCGACGTGCGCACGCCGGTGGCGCTCGGCGGGCGCGTGCCGGGCGCCGAGACCGGGGCGACGATGCGCCCGTTCACCGGTATGATCGACGAACTGCGCTTCTGGCCGCGCGCCCGGACCCTGGCCGAGATCCGGCAGACGATGAACCGGCCGCTTCGCTCGCAAGAGCAGAAGGTCGTCGCGCTCGGCTTCGAGGACCCGCTTCCGGAGACCATCGTCGAACGCCCCGCCCCGCGCGCCGTACGGCGGTTCTCCGACCTCGACTTCTACCTTCCCATTCGCAGACTGCGCGGGACGGCGGAGAACGGGGCCGTCCTGCTGACGTGGGAGACGCAGGACCGGCAGACCGTCGCGTTCATCGTCGAGCGCTCGGAGGACGGGCGGCGCTTCGAGGAGATCGGACGCGTGGCGGCCCGCGACGCGCAGGGCCCGGAGGACGAGCGCCGCTTCTCTTTCCTCGACACGGGCGTCTCCGGACGGGTGTTGTACTATCGCATCCGCCAGCAATTCGAAAGCGGCGTCGAACGCATTTCGAGCACCGTCAAGATGGGCCTCGGCGCCGAGGAAGAGCAAAAAAACGCCGTGCTCATCGGCAATTTCCCCAACCCCTTCAACCCGGCCACCACCATCGCCTATACGCTCAAGAATGCGCAGCACGTGCGCCTTTCGGTATGGGACCTCTCCGGTCAGCAGGTGGCGCTCCTCGTCGACGAGTCGGAAGGGGCGGGGTATTATGAAGTGTCCTTCCACGCCGGCGATCTGCCGAGCGGCACGTACTTCATCCACATGCAAACCGATGAGGGCGTGCAGACGCGAAAGATGATTTTGATGAAGTGACCGGCCCGCATCCTCGAAAAAGCCATCGCCCGATCAGGCCCGAGGGACCCTTTTTCGAGGCGTGGTTCTCCCCTGCATTTCCCCGCATTTTTTCCTACACTGTGTCCGCGATTGGCGCGCGTCGGCGCATGTTTTGAAAAAACATCGAGGCTCTATGCATCCCCCTCCGCAACCGAAAGAAAAAGGCGGCGACGCGGTCGAGCCGTACATTGCTCCCACGACGATTTTGCCCGAGATCACCGTTAAATCCGTGATTCTGGGCATCTTGCTTTCGGCCATTCTGGCGGGCGCGAACGCCTATCTGGGTCTGAAGGTGGGCATGACGGTCTCGGCTTCGATCCCGGCGGCGGTCATTTCGATGGCGGTGCTCCGCTTCTTTCGCGAGCACAACATCCTCGAGAACAATATCGTGCAGACGGCGGCCTCGGCGGGCGAGTCGCTGGCGGCGGGCGTCATCTTCACGCTGCCGGCGCTCATCATGCTCCGATACTGGACCGGCTTCGAGTTTCTGCCGACGATGGCCATTGCGTTGAGCGGGGGCATCCTCGGCGTGCTCTTCACCATTCCGCTCCGGCGCGCGCTCATCATCGAGGCGCGGCTTCAGTTCCCCGAAGGCGTGGCTACGGCCGAAGTGCTCAAGGCCGGGACCGAGGGCGGCGAGGGCACGAAATACATCGCGCTGGCCGGGGTGGGCGGGGCGTTCCTGAAGCTGTGTCAGACGGGCTTCAAGCTCGTGGCCGGGAAGGCCTCGGGCGCGTTCACGGCGGGGGGGGCCATCTTCGGATATGGGACCGAACTCGGCGTGGCGCTCCTCGGCGTGGGCTACATCGTCGGGGTGAACATCGCGATCCTCGTCTTTGCCGGCGGCCTGATCTCGTGGCTCTTCGGCATCCCCATCTTTACGGCGCTGGCCGACCGCGCCACCCTCGACGCGATCTATCAGGGAGCGAGCGGCTATGACGCGGCCGATGCGGTGTGGAGCGCCGAGATCCGCTACATGGGCGTCGGCGCGATGGCCACCGGCGGGCTGTGGGCGCTCGTCTCGCTCATGAAGCCCATCCGCGACGGCGTTCGGTCGTCGCTCGAAGCGGTGCGCGCCGCCCGCCGGGGCGAAGACCTGCGCGTGCCCCGCACCGAGCGCGACACGCCGATCCATGTGGTGATGATGGGGACCGTGGCGCTCAGCGTGCCGATCTTCGTCGTGTTCCTCTTCGTCGTCCATCAGGGCGAACTCGGCATCTCGACGGGGCTGTACCTCGGCACGACCGTCTTCGGGCTGCTCTTCGCGCTCGTGGCGGGCTTCCTCTTCTCGTCGGTGGCGGGCTACATGGCCGGGCTCGTCGGCTCGTCGAACAACCCCATCTCGGGCGTGACCATCGCCACGATCCTGACCATCTCGCTCATCCTCCTGGCGCTGCTCGGTTCGCAGATCGACTTCTCGGTGGACAAGGCGCGGGCCACCGCCGCCGCCGCGACGGCCATCCTCGTCGGCGCGGTCGTAGGGTGCGCGGCGGCCATCGCGGGGGACAACATGCAGGACCTGAAGACCGGGCAACTGGTGGGGGCGACGCCCTACAAACAGCAGATCATGCAGATCCTCGGCGTGACCGTGGCGGCCCTCGCCATCGCGCCGGTGCTGCAACTGCTCTTTCAGGCGTACGGCCTCGGCGACGTCTTTCCCCGCGCGGGCATGGATTCGGCCGAAGCCCTCTCCGCGCCGCAGGCGACGCTCATGGCCAGCGTGGCCGAGGGCGTCTTCCACCGCAACCTGCCGTGGACGATGATCTGGATCGGCGTGGCCATCGCCGTGGCCATCATCGCCTTCGACGAGTGGCTCGGCGCGCGAGGATCGAGCTTCCGCGCGCCGGTGCTCGCCGTGGCCGTGGGCATCTATCTGCCCCTCGAACTGAGCGTGCCGATCTTCGTCGGCGGCATAATCGCGCACGTCGTCGAGCGGCGGATGAAGGCGAAACGGGCGGAGCTCGGCGCGGACTACGAGGCGGCGGTGGCGCGCTCGAACCGGCGGGGGCTGCTCTTCGCCTCGGGCCTCATCACGGGCGAGGCGCTCGTGGGCATCCTCCTGGCGATCCCGTTCGCCATCAAGCAGAACACCGACGTGCTCAACCTCGCGCCCGAGGGCTTCGGGCCCGTCGCCGACGCGCTCGGCCTCCTGGCTTTCGCGTTCTTCAGCCTCTGGCTCTACCGCGTGGCGCGGCGGCCGGCCTGACGCCCCGCGGCGCGGCGTCCGTTCCTCTCAAAACCCAACGATTGCCATGAAACTCACGTATTTCGGTCACTCGGCTTTTCAGATCGAAACGGGCGGCGTCACGATCCTCGTCGATCCGTTTATCACGGGCAACCCGCACGCCGAAGGCGTCGTGACGGCGGAGGATCTCTTCCCCGACGTCATCCTCGTCACGCATGCCCACGGCGACCACTGGGGCGACACCCCGTCCATCGCCGTGCGCACCGGCGCGCAGGTCGTCGCCAACTTCGAGATCACGCAGTACCTCACCCAAAACCACGGCCACGAGAACGTCCTTCCGATGAATACCGGCGGCTCGTGGACGTTCGAGTGGGGGCGCGTGATTCAGACCGATGCGCGCCACTCGTCGTCCTTCCCCGACGGCGCGTACGGCGGCAACCCGAACGGCTTCATCGTGCACGTCGAGGGGAAGTGCCTCTATGCCCTCGGCGACACGAGCGCGTTTGCCGAGATGGCGTGGATCGGCGAGGAGCACGACGTGGACGTGGCGCTCGTGCCCATCGGCGACTGCTTCACGATGGGGCCGAAGGACGCGCTCCGCGCCGTCCGCATGATCCGTCCGAAGCTGACCGTTCCGATCCACTACGGCACGTTTCCGCTCATTGAGGTGGACGTGGCGGCGTGGGCGCGGATGATGGCCGAGGCGGGCTTCGAGGCGAAGGTGCTGGCCGCCGGCGAAACGCTCACGCGATAGCCGCGTAACACCCCGATACGTGTCTGAACGAAAAAAGGGATGAAGGCCGGTATGGGCGACCGGCGCATCCCGCCTCCGGAGGCCGAACGCGCGTGTTCGCGCCCCGGCTGACCTGCTCGAATGCTTATGCGGTGGCTCTCTCGTACGGCCCCGGCGCACCGACGCGCCGCGCTGCTCGGCATGATCCTGCTCCTGACCGGGAGCGGGTGGCCGGACGGAGCGGCGGCGCAACGCCCCCTGCGCGTCTACGATCCCTTCTATCGAGACGAGACCGCCCGTCGCATCTTCTTCGACCGGTATGCCTTCACCGCCGAAGTGTCGTACCGCCCCGCCGGCTTCATTCAGGGCGACGGCGACATCCCCTCGCCCAACGCCGACCCGCTCGCCCTCGGCCTGCGCTTCGACTATCAACTCTCATCGACCTTCGATCTGGGCATCCTCATGGACGCCGTCGGAGGCGTCTCCGGCCGTCAGCTCTCGATCAACTGGATCGCGCTCAAGTATTACCGGACGATCGAGACGGAGGACTATGCCTTCCGCCTCGCCGTGGACCCCTCGTCCGACGGTCGCGTGGGCTTTCCGCAGATGGACCTGGCGTTCCTTTACACTTCGCTCGTGGCCCCCACCGTCTCGACCGACTTCGCCCTCGGGGTGCGGCGGGTGCGGATCGGGTATCAACAACTCGTGCGCGTCGATGCGCCGCCGCCGGACGTGAACGATCCCCTCGTGACCACGGCGCCGGACCGAGAGCTGATCCGGACGCGCGCGCTCGGCTGGGAAGTGCATCTCATGATGACCTATAACGTGCTCTTCGATCCGGCGGGCAGCAACCTCTTCGTGACCCTCCTCGGCGAGGGCGGGCGCTACGATCTCATCGAGCTGGGAGCGGTGCGCGGACGCGCCGGGCCGCTCGGCGAGAACGACCTCGGCGAAGAAGCGCCCCGCTCGACGACGCGCTTCCGCGGCGGCGTCGTGTGGGCGCGCACCGGCCTCGAAATCGACCGCCCGAGTTATCAGTTCGCGCCGTATCTTGCCGTGCCGCTGCAACAGTGGAAGCCGCGCCGGGGCGAATGGCCGCGCGCACGGCTCCACATCGGCGTGCGCTTCATGATCCGGTGAACGCCCCGCCGTCGGCCGGCCCCAACGCCCGAACCCGCCCCGCATGGTCCTCGGCATCCTCTCGGACACCCACGGCTTTTTCCACCCCGCCCTCCCCGACGTGCTCGGCGACGTGGACCTCATCCTCCACGCCGGCGACATCGGCACGCCCGACGTGCTCGACCGCCTCGAAGCCCTCGCCCCGACGCGCGCCGTCTGGGGCAACGTCGATGGACAGGAGATTCGCCGCCGCACCGCCGAGCATCAGCGCTTCACCCTCGACGGCCTCGCCTTCCGGATGACGCACATCGCCGGACGACCCGGACGGTGGCAGCGCGGCATGGGGCAGGCCCTCCGCGCCGAGACGCCGGACGTGTTCGTCTGCGGCCACAGCCACATCCTCCGCATCGAGCGGGTCGCCGATCTCGGAGGCATGCTCTTCCTCAACCCCGGCGCGGCCGGACGGCAGGGCTTCCATCGCGTCAAAACGTGCGTGCGCCTCCACCTCGACGCCGGCAAGCTCCGGCAGGCGGAGGTCGTCCACCTCGACGAAGACGCCTGACCGGCGCATCCCCCGCGGCAACGGAACGGACCGTGCCGCGTTGAAAGCGAATCCCTCAACGTTCGAAACCACGCCATGCCTGAGACGACCACCGACGCCCGGCACACCGACCGCTTCGACCTTCGGGCGCTCTTCGAAACGAGCCGGCTCCTCAGCGCGTCGCTCGACCTCGAGTTCGTGCTGAACAACCTGCTGCTGACGGCCATGAGCAAGCTGCTCGTCTCGCGCGGCGTCGCGCTGCTCTATGATGCCGCGCGCGGCGCGTACGAGGTGGCCGCGACGAAAGGCGTCAACGGCCTCCGGCGCGGCGACGTCCTCGACCTCGACGAGATCGCGGCGGACTGCATGCTGTGCGAAGGCGAGGTGCCCGATGCCCTGGCCGCGCACCGCATCACGCTGGCGATCCCGGTCGCCTTCGGAGACGAGCGGATCGGGCTGGTCGGGCTGGGCAAAAAGTTGACCGGGCAGTCGTTCAGCGGGCAGGAGATGGAATTCATTCAGTCGCTCGTGAACATGTCCGCGGCGGCCGTGCGCAACTCGCTCATGGTCGAGGAACTCCGGCGGACCAACCGCGACCTCGACGCCAAGATTCAGCAGCTCAACACCCTCTTCGACCTCTCGCAGGAGTTCAACGCCACCGTCGACCGCGACCGGCTCGTGAAGGTGCTCTCGTTCGCGCTCATGGGGCAGATGCTCGTCAAAAAGCACCTGTTTTTGATGGGCGAGACGGACGGCGAAGGGGGCGCGCACACTTTCCGCGTCGTCACGTCCTCGGGCCTCGGCGAGGAGCCGTTTCCCCGGGAAGTGATCGAGCGCATGTGCGGCCTCGAGGAGATGCTGATCCTGGAAGAAGGAGCCGCGGAGAACCCGGAGTGGGCGGAGCTGCGGCGGCGCGGGCTCGTGCTCATCCTCCCGATCCGGCATCAGGGGGAGAACTGCGGCATGCTCTGCCTCGGCCCGAAGATGACCGGGCAGCCGTATGGGCCGGACGACGTCGAGTTCCTCACGGCGCTCGGCAACCTCGCCTTCGTCTCCATCCGGAACTCCTTCCTCGTCGAAGAACAGATCGAGAAAGAGAAGCTGGAGGAGGAGATGCGCCTCGCCCGGGAGATTCAGGAACGGCTCCAGCCCCGGACGTTGCCCGAGGTGAAGGGCCTCGAGATGACGTTTATCGCGTTGCCGAGCCGCCACGTCGCCGGGGACTACTTCGACGTGCTTCGCCTCGACGACGACCGCGTGCTCATCGCCATCGCCGACGTGACGGGCAAGGGCGTGCCGGCTTCGCTCCTGATGTCGAACCTGCAGGCGTGCCTCCACGTCATGGCGCCGATGGACATCACGCTCGAGGAGGCCGCCGCACATGCCAACCGCGTCATCTGCGAGAACACCGGGTACGACAAGTTCATCACGTTTTTCAACGGCATCTATGACGCCCGCACCGGCGCCTTCGAGTACGTCAATGCCGGGCACAACCCGCCGACGCTCGTGCGCGCGGACGGCCGCATCGAACTGCTCGAAACGGGCGGGCTGCTCCTCGGGGTGATGGCGAACGTGCCCTACGAGCGCGGCGTCGTCACGCTCGAACCGGGGGACGTGCTCGCAATGTTCACCGACGGCGTCACCGAGGCGATGAGCCCGGAGGGCGAGGAGTACGGCGAGGAACGACTCGAAGCGCTTCTGAAGGCGCACCGGCGCGAATCCGCCCGCGCCATCCTCGACGCCGTCCGCGACGACATCCGCCGTTTCACGCACAATGCCCCCGTCCTCAGCGACGATCTGACGATGCTCGTGATGAAGCGCGCCGGTTGAGTCTCAGCGCCTCTTCGCGCGTTTGCGCTGGAACGCCTCCCGCGCCGGAGTCGTCGCCTCGAAGACGGCCGAGAGCATCTCCCGTTCGGCATCGGTGAGCGCGACGCCGCGCCGCGCCATGACGATCTCGGCCACGTGGAGCGCCTTCGGCAGCCGATAGGTGACGTATCGCGCGTCCGGGCTGCCCCACGAGAACGAGGGCACGTACGTCGGCTGAAAGCCGCTCCCGTACAGGTTGCACGCCACCCCGACCACCGTGCCCGTATTGAACATCGTGTTGATGCCGCACTTCGCGTGGTCGGCCATGAAGAGGCCGAGGAACTGCCGGTCCGTCGTCTCCACCTCTCCGAGGGCTTCGTTGTAGAGTTTAACCTTCCCGTAGTCGTTCTTGAGGTTCGAGGTGTTCGCGTCCGCGCCGATGTTGCACCACCGCCCGAGGTACGAGTCGCCGAGGAAGCCGGGATGCGACTTGTTCGAGAAGGAGTGGATGATGCTGTGCCAGGCTTCTCCGCCCACCTTGCTCCACGGCCCGACGGCGCACCCTTCCACGTGCGCGCCGATCCGGACCTGCCCGTGCGCGCCGAGGTAGGCCGGCCCGCGCACGACGGCGTTCTCCATCACGACGGCCTCCCGGTCGATGAAGACCGGGCCGTCTTCGGCGCTGAGGATCGCGCCGGGTCGGACGACGGCGCCGGGGGCCACGTACACGCGCTCGCCGTGCACGAGCCGCGCGCCGTCCCGGACGACGGCGCCGGGGCGCTCGTAAATGTTATAGCCTTTCGTGAGCGCCTCGAAGTCGCGGCGGAGCGCGGCGTCGCGTTCGTCGAGGAGATGCCACAGACGGCGGAGCAGGCGCGCCTCGTCGAGCGGCTCTTCGGGCAGATCCTCGAACGTGGCGCGCGTGACGGCGTCGGCGGCGACGAGGTCGGAGGAGGCGTCCGGGACCCACGCGGCCACGACGTCGTCGCCCTGCGTGAAGACGCGGGCGGGCTCGGAGGCGCGGGCGGCGGAGCGCAGCCGTTCGAGCGCCGGGCCCGCCTCGGCCACGTACCGCCCGTTGACGAAGAGCACGCCGAGGCCCGCCGGGATGCGGTTCGTGAGCAGGTCATGCTCCGTCGCCGTCACCGCCGCCACGCGCCGGCGGGCGTGAAGGAGCGTCCCCGGGCCGCCGAACGCCGCCCGCGTGTTCTCGAGAATCGTGCGGATGCCGAGCCGGAGGTCATAGACGGCCCGCGTGTGAACGAGCGGCAAGAAATGGCCGACGGCATCGTCTTCGAAAAGGCAAAGATGCATGTTGAGCCTGTTTGAGGAGCGGAAGAACGGTCGGGTTACTCGGCCCGCAGGCAAGCCGTATATTACGAAACGGCCTGAGCAAGGGAAGCGGGGAAAGCCCGCGGCTTCAGCCGGGGGAGACCCTCGCGTGCGCCGGGAGGGTCTCGGGAAACCTGCTTCAAACGAAAGGCTGCCTCGGGCGTATAGGAGAGCGATCCCCCGGGAAGATACTCACCCTGTCTCTTCATCTTCGATAACGCATTCGCTCATGAAATTCTTCATCGACACCGCCGACCTCAACGAGATCCGCGAAGCCAACGACATGGGCGTCCTCGACGGCGTCACCACGAACCCCTCGCTCATGAAAAAAGCGGGCGGGCGTGACTTCCACGAGCATATCTTCAAAATCTGCGAGATCGTCGACGGAGACGTCTCCGCCGAAGTCACGGCCACGGATTATGACGGCATGATGGCCGAGGCGCGCGTGCTCGCGAAGATCCACGAGAACGTGGTCGTGAAGGTCCCGCTCATCCGCGAGGGAATCAAGGCCATCAAGTCGCTCAAAGCGGAGGGCATCCGGACGAACTGCACGCTGTGCTTCTCGCCCACGCAGGCGCTCGTGGCGGCGAAGGCGGGCGCGGCCTACATCAGCCCCTTCATCGGCCGCCTCGACGACATCTCGACGCCGGGCATGGAACTGATCGAGCAGATCGTCCAGATTTATGAGAACTACGGCTATACGACGGAAGTGCTGGCCGCCTCGATCCGTCACCCGATGCACGTCGTCGAGGCGGCCCTCGTCGGCGCGCACGTGGCGACGATCCCGTTCTCCGTCATCGAGAAGCTGATCAAGCATCCCCTGACGGACATCGGTCTCGAACGCTTCCTCGCCGACTGGAAGCAGTACGAAGCCTCGGCGGCGGGCAACGGCGTGCGTTCCTGAGCCTCCATCCGGAAACTCAGAGGTCGAACGTTTCGCCGATGTCGAGGACGTGGATGCGTTCGGCCGGGCCGAGCGCATCGGCATGGCGGCGGAAGAGGACGGGCGGCTCGTGGAGCGGCTCGTCGGCGAGGTCGGACGTGCCCCCGTGGAGGGGGACGACGTGCCGGGCGTCGAGGTCGCGGGCCGCACGGGCCGAGGCGCTCCCGGATCTCGGTAAAGAGCCGGGCATAGCCGCTGTCTCCGGCGAAATAGCAGCGGAGGCCGTCGTCGCATGCGAGGAACCAGCCGGCCCAGAGCGTGCGGTTGCGGTCGGTGAGGCCGCGCCCGGAGAAGTGCCGGGCCGGGGTGCAGTGGAGACGCCCCCGGCGAGGTCCACGAACTGCCGCCAGTCGAGTTCGAGCACGCGCGTGAGGCCCCACCGGCGAAGGAGCGCCCCACGCCGAGCGGGGCGATGAAGAGCGGCGCGTCCCGCCGGTAAAGCGCGCGGACGGCATGCCCGAGGTGGTCGTAGTGGTTGTGCGAGAGCAGCGCCACGTCGATGGGCGGGAGGTCGTCGAGCGAGAGCGGGAGCGGCGCTTCGCGCCGGGGCCCCGCGAAAGGGAGGGGGCCGGCGCGGTCGGCGAAGACGGGGTCGGTGATCAGGTTCAGCCCGGGTCGCTGTATGAGGGCCGTGGCATGGCCGATCCACGTCAGCCGCAGCGGGTTGGCCGTGTCGCGAAGCCGCTCCGGGGCCACGGGACGGACGGGCGGCGGGTGGTGCTCTTTAGGCGAGAAGGTGTGGCCCGGGAGCCATCGGATCGTCTTTCCGGCGAGAGGCTTTTGCGAGGTCCCCCAGATATTTCGAAAGCCGCCGGGGCGGTGGTGGCGGGTGTCGTGCCAGGGATGGGTTCGGATTTCGAAAGGCATGCGCTCGGGGGAGGGAAGCGGAAAGGGGGATCGGGGGCTACGAAACAAAGGACATGGCCCACAGGTTCACTTCTACTTAACTTTTGAGCACACGAAAGTATGCCGCGCGCCGGCCGAGCCGGCTGAGATGCGCGTGGAAGCCTTTCTTATCAGGCATTATTGCACCGGATTCTATGGTTTTTGTTGCGCTGGGGGCGACCGACGAGATTGGCGCGAGTTGTCATTTCCTGAAAATCAACGGCACCGGCCTCGTGCTCGATGCGGGCACGCATCCCGAGGAGGAGGGACCGGCGAGCCTGCCTCATCTGGAACTCCTCCATGAGAACCCGGACTGGCATGTGGATCACGCCATCGTCACGCACGCCCACCACGATCACATCGGCGCGCTTCCGGTGCTGATTCAGCAGTTCCCGCACGCGCACATTCACATGACGAAAGCCACGCGCGCGCTCGCGGATCTGCTTTTGCCCGCCTCGGCGCGTCTGCAGCGTCGCCGTCTGCGTGAAGGCTCCTCGACGGCGCGGCCGCTCTTCAGCGAAAAGGAGCTCGAAGTGTTCAGCTACCTTTACCTGACGCACGAGCTCGAGGACGAGTTTGACGTGACCGGCCTTCGGGGCCGGACGCCGATCAAGGCGCGGCTCTTCGACGCGGGGCACGTGCTCGGGGCGGCGGGCGTCTTCCTCCGCTTCGAGGAGGAAGGGGAAGAGCGGCGCATCTTCTATTCGAGCGACACCAACCTTCGTCCGCAGTCGATTATCCCGGGAGGGGCGTATCCGGAAGGCCCCATCGACGTGCTCCTGCTCGAATCGACGCTCGGGGCCGATCCGGAGGCCGAGCAGACGACGCGGAAGACGGAGGAGAAGAAGTTCGCCGAAGCGCTCCGGCGCACGCTCGAACGCGGCGGCGCGGCGCTCGTGCCGGTCTTCGCCCTCGGGCGCGGGCAGGAGACGCTCGCCCTCATCGATCGTTTCAAACGGCGCGGCCTCATCCCCGACGTGCCCGTCTATACGGCCGGGTCCATGCGCGCCATCGCCGATCTGTACGACAAGACACGCTTCTCCACGCCCCGTCTCAATCCGGAGTTCCAGGTCTTCGGCGTGCCGCAAAAACGCCTGCCGCGCAGCCAGAACGGGATGCGGAAGGCGCTCGCCGAACCGAGCATCTACGTGGTCGGGAGCGGGATGATGTTCGAGCGCACGATCTCGAACGAGCTGGCGCAGATGATCGTCGAGCACGAGAAGCACGGCATCTTCCTCGTCGGCTATGCCCGTGAAGACGCGCCGGCCGGACGCCTGCTGGAAGCGGCGGAGCAGGGGAAAGGAACCGAGGCCGTGATCAACCGCGCGCGCGGGCCGCAGCCCGTCCACTGCGACGTCGGGCGCTTCCGCTTCAGCGGCCACAGCCACCGCCGCGACCTCATTCGCCTCGTCGAACGGCTCCGCCCCCGGAAGGTCCTCCTCGTTCACGGCGAAGAAAAAGCCCGCGCGTGGATGGCCGACAACATCCGCTTCTTCTACCCCGAGATCGAGGTGCTCATGCCCGAACTCGGCGAGGTGGTGCGGTTGTGAGCCGCCGTTTTTGTGCGAGACGCGGAGGCCCGGCGTTGTGTTTGAGCGCGTGAAGATCGAACTTCGGAGCTCGATCTCCCACCGTCGTTCTCCGATTCCGATCCCACATGCCCGCCTTCTCCTCTGAACTCCTCGACGATTTTTCGGCGGCGCTCCGGCCCCGGCTCACCGGCACGCTGCGCACCGATGCGATGACGCGGGGGCTCTACGCCACCGACGCGAGTCTGTATCAGATCATGCCCGCCGGCGTGCTCTTCCCCCGCCATGCCGACGACGTGCAGGCGGCGCTGGAGGCCGCGCAGCACTTCGGCCTTCCGGTGCTCGCGCGCGGCGGCGGCTCGTCGCTGGCGGGCCAGACCGTCGGCGAGGCGCTCGTGATCGACTTCAGCCGCCACCTCGACCGCATCCTCGAACTCGACGTCGAGGCGCAGCGGGTGCGCGTGCAGCCCGGTCTCGTGCTCGACCGTCTGGAGGCGCACCTCCGCCGCCACGCGCCGGGCCTGAAGGTGGGGCCGGACCCGGCCAGCGGCAGCCGCGCCACGCTCGGCGGCATGCTGGCCAACAATTCCACCGGCACGCACTCGATCCTCTACGGCAACATGATCCATCACGTCGCCGCCGTGCGGGCGCTCCTCGACGACGGCAGCCCCGTCGCCTTCGACGCGCTCGACGCCGCCGCATGGGACGAACGGCTGCGCCGCGACGGGCGCGAGGGCCGGCTCTACCGCGCCCTCGACGCGCTGCTCACCGATCACCGAGACGTCATCGAGGCGCGGACGCCGAAGCACTGGCGGCGCAACAGCGGCTACCGCCTCGAACACCTCCTCGACCCGGCCGAACGCAACGTGGCCCGGCTGCTCTGCGGCAGCGAGGGCACGCTCGCCGTCGTCACCGAGATGACCGTCTCGCTCGTGCCGCGCCCGCGGCGGACGGCCCTCGGCATCGTCCACTTCCGCACGCGCCGGGAAGCCCTCCGCGCCGTCACCACGATCCTCGCCACGAAGCCTTCCGCCGTCGAGCTCTTCGACGGCATCTCCATCGCGCAGGCCCGGAAAGCGCCGGGCTTCGGAAACCGCCTCACGTTCATCGAAGGCGACCCCGGCGCGGTGCTCATCACCGAATATTACGGCGACACGGCGCGCGAGCTGACGGGCAGGCTCAAGACGCTGGAGACGACGCTCGCGAGGGCGGGCCAGGGCTACGGCGTCGTGCGGGTGGCGGAAGCCGGGGACATCGCCAACGTGTGGGGCGTCCGCAAGGAAGCGCTCGGCCTCATCATGGGCGTCAAGGGCGACCACAAGCCCGTGGCCTTCATCGAGGACGCCTCCGTGCCCGCCGAACACCTCGCCGACTACATCGACGAACTCACGCGCGTCTTGGAGGAGACGAACACCGAGGCGGTCCTCTATGCCCACGCTTCGGCGGGCTGCCTCCACGTGCGCCCGTTCCTCAACACGAAGGATGCCGCCGAGGTCCACAAAATGCGCGACCTCGCCGTCGCTTCCATGGAACTCGTGAAAAAATATGGCGGCTCCATCTCCTCGGAGCACGGCGACGGGCTCACGCGAAGCTGGCTCAACCCGGCTTTTCTCGGCGAGGAACTCTATGAGGTGTACCGCCGCCTCAAGGCCCTCTTCGACCCCCACGGGCTGCTCAACCCCGGCAAGATCGTCGACGCACCGCCGATGACGGAACGCCTGCGTATGGGGCCGGACTATCGGACCGTGCCGTTTGCTCCCGATCAGGATTTCTCGGCGGACGGCGGGTTCGCGCGCGCGGTGGAGCTGTGCAACGGCAACGGCGCGTGCCGCAAGCTCGACGGCGGGACGATGTGCCCGAGCTTCATGGTGCTCCGGGACGAGGAGCACTCCACGCGCGGGCGGGCCAACGCGCTCCGCCTGGCAATGTCCGGGGCGTTGCCGCCGGAGACGCTCACGAGCCGCCGGATGTACGACGTGATGGACCTGTGCCTGCAGTGCAAGGCGTGCAAGACCGAGTGCCCGTCGAACGTGGACATGGCGAAGATCAAGACGGAGTGGCTGCACCGGTACTGGGCGGACAATCCGATGCCGCTTCGGAC
>Ga0256841_1001748_pt1 | contig 18048 bp, 18 predicted proteins | sample 356308metaG_FD_185971 | JGI IMG/M metagenome (GOLD analysis project Ga0256841, IMG submission 185971) | Hydrothermal vent microbial communities from Mid Atlantic Ridge, Atlantic Ocean - 356-308 | ecosystem: Environmental > Aquatic > Marine > Hydrothermal vents | place: Atlantic Ocean: Mid... | reverse complement strand
CAAACGGCTGATCGCCATGCTGCGCATCAGGCTGGAATTCGAACCCCGCCCGCGCCCGGACGCACAGTGTATCTTCCTGGTCGCGAAGACCATGCAGGCGCGCCAGATCAATCCGCTGTTCAACTTCTATCGCGCCGGCGGCCTGCCAGTGTATGCCACATCGATGCTCTATAACGGCCGCTCCCAGCCGGAGTTAGACATCGACCTGAACGGTATCTACTTCACGGATATTCCGGCGCTACTGCATGTCGAAGGCAACGACGAAGAGCGCGATGCCCCGCGCGACGCCAACGCTCCGCTGGTGCGTCTCGAAGCGCTTGGCGAAGACGCCTATCGACTCGCCCAGGTGGTGAAGCGCATGGCGGTGACGCCCGACATGCAACTCTCCGGCCGATCCGGCATCCTATATATGGATAACCGGCGCCGCGTGCATCGACTGCTGGTCTGGGCGCGCTTCAGCGATGGCCGGCCAATGGTCATCGGCTACGCGACGAAGCCGGCCGAGATAGCCCCAGAGGCTACCGAAGACGCGCCGTCCCCATGAGCGAAGCGCGCGACATCGGTCGGGCAGCCGAGACACATGCCCTCGCCTGGCTACGGCGACAGGGGCTGACCCTGCTGGAGGCGAATTACCGCTGCCGCGCCGGCGAGCTAGATCTGATCATGCTGGAGGGAGACATCCTGGTATTCGTCGAGGTTCGCAGCCGGCGCAACGCGGCCTTTGGCAGCGCGGCGGAAAGCGTGACCGCCAGCAAACAGCGTAAATTGCTTACCGCCGCGCGACACTATTTGCAGTACCATGAGCAACATGCCGGCAAGGCCCAACGTTTCGATGTCATCGCCATCACCAACGGCGATATGGAGTGGATCAAGAATGCCTTTGGCACCGATTGAAGCCGCGCTTTTCGGAGTGCCAAGCGTATGCTGAGCGAGCAGGTGCGCCACGCCTTTGCCGCGAGTATCGAAACCAAGCAACTCGCCGCGGAGAGACTCGCCGTGCCGATAGCCGCCGCCGCCGAGTTGATCGTCCAGCGCCTGCTACAGGGCGGCAAGATCCTCAGTTGCGGCAACGGCGGCTCAGCGGCCGACGCGCAGCATTTCTCGTCAGAGCTACTGAATCGCTTCGAGCGCGACCGCCCCGGCCTGCCAGCATTGGCATTGACCACGGACAGCTCGACGCTGACCTCGGTCGCCAACGACCTCGCCTATGCCGAGGTCTTCGCCCGCCAGATCCAGGCGCTCGGGCATCCCGGCGATCTGCTACTGGCGATCAGCACCAGCGGCAACTCGCCGAGCATCGTGCGCGCGATAGAGGCCGCGCACGATCTCGATATGCCAGTGATCGCCCTGAGCGGACGCGATGGCGGCCAAGCCGGCGCCTTGCTGTCGGGCCATGATATCGAGATTCGCGTACCGTCCGAGCGCACCGCGCGCATTCAGGAGGTCCATCTGCTCGCCATCCACTGCCTGTGCGAACTGACCGACAGCCAACTACTTGGAGAATGATCATGAAGCGGTGCAAACACCTGTCCATCCCTCTGTTGATCCTCGTTCTGGCCAGCAGCGCCCTGCTCGGTGGCTGCGCGGCCGTCGTGGTCGGCGGCGCGGCAACCGGCGCCGGCGTGGTGCATGACCGACGCACCAGCGGCGTCATCGTCGACGACCAGGCGATCAAGCTGAAGCTCATGGATTTCATCTCGAAGCACGAAGACATCGCCAGCCGGAGCAGCATCAGCGTCACCAGCTACAACCTCAGCGTGCTGCTCGCCGGTACCGCCGAGAACAACTCGATACGCCAGCGCGTGGCCGACTACGCAAGCAGCCTGCAGAGAGTCAAGCGAGTGTACAACGAGATCGCCATCGGCCCACGCCTGCCGCTGAAGACCGACGCGGCCGATGCGTACTTGACTTCCAAGATCAAGGTCAAGCTGTTTGGCATCAAGCTGGAGTCCTTCGATCCAACCCGGGTAAAGGTACTGACATCGGATGGCGTGGTCTACCTGATGGGCCTGCTGACGCCGAAAGAAACCGAAACCGTGGTCGACTTGGTCCGCCATATCGATGGCGTGCAACGCGTGGTAAAGCTATTTGACATCACCAACTGACCGCCAGATCGGGAAGGCGCTCCGAAAACGGCTCGGCGAGGACGCGGTACTCACCGAGGTTGGCGACTGCTGGGCCTATGGCTACGACAACAGCCGACTGCAATCCCTACCCTCCGCAGTCGTGTTTCCAAGCGATGTCGTACAAGTACGCGATGTCGTTCAGTGGTGCAACGCATCACGTATCCCACTGACCGCGCGCGGTCGCGGCACCGGCACCGCCGGCGCCGCCGTGCCGGAACAACGAGGCATCGTGCTCTCCACCGAACGTCTGCGCGCCACGCCGCATATCGATCCGGCGAACCGTCTCGCCGTCGTGCGACCCGGCGTGACCAATGCCGAGCTGCAACAGGCGGCGGCCGAACACGGCTTTTTCTGGCCACCGGACCCCACTAGCAGCGCGGTATGCAGCATCGGCGGCAATCTGGCATGCAACGCGGCCGGACCAAGAGCCGTGAAGTACGGCACGCCGCGGGAGAACACGCTGGGCTTGCGCGCCGTCACCGGCGACGGCCGCATGCTACAGACCGGCGTGATGACCACCAAGGGCGTGGTCGGCCTTGATCTGACACGTCTGATCATTGGTTCCGAAGGCGCGCTGGCGATCATCACCGAGGCGACGCTGAAGCTCACCCCGTTGCCGGAGGCGCGGCAGACGCTACAGCTCAGCTACCAGGATGTCGCCAGCGCCGCGCGGGCAGTGGCCGCGATCATGGCGCAGCCAGTGACGCCCTGCGCGCTGGAGTTCATGGATGGCCGAGCAATCACAATGATCCGTGACTACGCCGAGCCGGACCTGGACGAAGGGATAGGCGCCTTGCTGATGATCGAGGTCGACGGTCAGCGCGCCTGTATCGACGACGCGGTAAGCGCCGTGGTCGCCGCCGCGCGGGTGGACGGACTCATCGAGGTAGCGCTCGCCGATACGCCAGAGAAGATCGAGCGCTTGTGGAAGACACGCAAATCGCTTTCGCCGGCGCTGCGCAACATCGCACCGAAGAAGATCAACGAAGATGTCGTCGTGCCGGTATCTCGCATCCCGGAACTGATCTCCGGCCTGGAACGGCTGGCGCGCGAACACGCCATCACCATCGTCAACTTCGGCCATGCCGGCAACGGCAATATCCACACCAACCTGCTGGTGAACCCCGATGACGAGGCCGAGATGCGACGCGCGGAGACCTGCCTGTCCAAGGTCTTCGATCTCGTCCTGCAACTCGACGGCACGCTGTCAGGCGAACATGGCATCGGCTTGGTGAAACGTGAATTCGTCGCCCGCGAGATCGATCCCGTGACCTTGGAGATGATGCGCCGGATCAAATGTCAGTTCGACCCGAACAATATCCTGAACCCGGGCAAGGGTCTGCCCGCGGGCTCGAAACAAGAGGGAATATCACCCTCACAATCATGACAGTAACAACGCCCCGCCGTCAGAAAGTCACCTATGATCCCTAGCCCGGATTTCTCACCCGTTCACGACTGCGACCACCCAATGCGGCGCGCTGACTGGTGTTCACTCAGTCGGGCGGCTCAACGTAGTATCGACTACGCCTGCGCGGCCCTCGGTAGCGAACGCCAGCCATCACACCACCTTGAGCGGCCTCGCTACGCGACCCGGTGAGAAATCCGGGCCAGCAGACCGTTGAAAAACGGCATTTTTCAACGGTCTGTGTGCGGGACGGGGATGTACCGCCATTTTCGATGACGGCAAATCATTGAAAATGAAGGAGCCGGGAAATCGCATTTTCCGGTTCCCTCGTTGAAAAAGCCCATGAAAGGACTTTTTCAACATCCGGCGTAACTACTCAGCTCACCACTGAAATGCGCCATCTCTGCGTTGGAAAATGGTCATTTACACCTGTAAACTCACATTTCCCGCCTTGATCTGACACATTTCAGCGGCAATCTGAGCAGTTACAGCATGATTTTCCTACTTGCTGAGTAGTTACCATCCGGCTAGGGCTTGGCATGCATTGGCATGGCCGCCTCCTTGCCCTTGGATGGGACTTTCACGTCCTGATGCAGGGCCACATCCGCTTTCGACGCCTGTTCGATAACCTTTTGACGGGCATCGATATACTCAGCCAGCTTGCTCGCATTCTTCATCGATGGATCGAGTTGCAACGCCTGATTTGCCATCGCATGCGCCATCGCGAACTCGCTCTGATGCAGATAGCTGATCGCCATTGCGACGAAGTACTTCGGGTTTTCCGGATCATCGATGATTGCCTGCTGATAAGCGTTCGCCGCATCCTCCGCCTTGTGTTGCGTCAGGTAGAACGCGCCGAGCTTCGACCACGCCTTGGCCGAATCCGGCGCAAGCTCGGTGGCCTTCAGGAACGCCTGCTCGGCCTTGTCGAAGTGTTTTTCGGCAAAGAACCGGGCACCTCGCTGCATATAGCCGGCGGCATCCTCGGCCGCACCAGCCATTACCACGAACGGAAACAATACAGCGGCCAGCAAGATCATTCTAAACGTCATTCTTTTCTCCTGTCATCTGTTGCCGGGCGGATTCTAGCCCGGATTTCTCACCGGCCTTCTACTGCGACGGCCCAATGGCAGGCCCTGACTGGCGTTCGCTCGGTCGGGCTGCTCGACGTAGTGTCGGCTACGCCTGCGCGGCCCTCGGTTGCGAACGCCAGCCATGCCGCACCCTTGAACCACCTCGCGACGAACGCCGGTGAGAAATCCGGGCTAGCAGGCTGTTGAAAAATGGCATTTTTCAACAGCCTGTGTGCGGTATAGGGATGTACCGCCATTTTCGATGACTACAAGTCATTGAAAATGAAGGAACCGGGAAATGGCATTTTCCGGTTCCGTCGTTGAAAAGATCCATGGAAGGACTTTTTCAACATCCTGCTAATCGATCCACCCGTGCCCGAAGGCTACTTCCATTCGGGATTGAAGCGGTTATCCACCAACGGTGGCTTGTTCATCTGCGGCGCATGGCATTGCGTGCAGAAATAGTAGCGCGTGGAAACATAGCCGGTACGCTCGCCCTTGCGGTTGACATAATGGTTCTTGCCGATCGGGGTCGCCTTGATGTCACCGGCCTCGAGATCGCTGTGGCAGCCCAGACATTGGTTCTTCTTCAAGCTGATGCGCGCCTGATCTACCCGGTGCGGGATCAGCGGCGGCGCATGCTTGTAGGAACGCGGATAGACCTTGTCCGGCAGGATGACGCGTGCCTGAGCCGGGCGCACGGATATCTTCTCCACCGGTCGATAACCTCGCAACGAGCTGGCACCATCGACCGCGCTGGCATCGAACGCAAACACGGCAAGGACGAATCCAAGAACAGCGCTTATTCTATACTGTTTCATCACTCAATCCTCCCATCAAGCCTTGACGACCCGCACCGGGGTCTTTTTGTAATCCGTTTCCTTCGACAACGGGTCGGTCGCATCCAAGACCAACTTGTTCACCAGTCTGCCAGCGTCGAACCAGGGTACGAAGATAAGCCCTTCCGGTGGCAGGTTGCGGCCGCGCGTCTCTATCCGGGCGATGATCTCGCCGCGTGGACTCTGCACCTTGGCCAGCGAGCCACGTCGCATGCGCCGTTTGGAAGCATCGCGCGGATGCATGAAGATCACCGCGTCCGGCACCGCACGATACAGCTCTGGCACGCGCCGCGTCATCGATCCGGAATGCCAGTGTTCCAACACGCGCCCGGTGCACATCCACAGGTCGTACTTATCGTTCGGCACCTCGGGTGGCGGCTCGTAGGGCGCGGTGATGATGTTCGCCCGACCATCCTTGCGGCCATAGAAACGTAGGCCATCGGGGGCATCTTCCGGCACATGTGGATCGTAGCCCGCGCGGAAGCGCCACAGGGTTTCCTTGCCGTCGATCACTGGCCAGCGGATGCCGCGCGCCTTGTGGTAGGCCTGAAACGGGGCTTGTTCATGGCCTCGCTTCGGTCCTTCGAACTGGAAGCGACGATACTCCTCGAACAGTCCCTTCTGCACATAGTACCCGAAATGCTCAGACTCGTGGTTCCCATACTGGTTACCTGCCTCGTCATGCACGCCCTCATACTCAAACTTATCGACCTGGCCATTCTTGAACAGTACGTCATACAGGGTCTTGCCACGGTATTCCGGTTTCTTCGCCAGCAGTGACTCGGGCCAGACCTCCTCGGTCTTGAAGCGTTTCGAGAACTCCATGATCTGCCAGACATCCGATTTGGCCTGTCCCGGCGCGCGCGTCTGCTCACGCCAGAACTGGGTACGTCGTTCGGCATTGCCATAGGCGCCTTCTTTCTCCACCCACATCGCGGTCGGCAGGATCAGGTCCGCCGAGGTCGCGGTGACCGTCGGATAGGGGTCCGACACGACGATGAAATTCCTCGGATTGCGGTAGCCGGGATAGGCTTCGCCATTGATGTTCGCCGCGGCCTGCATGTTGTTGTTGCACATCACCCAGTAGGCATTCAACTTGCCGTCCTTGAGCATGCGGTTCTGCAATACGGCATGGTAGCCGACCTTGCCGGGAATGGTGCCTTCCGGCAGCTTCCAGATCTTCTCGGCCAAATCGCGGTGGCTTTTCTTCTTCACCACGTAGTCGGCCGGCAGACGATGCGAGAAGGTACCCACCTCGCGCGCGGTTCCACAGGCGGAGGGTTGTCCGGTCAAGGAGAACGGACCGTTGCCTGGCTCGGAGATCTTGCCCATCAGTAGATGCACGTTATAGATCAGGCCATTGACCCACACGCCACGAGTGTGCTGATTGAAACCCATGGTCCAGTAGGAGGTGATCTTCTTGTCCGGATCGGCATACAGCTTCGCTAGGCGTTCCAGGCGCTCGCTCGGCACGCCGGACAGCTCACTGACGTACGCCAAGGTATAGGGCTTCAGCGACTTGGCATAGGCATCGAAACTGATCTTGCTCAGCTTGCCCTTGCCGGCGTTACGCGCCTTTCGCTCGCGCCGGTCGGTGGGACGCAGGCCGTAGCCGATGTCGGTCGGCGTCTTGTTGAAGTTGACATGCTTGCCTATGAAGTCCTCGTTGTATAGCTTGTTGCTGACGATGTAGTTGGCGATATAGTTCAGGATCGCCAGATCAGTCTGCGGCGTAAACACCAGAGAATTATCTGCCAACTCGAAGCAGCGGTTTTCGTAGGTCGACAGGACATGAACCTCACAGCCCTTGTGCGTCAGGCGCCGGTCGGTCAGGCGTGACCACAGGATCGGATGCATCTCCGCCATGTTGGAACCCCACAAGACGAAGGCGTCGGCATGTTCCAGATCGTCGTAGCAGCCCATCGGTTCGTCGATGCCGAAGGCGCGGATGAAGCCACCGACGGCGGAGGCCATGCAGTGGCGCGCGTTCGGATCGATGTTGTTCGAACGAAAGCCTGCCTTGTACAACTTGGACGCGGCGTAGCCATCCCAGATGGCCCATTGACCAGAACCGAAGATACCGACTCGCGATGTCATCTTGTCGACCGACTTGTGGCGGTTCTCTCTCATACTCTGTTTGATCGCGGCCTTCCATTTCTCCGCCATGATATCGAAGGCTTCGTCCCAACCGATGGGTTCGAAATCGCCTTCCTTGTCGAACTTGCCGTCCTTCTTGCGCAACAGCGGCGTTGTCAAACGATCCTGGCCATATAGGATTTTGGACAGAAAATAGCCCTTTATGCAGTTCAGACCGCGATTCACCGGTGCATCCGGATCACCCTGCGTACCAATCACCCGGCCATTACGGGTACCCACCAGGACACTGCAACCGGTACCGCAGAAGCGGCATGGCGCCTTGTCCCAGCGAACGTCCTTGTCGTCCATGTCATCCGCCTTCACCAGGGTGACAGGCAGGCTGACGCCAGCAGCAGCAGCGGTAGCCGCAGCCGCGCTTTGTTTCATAAAACTTCTTCTTGTAATACTCATGGAATACTCCTCCAGCCCGGGGAATTCCGGCACGCTCAGTGCTGGATTCCAGAACTAAAAAAGCCCTCTCCGGCAGGCGCCGGCGAGGGCCATTGGCACGTTCAATGGCAGAACGCCATGCCCATCACTTGCTATAGCGCGCCCTGAACTCGGCGGCGGCCTTTTTACGCGCGGCCTTTTCCTTCGGATCCATCTTGTCATTGAACCAGCGGTGATCCTTGCTATCCAACACTTGGGCGATTTTCTTCTTCAGTTCCCTGGCGGCTTTACGCTGCTTGATCTTCTTCGAGTGCATGCCTTTGTCGACCAATTCCTCCAGCTCGGGGATCATCTTCAGGTAAAAGTTCTCGGCAACCTCGAAGAGGCCGTTCCAGTGGACATAATCCGGTGCCATCATCGATGCGCCATGACGCGCGCGACGGCCTTCGTGATGCCAGATCTTGAACCAAGTCCAATCCAGCTTGTTGCTGAACTTGGCCGGACGCAACAACGGCTTGGCCATCTTGTACAACGCCAGGCCCGGTATGGCGAACTTCTTGTTGTACAGTTCGACCAGGGAATCATACTGGAAGTAGAAGTTGTCGACGAAGTTGTCCTCATGACAAGCGGTACAGACATCCTTCATATTGTCGCGACGATCTTCCCAGTTCACATTCGCGCTTTCCAGGCCCATCTTGGCATCGGCCTTTTCTGGACGTATGGAGACTACCGGACGATTATTCCAACTGATGCGCAGGCCAACGTTATGCGTGACGGGTTGATCGCGCGTTTCACCCATGTGGCAGGTCGAGCAGGTCGGACCCAGGTTGAAATCCTCACCTGGGATCCATTTGGGATTATCCAGGTTCATATCCGCTTCATGGGTAAAAAATGCGATGCCGTGCTTGGATTCCTCGTAGATCTCCTTCTGAGGATGATCGGGACCCAAATGGCATTTACCGCAGGTATTTGGATGGCGCGCCTGCGCGGTGGAGAACTCATGGCGCTGATGACAAGCGGTACAAGCTCCTTCGGAACCATCGGGATTGATACGGCCAATACCGGTGTTCGGCCAGGTGGCGGGATCAAGCAGACCATCCTCGAGCACCTTGACCTGGGACCCATGACAAGCCCAGCAGCCGTTCACGGCCGTCGCCGAATTCCCGTTGGGAAAGGCATCGGTGATCATATCGCGGTTACCCTCCACGACCTCGGCCAGCAGGTTATCCAAGGAACCCAGGATACGTCCCGCCTTCGCATGGTGGGAAGCCTCGGCCTCCTTCACTTGGCGTTCGTGACAATTCTGACAGTCACGCGGAGAGACGATGGTGGAGATCAGTTTCTTGACCTTTTTGTCGTCATGGAGGTAGGCATCCTTATCGCCCTCATCAGCCTTATGGCACTCATAGCAACCGACATTCGCCCGGTAATGCTTGCTCGCGCCCCATTGCTGAACAATCCCGGGACTGTGTTTCTTATGGCAGGTAACGCACTTCTTCGTGGTTTCCGACATATTTGGTGGCGGTTCCTTCACGGACGCCATGGAGACACTATATGCCAGCAACAGGCTGACGCAGAGAATAAAGCTCCGCATGGTATTCCTCCTCTCGGTGTTTATCTGTTATCGGTACAGGGTGCTGCACTTTTTCGGCCCGGCATCAGCCGAAACCGCCCCACACGGAGAGTAAACAGTTAACCGCCACAAGCAAACCTTGATCTAGATCAATTTCCGCGCCTTGACGAGGATTAAAGCGTGAAAATCCGACAACATCAGGAAACGCTGATTAATATAAATCAAATGCTATACGGGCAATCATAAGCGGGCATAAGGGTAATCCCTGAGAAATGATTGATACGACCTTTCTTGCCATTTTCCACCCGGTTCCGCTACCATGACTCATGCCCTTGCTCAGCATCGACCCGCAGACTTCATCCGCCACCGGCATCCGCCGCTGGCTCTCGCCATGGCGGCTATTCTTGAACAGCCTCCTGGCCACCAGCCTTGGCCTCGGTACAAGCACCCGTGGCAGCGAGGCAAGCGCATCCATCGACAAAACACTGTCTCGAATCGCACTGCGGCTCGATCACTACGCGCGTCGAATCGATGATTACTTTGGCGACAATCAGCGTTTCATCGAACAAGCGAACACCCGGGTCACATTGAGCATCAAGGGGCTGATGCAAACTGTTGGCGGAAACGAAACCGATTATGCACTGCGGGCAAAGGTATCCCTGCCACGGGTGGAGAAACGCTTGCATCTGTTCTTCAGCAAGGATTCTGGCAGCGATGGCGCGCTCGGCGACAACTCGGATTTCTTCGGCCCACGCGGTGGCCTGGATTCAACCTCCAACCTCGGCCTGCAATATTTCTTTCGCGACCATGGGGAAAGTAACATCAGCATGCGCATCGGCGCCAAGATCCGTGATGGCTCGCTGCATATGTTTACCGGACCGCGATACCGTCGCACATTCGAATACAGGGATTGGCTGGGCCGCTTCACTCAGGAACTTCTGTGGCATACCGATGACGGCTGGGAGTCCGATACCCGCCTGAATTTCGATCGCCTGCTGGCCAATCGCTTGCTATTCCGCACTAATCTGCGCGGTCTGTGGCTGGAGTCGAACGAAGACGGCTACGAATACTCGTTGGATTTCGCGCTGGACCAGACACTGACAAGCGGTCGGATCGTCCGCTACGAATGGAACAACGCATTCAAGAGTGGGGTCGGCGGACAATTGAATGAAACCCGGGTGCGGGTCCGTTATCGACATGCGCTGTGGAAGAAACGCCTGTTTAGCGAGATCGCGCCACAACTCGCTTTCCGCGACGACGAGAATTTTCGCGCATCCTGGGGCGTGGAGCTGAAACTGGAATTGGTGATCGACTGAGCGACCCGTCCGGCCATGCGATAGTCTACTTGATGACCTTCAGCGAGGGACGCCCGCCACCCGAGGGGGGGCGAGGTTCGCCACCGTCGCCATCCGCGTCCTCCGAAAACAACATGCCATGCCCGTTCTCGCGCGCGTAGATACCGAGCACGGCGCCCGGAGGCACGAAGATATCCGTTGGCAAGCCACCAAAGCGGGCGTTGAACGAGATCATGTCGTTGCCCAGCCGAAGGTCTCGAACAGCACCCGGGGCGATATTCAGCACGATCTGTCCGTCGCTGACATAGGCCGGGGGCACCTCGACACCATTGGCGCGGGCATCCACCAGAAGATGCGGCGTCATGCCGTTGTCGACCAACCATTCGTAGATCGCGCGAATCAAGTAGGGGCGATTGGGCGTCACGTCGTTCAGCCTCGCATCTCGCGCTCGAGTTCCGTCAGGCTGTCCTGGAAGGCCTGGCGAGAGAAGATACGCTCGGCATAGGCATGCAACGGCTTGGCCTTGGGACCGGGATCCACGCCCAGCATCGGCAAGCGCCACAACAACGGCGCGACGCTGCAATCGACCAGGGAAAACTCCTCGCTCATGAAGAATGGCCGCGCATCGAAGATCGGCGCGGTCGAGATCAAGCTTTCCTTCAATTCCTTGCGCGCCTTGGTCGCATCCTTGCCGCCAGCGAGAATACGCCCGACCAGGCTGTACCAATCACGATTGACCCGATATTGCAACAGGCGGCTTGCGGTGCGTGACACCGGATCGACCGGCAACAATGGCGGATGCGGAAAACGCTCGTCGAGATACTCCATCGCGATCATGGCGTCATACACGGTAAGATCCCGATCGGCAAAGGTCGGCAAGGTGCCATAGGGGTTCAGATCCATCACATCCTCGGGCAGCGCCAACGGATCGACATCGATGATGTCCACCGTGACATTCTTCTCCGCGAGGACGAAACGCACCCGGTGGCAATCGATACTCTGCGGGTCTGAATATAGCGTCATGACAGATCGTTTGTTTGAAACAACGGACATTTATTACTCCACCACGGAAAACACAAAGGGGGCGCATGACTTCGTCAGGCGCCCCCGCGAACCGGAAATCAGCGCACTCAGTGCACGTCTTTCCAGTACTCCTTCTTCAAAAAATACGCCAGTATCGAGAAGATCAGCAGAAAACCGATCACCCAGATCCCCATGCTCTTGCGCTTCAATTGAGCCGGTTCCGATACATAGGCCAGAAAGCTCGTCAGATCACGCACCATGGCATCGAACTCCTCTGGCGACATCTTGCCCGGCTTGACGCGCTCGAAACCCTCGAATACCTCATGCTCGTGACCACTGTCGTCTTTTTCGGTGCGGTATTTGGCGATCTGCAAGCCCTGAAGCTCCCACAGCACGTTCGGCATGCCGACATCCTTGAAGACGTGGTTGTTCACGCCAAAGGGACGCGAGGGATCCAGATAGAAGCTACGCAGATAGGTATACAACCAATCCGCGCCTCCCTTCTTGGCGCGCACGATCAGGCTCAGATCCGGCGGCGCGGTGCCGAACCACTTCTCGGCATCAGCCTTCGGCATCGCATTCTTCATCGTCTGACCGAACTTGGCGCCGGTGAAGACCAGATTGTCCATCACCTCTTTCTTGCTCAGGCCCAGGTCGGCTGCCATGCGCTCATAGCGCTGATAGCTCAAACCATGACAACCCTGACAGTAGTTCACGAAATACTTCGCGCCACGTTGGGCCGCCGCCTTGTTGTTGAGATCGATGTCAGCACTATCCAGGTGGACACCACTGCTCGCGAATGCCGCCACCGGAGTCACCAGTAAAAGCAGCGCACTGATTAGCTTTTTCATTCGGTTACCCTCTCTGGCACGGGTTTGGTCTTATCCATCTTGCTGTAGATTGGCATCAGCAGGAAGAACAGGAAGTACAACACGCCGAAGAACTGCGCGAGCATGGTGCGTCCAGGCGTCGCCGGCTGGGTACCCAGATAACCGAGCACGATAAAGGAAACCACGAAGATCGCGAGCGCCGACTTGAAGATCAGGCCCTTGTACCGAATCGATTTTACGGGACTACGATCCAACCACGGTAGCAGAAACAACACGACGATCGCCGCGCCCATCGCAACCACGCCGAGAAACTTGTCCGGCACCGCGCGCAGAATCGCGTAGAACGGCGTGAAATACCACAACGGCACGATATGCTCGGGCGTCTTCAGCGGATTCGCCGGAGTGAAGTTGTCCGGCTCAAGGAACCAACCGCCAAATTCTGGCGCCCAGAAGACGATGGCCGAGAAGATGATCAAAAACACGCCGACGCCCACGATGTCCTTCACCGAATAGTAAGGGTGGAACGGGATGCCATCGGCCGGCGCCTTGTCGCCCCAACGATTACCCTTTGGTCCCTTCTTGATCTCGATGCCATCCGGATTGTTGGAACCCACCGCGTGCAACGCGACGATATGGAAGAACACCAGCATCACCAGTATCAATGGCACCGCAATGACATGAAAGGCGAAGAAACGATTGAGCGTCGCATCCGAGATCACGTAATCGCCACGAATCCACAATGCCAGATCGTCGCCAACCACCGGTATCGCGCCGAACAGCGAGATGATCACCTGAGCGCCCCAGTAGGACATCTGCCCCCATGGCAACAGGTAACCCATGAAGGCCTCGGCCATCAAGGCGACATAGATCAGCATGCCGAAGATCCACACCAGCTCACGCGGCTTTTTGTACGAGCCGTACATCAAGCCTCGGAACATATGCAGGTAGACAACGATGAAGAACGCCGATGCGCCAGTGGAGTGCAGATAGCGGATCAGCCACCCCCAATCGACATCGCGCATGATGTATTCGACGGAACCGAAGGCCAGTTCGGCATCCGGCTTGTAGTTCATCGTCAGGAAAATACCGGTGAGGATCTGGTTGACCAGCACCAACATCGCCAATGAACCGAAGTAATACCAGAAATTGAAGTTCTTCGGCGCATAATATTGGGCCAGATGCTCGTTCCAGACCTTGGTCAATGGAAAACGGTCATCGATCCAACCCACCATACTCGTCAGCATGCTCATCAGGCTGCCCCTCCATCGTCACCAATCAGAATCGTTGTGTCGCTGAGGTACTGATGCGGTGGCACGACCAGATTGGTCGGCGCCGGCACGCCCTTAAACACACGAGCCGCCAGATCGAAACGCGAACCATGGCATGGGCAGAAGAAGCCCCCTTTCCAATCCGGGCCGAGATCCGCCGGAGCGACATCGGGCCGGTAGGTCGGCGAACAACCCAGATGCGTGCAGATACCCACCGCGACCAGGTACTCCGGCTTGATCGAACGGTTCTCGTTCTTGCAATATGCTGGCTGCTGGGGCACCTCGGATTTCGGATCGCGAAGCTTGTCGTCCAGGGACGGCAGATCCGCCAGATTCTGTTTGGTGCGGTACACGATCCAGACCGGCTTGCCACGCCACTTCACGCGCATCAACTGTCCGGGTTCTAGCTTACTGATATCCGCTTCTGCTGGTGCGCCAAGCGCCTTTGCTTTGGCGCTAGGTTCCATTGACACCACAAATGGAACCGCGACATACACAGCACCAACCGCACCGACAACGGATGTCGCCGCGACCAGCATGCGGCGTTTCTTTAGATCAACGCCATCTGCACTCATTATGGTTTAACTCCCCAAGGCTGGAGGCCAACGCCACTTTCCGGGTATTCAGAAAGCATCGCGTTTGAAATGGCCGAAAAATACACCGATAGGTAATACTCTAATATTGGCGCGCCATTGTCGTACAAATACCGCGCCAACGTCAAGTAATCCAAGGACTTAAACCCAGGTTAAAATATTGTATCGCTGATCTGTGTCAGGCCGGATTGGATATCTCGATATAGCGGTGCTCCAAGCCAAAGCGAGCAGCCAAATGCGCGCCCAACGCCTGCACGCCGTAACGTTCCGTCGCATGGTGACCGGCGGCAAAGTAGTGGATATCCAACTCGCGCGCCAGATGCGTGGTCTGCTCAGAGATCTCGCCACTGATATAGGCTCGCGCACCCGCTGCGGCGGCCTGTTCGATAAAGCCTTGCGCGCCACCGCTACACCAGGCGACACGCATGATCGGTCGATCGCTCGCGGCGATATGCAGCGGTTCCCGGCCTAGCGCATCGGCAATGCGGCGACGCAACGTCCCGGCATTCAGCGGCGTCTCCAGCCCGGCCGCCCAGACCAGTGAACCCTCCGCCAGTGGTCCAGCGGATGCAGCCAACCCCAGACGTTCGCCGAGCTGGCGGTTATTGCCGACCTCCGCGTGCGCGTCCAGTGGCAGATGATAGGCCAGCAGGCTGACATCATGGCGCAACAACGCAGCAATACGCCGACCCTTCAGGCCGGTCAACGGTGCTGGCTCGCCACGCCAGAAGTAACCGTGGTGCACCAGCAGCACATCGGCATGCGCGTCGATCGCCGCATCGACCAACGCCTGGGACGCGGTCACCCCGGAGACGATGAGCCGGACCTCGCCGCCCGACTCGACCTGAAGCCCATTGGGACAATAGTCATCGAACGCCGCGATATTCAACATCCGATCGCAATAGGTCGTCAATTCATGCAAATCAAGCATCCAACCATCCTTACCAGTACAATACCGGGCTGAAACCCCGGCCCGGAGTCATCCGAAAAAATCATGCTCATCCATCGCTTTCTGTTGTTCGTCGTCGCCTCGATCCTCGCCGGTCTGATCGCCGGTTATGTCGCCCTGCGATTCAATGACCAGGAACCAAGTCTCCAGATCCGCGAGGCCACGCGACCGACCCGATCGGTCGACAACACGCCACCCTTCAGCTATGCCGCTGCGGTACGTGCCGCCGCGCCATCGGTGGTCAACATCTATACCGCCAAGATTACCACCCAGCGCGAGAATCCGCTGCTGAAAGACCCCTACCTGCGGCGCTACTACGGCAGCCGTCTCGGTCAACCACGCCAGCATATCGAAACCAGTCTGGGTTCCGGCGTGATCATCTCGGCGGACGGGCTGATCCTGACCAACCACCATGTCGTCCAGGACGCCGACGCGATCAAGGTCTTCCTGAACAACGGCCGCAGCCTGGACGCGCGCGTGCTCGGCAGCGACAGCGATGCCGATATCGCGGTACTGAAGGTTGACGCGAGTAACCTGCCGACCATCCCGGTAGCGCATTCGGCCGACGTGCGCGTCGGCGATGTCGCGCTGGCGATCGGCAATCCGTTCGGCGTCGGCCAGACAGTGACCATGGGCATCATCAGCGCCACCGGACGCAACCACCTCGGCATCAACACCTTCGAGAACTTCATCCAGACCGACGCGGCAATCAACCCAGGCAACTCTGGCGGCGCATTGATCGACGCGCGTGGCAACCTGATCGGCATCAACACCGCGATCTTCTCGAAGAGCGGTGGCTACCAGGGCATCGGTTTCACCATCCCGTCCGATCTGGCGATCGGCGTGATGAAGCAGATCATCAAGCATGGCCGGGTGATCCGTGGCTGGCTGGGCGTCGCCGGCGAGGATGTCACGCCGGCGCTGGCCCGTGCCTTCGGCCTGAAGATCGTCAAGGGGGTACTGATCTCCGCCGTGTTGCGCGACGGCCCCGCCGACCAGGCGGGCGTGCGGCCCGGCGACGTGATCACCGAGATCAATGGTCAGGAATTGAAGAACGCCTATGACATTTTGAACATCGTGTCGGTATTGCGTCCCGGCTCGAAGGTGTCCCTCGAAGGTCTGCGCGGCAGCACGCCGTTCAACGCCGAGGTGATACTCGCGGAACGCCCGAGCACTACCGAACCCGACAAGGAGTAGAAACCATGTGGAAGCTGTTCGAACGCCTGTTTGGCCGCGACGCGAAGAAGCGCCGCATTGCAACGACGATCGCCGCCAGCACGCATGTGCTGGAGGAATGCCCGGTATGCCGGGGGTATGCCGACAAGCAGGTCGGTGAAGCGGTCTTGCGGGCCGCCGACCAAGCGATCGACGCACTGTTCGACCGCGACGCGCCCGAGGTGGCGATCTTCGACGGCCGACGCGATGAATTGAAGCGCCTGGTGCGCGACGTGCGCGGCGATTATGGCTATCTGTGTCCATGCGAGGACATCTGAGACGGCATCGCGTTTGGCACGATCAACGGCTCCGGCTCCAACAGCACCTCGAAGCGCTCCGCCACAGTGGCGCGCACCCGCGTCGCCAGCCGCCACAGATCAGCGCCGCTCGCACGACCGTGATTGACCAGCACCAGCGCATGGCCAGGATAGACGCCGGCATCGCCATCGCGCAGGCCACGTAGACCGCAGCGTTCGATCAACCAGGCGGCCGACAGCTTCACCCGACCGTCCGCCAGGATAAAACCCGGCATATCGGGACAGCATGCTTTCAGCTCATCGTGGCGCTTTGCGCTAACGATCGGGTTCTTGAAGAAGCTGCCTGCATTACCGATGTCCGCAGGATCGGGCAATTTTTCCCGACGGATCGCGACGATCGCATCGCTGACACGCGCCGGCGTCGCTGCCTTGCCGGCCAGCACGGCCTCGACCCCCGGATAGTCCAGCCTCGGCTCCCAGCGTTTCGGCAGGCGCAGCACGACCGAGGCAATCAACCAGCGACCCGGCTCGGCCTTGAAACGGCTGTGACGATAGGCGAACTGGCAGTCATCCCGCGAGAACATCCGCTCCGCGCCGTCGTTCAGGTCGATCGCTTGCAACGACTCAAAGCGGTCCTTCAATTCAACGCCATAGGCGCCGATATTCTGCACTGGTGCGGCGCCGACCCGCCCCGGGATCAACGACAGATTCTCCAGACCCCCGTGGCCCGATTCGACACTGCGCCGCACCACGGCATGCCAACCCTCGCCCGCGCCGACGCGCAGCAGCCGATCATCGCCCAGATCATCCAGCCATTTCCACCCGGGCAATGCGATGTGCATGACGACACCGGGATAATCCGCGACGAACAAGACATTGCTACCGCCCCCCAGGATCAGCCGTGGCAGATTGGCGAAGCGGGCATCATCGAGGAAAACTGGCACATCGTCCGGCTGTTCCAGCGTCACCAGATAGCGACACTGGGCAGGGACATGAAAGGTGTTGAAGGCATCCAGCGCGGCATGCGCCCGCACCCGCATCAACCCCACCTCATGACTTGTGTTCCAGACGCTGGC
>Ga0256841_1001747_pt1 | contig 18050 bp, 16 predicted proteins | sample 356308metaG_FD_185971 | JGI IMG/M metagenome (GOLD analysis project Ga0256841, IMG submission 185971) | Hydrothermal vent microbial communities from Mid Atlantic Ridge, Atlantic Ocean - 356-308 | ecosystem: Environmental > Aquatic > Marine > Hydrothermal vents | place: Atlantic Ocean: Mid... | reverse complement strand
AAGAGCCGGGTTGAGAAGAATCTGGGCGGTTATCCGTTGCTGGGGGATACCGAAGATTTGATCGACTATGTGCGAAGAGGGCAGATCCAACAGGTTGTGATTACACTTCCATGGAACGCGGAAGACCGCTTGGTAACCCTGGTCGACAGGCTCCAGGAACTTCCTGTGACGATTTCGATAGGGAGCGATCTGATCGGATGCCGCTTTGCTGACAAGGTACACAATATTGTCGGTGGCTTAAGGGTACTGGAGGTTGAACGCGCGCCGTTACTGGGATGGTCCGGTATATTGAAACGGATCGAAGATGTCGTATTGTCCGGATTGCTAATCATCCTTTTTTCCCCTGTGCTTGCGGCAATCGCGATTGCTATCAAGCTGGACAGTCCGGGGCCAGTGATCTTCAGGCAGAAACGGTATGGCTTCAACAATGAGTTGATCACGGTCTACAAGTTCCGGTCTATGCGCAATGACGTATCGGATAAGGGGGTGTTCGAGCAAGCACGGAAAGAAGATCCACGCGTGACGAGGGTTGGGCGATTTATCAGACGTACCAGCCTGGATGAGTTGCCCCAGCTATTCAACGTGTTCGAGGGCACCATGTCCCTGGTGGGGCCACGTCCTCATCCTCTAGAGTTGAATGCGCAATACGAAAAACTGTTGGTGGGCTATAACGGTCGGCACAAAGTGAAACCCGGGATAACAGGGTGGGCGCAGATCAACGGTTGGCGCGGCGAAACCGAGACGCAGGAAAAGATGGAAGGGCGCGTTGATCACGATATCTACTATATAGAACACTGGTCCATCTGGTTCGATCTTAAAATTCTGTTTTTTACTGCATTCAAGGGATGGGTGCATGAAAATGCCTATTGAGGTTTTGTGGCGCTGGTGCTCAGTAAGCGTGGTGGGGGGCTATAACCTCGGCGTCAAAGGCAACAACAGCTGTAGGTGAGGAGAGGAGGCTGTGGATAGGGAAACACTTATAAAATCATATGTGGGCGAGGCTCGCGTGCTGGACTTTTATTTGAATCTTGGAACTATAGAGAACTACCTGGATCTTGTTGCAGCAGCCATCGAAAGTGATATCAAGTTGGAGTTCTATAATCACAACCTCCACACTTTGTACCTTTACTACAAAGACCAGCGCCTCCGGGAGCTGTATAAGGATTCTGTAGTTGTGTTAGACGGGATGCCATTTGTATGGCTTCTCAAGGCGATGGGGTATCCGGCGCGCAAGGATCATAGGGTTACTTATGCTCAGTTTATTTGGCCATTGTTGCAGCGGGCCAACGAGGAAGGCTGGCGCGTATTCTATGTTGGGGCATCCTCGGATATTCAACAAGCGGCTTTTCGAAACATTAGGGCGCGGTGGCCAGATATCCGGCTAACGGGTCATCACGGGTATTTTGACATTTCCCGGAACAGCCCGGAGAGCAGGGAACTGGTGAAACAGATCAACGATTTCAATACGGATCTATGTATTGTCGGTATGGGTACGCCACGGCAGGAATACTGGGTAGGCGATCACCGGGATAATATCGATGCGCCGGCGGTGATGTTTTCCGGCGCCTGTATAGAATACGTTGCCGGGCATGTGGGTACTCCGCCGTCCTGGATGGGCACCATGGGGTTGGAATGGAGTTACCGGCTCATTGAAAATCCTAGGCGTTTTGCGTTCCGCTACCTTGTCGAGCCATGGGTGCTCGCGACCATGATTCTTGCCAAGCGCTTCAACTTGCAAAGATAGTCTATCTCCAAGGGATTCGTTACGCCAAAGGGTTGCGATTTGTCCAAAGGTCGCATGGTTGCTCTGGAATACGCATGAAAGTCGCTATCTGTATCAGCACTTATGACAGACCAGAAGGTTTGAAGCGATTGCTCGATGCAATCGCAGAACTGCACTTCGATGATGAACTGATCGTAGTCGTCGTGGATAACCATCCGGATATGGCCGGCAAGGCAATTGCCGATGCGATGGCTTCGGAATACCGGTGGCCAATTGTGACGGACGTGGAGGAACGGCGGGGTATTCCCTATGTCCGCAACAAAACCGTGCAGCGTGCATTGGAGTCTTCGCCTGACTATGTGGCGATGCTGGATGACGATGAATGGCCTGAAAAATATTGGTTGGCAGCGTTGCTGCGGGTCATGCAGTCCGCCGGTGCGGATGTGGTGGGTGGACCCGTCGAGCCGGTGTTTTCCGAATGTCCGGTCATGTCATGGTACGAGGTGGCGAAAGAATATTATGGTGCGGATCAGCATCTGGAAGACGGAGCCCTTTGTCGGTTGTATGCTTCCGGCAATTTCATTGCAAAATCATCATGTTTGGCGAACATGATGCCAGAGCCCTTTGACAGTGACTTTGCGGCCACGGGGGGCGAGGACAATGAGTTCTTCCATGTTCTGGAAGAAAATGGGTGCAAAATGGCCTGGTCCGCAAAGGGGCGGGTCTATGAGGAGGTACCCGAGGCGAGAACCACGTTGGATTGGCTGAAAGAGCGCGTTGTCAGCGATTCGAATATCAACGTACTTATAAGGAGGAGGCATGAAAACGGAATCCCATACAGCCTGGAGCGCGGCTTAAAGACGTTCGCATTGTATGTTCTCGGCTCGTGTCGATATCTACTCAGCCGTGCCGGGAGTAATCGTCGTGTGGCGGCGCAAATGATGCTTTGGAAAGCGAAGGGACGGATGATCGGTCACCGGGGGCAGTTCAAGGTTTACGGGGGGCATGGTGGAGGATAACGGACCAATACAGGGCACTTCTTCGACAGGGGAAGAACCCCCCTTCTTCAGCATCGTGATTCCTACATACAATCGGGCGAATGCCATAGCAACGGCGCTCGATTCCTGCTTCAGGCAGACGTTCGGTCATTTCGAAATTGTCCTCGTCGATGATGGTTCCACCGATGGTACGTTAGAGATTGTTGGTCGTATTCAGGATGACAGATTGCGGGTGATCGAAAGGGAAAACGGAGGGGCCGCAGCAGCAAGAAATACAGGCGTTGCAGAAGCCAGGGGGGAATACATTGCCTTTTTGGATTCGGACGATCGTTTCCTGCAAAACAAGCTCGAGGTCTTCCACCGGCACATTCAAACCAGTCCGGTCGATGTGCTTTACAGTCAGATGTATGTGGATCGTGGTGTCGGGAGATATTGGATCAAACCTCCAACGGGCATCCGCAGGGACGAAAATATGTTTGATTATCTTCTGGTCAGAGCGGGTTGGATTTGCCCCAGCGCCACAGTAGTAAAGAGGGAATATGCTCGTAGAGTTCATTTTGACGAAACGCTTACCTATGGGGACGATATGCAATACGTTGTCGACTTGTGGAAGGCGGGGGCGCGATTCCAGATGCTGGAGTCGCCGCTGACAATCTATGCAGACCCCCATGATTCTGACCGCCTGTCACAATGTCCTCCACGTGGGTCGAAGCGATTTGCGGAACACGCGAGATTTTTTTCATGGATGGAGCGGCAACAAACGCAGATGTCGCGCGAGGCGTATGCCATCTACCGGGCGCACCATCTTTCACCACATCTTGCACGCGAGCGGCCGGCCGCCGCGTTTCAGGAAATATGGCATGCCTGGCGAACGGGTGCTTATGGTATGAAGAGTGCTATCAGGCAGGCGATTCAGACATTTACCCCGCTCCTATACCGGCGTATCGCGGATGCCACTGCCCGTTTTGGCGGCGTTGATCCTGGGACGGTGACGCTGGAGAAATAGCATATGGAGTGCGATGCAAACGGTGTTCCATCAGCATGAGGGCTTCCCCGGACTATAAGGCGTGTGGGGGGATGACCGGCAGAGTGATTTCAGCCGTCCGTCTTTCAGGCCTGGAATGGTGGATCGCGGTGGCTATTCTCCTGCATTCTCTCGGTATCACCGAAAAGTTCGTTGATGCTACAGGACAGGCGCAAAAGGTCGAAACGATCTTTTGGTTTTCAGCCTACCTGTATTGCATCCTGTCGTTGTTCGCCCATTATCGGTTTCAATGGCTAATGTGGCTTATACGTTACCGGCTGCTGCTGTTGTTCATATGCCTTGGGGCCGTGGTGTCCATCGGCTGGTCGGTTTACCCGATACTGACGTTGCAGAGATCGATCCATCTGCTCGGCACCACCTGCATTGCTTTCTACATCGGGTTTCGGATTCCTCCAAAAGATGCAATATCGGTTATCAGCAGCGCACTGGCAATCATACTCGTAGGGGGCGCGTTGGTCTCCATTCTGTTGCCAGATATTGGTATCCAGCTTTATGGTGACGCCATCGGGCAGGCCACAACCCATGTGTGGATGGGGCTCCAGTCCAACAAAAACGCACTGGGCTTCACCGCAGCGATCGGCGTACTGTTTTTTGGCGCGAAGGCCCTTCTCTCAAAAGGGTCGACAAGGGGGTTGTACGGGATTCTTATTGTCGTTGCCTTGGTCGATCTGGTCATGAGCAGGTCAGCAACCTCGTTGGGCGCCCTGCTATTGGGACTGTTGGTGGCAAATGGCTTTTACCTCGTGTCGGCCATACGAATGAACGGTATCAACGCTATTGTATTGCTTGCCATGTTGTTGGCGATTGTGTTGGCGGTTCTTCTTGGCCACGAAACGTCTGCAATCGTCGGCGAGGTGGGGCGATCGGGGGATTTTTCGGGGCGTTCCTCTGTATGGGCCGCAGTGGAACAGTTGCTCAAGAAATGGCCTTGGACGGGTACCGGATATGGTAGCCTGTGGTTCCCGAGGCCGGGCGAGGAATACATGCAACAGCGTATTCTAGAAGGCCTTACGTGGATTCCGAGTACGGCCCACAACAGCTTCCTCCATGTGGCGGCTGAGTTGGGTTACCCATTGGCCATCCTTTCCACACTGTTCTTTCTTCAGGTTCTATTGGAGCCACTGACGATTTATCTCAGGAGGGGATATTCCTTCCATTTTTCACTTGTCATGATTGCGTTCCTATGCAGTTATGCCGTCGGAGATATGTTCGAAGCGCGGTTCCTGGTGGATAGAAACGCGCTATGGATTCTCTATGTGTCCATTCCCATCGTTTTTCTGCGGAGTATAGAACTGGAAAGCATATCCGGGGATCCATCGTCGATTCCATTCGTAGGAGGCATTGGAGCGGCGGACGAGCGCTCTCGGGTAGTACGGGGAACGCAACGTAGCGCCATGACGTGTGGAAGCCCTGATTGAGGCATTGTTTTTTTGCCGGGTCAATAATCGTTCGAACAGGAGTGAAACTGGAGCGTTCAGTCGCTTGCCTGCACAGGAGCGCGTTTCGATTTTCTATGGGTCGCGTTGAGAAAATCGTCTGCCAGTGCGCGGTAGATGGGGCGAGGGTTGATGAAGTGCGAGATGCCGTCAGCAATCAGCGCCGTTGCCATCAGGGAAAGCAACAGGCTCTGATCATCGGTCATCTCCATGACGATCACCACGGCGGTGATGGGGGTCTGCACGACCCCTGTAAAATAGGCAACCATGCCCAGAAGGGTGACCGCCGCCACCGCCTCGCTGGGAAATGAGCGGGCGATTTCAGCGCCCATGCCGGCGCCCACGGAGAGAGAAGGGGCGAAGATGCCCCCGGGTATTCCACTCCAGTATGACGCTACCGTGGCGCCCAGCTTCATGATGGGGAAGGCCCAACCTGTACTCTCGCCACCTTCCAGTAAGCGCCGCGCTTCTTCGTATCCTGTCCCGTAGGTCATTCCACTTGAAAACCAGCCGAAAACCGCCAAGGCGAGGCCGCAGAGAAAAGCGATCACAACAGGATGTCGGCCTCGGACAGGGCCGATGCGTCGGTTGCCTTGAATCAACAGCATGCTGAAGACTCCGCCGAGCAGTCCTCCCACGGTCCCGCAAGCAACGATTGCTGCGAGGGTATGAAGAGGCTCCATCTGAGCGTTTACGGTGCCGAAATAATAATAGTTGCCATGAATGGCCAGCGCGACCATGCCGGCGATGATCACGGCGGTGAAGATGGTGCCGCTGGTGCGCTCTTCAAAGGAGCGCGCCATCTCCTCGATGGCGAAAATGATACCTGCCAAGGGGGTGTTGAATGCGGCGGCAAGGCCTGCGGCGCCCCCGGCCAGGATCAGTCCGCGACCGATGGCATGGTAGGGGAAGCGGGCAAAACGGCTGAGCGCATAGGTGACCGAGGCCGCGACATGTACCGTGGGCCCCTCGCGGCCGATCGAGGCGCCACTCAATAATCCCAGCCAGATCATGATGCCCTTGCTGATGGCAATGCGCATCGAAAGCACGCTGGAGCGTAGTGCCTTGTCGCGCATTTGCAGGGCGGCGATGGCCTGGGGAATACCGCTGCCTTCCGCGCCCGGAAAGAACCGATGGGTCGACCAGGCGATCACCATCAGCCCCATAGGCGTGATGAGAAACGGCGCATAGGGATACTGCGCCAGTACGAGGCTGAAGTAGTGACCCGCCAGGTCGCTGCCCTTGGCCAGCAGTGTGGCGGCGATGCCGACCAGCAGGGCACCCGTCCAGAAGGTCAAGCGGGTACGCCAGACCTGTGGAGAGAGAATCTGCTTGCGGGAGCGGCGGAGGTGTTTTCTGGGCACGGTCAAGGCTCCTTCTGGTTGGTCTTGCCGACACGCAGCAACACCATAAAGACCGAATCGCGGCCCATGATCATGCGGCCGGCAATATCCGCGGAGACCACCGCCAGCATTCCCGGCAGAATGATATTGGGTGTGGCGGTCAGTTCCAGCAGGGCGATGAGGGCGGAGAGCGGTGCCTGCAGGGCCGCCCCCATCATTGCCACCATACCAATGACAGCATAGAAAGCAGGTGAACCTGTGTCACCGGCAGTCAAGGCATCGAGGGTCAGGCCCATCACCGAGCCCATGGCGCCACCGATGACCAGTGTCGGGCCAATGAGTCCGCCTGGTACCCGCATGCCGATGGCGACCGCTGTTGCGATGAGCTTGAATGCCAGGATACCGAGCACGACGGAGAGGGCTACGCGGTTGTTCAACATGGCGTCCAGCGTGTCATAACTGATGCCCATGATCTGCGGGCTCCAGAGACCGAGGAGGCCGGCGCAAAGACCCGCGACGGTGAAGCTGAGCGCTGGCGGCCAATGAGCATAGCGTTTGGATGTGACCTCACAGGCAGTGATGAAGAGCCCTGCCAGCACGCCGATGGCGAGGCCGAGCATGGCAACCATCGGCAGTTCCAACAGGGTGGTCATATCGAGCGCCGGCACCGAGAAAGAGGGATAGGGACCGTGCACCGCCCGGATGACCACTGCGCCCACCACCGCGGCCATGATGATCGGCATGAAGCGCGCGATATGGTAGCGGTAACGCAGCACCTCGATGACGAAAAGGGCGCCTGCCAAAGGGGTGTTGAAGGCGGCGGCGATGGAGGCCGCGGCTCCGCAGGCGATGAGGGTGCGCCGATCCCGGCGTGTGAAGCCAAGATAGGCGCCGGCGAAACTGCCACAGGCCGCACCCAGATGGACGCCCGGGCCCTCGCGGTCCACCGAGTGACCGGCGATGATGGCGGCGGCGCCACCGAAGAACTGAACCAGCGCATTTGCAATCGAAAGCCGGCCGCCCGCACTGCTGCGCAGGTTGTTCAATACATATACGATGCCGACCTGACGTCGCTCCAGGGGGATCTTCTGGAATATCAGGCCCAGAAGTAGGCCCCCTGTGGTTGGCAGCAACAGGCGGGATAGAGGGGACAATGCCTCGTAGTTGCCGGCCTCACCGCCGGGCAGGAAACCGGCCTGGATCGTCTCTATGAACCAGCGAAACAACAACACCACGCCGCCAGCCAGAAAGCCGGTAAGCGCACCGTAAAGGGTCAGGCGCAGCAGGTTACGTTCGATCAGGGCCATGGGATGGGTTCGAGGTGGTAAATATACAAGTTTAACAAAAGGCCACACAGCTGTCCGGTTGGGCACACCTCAAACGGTAACGGGCTTGCTCTCCTCCCATGGTAAACTCATAAAATTCTATTCCGTGAATTTTCGTTTCAAACGGCTTATATCCGGCAGCCATCCGGGGGCGATACCCGATCATGGAGACCTGCCAGTTGGGGAACTACGATGATTTCAAAAAAGAATATCCTCATTCTGGATACCATAAGCCGGCTCTACCGACGGAGGGCCATCCAGCCTCTCAAGAAAGTTCTGGCCAAGACGCATCCCACGGACCTGGCGCGCATCCTGTCCCGAATGCCGGAAGATGAGGGCTACGATATCTTCTTTCTCATTCCCCAGGCTGCACGTTCCGCTGAGGTGCTCTCGGAGCTGGAGCCTGAACTGCGGGACCGCATCCTGCGCGAGACCGCCGTCGAGAAATTACGGCCGATGCTGGAGAAACTTTCGCCGGATGATCTCACCGACTTGATCGGTGATCAGGACCCTCAGCTCGCGGCGCGCCTGCTCGAAGGGCTTGGCTCCGAGAGTCAACAAGAGGTGGAAGACCTGTTGCAGTATGCGCCGGACACCGCCGGCGGCATCATGACCACCGAATTCTTTGCCTTGCCGCAGGACATCACTGTGGAACAGGCCATCGGCTCGATCCGGGAATACTCGGATGTGGAGATGATCTTCTACCTCTATGTAGTGGACGAAGAACAGCACTTGCAAGGGGTCATCTCATTGCGGCAACTGCTGCTGGCGCGGCCGGAACAGAAACTGCGCGAGATCATGAAGACCCGGGTGGTGAAGGTGCATACCTCGGACGATCAGGAGGACGTGGCGGCCCTGGTGGAGCAGTATCACATTCTGGCGGTCCCGGTGGTGGATGCCGAGAATGTGTTGGTGGGTGTCATCACCATGGACGATATCATCGATGTCATCCAGGATGAGACCACGGAAGACATGTTGAAGATGGCCGGCACGGACGAGTCGGAACTTCTGACCCAGTCGCCACTCAGGATCGCTCGGGTGCGCTTGCCCTGGTTGTTTGCGGCCTTTGCAGGTGGACTTATGGCCACCGGCATCGTCCACCATTTTGAAGGCTTACTTTCCCGTGTACTCGCACTGTCCGCGTTTCTGCCGATCGTCATGGGAATGGCGGGAAACGTGGGGGTTCAGTCCGCCACGGTAGCGGTTCGAGGGTTGGCGACGGGGCATCTCGATCTGGGCCGCATTGGCGATTTCGTGCTCAAAGAATTCTGGGTCGGCCTCCTTCTGGGCTTGATTTACGGTGGTGCGCTCGGGGTAGTGGGATGGTGGATATTTAACGATACCAATCTTGGCCTCATCGTGGGGCTGACTATCTTTGGCAATATGAGTGGGGCAGCGGTGATCGCTATCATCCTGCCCATCCTCTTCCAAAAAATGGGCTCCGACCCCGCAATCGCCACCGGACCTTTCGTGACCACCTCCATCGATATTTTGGGGGTGGCCAACTACTTCCTCATCGCCAGTTTCTTCCTGGGGCTGCATGCGCCAGCCGCCTGATCCTTCCCCGCCCGGGCGCTCGATGTCATGATGCCCAAGACTCCAGTAGAACTATGTGGAATAGTCCCTGAGCCGTAGGATGGGTAGAGCGCAGCGAAGCCCATCCTACGGTGCTGAGCCTTTTCCTGTTTGGTGCTTGACGTGATATCGTTCAAGGGCCTGTCGCATCATGCGGACATGCCACATGGAAACGCGGCGTCGTCCGATTTTCAACCATTGGGTAACGCTATGCCATGAACGTGTGTCTTCGATCTTTACCGTTTCTTCTTCTGCTGACCTCGCTGACACTGTGGGCGGCGGACTATCCTCCCGTCACCGTGGACATGCAGCTCAAACGGGTTTCGCCCCATGTCTACTACGTACAGGGCAAGGCCGGAATCGCCACGGACAACCAGGGTTTCATCTCCAATGCGGCAGCCATCGTCACTGGGGCGGGGGTGGTGATCGTGGACGCGCTGGGTTCACCCTCTCTGGCCGAGTTGTTCCTGAAAAAGCTGAGACAGGTGACCAAGACGCCCATCACGACGGTGATTACAACCCACTACCATGCCGATCATATCTACGGTTTGCAGGTGTTCAAGGATCTGGGGGCCGAGATCATTGCACCGGCCGGGTATCAGGACTATCTCGATGCCCCCATCGCCAAGCAGCGCCTGGAAGAGAGGCGTTTTTCCCTCGCGCCTTGGGTAAACGAGGAGACCCGGCTGGTGCAACCCGACCGCGTGCTGGAGAAGGACACGTCCCTCAAACTGGGCGATGTGACCCTGGAGATCAGTTATCTGGGCGCCGCGCATTCCGACGGGGATCAGAGCGTGCTCGTGCAGCCGGATCGCGTGCTGATTTCTGGCGATATCATCTTCGAGGGACGGGTTCCCTTCACTGGTAGCGCCAATACCGCACACTGGCTGGATGTATTGGAAAGGTTGGACAAGACACATCTCAATGCCCTGATTCCCGGCCATGGTCCCGCAGCCCGGGATCCCGCCAGAGCAGTCAAGCTGACCCTCGATTATTTGCGTTACACGCGTGCCCGGATGGCTGAGGCGGTGGAGGAGATGATCCCTTTCGACGAGGCCTATGAGGCAACGGATTGGTCACTTTTCGAAAAGTTGCCAGCCTTCGAGGCGACACACCGTCGCAATGCCTATGGGGTGTATCTATCGCTGGAACAGGAGATGCTGGAAAGCGAGTAGCTGGAGAGTTGCCGGGTTAAATGGGGGGCTTGGAATTCGCATTTCCCTGCTATGGGTTGTTGTGGCGTGACAGGCGCGAAACCGTGCTCAGATGGGCCCGTTTGCCTTTTGCCTTTTTCTCCCAGTAGGCGGCCTTGGTGGCATTTCGGCCAACGCCCAGCAATCCCCTGGCGTAGATCTCCGACAGTTTGTGCATTGCGAGGAGATTGCCGTTATTGGCCGCCTTGCGCAACCAGAACAGCGCCTTGGTGGGGTTCTGTTCCCCCTCGAAAAAGCCGTTTTCATAACGCAGGCCCAGTTCATATTGGGCGTGAGGGTCCCCGTCCCGGGCCTCTTCGATGAGTGCTTCCGGGGAAGCTTGAGACACCAGTGTGGTCGATTTGATGAGAGTATTGATCACTGCCAGGAGGTTGATGGCGTCGCTGTGGCCCGAGGCGGCAGCCCGGCTGAGCCAGTCTCTTGCCAAAGTTTGATCCTGCACTACGGCATAGCCCTCGTGATACATCTTGCCCAACAGGTACTGCGCTGCCGTGTCTCCGTTATTGGCGGACCGTTCAAGCCAATCGGCCGCTTTCATATCGTTTCGGGCTACACCATTCCCTTCGAGGTAGGCTTTCCCGAGCTGATACTGGGCCTTGGCGTTGCCTGCCTCTGCGGCTTGACGCCACCAGACAACGGCCTGCGCCGGGTCGTGGTCCGTCCCTGCAGTATTCGCATAATGGTCGCCAAGTGTCAGTGCTGCGAAAGAATTGCCATTCTTCGCTGCTCGCCGTAACCAGCCCAAGGCTTGCGGCACGTTCACTCGCAGGTCGTAACGGCCTTCGAGCAGTGACAGACCGTAAAGCAGTTCCGCACCTGGCTCGCCATTGTGGGCCTCCTGCTCGATCATCGCCAGTTCCATCGAATTCCGACCATTGCCGGCCCAGGCGAAGACGGCAGCGGACAACAACACGAAAAACAGAACGGGGTATTTAGGCTTCATCGTTTGACTCCGGTTCGGATGCGGAGGCATCGGTATCTGCGCCCGCATCCTCCAATTGCTGCTTGATGCGTACCATCGCAAGCTGAACAGAGGGGTAGATGTTCTCTTCGCCAATCAATTCCTCCAGCCTGGTTCGATGGAGCACTTCCATCACGTTGTCCTTCAAATTGGCGAATGAAATTCCTACGTTACTCTTGTGTAGACGTTCAAGCAGGTTTCTGAGCATTTCCACGCCGGAGGCGTCCAGCCCATTTATCCCGTCGCCGACGACCAGGATATGGCGAAGGGCTGGGTCGGACGAGACCAGGTAGAGTACGGCTTCCTCGAAGAAACTGACATTGGCGAAATAGAGTTGGCCATCGAAGCGGATGGCGGTAATCTGGGGGTGGAGTTTGGGCAGGTTATAACGCTTTGCACTGCGCAATACCCCCTGTTCATCCACACCCAGCACCACCACAGCCGGTCGCATGGTGCGCGCCAGAAACATGACCAGGGAGAGCAGGATGCCGGTCAGTATGCCGTTTTGGATGTTCGGCGCAAAGGCGAGGGTGGCGATGAAGGTGACTATACCCGCAATGCCATCCTGCATACTGGCTCCCCATGCCTCCTTGATCACCTGGACATCGATCAGGCTGAATACCGCCATCATGATGATTGCCGCCAGAACCGGCTTGGGCAGGTGATACAGCGCTGGCGTGAAGAAAAACAGGGTGATGAGCACCACGACCGCACTGAAAACCGATGCCAAACCCGTCTGTGCTCCGGTCGCGAGGTTGAGTGCGGAACGCGAGAACGATCCGCTCACTGGCATGCCAGTGCTGAATGCAGCGGCAATCTTGGCAAAACCCTGGCCGACGAGTTCCTGATTCTCATCCCACTTTATCCGTTTCTTGATGGCGATGATCTTTGAGCTTGACATCGCTTCCATGAAGCTGATGATGGCGATGACAAAGGCCGCAGGTAGCATATGCATGCTGGCGACGAGATCGAAGGGCGGCAGGCTGAAGCTCGGCAGTCCTTGCGGAATTGTTCCCACCACGGTACCGCCGTCGGCCTCGAAACCCACCAGATAACTGATGGTAGTCGTGATGATGACCACGATCAGCACGCCCGGGAGCTTTGGTGTAAAACGCTTGAATAAAATCAACAGCAGCAGTGCGCCGAGACCAAAGGCGAGCGAGGGCATATGGGTATGCTGGGAATGTTCGATCACGTGCAACACGTCGACGATGAAATGCGGGCCATGTTCCAGTTTCAGGCCGAGCATTGCCGGCAATTGCGCCAGTGCGATGATGATTGCGGCTGCATTGATGAATCCGCGCAGTACCGGATAAGAGAGAAAATTGATCAGGATACCCATCCGGGCCACTCCCATCACCACCTGGAAAATCCCGGACAACAGGGCCATGAGGATGACATACGCATAGAACTGGTCGGTGCCAAACTTGGCCAGGGTCATCACGCTGGCGGCGGTGAGCAAGGAGGTCATCGCCACGGGGCCTGTGGAGAGCGCCGGTGAGGATCCCCAGAGTGCGCCGATGATCACAGGTAGAAACGACGCATATAAACCATAGTAGGGCGGGACACCCGCCAGTTGGGCATAGGCCAGAGATTGAGGGATCGCCACCAGGGCGACGGTTATACCCGCTATCACATCTGCTTTCAGGGTGTTGCCATTGATTTGAGGTAGCCAGCCGACGAAGGGAAACAGGCGGTGTAAGAGGGGAACAGGGGTTTGTTTGATCTCGATGGCCATATTTCTTCGGAGCCCTAAAAAATAGAATACCTGCGCATGGCTGCGCACGTTTTTGTTGTTGATGGGGTGTTTCTGTGACCGGGACGGAACCCGCTGGCAGCGGCACGCAAACATGCGCCTCAAATGAACAGAGAGCCGCGATGAATGTCGAAACTCGCCGGGGCGGCATGCCTGGATCCCTCTGGCGTGATGCCGGTACGCCAAGTCGGCGTCCCTCGATGTCCTTTCCGGTCCGGAGAACCAGTAGAGTATAGCGAAATTCTAATATCCCGGCAAGGCATCCGCCATCACTGTGGCGTGCGTACGGCGGAGGCTTGGTTCAGGCTTTCCTCTCGCACGGTTTGCTGGGAGGAATTCACGGGAGACGCCGTATGTTGTGATGGGGTTGTTGCCTTGGGCGCAGTCTTTGGCGGATGGACGCCAAGCGCCCGGATGGGGGCCAGCAGGTTGTCGTCATCCCAGTTGCGCCCTCCAACGGCGCGGTATGCAATACGGCCCAACGGATCGAGGATAAAGGTTGTGGGCAATCCTTTTACCGGCCATTTGCCAGTGACCTGGGAGTCCTGGTCGAGGAGTAGCGGGAATTCCACGGGGTAGTCCGCAGTGAACTGGAAGATGGCCTCTTCGTCCTGTCCCACGTTAATGGCGAGCATCAGGATCCCTTCTTTACTGATCTTTTCCCAAGCGCGCTGCATGGACGGCATTTCGGCCCGGCAGGGGGGGCACCAGGTGGCCCAGAAGTTGATGATGACCACCTTACCCCGGTAATCAGCGAGGTGATGGGTATGGCCATCCACGTCGGTCAGTGTGAAATCCGGGGCCAGGGGGCGGGCTGGGAGGGCGGTGAGGCCGTGTCCGGGACGGGCAAGCAAGGGAAGCGGCAGGAGAAGCAATACGAGTATCCATACGCCAAAGGGCACGCAGGCGAACGTCTTGTCCTTGTCTGAACGCTTTTTCAGGGGCAATCGGCGTGGGGAGAAATGTTGCATCAGGGGGATCCTCGGGGGTTCGGGTTTTCCATTGGGCATTGGATATTGGGGATACGTCCGGTCACCCGCTGGCCACCGGTATACATGACCAGCTCCAGGTCGAACCGTTCGCCCGGCCGGAGACCATAGATCGTCATGCCCCAATTATAGTCGCCCGGTTCGAAATGCTGTTGCGGCGGGAGCAGTGACCAGCGAAAGGCAATCCGCGCCGACGGGGAGATGCCGTCGGCACGCCATTGACGGTCCCATGCGTCCTGCAATCGCATCTGTTTCGTGTGATCATCGTGACGGATGCGCCATTCCCTGAGATCGTAATCCAAGGGGGTTGTCCCCTCGTTGTGGAAGATGCTTTGGAACACGCAACTGCGAGCGATCTGGTCAGCGGCTTGCCGGGGGAAGCCTCGGCCAAGAAAGAAGGCGCGCGTCTGGTCGGGCAAGCGTTGCACAAGTTTTATTGAGATGCCCGCGTGATGCCATTCCCAGAAGGCGAGGCCGGTTTCGGGCTGCTTGCCCTTTTCCACCGTGCCTGTCTCTTGTGCGGACGCCATGGTGGACATGACGAGCAGAAGGCCGAGCCCAACCCGTCGCAATGATAATGATATGGCGTTGCGCTTTTGTGGCAAGGCGTGGAAGTGTGGCGGTGCTCTCATACAAGCGATAGTGGGGAAAGCGAACGAAACGGTCAAGCCCATGTGCCGGGTTAATAATCCTGAAGAGACGTGGCTACAATGCACTACAAAAGATCGGGTTTTGTACTATGTTCATAAGGAGATGGCGTGCTATGACATCCCATCGATTTTCTGTCGATGGGTCAGATAACGAGAGGAGATACAGATGGACATCAGTCTGGCAGACGTCACGCTGCATGTGGATGAAGAACTGGATGCCGAGGCGCGTGGCAAGCTGGAGGAGGCATTCCGCAGCCGGGAAGGCGTGGTCTCGGTTCACAATGCCGACAGCAAACCTCATCTGTGGGTTCTGGAGTTCGATCCAGCAGCGGTTCATGCCCGTGATCTGTTGAGTATCGTGGCCTTTCAGGGCTTGCATGGCGAGTTGGTGGGATTATAGGCGTGTCAGGAGGTAATGCCGGCACGCTGCAAGAAGGCGATGAGTTCCGGGGCGTGTTTGTCGATCCTGTCGCTGGAGTCATGTTCAGCACCGGGGATCTCCAGAAGTTGCAGCCCGCGCTTGGAGCAATTTGAAGCGATGGCGTGGGCGTCGCTGAGGGGGACCGTCGTATCATTCGTGCCGTGTACCAATAATACCGGGCAGGTTGCGTGGCAGGCCGTATTCATGGGGGCAATGTCGTCGAAACGGTATCCAATGGTCCACTCGATATAGCGCAGCACGGCGCGCACGATGATCCTTGGCAGGCCCAGTCTTTCCAACTGCCGGCGCATGACCCATTCGGGGTGGGCGAAGGCGGCGATACTGATGATCGCAGCGATATCGGATCGACGCGAGCCCTCCAGCAACACGGCGCCGGCGCCCACCGAATGGCCCAACAGAACGATCTTTCCTTTCCGGTGCTTTTTTACCCACTCGATAGCGCAAGCGGCATCTTCGGCAAAGCGGGGCATGGCTGAATACGAGTCGGCGTCACTCTTTCCGTGATTGCGGGCGTCCAAAAGAAACACGTTCATCCCGGCTTTGTGGAAGGGCATTGCCAGGGGCAGCATGAGTTCCATATTGCCGCCCCAGCCATGCACCATGATCACCGTCGGCGCGTCATCGGAGAGCGGGATCGACCACGTGTAGAGCCTTTTCCCACGGGGCCCCGTGATATAGGCTTCGTCGAACACCAGGCCGCGGGCGGAGGGATCCCGGCCCTCGCGGAGGCGGGGAGCGCGATAGCCCACATGGATCGCTATGGCGAAGAGCGCAAGGAGCAGCAGGATTCCTGCAACGGAAATATAGACATACTGCATGATGACGCGCAGGTTAGCCGACGCGCTGGCGGTCAGTGTGCCGATGCCGGCAGTTCAACGACGAGGGTTTTTCCGCCATAGCCATGCACCTTGTCATGGGCGCGCAGGGTAACAGTCGATATCCCTTCCGGGATGGCGACATCGGATAACCCCCGCGTGAAGGGTTGCTCGTGGACGTGAGGGTGGTAGAGCGTCCGCGTGGCGATCAGCGACCCGTCCGGCGACAGGATCTCCCAGCGGTCCGCATAGTGGTCCCATCCCGTATCCGCATGCTTTAGAGTAACCTTAAAATCGTAGTGATTGTCGCCTCTTGCCGTGATTTCCGCATCCAGAATATCCACTTCACCCGCCGTCACTACGCCGGGAATGAGCAGTAGACCAATTATCAATGTGGTGCAATGAGGCCGCATTGTCCTAAAGACTCCATGACAGGATGTATTGTGTACCCATTCTATTAAACCGGCAACAATGTATAACGCATTCAGGACTTCAGGCAGGCGCCGGACCTGCGTTCCAGTGCGTTGGACAGGGTGTGCACGTGTCGCAAGTGCATGAATGCACTGGAGCGGCCTTGGCGAGGGAACGAACGCCCCTTGGTTGCGCACCGCACCTTGTTCCGGCGCCTGCATGAAGTTCCTAACCCTATGATATTCAAGGACGGACCGCGGCTGCATACGATATACATTGTTGCCGGGTCGACACTTTGTTTATTGCGTATACAGATGGCGTTTCTGGTGGGTCGTGGCTTGGGCGTTTAATTCTTGTATCGCGGCGTTGATTGTAGTAATGGAGATTTGACCCCGATGCGGTCTATAATTTTCCCTCCAAAAAGATAACGCAAAAAGTGAATGTCATGGATAGCAACAAGATAAAATTCTATCGTCGTGTGCTGTTTCACGTCTTGATTCTGTTTACCCTTATTTCGCCGGCGATGTCCGCAAGTGCTAAAGGCGGTAACGTTGTCAGCGAGAATCTGATCTATCTGCAGGAGGATGGGCGAAGCTATCTGCTGCATCGAAGCATGCGCACGGATTGGCCGCGTTATGACTTTCATGTGGACAAGGATGTTGGTCTGAACAAATTCAAATACATCTATCCACAGAACTTTCAGTGGGACGACAGATCGAGCCCCGATACCAATATACTCAAATTCAATACGGGTCAGTTTGCCGTCATCTATCCGGGTCGCTTCGACAAGGAGGTGACTGTCGATGATCAAGGCATCTATACCTTTAAAAGCTGGGATGGAAAGAAGGAAGGGAATGGTCACTTCGGCTATTGGAACAAGCCGGTCAACTTCAGTTCTTTCGTGTTTGGCTGGGTGTTCCCCTCTGATTTTGAAATCATCTCCTACAAGAGTAACCGCAAGGGCAAATGGACCCGGCGAGGCAATACGATCGTCTATCAGGGTGCCGACGTAAACGATCTCACTTTTACTATTCAATACAGGCGTAAGGAGGCCAAGCCACAGGCGGAGCCAGCCGCTCAAGCAGGCGGCGCGCCGAAGCCGACGATCCCGCCGGTACCGACTGGCGAACCGCCAAAGGCAATGCATGTCAAACCCGGGACCGACAGCGATGGGGACGGTATCGTCGACTCGAAGGACAAATGTCCGAACACCCCACCGGCAACGCTGGTGAATGCCGAAGGATGCATTCCCGATGCCGACAAGGACGGCATCGTCGACGCGATGGACGCCTGTCCGGACACCCCCGCCGGGGTGAAGGTCAACGACAAGGGCTGTGAACTGGACAGCGACGGCGATGGCGTCGTGG
>Ga0256841_1001746_pt1 | contig 18052 bp, 14 predicted proteins | sample 356308metaG_FD_185971 | JGI IMG/M metagenome (GOLD analysis project Ga0256841, IMG submission 185971) | Hydrothermal vent microbial communities from Mid Atlantic Ridge, Atlantic Ocean - 356-308 | ecosystem: Environmental > Aquatic > Marine > Hydrothermal vents | place: Atlantic Ocean: Mid... | reverse complement strand
CGTAGCCGCTACGGGCGAGGTGGGCGTTGATCGCCCCTCCGCCGCGGGCGTTGATCAGGTCGATCACGTCCCCGAGCGTGGCCGAGTCCAGGTCCAGGTGGTCGAGGTCGATGTCGATGGTGGTGCCGTTGGCGGTGGTGATGCGGAAGTCGTCGCCCTCCACGGTCCGCACGCCCTCGCCGTCGTTGAGGCTCGACAGCGGAGTACCCTCGTAGAACGAGCGGATGCCAAGTTCCGTCGCGGCGATGCCGCCGTTTTCCTCGATGCGCAGGTCGGCGCCGGAGACGCGGTTGCGGACCTCGATCGTCCGGCCGTCGGCGCCGAGGCGGGCCATCACGCCGATCCCGGAGCCGTTGATCCGGTTGAGCACGTCCTCGATCGTGTCGGTTTTCTCGAACCCGATCCGGGCGACGTCCTGGCCGACGCGAATCGTCAGCCCCGCGCTCAGATCGACGCCCGCGCCGGCCTTCAATTCGGCCAGTCGCGTCCGGGGGGTGAGTCGCGGGTCGAGGTCGGCGCCGGCGAGGTTGCCCACGGGGGTGTTCGTGTAGATGCCCAGGTCGAGCGCCGCCTTTCCTCCGCCGGCGTCGGTCACGGTGATGTCGCGGGGCGTCGAATCGACCGGCTGGATGTGGATCGAACGGGCGTCGAGCGTGGCGACCAGTGTGTCCGGCATCTCGGCGTTGAGCTTGTCGAGCACGTCACCGACCGTGTCGGCATCGCCCAGGTCGATCACGGCCTGGTTGGTGCCGTCGGAAACGAGGATCTTGCCGGGGCTGACGCCGTTGCCGGTGGCGCCGTTGAGGTCGGCGAGGCGGGTGTGCGGCGTGACGGCCGGGTCGAGATCGACTGCGCCGCGCACGCCGGCCGAGACGGCCTTGAAGAACTCCATGCCGGGGACGGTGAATGTTTCCTCGGAAAGGTCGCTGTCGAGGATGGTCTGGAGCCGGCCGTCGTCGCCGTGGTAGATGACGCCCTGGGCGCCCCACTCGAAGGGCAGCTCGTCGCTCTGGTGTCCGCTGAAGAGGGGGGTGCCCAGGTGCTTGCGGTTGCCGATGGCGACGAGCTGATCGATGATCGCCTCGATCTCGGTGCGGATGGCCTGGCGTTCGTCGGGCGTGGCGGTGTCGCCGGCGGCCTGGAGCGCGAGCGTGTGCGCTTGCGTGACCAGATCGACCGCGGATTGCATCGCCGACTCGACTTCGCTCAGCATCGCATTGGTCGATTCGAGGTTGCGCCGCACCTGGTCGAGCACGTCCATGTGCCGGTCGAGCCGGATGGCGTCGGCGGCGCGCATCGGGTCGTCGCTGGGGGCCGTGAAGCGCAGCCCGGTGGCCAGTTGGTTCTGCGTGCGGAACAGCGCAAGCTGGCTGGAGCGCACCGAACCGAGCAGGTTGAACGCCCGCAGGTTCTGGCTGATGCGTGCCACGTTGATCGGAGAAACGCCCATCGTCTCGCTGTCCCGTCGTGTTGCTAGAGCAATCCCATGATCTCGCTGGTCATATCGCTGACGACCGAGAGGTAACGGGTCGCCGCCTGGTACGCCTGCTGGTACTTGGTGAGGTTGATCGCCTCCTCGTCGATGCTCACGCCGCTGACCGCTTCGCGCTGGGCGTAGAGCCCGTCGTAGACGGCCGAAGCGGCTTCGTAATCCGAGTTGGCCGAGGCCGCCTCGACCGCCAGATCGCTGATGATCGCCTCGTGGTAGTCCTGGATGCTCCGCCCGCCGAGCAACGTACTGGTCGTGGTGCTGTCGGCCAGGCGCGCCATGCGGCCGGCGTTGTCGCCGTCGGCGCCGGCTCCCGAAAGCGATGCGGCGATGCGGCGCGGATCGTTCGCGACGTTCTCGTCGATGTCGATGCTCGCGGCGTCGGTTCCGGCGAAGAGCGAAGCAACGCCCAGCCCGGCCAGGACGCCCGAGCTGTCTTCGGTGAACCAGAACTCCTGTCCGTCGTCGGCGTCGATCCGCAGCCGGTTGTCCGCCGTCACCGACGCCGTCACGCCGGGCACGGCTTCGAGGTCGGCGGCGAGGCTGCGCAGGGTGGTGTCGTCGTTGTTCAGGCCGTCGAGGTCGATTTCGATCTGCCGCGTGGTGATCTGGCCGGTGCTCTTGTCGCGCACGTTGACAATCAGCGTGCCGTTGTTGACCGGGAAGGGCAGGTTCGCCGCGGTGCTGTTCAGGGCGGCGTCGGGATCTTCGACGGCGTAGTTGCTCGTCAGTGATTCGTAGCCGACCAGCCCGACGCCCGTGGAGTGGATCCGGTTGACCTCGTAGATCAGTCCGCGGGCGAGCGTATCGAGCCGGTCGAACTGATCCTTGAGGTAGTTGTCGCGGGCCTGGAGCAGCCCGAACAGCTTGCCGTCGTGGAGGATGACGTTGCCGTGATCGTCGGCGAACCGGACCGTAGCGACTTCGAGTCCGTCGCGCAGCTCGGTTTCGACGACCGGACCGCGCGAGCGGTCGAACTCGACCAGCGGATCGCTGCCGACGTACACGTTGATCGAACCGTTGTCCTGCTCGCGGACCTGGATGTCCATGAGCTCGCCCAGCTCGCGCACCAGTGCGTCGCGCCGGTCGCGCAAGGCGCTGGCGACGGTGATGCCGTCCGATTCCTGCTGGGCGATCTGGGGGTTGAGCTGAGCGATTTCGGCGGTGAGCTCGCCGGCGTGTTCGGCGACGGCCCGGGCCTGGTCGTTGAGTGCTTCGACCTGCTGGACGAGTCCGCCGCGCAGGCGGTGCAGCGAATCGACCAGGCCGCGTGCGTTGGAGAGAATCAGGTTGCGGGCGCCGCTGTCGGTCGGCGATGTTTCCAGGTTGGAGAACTGGGCGAAGAACTGGCTCAGTTGGGTGGAAACGTCCTGGTCGGTGAGTTCGTTGTAGAGCGTTTCGGTGCGGCTGAGGGTGTTGTAGACCACCTCGGCGCCGGACCTGGAGCCGAGGGCGTCGCGTAGCCGGCCTTCGAGCGCCGCGTCGAAATGGCGCCGCAATTGGGCGAGCCGCACACCGTTGCCGGGCCGCACGCCGCCGGGCATACGTCCGCCGACGATCGCGGCCAGTCGGCCGGTTTGCCGGGTGTACTCGGGGTTGCCGAGGTTGGCGATGTTCTGCCCGGTGATCGAGAGCGCGGCCTGGTATGCTGCCAGCGCGCTGCGACCGATTTGGAACGAGTCACCCAGAGACACGGTTTACCCCACAGCGTCGATCCACGATAGTTGTTCGCCTTGCGTCCGTTGTCCGTTCGGTCCGTACACGACCGCCTCCCGTCCGGACCGCGCGAGTTCATCGAATACGGCCCGGATGTGGTTATGCAGGCGGCGTGCCACAGTCGCCGCCAAGCGGTTTTTCTGTTGGAGTCGCGCCGCCAAATCACGCAAACCAGCGATTTTCGCCTGCAAACGCGGTCCGAGTGGCTCGGGCAGTTGCGCCGCGATCTGCGAAAGCCGGGGCGGATCGGCGGTGCGTGCCGGCAGTGCTTGCGCCAGGCGCGCAAGGATTGCCTGGCGGTCCCGTTCGAGGGTGAAGACCCGTTCGAGCACGGCGCATTCCGCGCCGGCCACCGCCTGTAGTCCCGCCGTGTCCGCTTGCCGAATCGCCGCCAACTTCTGGTCGGCCAGATCGGCCAGCTCGCGAAACGCCGCCAGCGTCGCATCCAGCACGCCGAACAGCTCGGCCACCCGCGGTGCCGACGGCATGCGTGCGGCGGCGGATGTCCGCGCCCGGCGCGCATCGGCCTGTTTCATCGCACCACTCACGCCCGCACCTCCATGTGTCCGCCCAGCGCGGCGTGAGCCTGCATGCGTTGCGCCCGCAGCTTGCGCTGTATCACCGCCCGCGAACCGTGCTCGAGCCGGTCGGCGATTTGTGACGTCAGACCGCGGTCGCGGCGCGCGACGGCGTCGGCGATCCGCAGGTCAAGTTGCTCGCCGAATACCTGCTCGCCGCGCCCGCCGGTGCCGAGCTCGCGCCCGAAAGGCAACTTGCGCATCTCGGCCAGCAGCGGGGCGAAGAAGAGCTGCGACGTAAGCTCCGCGGCGGCTTCGCGGACCTGGCGTGGGTCGTGTTCGTCCACGGGTCGGCCGAGCTTGCGCCAGGCGGCCAGGCTGACCCCGCCGTCCCACAGCGCGGCGGGGTTGGCAGCGGGAGGTGCGGAGGTGTCGATTGCGCGGATCGTGTTCACCAGACCTACTCCGTGTAGATCACCTGGGCGTGCAGCGTGCCGGTTGTGTGCAGTTGTTCGACGACTTCGACCATCTGCTCGGGTGTCAGTTGCAGGTTGCTGAGCGTCTTGAGGAACTCCTCGAACGGCACGTCACCGAGGTTGTCCTTGTTCTTGGCGTTCTTGTCCGAGGCGGTCCCCACCGCGAGCGTGCCCAGTCCCGGGAGCGTCACGACCGTGGGCGCGATCGTGACCGCGCCGGTGACGGTGATGCTATGCGCGGTGCGGTTGATGCAGACACGCGCGGGCTGGCGCGGGGTCATGAACACCTCGGTCTGGAGTACGCGGCTGATGAAGCCCGCCGGGTGGGGCTGCTCATAGGGGGGGATGCGGACGGCGACGTTCTTGGGGCCGATGGCCTCGGCGAAGACCGTCGCGACGACGCGCCGGGCGGCGGTGTTGCGGTTGAGGTAGTCCTTGGCCGCCGGGTTGCGCAGCTCGTGATTGATCGCGCGGGCCACGAGCTGGGCCCACGGGTAGCCCGCATGGCTGTCGTCGAGCACGAGCGTGATGTGGCCGTCGAGGATGAAGCTGTAAAAGAAATCGCGTTCGAGGGTACAGCCGGCGCGGATGATTCCGCGGGTGGGGGTGTTCTTGTCGGGCAGGTCGATTCGGCCGCCGGCGAGGGCCATGATCTGTTGGGTCGCCGGTTCGTTTTCGTCGAACATCGCGAACTGGAGCGGGGTGGTCAGCAGTTGCCCGCCGGCGAGACTCTTGGCCGCGAAGCTGGACACGACCACATCGAGCGTCTGTCCCTCGCGCGCCCCGTATTCCGGTACCGTGACTTCGACCGCGACGATGGCGACATTGTTGACGTTCTTGAGCTCGTCGGGTTTGAGCACGGGCTGATGAAAGCGCCGGTGCATGGCCATCAGGGCGCGCATGGTGTGCTGGTTCTTGCCGCCGTCGCCGGTGCCGTTGAGGCCGACCACCAGGCCGTAGCCCATCAGCTTGTTGGTACGTTGGCCCTGGAGCCGGGCGATGTCCTGCACCCGGACTTCCGCTGCGGCCGGCGAGACGCCCGCCACGATGGCCAGCCAGGCCATCAGCAGGGTCCGGCCGCGTCGTGTGATGATGTTGTCTCGATGGTCCTTCATCGGTGCCCTTCCTGGGTCGTCGCGCGGGGCGTACCTGCCCTCGCGATGGCTACAGCGGACGGATCACGTCCCACAGCTTGGCCAGCCACCCGCGGCGGGCCGCGTCACGCGCCGGTCCGGCGTGCTGGATGTCGATCGTCGCGTCGGCCAGTTGGGTGCTCAGGATCGTGTTTTGCGCGCTGACGTCCTCGGCCCGGCAGATGCCCGTAAGCGTGACCCGCTGGCGATCCTCGTCGATCTTGATTTCCTTGCGGGCCTGCAACACGAGGGTGCCGTTGGGCTTGACGTCGAGCACCACGGCGCTGATCCGCGTGACCAGCGAATCCTTCCGTTCGACCTTGCCCTTGCCCTTGTACTTGTCGTCGTAGGTCAGCGCGATGGCCGGATTGCCGGCGGGAAAGACCTGCGGGACGAGCTTGCTGTCTTCCGTCAGGCGGATCCACTTTTTCAGCTCGGCGGAGATGTCCCATTTCTTGTCGCGCTTCAGGTCGGTGTCGGACTTGGCCCGTTTCTCCTCACGCACGATCACGGTGACGATGTCGTGGACCTTGATCCGTCGCGGCTTGGGGGCCTCCACGGCGATCAGCGAGGCGTGCAGCAGGACCGCGTTCCGCGGCGGCTGGGGGTCGCTCGTGGCGAGCGGATGCACGGTCGCCGCCGGCAACAACGCTTCGCGCGCACCGCTTGCCGGCTGGGTGGTTGGAGCATGGTTCGGCCGGGGGGACGCCCGGTGGAACAGCGAGTTGCTCTGGGCCGCCGCCGTCGCGACCCATCCCGCCGCGACCAGCACGGCGAGGCATTTCGTCCGCACGTGTCGCGTTCCCGCGCGTGTTGTTGACGGCTGTGTGTGCATCAGAGGCTCCCTTCTTCCAAGCGCACGGTTCCGACGCCGGTTACGACGCCGCGCACCACGCGCCGGTTTCGGCGCGTCTCGCCGAGCCGCACGCGGATCGTGTCACCGAATCCGCCCGAGTCGAGCGCGTCGCCGGTGATGCGTACGCGGACCGCTTCGCCGCCGATGACCGTGACCGGCTGCGATCGTTTGACGAGATCGACGTCCTTCAAGTCGCTCTTGTGGACCATTACGCCGGCGGGGACGAAGTGGCGGACCTGCTGGCCGACGACTTCTTCGACGTGGTCGAGTCCGAGATCATCCGCGGAGGTGAACTCGCGTTGGGCGTATTCGAGACTGTCGCCGGTGATATACGTGCCCATGTTCAGCGGGCGGGCGGCCACGAGCACACGTTTGATCAGGCGTGCGCGCACCCCGATGCGGATCGTGCGTTGCGTGCGACCGTCGCGCCGAATGGTTACGCGATACTCGCGCAATCCGAGCGTCGCTCCGCGTCCGCCCCGTACCGTGAACTCCAAGGGCGGCGTGGTCAGCGCCAGGAACTCGGCGCCGGCGCGTTCGAACTCGACTTCCACCGTACCGCCCAGGTGGGCCAGCTCCCGCTCGACGCGCGTGCGGAGCACATCGGCGAGCGTTTGCCGGTCCATTTGCGCGCGGGGGCGCAACAGGGGTGCCGGTGTCGCCGAGGGCCGGCGCGGGTCTTTCGCGTTGGAGGTCGGCGCGGGGGCGGCCGGATGCCGAACGCGACACTGCGAGGCCCCGCACACCAGCACGCGGGCCATGTTCACGCCGAGCCGGGCGAGTTGCGCGTCGATTTGCTGATAGCCGATCGTGGTGACGCCGGTCGTGTCGGTCGCGACCGGCTTGTCGGCCAGTGCTTGCGCCAATTTCGGGTCGGCTTGGGAGAAATCCAGCACGTCCGCCAGGCGCACCACCTCGCCGCGCACCAGCGTTTCGGGCTTGATGCGCAGCCGCGAGACCCGCGGCTGGAGCAGGTCGCCGGCGACCGTTGCCGCGAGTGTCGCGGAAAGGAGGCCGAGTGTTGCGAGCCATCGCGTACTACCGTTCATGTGCTGATCTCCCTGCGGTTCCGTTCACGCGCGCTACCGCCTGAGGTTGGCCACGACCTGGAGGGCCTGGTCGGCGGACTGGATGGATTGCGAGTTCATCTGGAACACGCGCTGGGTCTTGATGAGCTCGACGAGCTCGGTCACGGCTTCGGTGGTGCTCAGTTCGAGGTGCCCGGGGATGATGCTGCCGAGCCCATCCTGGCCGGGCTGCCCCTCGACCGGCGGGCCCGAGGCGTCGCTCTCCAGGTAGACGTTCGAGCCGTACTGAATCAGCCCGCTGGGGTTGGGAAAGCGGGCGAGCTGAATCTGTCCGAAGACTTGCTGCTGTCCGTTTTCATCGAGGCCGACGACCTCGCCGTTACTGCCGATCGAGACGTCCGAGGTGGGGATGTTCTCGGGGATCGTCGGCGTGTCCTTGAGGCGATAGCCCATGCTGTTGCCGAGCACGAGTTCGCCGTCGGCGTTGCGGATGAAATTGCCCGCGCGGGTGTACGCTGTTCGCCCGTCGGGCAGCTCGACCTGGAAGAACCCGTCGCCCTGGATCATCGCGTCGAGGTTCGTCCCTTGCATCGCCGAGCCTTGTTTGAAGTTGATCTGCGTATTGCTCACGAGCACGCCCAGACCGATCTGCGTGCCCAGCGGCGAGGATGTTTCGCTCGACGTCTGGACGCCGGGTTGCGTGCGGATCTGGTACAGCAGATCCTGGAAATTCACCCGCGACGACTTGTAGCCCACCGTTTCCGCGTTCGCGATGTTGTTCGCGATGACGTCGATCTTGGTCGAGAGGGCCTGCATCCCCGTCGCCGCGGTGTGAAGCGCCGTAATCGCCATATCCGGTCGTCCTCCTGTAACACCGGTTTGCGGCCGGTGGTCGATTCGTCGCGACACCGGCTTGTTGCCGGCGTTGCTCCGGGCAGCGCGGGCCGGACCAGCCCGAAGGCTCGATGCCCGTGCCGCGTGTCACGCTTGTTGTTCCGCTTCCGGCGGTTTCGCCGCTACGCGCTGGCCACCATGTTGATCAGGCGGCCGGCGGATTGGTCCTGCAACGTCACCATCTGGGCGTTGAACTGAAACGCCCGGGACGCCTCGATCATGTTCACCAGCTCGCGGACCGGCTCGACGCCCGAGTTTTCGACGAAACCCGCCATCACTTTCGCCGGCGCGCGTGTCGGTTTCGCGTCTTGTGCCAGGAAGCGCCCCGCGCCGACCTTGCGCAGCCGGTCGTAATCCTGCACGTCGACCACCCCCAACCACGACACGGGGTGTCCGCCCTGCAAGATGCGGCCGTCTTCGTCGATGGTGACCTGGCCGCCGCGCGGGTTGAGCACGATCGGCTGGCCCGCGCGGCCGAGCACCTGCGCTCCGTCCGTGGCGGAGACCAGGCGCCCCTCGGGTGTCATCACCATGCGGCCGTCGCGGGTGAGGTATTCTTTTCCGCCGGCCCGCACGCGCAGAAACCCCGGTCCCGCGAGGGCCACGTCCAGCGGCCGCTCGGTCCGGATCATCGCCCCTTCCGCGAAATCGGTTGCCGTGCGGGCCAGCCACGTGCCGCCGGTCAGCGTGCGGAGCAGGTCGTTGCTCTCGCCCCGCCGCCGCCCGGCCCGAGCGGCCGGGATTCGTTCGGCGAACGTGGCTACGTCGCGTTTGAACCCGACCGTTTCCGCGTTGGCGAGGTTGTTCGCCAGCACGTTCTGCCGGTATTCGTTGACCATCATGCCGGCGGCAGACTGGTAGAGCCCGTAGATCATGCGTCACCTTCGGTCGTCCGGGCTGGATGAGGCGTAACACCAGTGGCGGCATGAACCTGCCGGGCGCGGGTGGTTCGCCGCCGCGCCTCATCCAGGACGAGTCGTCCCAACGCGGCCCAGTCCCCTTGCCCGGTGGGCAGCCGATCGCTGCCTTGTTGGGGGCTGCCGCAGCGGGCCGTCATGGTCGCGAGGTGTTCGCCGTCGCTGGTGCGTGTGTTCCGCGTCATGCCGTTCCCACCTGTGGAGGCATCCTTGCCGAGCGAGCACGGCGAGCGGCCGACCAGCCGGCACGGGTGCTCGCGTGTTCGTCCATGCCGGCGGGGCAGTTGGTGTGCCAGGACGGTTCGTCAGGCCGGCAACGTTCGTACGGCGGGAACCTAACTGGCCAGGGGTACGCAAGTTAGACATAGCGGACGAGCGGCGGCGCTCGCGTGATCGCCTTCCGCGGCGACCCGTATACGCGGCATTGCTTGCGCTTGGCGTGCAAGACCTGCCGGCTGTTCGCCTCTGGCGGCGAAGAGGGGGGCTGTGTCCGGCACCTGCGGGGCAGTGGTGCACGCCGAGGGGTTGCCGGGTGTGGCAACGGGGGTTCGCGGGTGAAGCGGCCTTGTGCGTTATCTCCGGTTGGCAGCGCGGTTTATCCTGCTATGCGACAAGAACCGATAGAACCCGCGGAAGCGCGACTTGCGGGTTGACTTCCGCGGGGGCGCGGATACATTGAGCATTGAGGGGTGCAGGCGGCCAGGAAGGTCGTCGCCTCTCTGCGAGACGGGACGATGACGGTGATTCAAACAACCTAGCCACCGGGGAAGCGGCGTGCGGAAACGTCGCGCTCGGGTGGCATCGTCCTGGAGCCTGAACCACTGAGGGTTATTGCCCCGTATGCGTTCACATCCCGAGTCGGCAATCGGCACGTCGCGCCCATGAGAAAGAGTTTCCCATGGTAAAAGTCCGCTTGCCCGACGGAACTGTCCTTGAGCATCCTGACGGGGTTACCGCGGCGCAGATCGTCGAAGCGATCAGCCCCAACCTCGCCCGCGCAGCGCTGGCGGCGAAAGTCAACGGTCGGATTGTCGATTTGGCGACACGTTTCGCGAACGAGGAAATCGACTTCCGCGTGCTCACGTTCAAGGATGACGAAGGGCTCTACGTCGCCCGTCACAGTTGCGCGCACGTGATGGCCGAAGCCATCTGCGACTTGTGGCCGGGGACGAAGCTGGTTTACGGGCCGCCGGTGGAAAACGGTTTCTACTATGACATCGACCTCGACCACCCGCTGACGCCCGAAGATTTCGAGCGCATCGAAGCGCGGATGAAGGAGATCGTCAAGGAAGACCGCCCGTTCACGCGGTACGAGCTGCCGCGGGACGAGGCCATGCGCAAGCTCGAAGCCGAGGGCAACGAGTACAAGCTGGACAACGCCCGCCGGGCCGACGGGGAGACCTTGAGTTTCTACGTCACCGGGGCGGAGCCGGGTCCGCGCTGTTTCGAGGATCTCTGCCGCGGTCCGCACGTGCCGAGCACGTCGAAGATCGGCGCTTTCAAGATCATGCAGGTTGCCGGCGCGTATCACCACGGCGACGCTTCGAAGAAGATGCTCCAGCGTGTCTACGGCACGACGTGGCCGAGCAAGAAGGAGCTGCGCCAGCACTTGCAGTTCCTCGAGGAGGCCCGGAAGCGCGACCATCGCCGGATCGGGCAGGAGCTCGGGTTGTTCACGGTGGATCCGCTCGTGGGGACGGGGCTCGTGCTCTGGAAGCCGCGTGGCGCCGTCATCCGCCGGGCGCTCGAACAGGCCATTCTGGAAGAGCTGTTGCGGCGAGGCTACCAGCCCGTTTACACGCCGCACATCGGCAAGCTCGATCTGTACCGCACCAGCGGACATTTTCCGTATTACAAGGAAGCGCAGTATCCGCCATTGTTCGACTCGGACCGCGCCCGCGAGCTGAACACGCTGTGGGAAATGGCGGCGGCGGCCGGGGGTGGTCCCGCCGGTGAGCAGGAGCGGGCGTTGTGGGAAAAGCTGGCATCGACGTACCCAGAGTTGGGCAAAGCCGGGTACCCGCTCGACGCGCCGGCGGAAGATCGGCTCACGCGGATTCGCGCGTGGCTGGCCCAGGACGACGGTTACCTGCTCAAGCCGATGAACTGCCCCCACCACGTGCGCATCTTCGCCTCCGAGCCGCGCAGCTACCGCGATTTGCCCGTGCGTTTGGCCGAATTCGGCACGGTCTATCGCTACGAGCAGTCCGGCGAGGTCAGCGGCATGACGCGCGTCCGCGGATTCACGCAGGACGACGCCCACGTTTTCTGCACCAACGAACAGTTGCCCGAGGAGCTGGCCGACTGCATCGACCTGTCGCGGTTCGCGCTGGGCATGATCGGGCTCAACGACTACCGCGTGCGCATCGGCCTGCGCGACCCCGACAGCGACAAGTACATCGGTGTCGCGGAGAACTGGGATCTGGCTGAAAACGCCCTGCGCGCCGCCGTTCGCGCCGCGGACATGACGTACTCCGAAGAAGAAGGAGAGGCGGCGTTCTACGGCCCGAAGGTCGATTTCATCGTCAAGGACGCGATTGGCCGCGAGTGGCAACTCGGCACCGTCCAGGTGGACTACAACCTGCCCGAGCGGTTCGGGCTCGAATATGTGGGGGCCGACAACCAGACCCACCGTCCGGTGATGGTCCACCGCGCGCTGTTCGGCAGCCTCGAACGCTTCGTGGGCATCCTGATCGAACACTTCGCGGGCGCCTTCCCGCTGTGGCTGGCGCCGATCCAGGCGACGGTATGCTCGGTCAGCGAAAAATCCGCCGACTACGCGCGGGAAGTCTTCGATCTTTGCCGCAAGGCGAACCTGCGCGTCGAGCTCGACAATTCCGGCGAACGGATTGGGGCCAAGATTCGCAAGGCCACGCTGATGAAGGTTCCCTATATCCTCGTGATCGGGGAGCAGGAAGCACAGCATCGCACCGTCAACGTTCGTACACGCGAGGGCAAGCAACTGGGGAGTTGCACGATGCCCGAATTCCTGGCCGCGTGTGCGCAGGAAATCGTCACCCGGGGTGCCGCGGCGCCCGGCGAAGAGGGTCAGGCTTCGCCCGCTTGACGAACGGAGTGTATGGCTAAGGGCAAGGCACACTACCACCGCACGAACGAGCAGATTCGTCTGCCACAAGTTCGGCTGATCGACGAGAACAACGAACAATTGGGGATCGTCGATACGAGCGAGGCGCTCGCGCGGGCCCGCCGGGTCGGCCTGGACCTCGTCGAGGTCGCGCCCAAGGAACGCCCGCCGGTCTGCCGCATCATGGACTACGGCAAGTTCAAGTACGAACAGAAGAAGCGGAGCAAGAAGAGCAGCGAGCAGCTCCTCAAAGAAGTTCGTATGCGGCCCAAGACCGACGACAACGACCGCGCCATCAAGCTCAATCGCGCGCTCAAGTTCCTCGCCAAGGGCGCCAAAGTTCAGTTGACGATGCAGTTTCGCGGCCGCGAACGCGCGCGGCGGGAAGTGGGCGTCGTCATCTTTCGGCAGATCATCGAAGAACTCGGCGATCTGGTCAAAGTCGAGCGGCCGCCGAGCATGGACGGCCGCCATATGATTACCATCCTCGCACCCAACAAACGCGCATTCGAGAAGCTCGAGAAGGAAGGGTTCCGGCCGACGCTCGAAGACGTGCACACACGCAACCGGCAGTTGGCCGCCGCCGAAGAAGCCGCGCGCCAGGCCACCGGCTCTGCGACCCCGGGAGCGGCGCCGACACCCGCGCCCCCCCCAGCGCCGACGGCGCCTTCGGCCGCGACTCCGAAACCGGCCTCGCAACCCGTCGTGAACCCCGCCGGGGAAGACGCCTGATCCGCACGCGGGGCGCTCCTGTGCCGCGCTGCCGCGGCGGGCAGCGCGTGTGGCGTGACGACCGTGCCGGCTCTCGGCAAGGTTGGGGGCGACCGGATCACTTGCGGCGGTTTGGGGCGGGCCGCTTGCCTCGGTCGGGGGCCAGCGCCTCTGACTGGCCGGTGCTGGGACGTTCGGTTCGCGGCGCGTGAGCCTCGATGAGCGCGCCGGTCCGTATGACGATCTCCTGCGTCGTGCGCCGCGATCGGCTGATGCGACGCGCACGCTCGTGGCGAGCCGGTCCTTTCCCGGAGCAAACATGACTCCCAGCGAACTTCCCCCGATCGGATTCATCGGCCTCGGCATCATGGGATCGCCGATGGCCGGTCATCTGTTGCGTGCCGGCTACCCGCTCTACGTACATTCGCGGACACGCTCGAAGGCGGACCCGCTCGTCGCCGCCGGTGCGACCTGGTGCGACGATCCGGCGGAGGTGGGCCGCCATTGCGACCTGTTGTTGACGATCGTGACCGACACCCCGGATGTCGAGGATGTGCTCGTCGGGTCGCGCGGTGCGGTTCACACGCTGGCGCGCGGCGCATGCGTGGTGGACATGACGACCATCAGCCCGGAGGTCGCCCGGCGACTGGCGAACGCGCTGGCGGAAAAGGGCATCACGCTGCTCGATGCGCCGGTCACTGGCGGCGACGTGGGGGCCCGCGAGGCCACGCTGACGATCATGGTCGGCGGGCCGGCGGATGCGTTTGCGCGCGTCCGTCCGGTCCTGGCCCACATGGGACGCAACATCGTGCATGTCGGACCCGCGGGCAGCGGGCAGACGCTCAAGGCCTGCAATCAGATTCTGTGTGCCGTGAATATGATCGGCGTATGCGAAGCGTTGCTGCTGGCGCAACGCAGCGGGCTCGATCTCGAAAGGGCGATTACCACGCTCGCCGGCGGGGCGGGCGGCTCGTGGGCTTGGGCAAACCTGGGGCCGAAAATCGTTTCGGGCGATCTCGACCCCGCGTTCATGATCCGCCTGATTCAGAAGGATCTGCGTATCGTGCAGGACACGGCGCGGCGGGCCGGCGTCCCGCTGCCCGGTACCGCGCTCGCCCAACAGCTCTTCCGGGCTGTCGAGACGCTTCCCGGCGGCGAAGATCGCGGTACCCAGGCGATGATCCTGGCCTATCGGCGGCTGGCGGGCGAAGATGGGTCGACGGGACACGCCGGCGCCTGATACGCTCGGGTTCCACGCGAGGCCCGCACGGGAGGCAACGATGGCCGTGGCGTATTTCGATTGTTTTTGCGGGGCCGCCGGGGACATGATCCTCGGGGCGCTGCTCGATGCGGGTTGTCCGGTTGACTCGCTGCGTGATCTCGTCGCGCGGCTTGCTCTGCCAGGCGTGAGCGTCGCGGCCGAAACCACGCAACGGCATGGGCTCGCCGCGACGCAGGCGCGCGTCGTCGTCGAACCCGGTTCCCAGACCGCCCATCGTCATCTTCCCGACATCGAACGGATCATCACGCAGGCTCGGCTCAGCCCGCGCGTCACCGAACGCGCGCTCGCCGTGTTTCGCCGGCTTGCCGAAGCCGAAGCGCGCGTGCACGGCACGCCGGTCGATCACGTGCATTTTCACGAGGTGGGCGCGGCCGACGCGATCGTGGATATCGTCGGTGCGTGCGTGGCACTCGAGGTGCTTGATATCGAGCGGGTCGAATGCTCACCCATCCCGGCCGGTGCCGGAACCGTTACCTGCGAGCACGGCGTGATGCCCGTGCCGGCGCCGGCGACCGCGCAACTCTTGCGCGGCGTTGCGATCGCCGACTGCCCCGAGCCGGGCGAACTGACCACGCCGACGGGTGCGGCGATTCTCACCACCCTCGCCGAGCGTTTCGGCCCGCCGCCCGCGATGACCCTCGCCGCGGTGGGAGTGGGCGCCGGCTCGCGCCAGGGCCGGACCCGCCCGAACATTCTCCGCGTCCTGATCGGTGCGCAAGACACGCCGGCGGACGGTCAGTCGCAGGACACCGTTACGTTGCTCGAAACCCAGGTGGACGACGCGACGGGGCAAGTGCTCGGTCATGCTGCGGAGACGCTGTTGGCCGCAGGTGCGCTCGATGTGTTCATCGTGCCGATAATCATGAAGAAGGGCCGGCCGGGGCAGTTGGTGACGGTCGTGTGTCGGCCCGGCGATGCGGATGCGCTCGCGGATCGGCTCTTCGCGGAAACCGGCACGCTGGGCGTCCGGCTCAGCACCGTCGCTCGGCTGAAGCTGGCTCGCGAGTCCCAACCGGTCGAGACGCCTTTCGGGACCGTGCGTGTCAAGATCGGGCGGCGGGGCGAACGGGTCGTGCGCGCCTGGCCGGAATACGAGGACTGTGCGGCGGCGGCGCGCAAGGCCGGCGTGGCGCTCCACGAGGTGCAGCAGGAAGCCCTGCGCAATTGGCGGCAAACGACGGATGATCCTGAGCATTCCCACGGTCAGCGGTAACAGCATGTGGCCGGTCCTGCTCGTGCTGGGCGGGACGGCGGTCATGATGATGTTGCTGCGACGCCGTGGGTCGCGGGCACGCCTCAGCGGGCGGGAGATGATCGACGAGCAGAAGGAACGGTTCTTGCGCCGGCGTGATTCGCACCGCGCCGCCGACGACCTGCTCGTTCAGCTCGAAGAACTGGCCCGGCGCATCGGGGCGGATGTAGACACGCGCTACGCAAAACTCGAAGCCGTGATCCGCGATGCGGACGAGCGCATCGCGCGGCTGGAGCGGCTCGCGGAGCGGCTGGGGATCGCGCTCGAAACGGACACGCCGACCGCACGAGGAGGCCGGACGCCTGCTTCGGCTGGTGGCCGACCCTCTTCCGCTGGCCGGCCTTCGGCTGACCGGGCCACCCGTGAGACAGCCGGAGAAGCTGCGTCCGACTCGCCGGCTTCTGCCGCACCGATGAATGATGATCCGCGGTTCCGTGCGATTTACGAGCTGGTCGATGCCGGCGCGACGCCCATCGCGGCAGCGGAGAAGCTCGGCTTGCCTCTGGGGGAGGTCGAGCTGATCCTGGATTTGCGGCGGATGGGCTGAGGCGGAGGCGTGGCCAGGGCACGATATATCGGTCGTTGGGGGCGGGCTTGAGCGGCTGAGTTGGACCGGCTATCGTGAGCGGTCGGAGGCTTCCGACCCTCCGCCCCGCGGCGCCTGCTTGCATGTTGGAAGTGCCGGCGCGCCGCATCAATCACCCGTTTCCACAATATACAGATTGTGAGGACGACATGAGCAAGTCGGTTCGTAAAGTCATCATCATGGGGGCCGCCGGCCGAGATTTCCACGACTTCAACGTCTATTGGCGGGACAATCCCAACTACGAGGTGGTCTGCTTCACCGCCACCCAGATTCCCGACATCGACGGCCGGACGTATCCGCCGGAGCTTTCCGGCCCGCGCTATCGCGAGGGTATCCCGATCTTCGCCGAGGAGCAGTTGCCCGAGCTGATCGCCAAGCACGATGTCGATTTGTGCACGCTGGCATACTCCGACCTCCCGCACGAAACCGTGATGCACAAGGCCTCGCTGGTGATGGCCTGCGGCGCCAATTTCCAGTTGCTCGGCCACCACGCGACGATGCTCAAGAGCAATCGGCCCGTCATCGCCATCACGGCGGTCCGCACCGGCTGCGGCAAGAGCCAGACCTCGCGCGCCGTCGTGAAGATCCTGCGCGACATGGGCAAGAAGGTCGCCGCGATTCGCCACCCGATGCCCTACGGCGACTTGCGCAAGCAGGTCTGCCAGCGTTTCGCCGAGCTGGCCGACCTGGACCGCTACGAATGCACGATCGAGGAGCGCGAAGAGTACGAGCCGCATATTGTCGCCGGCAACGTGATCTACGCCGGCGTCGATTACGGCAAAATCCTCGCCGAGGCGGAGAAGGAAGCCGAGATCATCCTGTGGGACGGCGGGAACAACGACATGCCGTTCTACAAGCCCGACCTGTACATCACCGTGGTCGATCCGCACCGCGCCGGGCATGAAATCCGTTACTACCCGGGCGAGACCAACCTGCGCATGGCGGATGTCGTCATCGTCAACAAGATGGACACCGCCCCGGCCGAGGGCATCGAAACCGTCTTGCGGAACGTCGCCGCCGTGAACCCCCGCGCTACCGTGATCGAGTGCAACTCGCCGCTGACGATCGACAACGCCGAGTCGATCCGTGGCAAGCGCGTGCTCTGCATCGAGGACGGCCCCACGGTCACACACGGCGAAATGCCCTACGGCGCCGCGTACGTCGCCGCCAGGAACCACGGCGCCGCGGAGCTGGTCGATGCGCGGCCGTTCGCGGTCGGTTCGATCAAGGCCACGTTCGAGAAGTACCCGCACTGCAAGGACGTGTTGCCGGCGATGGGGTACGGCGAAGTGCAGATGCGTGAGCTCGAGCAGACAATCAACGCGACCGACTGCGACCTGGTGCTGATCGGCACGCCGATCGACCTGGGGCGGATGCTCAAGATCAACAAGCCGGCGGTGCGCGTACGCTACGAGCTGGAAGAACGCCAGCCCGGGCAGCTTGCGGCGGCGATCCGCAAGGTTGCCGGCTGACGGTCCGGTTCCGACCACGTTGCTGCGCGGTCGGCCCGTCCCTCCTGACTGCGACGACGCAACCGTAACAACACCACCGGCCGCTGAGAGGCAGGTCTCCCGGCGGCCGGTGGTGTTCCATGTCCGCGGCAGGTTGGGCGCAAGGCCGTGACATGAACGGCTGGCGCCCCGGGAGCTTGACCCTTCGAGTCCCACGCGAACAGCGAAGGCGGAGGTCCACGCAGGCGGTCGCAACGCAAGGTGTGAAGGTATAGTAGATGTAACATATTGCAAACAAGGCAGTTGTGTAGCATTGCCGACCTGCTTACAATAGGTAAGAGGAGGATTTCTCCAGAGTCACCGGGGTACGCCAGCATGATGTGTGGTGGCGAATAGGGGGATTCGGGTGTGCAGATGATGCGCGGCGGTTGATCGTTCGCGCAGCCGAAGGTTCGTGGAGGGTGGCGCCGTCCATGTTGGTCGATTCGGCCGATCGGGGGAGCATCGGCCGAGCGCTCCGACCGTAATGGAGTGCGCACCGGAAGCGTCGTGGACGGGTACTTGGCAGACGATGGGCGGGAACCAGGCCAAGCATCGTGCGAGCCAACCGGCGCGGCGGGGATGCTGCGGGGAGGCTCTCGGTAAGGCTTCGGCCGGA
>Ga0256841_1001745_pt1 | contig 18053 bp, 17 predicted proteins | sample 356308metaG_FD_185971 | JGI IMG/M metagenome (GOLD analysis project Ga0256841, IMG submission 185971) | Hydrothermal vent microbial communities from Mid Atlantic Ridge, Atlantic Ocean - 356-308 | ecosystem: Environmental > Aquatic > Marine > Hydrothermal vents | place: Atlantic Ocean: Mid... | reverse complement strand
GGGTCGTCCACCTACACCGCATCTTCGGCGTTATCGCCCGCCGGGCTTTTCTTTGCATCTGCCGTCCAGGTGAACGATCACGGATTCAGGATTGTGTTAAATAAAAAACTAAAGCATCGTCATTGCGGTCCCGCACCCACTTACTGCGAATTGTAGGAGCAATGGCAAATAGTCGTATTTGAAGTAGGTGGGGGAGAAGCAATCTCCGAGACCTTGATATTCCAAAGAGATTGCTTAGTCGTCAGCCTTTGGTAGAAGGCTCCCAATCAGAAAATGTTGCAAATGTGTTTTAGGAATCGATTCGCTAGTTCTAGTAAGCCGAATTTATCGGAGTTTTCTTAAACAGTCTTTCTTTGGAAATTGGAAGGACAGCGAGCGTAAGCTGCAATCGTGAGAATGAGCGAGAGAGATGATAGGTGTGATGTGTAGAGCATGATAGAAAATGAGTGAGGCGGGGGGCTGGGAGTAGGAGGAAAAAGAATTGAAAAGAGACAAGAGGAAATGAATTGTTGCCGTTATCGCAACATGGTGCTATTATGGAGCAATAATGGTACCAGTATGGAGGAATAACCGATGCCTGTTAATCTATCGATAAAGAATGCTCCTGATGACATTGTAAAGCGCTTGAAGGCTCGTGCAGAGCGTAATCATCGTTCACTTCAAGGAGAACTCCTAGCCATTTTAGAGGAGGCCGTAAGTAAGGAATCGGCTCTAACAATAGATGAGTTGCTGGAAGAAGTAAACCGTCTAGGGCTAAAAACAGGCTCAGAATCTAAAGACTTCATACGGAAGGACCGCGATGCGCGCTAAAGTTGTGGATGCCTCTGCTTTAGGCGCTGTGATCTTTGGAGAACCTGAGGGCACGAGTATTGTTAGACGCTTGGCTGGAAATCGCTTGGTTGCACCTGAGCTGATTTTTTTTGAGGTAGCAAGCATATGTCTAAAAAAACTTAGACGGTATCCCGAGTCTCGAAAAAGCATTCTCCAAGCGTTCGGGTTGACAAAGCGCCTGGTAATGGACACAGTGGAGGTCGAATACCAAGAAGTAGTGGTTCTGGCAGAAAAATTTGAATTGACCGCCTATGATGCGAGTTACCTTTGGTTAGCAAGGGTACTCGGGGTAGAGCTGGTGACTTTGGACAAAGAGCTTGAAAAGGTTTGGAGAGATGAAGAGCAGCAGACCTCATGAAGCCACCGTGAAATTTCCCTCGTACGAATTCCCACCTTCACATAGTACTTAATAGCTCCGTTCCACCTGCTTTGAAGCGAGAAAGGCCAACACAGAGTAGAACATTGCATAATAAGTCCGTATATGGACGATCGGAAAAGCTTATTTTAACGCAAAAATTGCGGCTTCGAGGAATTCTTAGGCTTGCTCGAGCCTGTAAGAAAAAAGGCTTTAGAAAACTCTGATTAATTCCCTTGAAGAACTAAGTAGAACGTTGGACTCATTCAGCCTCCTGAATAGTCAAGAGCAGGCTTTGATGTGGCATTCTGATAAACGGTGATAGATTCCGGCTCTCCGCTTCGCTTTGGACTGAATGACGGATTCGGATTGTTCTTCTACTACTTGTTTAATTGGTTGCTAGTTCTAGAAACCCATACTTATAAAAGATTTTCTTCTTGTTTAAAATTTCTTCTTTAGAGGGAAACCGATGAATCGGTTATTTATGTAATTGGTCCTTCATTTACCCACTGTTAAAACCGTGGGCTAGTAGGATATCCATGTAAGGATGTAAGGTAACAACCATGGGCTAAAGGTGGCGAACTCTAAAAAGACGGACAGATCCTCCCTTAAAACCGTGGGTAGAAGGGAACGCTATTCGGGTGATGGGTGAGGTAGCCCACGGTTTTAACCGTGGGTGAAAATGGGATACCCGCCACAAAAAACCGATTCATCGGTTTCTCACATCACATGGCTGGTATTTCGCAAAGGAATGACAGGCTTCGGCTTACTCCTTTATTTGATTTCTTCCTGAATCCGTGACGAAACTTTATGGCTAATTTGTATCACATGTGTAAATTGTTCATTAGTGGCTACATAGCGAGGGGCATTATCCTTCGCCTTGTCAAGCAATCTTTTTTGCACCCTGCGGGTTGTCAAGGTACACCGCATCTTCGGCGTTATCGCCCGCCGGACATAGCGTACTATAGTCAGCCAGGCTCTTTCTTGCATCTGCCGTCCAGGTGAACGATCACGGATTCAGGGATCTGTAATTATGATGGTTTCCTTTAACCTATTGTCTCATTTATGGGGGGAACTATATAACACCCCTGGCCTCGTAGACGAGGGTTCTTTGATGTAGACTTTCAGGTAAGTAGGTGAGTATAATGCACAAAAAAATGGCGGAAGTGCATGGGAATCGAACCCACCTACCGGGGTATTAGCCCGGTACACCGGATTTGAAGTCCGGGAGCCCCACCAGTGAGCTTGGCACTTCCGCTTTTGACGCAAATTATTTAACATTTGTTTGTTTAGATGTCAATGTTTGGCGGATGGTTTATCGGATAAGGTCAGGTGGAAAAACATGAAAATAGTCATAGTTCATTATCATTTTTTCCCGGGGGGAGTCACCTCTGCGGTAAGATCGAGCCTGGTAGCCTTGAGTCAGTCCGGGTATCTTAACAACCGCGAGATCGTTCTTCTGTGTGGGCACAAAAGAGGCACCGAAGAATTGAAAAAGTCTCTGGCCGACGCAAGCATAAATGCTGAAATAAATGTCCACCCGGAACTTTTTTACCGCCAGGAAATCTGGCCCGGTGAAAGGGATTTTGAAAAAGAAGCGGGCGAATTGTGTGAACTTTTGCTCGGTTACGGCAGAGGCGGAACCATCTACTGGGTTCACAATCCGACCATAGGTAAAAATCCCGCATTAACAAGGGCTCTAATACTTGCAGCGGAAAAGGCGGATAACCAAAACATGCCCCTTTGCTTTCTTTACCACGTTCACGATTTTCCGGAATGTGGTCGTCCCAATAACCTGAAGTATCTCCTTAACTGCCACGAAGATGGCGGGCTGAGATCGTTGTATCCGGACACCGGAAACGTTGCCTTCATCTGCATTAACAGTAGTGATGAAGAGCTTCTGCTCAATTCAGGGGTGCCACGAAGCAGGGTCTTTTTCCTGCCCAATGCCATTGAAGTGAAAAAGGACGCGAAACCCCTTATACCTATTGATAAGGTCAGGTCTGCCCTGGAGGAATACGCAAAGCGACACGGCTACGTTTTCCACCGCGAAAAGCCGTTTTGGCTTATGCCGATACGCCTCATAAGAAGAAAGAATGCCCTAGAAGCCTTTTTTCTCCGAGTATTGAACCAGGAAGCCCAGGTGTTAATTACCCTCGACGCCAATTCAGAACCCGAATACCCTTACGCCAATGCCGTTAAGGATGCCATCAGGCGAGAAAAAGCACCGGGGATGGTTGGATTCGGAGCCGAACTTGTGGGGAAAGTTTTTTCCTTTGATGAACTAATCTCTACTTCCCGAGCCATAGTTACAACTTCGCTGATGGAAGGTTTCGGATTTGCCTTTATAGAGGGGCCGATTAGAGGAAAACCGCTACTTGGAAGAAACTTGCCTCACGTTACAAAGGATTTCGGCCAATTGGGACTCCCCCTGGATGATTTGTATAAGCGCTTCCTCGTGCCCGTTCCACGGGTTACAAGAACCAGGCTGAACCACAAATTTACCCAGTTTGCAAGGGGTTATGCAGCGATGGCGGGTATTGATAGTGACCTTCTGGAGAGTTATATATATCGGGTTAATCGCATGTATGAAGATGAAGCCGTTGATTTTGGTTTCTTGGACTTGGAGACTCAACTGGAACTCTTCCCGAGGCTCAAAGACGAAAAATTTCGGGAAGATGTCAGGTTGTTGAACAGTATAGAGCTAAAGTTCTCCAAAGCGCCGAGAGATTTTGTTGAGAGGGTTGAGGACGTTTTTGGGTTCAGGGCTCATGCAGAGAAGCTTTCAAGCATATTTAAAAAAGTCACAAGCCTGGACCCGGAGGTTAAAATGCCTCCCAAGCTCGGGCAAAAACTAAGGGAGGCCTTTTTTGTTCCGGAGAGAAATCGCCCTCTCTTCTGGTAGGAGGAAGATGTGATACGGGAAAGCTGGAAGGATGTGCTCGAAGAATTTGAGATTCCGCCTGAGGTGCCTGGTATTGACGGTAATACAAAGGGTGAAGTTTTACAGGTAAAGGTGGTTTTGTTCGACGTGTACGGGACCCTGGTCAAGCCTCTCATTGGTGACCTTGATGCTCAATTGAGAAACAAAATGAGTGTCAGCAGTTTTCAAGAAACGTTGCGCCGTTTTGGCCTGCCCGAGGATCTCGGGGAAGTTCTTTACAAATCCTTTTACGCTAAGGTTGCCGAAGTCCACGAGGAACTGAAAAATATCGGAATCGGTCGGCCGGAAGTTTTAATCGAGCACATTTGGATAAGCATTCTTGCTGAAAACGGAATAAGAGTTTCTGTTGAGGAAGCAAGAAGCCTTTCGATTTACAGGGAAATGAAGGCGAATCCGGTCGCAGCCTTTTCCGGTGTTACCGAATGTCTGGAAAAATTGTCCAATTCCGGGGTTGGTCTGGGTCTTGTTTCAAATTCCCAGTTTTATACGCTTCCCATCCTGGGGAAGGTACTTCGAATTGATCCAGGTAAAATATTTAATTCAGCAATGATGTTTATGTCTTACAGGCTCGGGTTTGCCAAGCCTGATCCTCACTTTTTTCTACTGGCAAGGACGGCTCTAGCCATAGAAGGTATAAAACCTGAAGAAGCGGTTGTTGTTGGGAATGACTGGACGAACGATGTGGAGGCCGCGAGGAAATTTGGCTTCCAGACCATTTATTTCTGTGGAGAAGGGCAGAATAACATACATGAGAGAATTGAAACTGGCACCGGATGCGCCGTTGCATACAATTATAAGCAGGTAGAAGGATTGCTCAGATTAAGGGGGTAGAGTATGGATGATTTCTGGAAAGAGGAAGTGAGGAATTTATTCAGGGGTAAGTTGAATCCACAGCGTGGGGTTTTAGGGGAGATTCTCAAAAGACATGGTACCGAGGTTACAATTTGTCATCCGACTTACGGAAACGCAGATAACATTGGTAGGCTTCTTCTCAACGGTATTGAAGGCGTATTGGCCAACTTCCCTGACTCCAGGGTTTCTTTCGTGGTTTCGGATGGTACGTATACTTCATCCAATCCTGATACTTCTACCATTGATGCAGCAATGGAGGGGGTCAGGTCGGCGTACGGGGACGGTCTTCCTGAAAATATTCTCGTGGCGGTGACACCCTACGAAGGATACCTCGGGAATTATGTGCCTGGCAAGGGGAGTGCCCTTAAGCTGGTGTACGAAGAATTGGCTTTTTGTGATGCAAAATTGGCAATAATCCTCGACGGCGACCTTCGAAACGACATGGTCACCTGGCATCGAGCGTTCAGAAAAGTTGCCGATTATCATTTTGAAAAAAAACCCGGCAAAGAAATGTTTGTCACGGCCAGGTATGCCAGGCATTTCGTGGATGCATCGCTTACCAGGTTCGTGGTAGGGCCTTTGACTACGTTGATGGGGGTTTTCGTGCCGGGAGGAATATCCGGGGATATCTGTTTATCGGCGGGAGCAGTGGCACTGGAGAGGGGAGAGTGGTCCGAGGAACGGCTCAAGTACGGGACCGATATTTCCACGACATTTGATAACCTGGCGAACCCTGATTCGGTCATATACGAACTTTACCTCGGGGCCAAGCTCCATGATATCACCGACGAGGCAAAGCTGTCGGTAATGCCTGGAGAGGTGATTGGGGCAGCTTTGGAAAGGATTTTGCATTATAGGTCGATAATAGAGGAAAACCTCCGGGAGAGAAAGACCCTTGGCCGTCCCGTTGTCTGGGGGCCGGAAGAAACAGGGATAGATTTCATTGATCCTGGATATACCGACGTCTTTGACGTTCGAAAAAAGGTACTTTCTCTGGTTAATCGGTGGCCGGAGTTCAGAGATGACGTGTCAGTCGTTTTGGGCCGGGATAATGTGCGGGAAATTGAAGAGAACGTTAAAAGATTAAGGCAAATTTCTGAGAATCTTTCCGGGTCGTTGAGATTCCTGGAGTTTACCATGGAAAGATGGATTGATGCTCTATATCGGGGTATTGGCTTGGTTTTGAAAAAAGGAGAGATAGGCATTGTAAAAAGGGCGTTTAACTACCTCTACACGGCGGCGTTTTTGGAATTCTGCAAGGATAGGCTAGTTGATCTGGGGCTTGATACTTTTGAAAAGGTGATGGATGCGCAGGATCATCTTGGGGTTCCACCGGAACAATCAAGGATGTTTTACGAAGAAAAGGTAGACAGGGAGGCCTTCAGGTTGGCGGAAACCTTTTTTGAAGGTCGAAAAAAAATACTGGATTACGTTGCAGGTTCATAGTGGTATGTGGACTTGGCTTTTGGGATTCCAAAATAACTGAACAAAAAACTCGTGACGCGGGAAAAATAATCTTGACATATTTATTTTTTCGAGTACTTAAGGGCAATTTTGAAGAAGTTGTCAGCAGGAAAACCGAGGAGAAGTGGTAAAGCGCCATGGGTAAGAACATAGGTTTTGTTTCGACGAGGTTTAAAGGCACAGATGGGGTTTCCCTTGAATCTGCAAAGTGGGCCCAAATGCTCTGGGATTACCGTCACATATCTTACTGGTTCGCAGGATGCCTTGATCGTCATCCTGACATCAGCATGTTGAGCCGTAGGGCATTTTTTGACCATGAAGATATAAAGTGGATAAATGAAAGGTGTTTTGGGACCAGCACCCGGTCATCGGAGATTACCGGTAAGATACACAGTATCAGGAATTATCTTAAAAATAGGCTCTACAAGTTTATTAAAAAATTTAATATCGAGATATTGATTGCGGAGAACTGTCTGACAATCCCAATGAATATACCGCTTGGGCTTGCTCTAACCGAGCTTATAGCCGAGACGGGTATCCCTACTATAGCTCATCACCACGACTTCTACTGGGAAAGAACGCGATTTGCGGTGAACGCTGTGCAGGATTACCTCTGCATGGCATTTCCGCCCGATTTGCCCAACATACAGCACGTTGTTATAAATACGCCGGCAAGAGAAGAGCTTGCATGGCGTACAGGTATTTCGGCGATAGTGATTCCAAACGTTCTTGATTTTGAGCATCCCCCTGAAATTGACTGGGAATACACGAAGACACTCAGGGAAGACATAGGTTTGTCACCAGACGACAAGATGATTCTTCAGCCCACACGAGTTGTCCAGCGAAAGGGGATAGAACACTCGATTGAGCTTGTTAAGCGACTCGGAGACCCGAAGTGCAAGCTCGTTATCACTCACGAAGCAGGGGACGAAGGCTACGAGTACAAGGAATGGCTCACCGAGTACGCTGCTGCTAGAGGCGTTGATATAAAGTTTATCTCACATTTCGTGGGTGACAAGCGAGGCTGGAATAGGAAGAACGGAAAGAAGCGCTATACGCTGTGGGATATTTATCCTCACGCGGATTTCGTGACGTATCCGTCGCTTTACGAAGGTTTTGGCAACGCATTTATCGAGGCGGTATATTTTAAAAGACCTATTCTCATAAACCGTTACTCCATATTTGTAAAAGACATTGAACCGCAGGGTTTTGACGTGGTTGCCATGGACGGTATCTTGACCCAGAAAGAAGTTGATGCTGTGAGGGAAATCCTTGAAAACCCCGAAAGGCGAGAAAGGATGGTCAATCACAACTACGAAATTGCCACCAAGCATTATTCCTATTCAGTGCTGAGAAAGAGGTTAGGGTTTCTTCTTTCCAATTTCTTTGGCATTGAATTATAAACTGGTATCTAAGGTGCACAGGGTGTGCCTACTTCTCTTTGCTTTTATGGCGGGATATATCCCGCTTTTTTGTTTGTCAGCTAGTCAAATCATTTGGCATTGGTTTATCTCTATCCGCGCAAGGTCTGCTTCCATGTCAAAACATCACCCGCACATGGACAATCAGAGTTTATTCTGGTATGAATAGCAAGAGTGTTCATTCGGAAATCTGTTCCGTCCTTTTTTTCATTACCGAATTTCAAGGAGTTTGACCAATGCCTAATTTTGCGCAAAAACATACAAAAATAACCACTTTTTACCTTATTGAGCCTTCCGGGTTTGATTTGAAGCCAAGACTAAGGGTTAGCTCAAAATGGAAAAAAGCGGTACTGGTTATACCGGTTCTTGCCACCGAGTTCACGGTGGAAGAAAACAGGCCTGTTTTTGAAAACATAGTAAAGCAATTGAAAGGTGTGACCTATCTTTCTCGCATAATATTTGGTCTTGACAGGGCGACTGACGATGAAGCCCTTGAACTTGCAGATATTTGCAAGAAATATGGCCTGAGGAATTACCTGATACAGCATAACGATGGGCCGGGGTTTTCTTCCATCTATAAACAATTAAACGACGCAGGTTTTGGGCTTGATCAGCCGGGTAAGGGCAAAAACATGTTCATGTCCTTTGGTATTGCTCAAGCTCTAGGAGCCCAGTGTGTGGGCCTGATAGATGCCGATATTCGTACTTTTAATAGGCATCAGCTCGATCGCCTGCTTTTTCCAGTGATTGCCCTGAACTACGATTTTTCCAAGGCTTTTTACTCCAGGATCGCCAATAGGAGAATGTACGGGCGCGTTAAACGATTGCTTCTCGATCCGCTGTTGATAGCCTTGAAGCGTAAGTTTACGGAATCGAAAGAAGAAAAGGTGTTGCGACTTATCGACTTTTTGCTTGCCTTTCACTATCAGCTCTCCGGTGAAGTAGCCTTTGACATCAATCTTCTTAAGCGAATGCATTTTGCCACAAACTGGGGTGTTGAAATTTTTACTCTTATTGAAGTTTATCGAAAGGCTTCCAACGTTGCCCAGGTGCAGTTTTCTCTTAAACCCTTTGACCATAAACACCAGGAAGTATCCCCCAAGGATCGCCAGAAAGGGCTTCACAAGATGGCCATAGATATTGTTACTACTTTGCTTTCTGCACTTGTGGTTGAAGAAGGAATTGAGATATCGGATCACTTTATCAGAGACTTGACGGTAACTTACCTTGGTGTTGCAGACGAACTGATCAAAAAGTATGCTGACAATTCGGCCTTTTCAGGACTTGAATACGACAGGAACGAAGAAGAAGCAATGGTTCGGGGAGTGTTCAAGGATGCCCTGATTTTTGCGGGAGATCTCCTCACTTCACCCTACAGGTTGACTGAACGTTTCCTTAGACTTCTTAGCACTCACAAGGTATTTAAAAAATATCTCGACGCCGGCATTGCGGAAGACATCCTCCAGGTGGAGCAAGAAACCCAGAGCCAGCTTTTTGAGACTCCCCAAACCGTTTCTTGGGAGAGGGTCGTGATGAAGCTCCCCAAGATTATGTACGACATAATTGACGTGATCGAGGAAGAAAAGAAATTGTACGAGTAACTTTCTGTGGTATTAAAGTTTATCCAGCAGAACCATTATGGATTCTTTGCAGGTCTCAAACTCCTTCTCCGAGAGAAGCCCTTCCTTTTTGAGGGTTGCTATTCTTTCGAGTTGTGACAAAAGCTGGGGTCGGGTGGGGGGATCCTTTTCATAGAGGTTAAGAGGCGGGTTTCCAAAGTAAAAGGTACTGGGAGTAATAAATTCACCTGATCTTGCCAAATCTACCGGCACGTTTGCACTTTCTACATCGTTTGAAGAAGTTGTGCCTTTAAGCCTTGCGAGCTCTTCATACGCTGCTGACAAGCGTTCCCAGAGCAACCTGTTTTGTCTCCTCAGCATTATCTTATCGCAGGCATTATTTACAACCAGTTGGATTTCTTCAATTTTAAAAGGTTTCTGGAGGTAGTCATAGGCACCAAGGCGGATGGCTTCAATGGCGGTCTCAAGGCTACCGAAACCGGTAACGATGATTACAAGTATCTCGGGGTAGATGTCCTTTGCCGCCTTCAGGAGTTCGATGCCTTCTACTTCTGGCATCTTGAGATCGGTGATGAGTAGGTCGAAGGAACGTCTCTGGAGCCAGTCGAGGGCTTCCTTCCCGTCTTGGCAGCTTGTTATTTTTCGCTTTTCATGGGAAAGGGCTGTAATTATAAGTTCTCTGAATATATCGTTATCATCTGCGAGGATGATCTCAATTTTCTCGCTCAACACATGCATTGAATTACTCGGATTTGTCGTTGTGAAAGTTTTGCCTCGCTTGCTAATAGTCAATATAGCATAAACTAAAACCTATTACCAATAAAGTATGTTCTTCCTCTAGCCAGACCTCCGTCAAAGTTGCGTAAGTACTGGATTTTACAATGCGTGATTTTGGAAGCAAGTTTTTGCTGCTAAGAACTAACTTAGTAAAATCACAGATTATTCTCGGTTTTTGATTTCTGACTATGACGTAACCCTGGCATTTAGTGGCACTTTGTGCAACTGTGCTTGCATCTGGTTCCGCCCTGGTGGGGCATTATAAAGGGAAAGGGCAGGGCCGAAGGCTTGTCACTTGTAAACATCATCATGACAACCTACGTCAATAAGAACTATGCCCTTTTGAGTTACGGCAAACGTCAGAATAATTCTGTAAGCTTTCGTAACAGAAACAGAGTATTTATCCTGAAATTTTCCACTTAACTTGTGCAGCCTTAGGGATGGATAATTAGGATCGAGTTCCAGAAGCCTGAGTACCTTCTTATATCTTTCCACAAGTTCATGATGGGCATTCAGAAACCGTTTTTCTCTGTGTAAATACGTTTCTGTGAAGATCAGCTTGTACATTAAATTCCAACGCGTTTAAAGTGTTCTTCTGCAGACTCTGCCGTGTATCGCCCCTCCTCATAGTCTTTCTCTACCCGTTTTATAATACTTTCCAGTTCTGCTTCCCTGAGTCTCTCATATTCTTCCACGGGCAAAATCACGAACTTTTTCTTTCCCCTCACCGAGACATAAATTTCATAATGGTCTTTCATAAGGCTCCCAATAAAGGAAATGCCCCTTCTTTTGAGCTCATTAGCACTGATAAGCATGATATCCTCCAGTACTTTAAATAGTACTTCTAATAGTACTCTTTACCACACCTTTTGTCAAGCTTCTATCGTCTTGGCAAACACTATCGCTGGTCCATTTGTCTGAGGGGATGGGAGTATATCCAAGCAGCGGAGTACCTTCAAATCATTTGCCGCCGGACATAGCGTACTATAGTCCTCCGGGCTCTTCCTTTCCTTCCAATCTCAGTGTGCCTTTGTTCTTGCATACAACGAGTATAGGGGTGATTAAAATGCTTGAATAATTCAAGGTGCCGGATGAATTATTGTGGGACTATAGGCAAGAGCCAGGAAGAAATCGGGCAAAAAGGGCGATTTCTTGGAGTCTTCACTAGCGGCAGGTACAGGTAAACCTTTTTAAACTTTCCTATCAAACAGGATTCCGCAAATTTCTTTTAGCTTCGTTCTCAACTTGACCAGTTCTTCCGGGGGAATCTGGCGGATAATTTCATCGGTTTTCTTGTTGACCACTTGTACAACAATGTCACCCGTGTCCTTGGAAATAGAGAACCTGATTGCTTCGTTAATGCCTTCCAGGACTTCCTTTGTTTCATTTGCTATCTTTTCGAGTTCTTCCCTGTCGAACAGGTTTTCTTCTAACCTTTCTTTTTCGTCCTCGCCCGATGCCTTAAGGTTCCCCAGTTCAGTTTCTTCTATGGCTTTTACTGAAGGCTCGCTTTTTTTCTTTATATCCGGCTCCTGCCATGCTGCCTGTTGAGGAAGTATGTATTCGGGGTTTACCCCCTTTATATCCATCTTTGTTTACCTCCTCTTCGCCTGAATTGTTTTTGTACCCGGGACATTATATTGACATACTGATGTCAATTTTCTGTACTCCTCCGGGCACGCTTCTTGGTCTTGGCCACGCATCCCGGCACCAAGGCCCGGGTAGCTTTCGTAAGGGTTTTTACCACCACCATTTGGAGGAGCAAAGTTCGTGCCGTTAGCTTCCGTCGTCTAGTTTGCTAAGGGATTGCACAATGGTTTCCAGGCCTTTTCTACCATCTTTTAGCATGGGACTAATTTCGTACTGGAGAAGGTCCGAAACTGTTACCCAATCTTCGTTCTGGAAGGCAGAGAGCATCTCATTGAATACTCCGAGGGAATTTTCCCAACAGGCAAGGCTGTCCAGCGATATTTCGTAACCGCTGGATGCAAGAAAGGTAAGACCTTTCTTTACCTCGTTAATGAACTCCATAACCGAGGTAAGGTTTTTTATTTCGGTGGATACCTGTCTGAAAGCATTTTCCGATTGTTCGACTCTGAGGAGGGTGGCACAATTTATCACTCTTTCGTTTATCTCGTCTACTAGTCCCCCTGCCTGGTCAATGTTAGTTATAAGCGCATCTACCAGTTCCGAATGTTCTATTGAAACGGTTTCGTTTTTCACTTTTCCACCTCTCAAATGTTTCTCTTAATAGTTTTTGCCTGTGATCTAGCGGAAACCTACGAACCTGGATTTTCCAGAACACCGTTTGCAGCTTGTTTGTTTTTAATCTCATGTGCAAGGCTTTCTTGGTTTTCCAGTGATTCCATTATGCTCGTTAATGTATCAAGCAAAAGGATACAATGTTGCCTCAAGTCCTCGTACAGGTTCATGCCTTCTAAGGCTATTGATTTCAGGTCGCTTCCCTGGATGCTCTGTTTTCCGTATTTAAAAAGGATGGTTAGAGGTTTCAAGGCCGGACACGTGTTTCCGATGGTTTCAATTTCGTTATCAATTTCTGGTACAATCTTCCAAGTTTCTTTAATCCACGGGACGTTAGGTTCCGGTTTTTCTGCTTCTCTCAGTATGAGTGATATCTTACCCAGGGCCGTCTGTGCATAGTTTTGAATTGATTCCAGGGATAGCATCTCGTCGGTGACCATATTTCGAATATCGTGTCCGCTTACAGCGTACCATTGTAAAAGCTTATTCATTATATCACTTGCTATTGAGCCGGAATCAACTCGTTTTTTATTAAGAATTGAGGGCCATGTTTTTCTGTATACCATACCGAAGAGTTCTTTCTTGTTGATGGGGCGCTTGATCAAGGGGCGATAATTCAAAAGGCCGTCGTCATCGAAAAATGAAGTATACACTTGTAAACTTTCCCAAGCAGGTGAATTGTCAATCTTTCCTGGATCCTTACCGGACAGAATCTTGCTTACTAGTTCAAAAACGATCTCTGCACTTATTGTATCCTTGCAGGTCATCTCAGTGCAAGCTCGCCCGAAGGTGCAGGGGCTGCAGGGAAGATCGGTTTGAATGACGTAATGGCCATCACCATATGGCCCCGTTTCTCTGAAATAAACCGATGCTAGCGAAATATCGAGAGTTTTTGTACCTACGGCCGTAGCAATGTGCAAGGGGCCGGTGTCGTTGCTCACCAGCAAATCACATCTTTCCAATACGGCTACGAGCTTCTTGAGGTCTGTCCTACCAATAAGGTTCAGGACAGGGTTCCTGCAGGCATTCTCGAACTCTCTACCGTACTCTGCTTCCTTTGCAGAGCCGGTTAAGATTATCTTTGCATTGAATTCTTCTACCAGTCGTTCTCCAAGCCTGGCAAAGGAAAATGCCGGCCATCTTTTGTCTTCGGAACTTGCCCCAAGCTGAAAACCGATGACAAGATCTTCGGGTTTAATATCGTTTCTTATCAACAAAGATTGTACCCATTGCCGTGATTCTTCCGAAACAACGAGATGTAGCCCCTTTTCTTGCGGAATCACCCCTGCAGTCATTAAGTACACGTCACACAGATGAAACGGATTGTAATTTCTCCCGGGCAGGAGATTGAAAAAGTATCTTATCCAAGGGTGTAGCTTTATGGTGTAGCCTTCTTCATCTATGCTTATTCCCCTTTTTTCTTTGGCATTGATGAGTGACATTAGGATGGAGCTTGGTGGTGTATGAGTGAAGTTAATAACCAGGTCGTAAGTGGTGGAATTTATAGTTTCGAGGATGTTCTTGACATAAGAATATGTTTCTATAAGCTTGCCATCGTTTGAACCACATAAGACCTTCTCCAGTTCGAGTATGATAAGGCGGTCAAAGTCAGGAATGAAGTCGCATATTTCGGAGAAAACGGAGTTGACAAGAAGGGTGATCTTGGCTCCTGGATATTTCTCCTTAAGGCCCCTTAGCACGGGGGTAGTTTGGACCAAATCACCCATTCGAGTAAGGTTTATGATAAGAACGTTTTTCATGTTTTTAGAGCCTCAATCTTTGGCATGTAAAAATCTCTGATTGAGCTAATAAAAAGGAGAATCTTTTCCACTTGTGAAAGTGTCCCTTGCGCGGATTGAATATCTTCAACTATGTCTTCAAGGCTGAGTTCAGAGGTTTTTTCTCTGTATCCGTCCAAAAAGTGCCATAGTTCGTCATCGCATTTTGCCTTCTTAAGCAGATCCTCTAAGTCGGTTTTTCCGCGATTCCATTCGGGTAAGCTTAATCCTTTTTCAAAGACAAAATTAATCATTTGCTCCATTCGATGTTCGTATGTGTGTTCCTTTACGACTCTTTCCTTTGCCCTGCGTGCAATATCAAGCCGTTCTTTCTCGTTTTTGAAGTAATATGTAATTTTCTTTCTCAGATCCGTAAGATTATTGAAACACACAATTTCTTCGTTTATTTCGAATAAGGAAGGAAGTTCAGAGCGGTAATCGACCAACTGGAAAGCCTCGCACGCAGCTATTTCGAAGGTTCTTGGGTTTACAAAATCACCGTACGGGTTAACACCTTCGTGATGAACAGATGAATGTAAATTCAGGTTTATTTTACTTGCGTTAAAAATCTTCACAATTTCTTCCGGGTCAATTCTCTCTCCGTTTCTCTGGATGAATTTAGCTAGCGAACGTTCACCATCCCATTCATTTCCCCAGATTTTAAAGTCAAAATCTATCAATCCTTCGAAAAACTTTCTCCTGTTGTAGTACCCGGCTCCAACAAAAGAAATATCGCTTCCAAAAGTTTCTTTTTCTTCTTCGGAGAGCTCAACTTTCCTGTGGAAGTCAGGGGAAGCTGCCAGCGGGAGGTAATCAAAGTTTTCCATCCCCATAGCCTGCAGCTTCTCAAAGAAACCGTCTTTCTGGATGGTAAAAAAGTAGGTGTAAAGAGGGGCAATTTCCTGCCAGTAGGTCATGAGCCTGAAATCTTCCACGAACCAGAAAGCTGTAGGTATCTTTGATTCTCTTAGTTTAATTAGGCCACTCCTGTCGACAGGTGCCTGGGCCAGTGCAAACACCAGGTCAGGCTTGAATTCATTGCATCTTGCCAGCAAGAGTTCGGAGAGGAAGTGAACAAACATTTGCGTCAACTGTTGCTGGTGCTCCCCGTTTCTGGTGAATTTTTTTATGGCAAAGAACGGCTCTTTAAAATTGCTGTTATCAAGGAAATCAACCTCATGTCCTAGTTTTTTCAGGGCGGAGGCACTGTATTGTGCAACAGGAAGAGAGCCACCATAAATGGGTCCAACAACAAGGATTTTGAGGCCACGATTGATGCGTTTTAGTGACTCGAGTTTCTTACGAACGTTTAGGAAATAGGTTTCGTTTAATTTCACGGAAGGCTTGTGTTCAAGAATCACAAAATCCCCCTTTGTGAGGGGAACACAGTCATCGATAACAAACGTCATCCTGTCAAGGTAGGGGGTAAAATCGAAACACTCGAAAGCAAGTCTTAGTATATCAACCCTCGGTTCAAAAACGGTAACCTTAATGTTTTCGTTACGAAGAATTTCTATTACATGGTAGCCAAGGCCGAAGCCAAAGACGATTGCATAGCTACATTTGTCGAGATTGTTCTTGTGGAATTTAAACCATTCCTGCGCTTCCCTGATGGGGTCATACTTGCTGTGTAATAAGCAGTTGCCAACTTTTACAGTAAACGAATTGCAGCAACTCCTGTGCAGTTCTAAATTGGTATTTGATGGGACTGCTAAGAGCTGTTCAACTAGTTTAGGGCTCACTTCTTGGAGTCTCTCAATGTTCTCGCGAAATATATTTTTGTTCATGACTCTTCTAGATCTACCTATAAGAAATGGTTAGAACGCATAATTAATCTTTTTCCAACTATTCTTACCTAGCCAAGATCATATCCCTGAGTGCTTTGGCTTCCTTATTATTATTTTCGAAGGTGAGAATCCATTCGAGATTATCAAGTGCTTCACTAAATAGTCCCATTTTATATAATACCTGTGCGTTCAATATGCGTAATCTAAAATCGGTAGGATGAAATCTCAATAGTTCTTCCAATTCGTTATGGGTCTTCTCAAGATTTTCCTCATCGAGATGATCAAGATCAGATAATGGTATCGTTTTGTTTACTCGGTTTCTAATAGGCTTTATGTGAATTATGTAATGGCTTGTAAACAGGTCGTGGAGTTCTTGTGGAGTGAGATGATTGATTTGTAAACGACCCAAAGTTACATTATTTGCTAATGGATCGACTAGTGAATCATATGCAGGATCGAGAATGGGTTGAATACCGCATAGCTCAAATCCTTCATTATCTAAAAGTTCCTCTATCTCTCTACGTGTGGAAGAGTTAGTCAACCTTTGTCTAATCTCGCTGTAATTCTTTGGATCTAATTGATTATTAACAAGTGCTTCTAGAAAACGAAAATATCTAAGATTCGAAATTGCAAAAATTGCTGAACCGTTTTGTGATAAAGACTTTTTTAATTTTTTAAATAGCAAGACAAAATCCAAAGGATCTGCCAGGAAACTTCGAAAAACGATACAATCGAACTTTTGGTCTCCGGGATCTAATTCTCCTAGGTCCTTCTCATAATATATTACTTTGACACTTTTTGATGGAATATCAACATAATAACTATGATTTGTGTCTCTTGTACATCGGACTTCTAAGACATTCTCTGTATTTCTGGGCACTGTTTCTACAATCGCAGAGTGGACTTTCTTGTGAACTTGGTCTGATGAAGGGTCTCTAGCTGCCTGAGAGTTATTGGACTTCATTATAGTATTTTTGACCAAGTGTTTGAACTTATCTAAATTCTCACGCAGATACTTGGGATAGGTGTTGTCAATGGGTACAATTCTAAAAGAGTTTCCTCTTTCAAAGAGATCCTTACCTGAATTGATGGCGTTCTGGATTCTCCTTGTGTCTTTAAAATATTGTGTATCGTACTCGGCATGAGAAAATGCCTCAATCTTTTCTTTGATTTTGCTAACGTTTCCAAGGTATGAGAAATGCCAGCCACCATTCTCGATTCTCGGCAAAATGTTCCTACGATCCCTTAGTTCTTGAGGCGAGGAAAGATCAGAGAATTTTGTTATAATTGTGCCTGGCCATTCGGAGTCATTCAGGCAGTTAAAATAATAGTAATAGAATTTCTGTATAAAGACTTTTGGCTTATCAAGAGTTAGTCCCTTCAACCTAGATATTCTTGGAATTTCATCAACGTCTGATATCAGAATTAGATCGTTTTCAGAGCATCTCTTTAATCCTCTGGTGATAGCATTTCTCTGGTGAAATTCCCTTTCCCATCGGCTATCTGTGTGGGGCATGTCATCAACTACAATGTGAATAATTTTATGATTAAAATGTTCGAAAAATTTTTTATTCTGGAGGTAATAAAGAGGTTTATCTTTACCGCTAAAAGTTTTTGTGGATTCAACAAGTACAAAGTAATCAACGAAGGAATTCAGCTCATTCAGACGGATTTCGAGGAGTTCAAACTCATTAAAAAAGATAAAACAATCGAAAACTCTCGGTGCTTCCATTCTCATGCCCTCTTCGGATTTATTGTGGTTTTTACTAAATTAAGTACTATCTCTAAGCGAATCTTTTCTTTAAGGTTTCGGTAATAATTTGCAATCTTTTCACGTATGTGTGTTCGGCTAGGACCCTTTTTCTGCCTTTCTTGGTAACTTCCTTCCTAGCGTATGAATTCTTGATGTAGAAACCCACCAGTTCGGGTATCTCTTCTTGTTCTCTGTAAGTAATAATTTCTTTCCCAGGTTTAAATAATGATTCAATTGCTTTTTGATGAT
>Ga0256841_1001744_pt1 | contig 18056 bp, 15 predicted proteins | sample 356308metaG_FD_185971 | JGI IMG/M metagenome (GOLD analysis project Ga0256841, IMG submission 185971) | Hydrothermal vent microbial communities from Mid Atlantic Ridge, Atlantic Ocean - 356-308 | ecosystem: Environmental > Aquatic > Marine > Hydrothermal vents | place: Atlantic Ocean: Mid... | reverse complement strand
AAAAAAAAGCACATTATCCGATGCAAATAAGCGAAGAAGTTCTGATGTATTTGGAAGTATTTACAATGAGCTATTAAAACAATATGGTCATCTTTTATCGGACAGCAGGGTTAAAGATGTCATTGATAAGCAGATAGAAATATTTGACAGTTCAACAATCAGTTTATTTAAGGATATATTAAAGTGTGTTGGACGAAAACCCAAAAGTGGAAAATCTAAAGGTGGAATTAAATTACATACGGTCATAAATGTTGATGAACAAGTCCCCAAGATGGTTTGGATGACTAGTGCAGCGACTCACGACCATATCTTATTAAGTAAACTTAAATTAGACTCCAATACAATCTATGTTTTTGATAAAGGATACAATGATTACAAGGCATTTAAGACATTTTCCAAAAATGAAACAGGGTTTGTTACGCGAATAAAAGATAATGCTGTTTATGATACTATTGAGGTTAAATCAATAGGTGATTATATTCATAGTGGAGTTGAACAAGATGAAATAATAGAAGTTCAAGTAAAAGAAGGTTCTAGCATAGGGAAACTTAAACTTAGAAAAGTAACATTCTATGACAGAGTATTAAAGCGTAGATTTGAGTTTCTTACAAATCTTTTTGAAATCAGAGCAGATCTTATTGCCGGTATTTATAAATTACGATGGCAAATTGAGTTGTTGTTTAAGCAACTAAAACAAAATTTTCCGCTAAAATATTTTCTCGGAGATAACGAAAACGCAATCAAAATTCAGATATACTGTGCCTTGATAGCAAACCTTTTAATGACAGTTATTCAAAAAATGATAAAAAGAAAATGGGGATTCTCAAATTTGGTGAGTTTTTGCAAAATACACCTATTTAACTATATTCATCTCTTAAAATTTTTAGAAAATCCTGATAAAGATTGGCAGAAAACCTACGATGAACTTATGCAGCCAACTTTATTTTAAGGGGCTTACTTTTGAATACTAATAAATCGCAAACTGTAATAAGCTAAAAATCAAATATTTGTGTCTTTGATTAATTTATTTCGTATTTTTATCGGACAGTAATGATATTTTAACTAAAAACAGGTACTATGAGAAGAATTACTTTATTATTGTTAATAATAACAACGATTTCTTTTTCTCAAACTTTTAAAACGGATAACCCAGTAAATGATGAGATAGTTGTTTCCGTTGATACTATTAGTAAAGTAGTATTGTATCAAAGAATGAATGAGTGGATACAAAAAAATTATACTTCACCTAAAGATGTGATTAAGGCTAGTATAAAAGACAATATGATTAGGTTTACAGGGATGTCTGATGATATAGCTAATTGGACTATTGAAAAAGGGCAATTAAAGGGTACTTATTTTTACGGAGCAAAATATACAATTGAAATAAACTTTAAGGAAAATAAATATAAATTAAATTATAAGCTCGAGAATTTGATTTATAAAATACTCCTGTAAATTACCTTTTAACAATTGGATTTGGTAAATCAGAAAAGTATAAAAAGAGATACAAGCTAGATGAATTTAAAATAAAATTAAATAAAGGTCTAGTTAATAATAAAAATAAAATAGCGCTATCAATATATAACTACTTAATTGGTAATATTAAAGATGATTGGTAATGATAAACTCATAATCTTTTCATTTTGCGATTATTCGTGAGATACGCGTCTTACTTCTTCCTAAAATAAATCACAATAGGTACTCCGTGAAAATTAAACAATTCGCGCATTTTATTTTCTATAAACCGTTTGTAAGGGTCTTTTACATATTGTGGTAAATTACAGAAAAAGGCAAACTGTGGCGTTGGAGTGGGCAATTGCGTGCAGAATTTAATTTTAACATATTTTCCTTTATAGGCGGGCGGTGAATTTTGTTTGATGATCTCTAGCATAGTATCGTTCAATTTACTAGTAGAGATTCTGTTTTTTCTGTTTTGATATACTTCTACGGCCGTTTCTATGGCTTTGAAAATACGCTGTTTGGTCATTGCCGAAATAAAGATAATAGGCACATCGGTAAAAGGCTCTAGTTCTTTTCTAATTTTTATTTCGAACTGTTTAGTGCTTTGGGTGTCTTTGGCAACTAAATCCCATTTATTGACCAATATGACAATTCCCTTTTTATTTTTTACCGCCAACCAAAAAATATTTTGGTCTTGCCCTTCGAAGCCGCGTGTGGCATCTAATACCAGAATAGCCACATCGCAATGTTCTATGGCTCTGACCGAGCGCATCACCGAATAGAATTCAAGGTCTTCTTTTACTTTGCTTTTGCGGCGTATTCCTGCAGTGTCAACCAAGTTGAATTCAAATCCGAAACGATTGTATTTGGTGTCAATGGCGTCGCGTGTGGTGCCTGCTATATCGGTAACGATATACCTTTCTTCACCGATAAGGGCATTGATAAATGATGATTTTCCGGCATTGGGCCTTCCTACTACAGCAAATCGGGGCAACGTATCTTCACTTTCCTCTTCTTTTTCGGGCAGGGCATCTATAAGAGCATCTAATAATTCTCCGGTACCGCTACCGTTTATGCTGGCAATGGTATAATATTCGCCTAAGCCTAACGAATAAAATTCTACGGCATCGGCATTTCGTTTGCTATTATCTACTTTGTTGACGGCTAGTAAAACGGGTTTTTTTACTTTGCGCAGTAATTTTGCTACTTCTTCATCCAAGCCGGTAACTCCAGATTCTACATCTACCATAAAAATGATGGCATCGGCTTCATCAATGGCCAATTCAACTTGTTTGTCTATTTCGGCTTCAAAAATATCATCAGAACCTACTACATACCCACCGGTATCTATTAGGGTAAATTCTTTTCCATTCCATTCGCATTTGCCGTAATGCCTGTCTCGTGTAACCCCACTCACGGCATCTACAATGGCTTCGCGTCGTTGGATTAAACGATTAAAAAAAGTAGACTTTCCTACATTAGGCCTTCCTACTATGGCAACTATGTTTCCCATGATTAAAAAAATTACTTCTTGAGTGAAACTCTAGAAATCATTAAAATTGTCATTCCGCCAAGGCGGTATTCCGGCTGCAAAGATACTGTTATTAGTTTAATGTTTTAGGTTTTGAGTTGGGTGTTCTAAGTTTGTTATTTGAGATATGCGTTTTGTAGTTTTCGAGTTCTTGTTTAAAAATAGTATATTTAGGCTTTTTACTAATTCGTATGAATGAACCGATACACGACAATAAAATAAATAGGGTTTTATTAAAGCCCCGTTTTAAGATGGAGCGGGAAGAAAGCCCTGATGTAATAATCGATAAGTTTAAGGATGAGTTTTCCACGGGTACCTGCGCGTATTGCAGTAAAATTATCGATCATCATATTGTTATTGATGTGCCGAAAGAAGAAGACCATTTTTGGTCGCCACAATTGCATATAGAGGTTGAAAAAAATGAAGAAAATAAAACGATTGTGAAAGGGTTGTTTGGCCCTAAACCACAGGTATGGACACTATTTATGTTTATTCATTTTGCTGTAGCAGTAGCGTTTATGGTTTTTTTAGTGATAGCCTATACGCGGTGGAATTTAAAACGAGATTATTCGTTTGCCTTGACTATGAGTATTGCTTTGCCCATATTTTGGGTAATACTGTATTTTTTAGGGCAATTGGGTAAAAAGAAAGGCTATCGGCAAATGTTAGAATTGGATGATTTTTTTAAAAAAGTATTGAGTAAATAGTATTTTAGTCTACAGTCTATTGAGTAATGCTCTCATTTCCTGTTGTAACTCCAAGGCTTTTTCGGCTGCTTTTTCGGCAAAATCCTTTTCGCTAGAAGCATAGATAATTCCCCGTGATGAATTGACCAATAACCCAATATCATTGTTTAATCCGTATGTACAAACACCTTGTAAGTTTCCGCCTTGAGCACCTATACCGGGAACCAACAAGAAATGATGCGGAATTATTTTGCGGATTTCAGCAAAATATTCCGGGCGGGTAGCTCCTACCACATACATGAGATTTTTAGCGTTTTTCCAAGTCAAAGACGTTCTCAGTACTTTTTTATACAATGCTAAATTATCAATTTGTAAGGTTTGAAAATCAAGTCCTCCAATATTTGAAGTTAATGCCAATAGAATAGTAAATTTATTTTCAAACGCTAAAAAGGGTTCTACAGAATCACTTCCCATATAAGGGGCAACCGTAATAGCATTAAAATTTAAATCTTCAAAAAATGCCTTCGCATAACGTGTTGAAGTATTGCCAATATCACCGCGTTTGGCATCGGCAATGGTAAAAATTTCAGGATGTTTGTCGTTTAAATAATCGATTGTTTTTTGTAGCGCTTTCCAACCTTTTATTCCGTATGCTTCATAAAAAGCCGTATTTGGTTTGTAAGCAACAGCTAAGTGGTGTGTGGCATCGATAATTTGTTTGTTAAACTCAAAAATAGGATCCTCGAAAGCCGATAAGTGCGGTGGAATTTTATCAATATCCACATCCAAGCCAATACACAAAAAAGACTTCTTTTTCTTAATCTGTTCAACAAGCTGTTGTTTTGTCATTTTCATAAAATAAATGAGTTTTACAAAAGTAATGATTTTAATACTTCTCTTTGCTTTCATTCTTTGTTATCTTTGCAATCAATATTTAAATGTATACCATGAGAAAAAAAATAGTGGCCGGCAATTGGAAAATGAACAATGATAAAAATGAAACGAAAATCTTAATAGCAGATTTAAAAGAATCATTAAAGGGAGTAGCGCTCGAAAATACAAGAGTAATCATTGCCCCTGCTTTTGTTTTTCTTCAAAGAACTGCCAAAAAAATTAAAAATTCTAAACTAGAAGTTGCCGCGCAAAATATGCATCAAGAAGAAAGCGGTGCCTATACCGGTGAAGTTTCAGCTAAGATGCTTAAAAGCGTGGGTGTAAATACAGTCATACTTGGACATTCAGAGCGTAGGGAATATTTTGGCGAAACCGATGCTTTACTGACAAAAAAAGTAAACCGGGCATTACAACACAAGTTAGAAGTTATTTTTTGTTTTGGCGAAAAATTAGAAGACCGTAAATCGGGAAACCATTTTGAAGTGGTAAAAGCGCAACTAAAAAATGCCTTATTTCATTTAAATTCTGAAGATTGGCAACATATTATTTTAGCGTATGAACCTGTTTGGGCAATTGGTACCGGTGAAACTGCTTCTCCTGAACAAGCACAAGAGATACACGCTTTTGTAAGGGAATTAGTTGCAGAAAGATATATTAGTGATGTTTCTGAAGAAGTTTCTATTCTGTATGGAGGAAGTGTAAAACCCGCAAATGCAAAAGAAATATTTTCAAAAGAAGATGTAGATGGTGGTTTGATAGGTGGGGCGGCCTTACATGCTGATGATTTTTTGGCAATAATAAATGCTATTTAAATTTTTTGATTAAGCAAAAATCAAAAGCCAATGTCAACTATTTATATAGCCTATAACTTTACCATTTCACCCAAAGAACCCGGAGCAGAAATCTTAATTGCCGAGTTAGGCTTAGTAGGTTTTGAAAGTTTTGTTGAAACCGAAGAAGGGGTTATCGCATATATCCAAAAAGGAGAACATCACAAAACTATTTTAGAAGACATTCAAATTTTACAATCGACAGAATTTAGTATCTCTCATACGGTTGAAGAAATTGCACAAGTAAATTGGAATAGTGAATGGGAAAAAAACTTCAATCCTATTCAAGTAGATAATTTGATAAGTATCAGAGCTCCTTTTCATGAGAATCCAAACCTAACATACGATATTGTTATAGAGCCAAAAATGAGTTTCGGTACCGGGCATCATGAAACTACGCACATGATGGTACAACATTTAATCAAGTTAAATTTAAAAGGTAAGAAAGTTCTCGATATGGGCTGTGGTACAGGTATCTTAGCCATTTTTGCCGAAATGAAAGGGGCAAAACCCATTGATGCCATTGATATTGATAAATGGTGTTATGAAAATTCAATAGAAAATTGTGAGCGAAATCATTGCAAACATATTAATGTATATGAAGGAGATGCTTCGCTTTTGATTAATAAACAGTACGATATCATTATAGCTAATATTAACAGAAATATCCTGTTAAATGATATAAAAACCTATGCAAATTGCCTATCTCAAAATGGCACATTATTGCTTAGTGGATTTTACCAAGACGATATTCCGATAATAGATACCGAAGTTTCAAAATACGGTTTAAGGTTAGGCGAAATTATTGAACGCAATAATTGGGCAGCATTAAAATACACCTTAATTACTGTTAAATAGAGAGTTATAAATTTTTCAAAAACTGACTAGTGGTTTTCCATGAATTTTAAAATTCACGGTTTTCGCTATTGACTTGCTATAGTTATGATTTTATTTTTACACTGAAATATTTCGCTAAAAACTTATATTAATTTAAATCATACAAAATGAAAAAACTTTCAATTTTTACAGTTTTCATGTTGGTCACGACAGTTGCCCTATTTTCTTGCCAAAATGATGAAGTACAATTAGAACCGCAAGCCAATAATTTAGAAGAATTTCCTAAGATTGCAGCAAAATTAGAATCCATGTATTTTAATACAGATGGATTGGAAAAAATGGAATTTGAATTGCCTAATGGCACTATGCAGGAAATGTTTTTGGTAGAAGGCGATATTGTGTTCAGTAGAGAACAAATAGAGAATATGAAAATGGGTGGTGATATTACTACAAAGCAATACCGCACCAATAATTTAGTCAGTGGCGGAACTATTAATATCATGGGATATACCGGTGGTGGTGGTTTCGGACTTTCAAATAAAGAGCGTACCGGCTTACAATGGGCGGTTAATAATTATAACCGGTTAAACCTTAATATAAATTTCAATTTAACTTTTGGTACCAATTTCGGCCCTCAAGATATGTTGGTATACCATGACCCTAATCAATCGGGTTCAGGTGGCTCAGCAGGCTTCCCTAGCAATGGTAACCCCAATAAATTTGTTAGAATTTACGGATTGAGCGGTTTTAGTACCAATGTCAATGAGCATGTTATCACTCACGAAATAGGCCATTCAGTAGGTTTTCGCCATACCGATTGGTTTAGCCGTCAAAGTTGTGGCCAAAATGTAAATGAAGGTACTGCCGGTGTAGGAGCTGTTCATATTCCCGGTACACCAACAGGTTATGACTCTACTTCCATTATGTTAGCTTGTTTTTCAGCCGGTACAGATGGTGAATTTAACAATAATGACATCACAGCGTTACGATTTATGTATTAGCCAAAAATCTTGGATTAGTTGAATTAGTTAAGGGGAAGTCTTTAAAAAGGCTTCCCCTTTCTTCTAGGGCTTCCATATATAAATAAAATTAATTACTTTTGTTTTGTCATGGGCACAAAGGAAAAAATACAAGAGAAAGTTGTAGTAAAAGAACAAGAAGTATCTCAACATGAAATCATTTTATTCAATGATGATATCCATACTTTTGACTTTGTAATCAATTCTTTAATTGATATTTGTGGCCATACCCCGCAACAAGCAGAACAATGTACTTATTTAGTACACTATAAAGGAAAGTGTGCCGTTAAAACCGGTGAATATGACGAATTGAAACCCCCCTGTACGCAACTGCTAAACTTAGGCCTGTCTGCTGAAATTATCTAGATTTTCTCACATTCCATTTTTAGAAAAAAGAAGTATTAAAATTGAGAATATTATAAAATAAATGCTGTTTTATAAAAATTTGATATTAATGAATTGATTAAGAACGGTTTTATTGTAGGTTATTCAAAAAAGTTTTCGAAAATAAGTATCTTTGCGTACATTATAATAATTTAGAAAACAAATAGTATGGCTTTTGATATAGAAATGATAAAAGGGGTTTATTCAAGAATGGCAGAACGCGTAAATGCAGCTCGCAATATTGTTGGAAAACCACTCACTTTAGCAGAAAAAATATTGTATAACCATTTGTGGCAAGGTACTCCGGTAACACCATATACACGAGGTAAAGATTATGTAGATTTTGCACCCGATAGAATAGCCTGCCAAGATGCAACGGCACAAATGGCATTGCTCCAATTTATGCAAGCAGGCAAAAGTAAAGTTGCCGTGCCAACCACCGTACACTGCGACCATCTAATACAAGCCCGAATAGGAGCCGATAAAGATTTGCAAGAAGCTATTAATAACAGTAGTGAAGTCTTTAATTTTTTAGCCTCGGTTTCTAATAAATACGGAATTGGTTTTTGGAAACCCGGAGCAGGAATCATTCACCAAGTAGTTTTAGAAAATTATGCATTTCCGGGAGGAATGATGATTGGTACCGATTCGCATACGGTCAATGCCGGAGGATTAGGCATGGTTGCCATTGGTGTCGGTGGTGCAGATGCGGTTGATGTAATGGCCGGAATGCCCTGGGAATTAAAATTCCCGAAACTAATAGGTATAAAATTAACAGGAAAATTAAGTGGATGGACAGCCCCTAAAGATGTAATTTTAAAAGTAGCAGGTATTTTAACAGTCAAAGGAGGTACCGGCTGTATAGTTGAATATTTTGGCGAAGGTGCCAAAGCAATTTCAGCAACCGGCAAAGGTACTATCTGTAATATGGGAGCCGAAATTGGGGCTACCACTTCAACTTTCGGATATGACGACGCTATGGAACGCTATTTACGTGCCACCAACAGGAGTGATGTGGCCGATGAAGCCAATAAAATTAAAGAATACCTAACCGGTGATGACCAAGTATATGCAAACCCTGAACAGTATTTTGATCAAGTAATAGAAATTAACCTATCAGAATTAAAGCCTCAACTAAACGGGCCATTTACACCCGATTTAAATACGTTCGTAGGAAGAGATATGACCAAAAAAGCCACCGAAAACGGTTGGCCTTTAAAAGTAGAATGGGGCTTGATAGGCTCGTGTACCAATTCGTCGTATGAAGACCTTTCACGTGCCGCTTCGGTTGCTAAACAGGCAGTAGATAAAAAATTGGTAGCTAAAGCAGAATTCGGAATCAACCCCGGTTCAGAACAAGTACGCTATACCGCAGAAAGAGACGGTTTGTTACAGATATTTGAAGATTTAGATGCCAAGATATTTACCAATGCCTGCGGGCCTTGTATTGGCCAATGGGCAAGAGAAGATATGGAAGGGCAGCCCAAAAACACCATCGTGCATTCTTTTAACAGAAACTTCTCAAAAAGAGCCGATGGCAATCCGAATACCCATGCCTTTGTAGGTTCGCCTTCAATGGTTGCCGCTGTGGCAATTTCAGGAAAGTTAGATTTTAACCCGATGACCGATAAATTGATAAATGCTGAGGGGCAAGAGGTAATGCTAGAAGAACCTACAGGTTTTGAGTTGCCACCTAAAGGTTTTGACGTAAAAGACCCCGGTTTTGTGGCGCCAATAGAAGATGGCTCAACAATTGAAATTACGGTAAGCCCCGATTCAAAGAGGCTTCAATTATTAACACCTTTTAAACCTATTGGTACCGATCTTAAAGATGTTAGATTATTGATAAAGGCATTTGGCAAATGTACTACCGACCATATATCAATGGCAGGGCCTTGGTTGCGTTTTAGAGGGCATTTAGACAATATTTCTAACAATATGCTCATTGGTGCCGTCAATGCATTTAATAAAGAAACCAATAAAGTAAAAAATCAAATTACGGGCGAATACGGTACGGTGCCTGATACTGCCCGAGCCTATAAAAAAGCCGGAATACCAACAATGGTAGTTGGCGACCATAATTATGGCGAAGGTTCTTCACGAGAACATGCTGCCATGGAACCCCGCCATTTGGGCGTAGTGGCAGTATTGGTAAAATCATTTGCCAGAATACACGAAACAAACCTTAAAAAGCAAGGAATGTTAGGGTTGACTTTTGCCAATGAAAGTGATTATGATTTAATTCAAGAAGACGATACTTTTGATTTTATCGATTTAAAAGACTTTGCTCCCGGAAAACCCTTAACCATAATAGCAAAACATGCAGATGGTACACGCGATACAATTATAGCAAATCACACCTATAATGCCGGGCAAATAGAATGGTTTAAAGAAGGCTCTGCCTTGAATTTAATTAAGAAAGAAAACGCTTCATAAGAATAATACTATTTTGAAGTATTTTTAACAACCTAGATAAATCCTTCCCACGGAAGGATTTATTGGTTTAGAACGGAGGTTAAAAGAATACCCTAAAAGAAAAATTAGGGGTAATTCCTAATGAAAATTCATTTACCTGTTGTACTTCGTTGGTATCATTATCAATACGATAAAAAGTATTGATGATATTTTTTCGGTTTAACACATTGAGCACCGATAGTCCGGTTTGTGCCTTTACGTTTTTACCGATGTTGAAATTATAGATAGCAGAAGCATCTACTCTTGTATACGACGCTAAATTACTACTATTGGCAGGTAGGTAGTTGATAGTATTATTTACAATTTCATTACCTGTAACCGGCTTTGTGGCAGGCTTTCCTGACCGCCAATTAAAACCCGCCGATAGTTTCAACTCTTTAAAATCATAAGCAGTAGCCAATGAAACGGTATGCCTGATATCTAAATTACTCGGAATTTTGCGCTCTTCAAAAGCATCAAAAACATAGGTGTTGTCTGCCAAAGAATAGCTCAACCATGTATTGAATTTGTTAAAAGTATTTTTGACTAAAAAATCAAAACCTTTGACGTGATAATTTCCTCGGGCTTGGGTAAATTCATATTGATTTTGAAAACCTTGGCTTTGCGCCGTAATGCCATCTACTTTTTTATAGTAAAATTCTGTATTTACCAGTAATCCCTTATGGTTATAAGTAGCGCCAATAGAAATTTGTTTACTTTGAAGAATCGGAATATCTGTATTATTGGCAAGTGTCCATTTTCTATTTTCAAGGCCTAAAAAACCATTGCCAAAATCAGTTTGAAAGGTGGTAATTTGATTTTTAAACTCTCCCAATATTTCTAGTGAAATGGTATTTGTCAACCGATGATTTAGGCTAAAACGGGGTTCAACGATAAATTTTTTAAAGGTATTTATATAATTGAGGCGAGCCCCGATTTTAATATGGGTATTAAAATCTTCTGTGCTATAAGCAATTTCTGATGACAACCCGTGTACTTGAACCGTTTCTTTTATCGAGCTGTCTACAACAGGAAAGTTAATTTTTTCAGTATTTGTTATTTCGGTTTCTACAAAATGGTAGCCATTTTGAAGTGTTACATAGTCGTTAAGCGCATATTTTGAATTTAGGTGTAATCCTATTTCTACAATTTCATTATTTTGAGCAACGATTTGCTCATTAACAATATCAACATTTGTGGCATCCAATTTGTAGTTTGTGCCATATAGCTGCAATGATGTTTTAAAACGGCTATTCCATTTTCTGTCATAATGAAGCCCCCCGGCGATATTACGTTGGTCTAAGCTACTTTGGCGTGAACTCTGTTGTCCGCCCCCAAAAGCATTTTCGGTAAAAGTAAGGTTATTTTTAAGGTTTAAAAAGTTAAGCCTTAGTTGGTCTTTATCTGATAAATTGTATAGCCAACGTAAACTTACGTCGTAAAAATCGAACTTTTTATCGGTACTATTCGTAATATTTGTAGTGGTAACCACATCGGTATTTTGAAATGCCCTGTCAAAATATTGACTATATGTTGGGGTATTTATAAGTTCGCTAAAAGATTTTCTAGAGGCTAGTTGTACCGAAGAGTTTTTATTGATAGGAAGGTCAACAAAAGCATCGGCATTGATAAAATTCAATCCTACTTCGGCAGAAGGTTTTTTACTTACAGTATAATCTGTTTTCATATCTATGGTTCCTGAAATACCATCGGTATAAGATGCAGGCGTACCATTTTTAATGAGCGTTACCCGTTTAGTAATACGGGGATTTAGCGCAGAGATGAGTCCGAAAAAGTGCCCCGCCTGATACATTTTTATACCATCCCAAAGAATGAGGTTTTGATCATGTGTGCCACCTCTTACATTAATATTTGAAACGGTTTCATCAATACTCTGAAATCCCGATAAGGCTTGTATGGTTTGTAAGACATCTGTTTCTATAAGCCCGGGTACTGTACCGAAATTTTTATAATTGATAGAAATACTGCCATCGATAATTTTATTGATACCATTAGTCAAGTAACTGCTTAAGATAATTTCTGTTAAGTCTTCGGTTTTTGATGTAAGATAAATGGTTTCACACTGTTTTGTATTGTATTTTTTAGCATAATCAGTAAGGGTTTCATAGGCTAAATGCCTAAAAGTAACAATGTCGTTTTCACTAATTCTAGTTAGTTTAAAATACCCTTGTTTGTCGCTAACCACCGAGGAACTTGCTGTTTGCACTACAACACCTTCTATGGTGTTATTAGTGTAAATATCAATAATATAACCACAAATTGAAAAGGTATTCTTTTTTTGGGTAATGGTTATAAAATTTTTACCTAGAATGGTAAATTGTAATGGCGTATTGGTTTGAAGATAATTAATAGATGCTTTTAAGTCGAGGCCTTTATCGGGAGGCGTTAGTAAAATGCCGTATAAATCGCTGTCTATATAAGAAAAATTACACTCAAAACGTGAGTGTAATTCTTCTAAAATTTCAATAAGTGGTTGCTTTCTTTCTTTTGTCTGAGACTGTAGAGCAGTTAGGCAAAAGAAGGATAAAAAGATGAAACTAAATAATAACTTTTTTTTTATCACTCCTTAGTGAGTACTATTACGTTGGTATTATTTTTTGTATAATACTTTAATTGTAATGGCAAAGTTATTGATTTTAATGCTAATTCTTTATCTTTATTAGTAAAACTACCTGTAAATAATTGCGTAGTATCTATATTTTTAACTTCAATTTTTGTGTTGTATTGCCTTTCAAACTCATGAATGACTTGTGCATACGGTACACTTTTGAAACTGCTTATATTCTTTTTGGCCCATGACGGTACCGTATCTTTGGTTTGTTCTTCAAATAACTGCCCATCAATTAGTTTTACGGTTTTACCGGCCGGTAGTTTGATTTCTTTTCCTTTAAAGGAAACACTTACAAGGCCTTCATAACAAGTTACTTCAAAATAATTAACCCGTTGTTTTACATTAAACTGCGTGCCTAAAACACTTACTTTTCCTGACCAAGTTACCACATCAAACTGCGAGCCTTTTTCAACTTTAAAATAAGCCTCGCCAACCAAATTTACTTCTCGATTATTTTTCCAATTGCGTTTGTGATACTTTATGGAAGAGGCTGCATTTAATTTAACCGTTGAATTATCAGGTAGTGCTACTTCGGTAGAATTACTCGCTAGTGTTTTTACCGTAGCCGTATCTCCGTAAAGGGGCGAATAATATACCGCCAACCCTATGATAAAAATAGCCGCTATTTGTAATAAAGGACGTATCCATTGAATAGGTTTTTTCGTTTCTTTACGGTTTTTTAGTATTGAATTTAGCTTTTCATATTCTAAATCAACATTATAAGATGTATCCTTAAAAAGCTTCGCTGTTTCAGATAGCTTTGTATAAGAAGCATATTCAGGTAGTTTTTTAAACGCCTTTAATTCATCGTCGTTTAACTCTCCATCTAACCATTTATGTATTAAAAGTTCTTTCATATATTTCTGTTTAGCATAACAATTTTATTATATAACAACTAAGATAGGTTTTTTCCTACCCTTGGTTAAAATAATATTTTTTCTTTTTCTAATTCAAATATAAAACAATTAACTATTAAAAGTTCCTACCCTTGGCTATAAATTTTAAATACCATCTATTTCTTTTCTCAATTTTTCTAGGGCTCCATAAATTCTTTTCTCAACCCCTTTTCTTGAAATTCCCAGCATTTCGGCAATTTCTTTATGTTTTTTGCCTTCTACTCTATTTAATAGAAATGCCACGCGTTGTGCTTCGGTGAGTTTGGCCAAGGCACGTTCGTACTTTTGCATATATTCAGACTCTTCTAATAAGAATTCAGGGCTTTCATTGGTATAATCTTTTGGTTTGGCCTGTTGATGTTTTAAAACAACTTTTTGATGTTTATATTCATTTAACATCATATTATTAGCTGTGGTAAATAAAAAAGATTTGGCTTTTTCAGGGCTTATTTTTTTACAATTATCCCAAAGTTTAATAAATGCTTCTTGAACTTTATCTCTGGGGTCTAGTCCGTCACCGTATTTAAAACGCAAAAAATTATAGACATCATTAGAGAGGGTATTGAATATTTTAGAAAAAATATGCTCATCACAAATGTGTGTATTTAAGGGTTTTAGCATTTTTAATTAGATTTTTTCTACGATGAAGGTAGGGTTTATTTTAGGTTAATTGTTTAATGCATAATCAGTCTTATGTTGCTTGACAAAAGTAATAATTCTGATTTTAACGAATATTTAATCATAAATAAACAACATAATAACAGTAAATAGGTACAAATTATTGTTTATAACTTCAAATAAATCAAAATGATGGTAAAAATAAAAATAGTAATAAAGGCGATTATATTTTTGCTTTTAGCAATTTTTTTGAAAAGCGAAATGCACGCACAAAGTTTTAAAGATTTAGACAAGGCACCCCACGATATTTCTTATTATAGAATTAGTAAAGCTACGCCGCCTTTGGTAAAAGTGATTTACGGTAGGCCTAAAAAGAAGAAAGGAAAAAAAGTTTTTGGCAATTTAGTAAAATATGGCAAAGTGTGGAGAACCGGTGCAAATGAAGCTACCGAAGTGAAATTTTATCAAGATATCGTATTCGGTGATGTAAAAGTGCCTGCCGGTACGTATGTTTTATATACGATTCCCGGAGAAAAAGAATGGACGATAATTTTAAATTCAAACCTTGATGTCTGGGGGGCATGTCAATACAACCCTATATTTGACGTTGCTAAAATTACGGTTCCGGCAAGCAAAGCAGAAACATTAGATGTTTTTTCAATTGATTTTAAAGAGAAAAAAGATGTTGTTCAAATGGTTTTAGGTTGGGACTACATTCGGGTTAAAATACCTATAATATTGAAAGATAATAAATTATACGCTAAATTATAAATTTTTCTACATTAGGGTAGGAACTTTTAGAAGATAGTTGTTTAAGTATACGAATAGTGAAAATAATAATAATCATTTAAAAAGTAACATACTATAAGATTAATTTAACAAAGGGGAAAAACTGTCTTGACGCTATGGTGAGTTAAGACAGTTTTTTATTTATAAATAATATACAAATAAAATGATTGGCAGGGTAGGAGTTTTTAAAAGCAAGTTGTTCTATATAAAAAACAGAGAATAATGAAAACAAAAAATATATCAAAAGCGGTTCTAGTATTACTTTTAGCAGTAATTTTTAATAACGAAATAGCTGCACAAAGCGCTAAAGCATCGAAAATAATTACTCAAGATATTTCTTATTATAGAGTAAGTGAGGTAACACCTCCGTTGGTAGAAGTAGTTTACGGAAAACCACAAAAGAATAGAAAAAAGATTTTTGGAAAATCGGTAGCCTATGATAAAGTATGGATTACCGGAGCCGATAAGATAACAAAAGTAAAATTTTACCAAGACGTGTTATTTGGTAATGTAAAAGTTTCTGCCGGTACTTATGCCTTACTTACAATTCCGGGGGAAAAAGAATGGAAAATTATTTTAAGTGATAATCTCGATATCAATGATGTATCACAATACTTTCCTGTTTTTGATGTGGCCAGAATTACTATCCCGTCTAATAAAGCAAAAAAAATAAAAAAGTTCTCAATTGGCTTTAAGGAAAAAAAGGATATTGTGCAGATGGTATTAGGTTGGGGATCAACTAGAGTTGAAATACCTATTACCATAAAATCTAAAGAATTATATGCCAAACTTTAATTTTCTTTCTCAAAAAAGTAGGAGTTTTTTAAAGTGAGTTGTTTTATATATGAATAGTGAAAAATAATAATAATTAAAATTTTAAAAAGTAAATTTACTATAAGATTAATTTAACAAAGGGGTAAACTGTCTTAACGCTATGGTGAGTTAAGACAGTTTATAGTTTTCTAAAAATAGTATATTTAAAATGAAAAAATTAAATGCAATAAGAGTTTTTTTATAAATTAAAAAATTAAAATTATGAAGACTAATATTATGAAAAACAGATTTTATCTGTTGGCACCTCTCCTCTTTTTGACATTTTTATTGTTCACTTCTTGCCAAGAGAAAATAGAAATAAACACCTTTGATTCTTCTGCAGTAATTACTAAAGATTCTAAGGTCATCTCGTTGATGAGGCAGGCGCTTCAAAACGATTTTAGTAAAAGCACTTCATATAAAAGTGACAACGATGATGGTGATGACGATGATGATTCAAACCAGCAATGCGTAGAATTTGTATACCCGATTGCTTTTTTTGTTATTTTTCCCACTAGCCAATCTATAGAAACGATTGTTATTAACAGTGATGCCGATTTATTTGCATTTTTTGATACGCTCACCGGTACCAGTCAGATAAGAATTGATTTTCCATTGACTTTGTTGGGTACGAACGGACAAGAAACCATTGTCAATGATATACCCGAACTAGAAAACATCTTACAGGTTGCCGTTGATACTTGTAGAGATATTGATGATAACGACGATGACGATGATGATAATGATTATGAATATTGTAATGATGATGAAACCAAGGTCTATATTTGCCATAATGGCAATACAATTTGTGTTAGTATTAATGCTATACAAGCTCATTTAGATCACGGTGATGAGTTAGGACAATGTAGTAGTGATGACGATGATAATAATCACGGTAATGATAATGACGACGATGATAATGGAAACAATGATGATAATGACAACGATGGCAATTAATTGGCCTACCCGAAAATAGAGAAAAATACATCCGTCTTTATTTTTTTAGTTGTTAATACATTAAAAAGTACAGTCAACCCAATGAATATAAAAATGCCTTAGCTGTTTTCTAAGGCATTTTTCTGTTTATTAAATAAAGTAAACACCACTTATTTAATCCGAATTATGAATTAGCCCCGACTTCAGGGTAGTGAGTGTTGAAAATGCAATCAGCCTTACCGGCGGGTTTTGAAGTAGTTTCAAGATGTAATAAATTTTCTAATGCTTAGCAGATTTAATATTATAATCTAGAGTATGGCTTATTAGATTAGTTTATTCTGTTATGCTACACCTCTGTCTTATTCGAAAACAGCTCCAGATGACAACCGGTTTTAACGTAACACAAGCATTTTAAAATGACATTTACAATCTATTTATGAGGTATCTGTACGAATTGAGTTTAGGTAGAAAAGATAGTAATTTTTAGGTGTTTTAAGAAGTGAAATATTGGATTAAATTTCTTTTTAGGCTGCTTTTTTATCCAAATTCTTAAAAAATATAATATTTTTAGTATTATAAATAACTCATTATAAGCATTTTAAATGAAAATTTTAAAAAAAATATAAAAATTTTAAATTTAGGGTAGGAGTTTTAGCACGATTATTGTTTTATATATGAAGAGCCGCTTAAAAAGGCTCAAAAGGATAAACTTTAATAGGTTAATTGAAATATTGAAAAGAGTAAATGAAACATAAAGTAAACTTTATAGAAAGTCACTAAAAAGAAACATTTATTTTAAATTACAATTTTTCAACAACTTACTAAAAAGTAATATAATGGGAACTTTGCTATGATGATGAATGTAAAAGTTGTCTCCCCTAACGTGAGGCAACTTTTACTCCCAGAAAGAGAGGAATTAGAAAATATACGAATCACGAATCCTTTCTCCCCCCCATTTAAAATTAAAAAAAGAATCATAAAGTAGTTTAAATTTGATAGTTTAGTTTTTATAGAAGCCTGCGAAAGCGGGCTTTTGTATTTTTTAAGAATTCATAGTTGATTAATTTTTAATACTATAAGGTAAAATTAGGTGCCAATTATGTATGAAATAGTAAACTTTCAACAGGAGAATATAAAATAAATCAGACCTCGACAGGATTGGATTTCCTGACAAAGCTCCGCTTTGAAAATAAAAAGATTAAACTTACAAATTCAAACAAGTTTGATTTGACGCTTAATCTTTTTATTGATTTGTGACCTCGACAGGATTCAAACC
>Ga0256841_1001743_pt1 | contig 18063 bp, 15 predicted proteins | sample 356308metaG_FD_185971 | JGI IMG/M metagenome (GOLD analysis project Ga0256841, IMG submission 185971) | Hydrothermal vent microbial communities from Mid Atlantic Ridge, Atlantic Ocean - 356-308 | ecosystem: Environmental > Aquatic > Marine > Hydrothermal vents | place: Atlantic Ocean: Mid... | reverse complement strand
GTGCAAGGCATTGTGGGCGGCGTTAACCCGCCGGCCGCAATATTTTCCTTCTTCGCGTTCTTCGCGCCTTAAGCGAAGCGGGCGGTTCATTTATGACGGACACTGGTAGTATAAGAATTATGACACGCTAAAACGTTACATGTTTATAGGGAAGTATCCTAATTACCACAATACCCTAAGTACGTGCTACTTTTACCGTTTAACGTATATCACCAGGTATCTTTCTCTCGGGTGGAATTACTGCTTCCACAGGATGTTCCGGGATAGTCATGACCGTTAAACGGTTCTTGAAATACTTTTTTGCTACTCTGAGAACATCTTTCGTGGTGACTTTTTTTACTTTTTCGATGTAGATAGGCCCGTAGTTGTAACCTAGTCCCAAAATTTCGTTCAATGCAGCGTCCTGAGCCTGTTCTTCATTGGTTTCAAGTCCCATCTCGTACATGGTTATAACCATATCCTTACCCCTTTTGAGTTCGTCTTCCGAGATCGGTTTTGAAGAAATCCTGTCAAGCTTTTCATTTATTATTTTTAGAACTTCAGGAAGATTTTTCATGGTGGTCTGGCATATAACACCGAAGTAACCGGCCTTGATACCGTAGAAAGGGAAGGCATGTACAACGTACACGAGGTTATGTTTACCTCCGCGAAGAGCTTCTTGCAGCCAGCCGCTCGGATACCCTATTCCCGAAATAACCGCGTCAATAACATCTAGAATCGGCTTATCTTCGCTGTATATAGTAGTACCATTGGTGCCAAGAAAAACCGATGCAGATACCTTCTCGTTTTTCTTCTTAAAGACTTCGTTTGTGGTGACTTGGGAAGTTTCATCGGGGAGATCAATCTTCGGCAATTGCCCTTTTTGCCAGTTACCAAAATACTTCTTAATGGCCTTCATGGCCTTGTCCCGAGTTATGTCACCAAAGATCGCAATCACAGCGTTGTTGGGTATAACCAGTTTCTTGTAAAATAGGACTATTTTATCCCTTGTTAGTGTCTCAATACTACTCTCTGTCCCAAGAAGGTCATTTTTATACGGGTGTTTATGGAAGTAGTGTTTCTTAAAAAACCTTATTATTTCTACCTGCCAGTTTTCATCTAGTTTCTTGATGGCAAGCAGGACATCTTTCCTTTGTTTTTCTATTTCATCTTTGGGGAAATTAGGATTTCTCACTACGTCGGCAAATAACTCGATAATTTTGTCGAAATCTTCACTCAGTGCTGAAGAAGAAACATAGTATGTGTTTCTGCCTGAACCAGAGCTCAGGCTGGCTCCCATTCCTTCAACTTCCCTGGCTATCTCTTCCTTGGTTCTTTTCTTTGTACCCTTGGTCAGAAGTGAAAAGGTAAAGTTAGAAATTCCTGGCAAGTTGGGCGGTTCATATATCTGCCCACCCTTACCATAAAGTTGAATGGCACAAACCGGCACCTCGTGGTTTTCTTTCAGCAGCACGGTAAGGCCGTTGGGAAGCACTATTTTTTCTACTTTTGAGCTGTGTGCAACCTTTTTTTTCTTCGTAGCCTTTGAACTAGCTATCTCCTGGTGCGCTTTTTCAGGCTTGAGAGTTACAATGTTAACAACGTTAAAATTGAGATACTTTCTGGCCACTCGTTGAACATCTTCTTTTTTAACCGCTTTTATTCCCTCCACGTATTCATCGTCAAAGTAGGGATCTCCGGTTTCAAGGTATGAAGATGCAAGGCTCGAGGCCATCTCTTCCACGCTTTCCTTGGAAAATACTTTCGAAGAAACAACTTCGCGCTTTGCCTTGTTTATTTCTTCTTCGGTAACTGGTTTTTCTTTTAATCTCTCAATGGTTTCCTTAAGAGCATCCATTGCAGCATCTATATTCTTTCCCGGGAGATTCATCGTTATCACGAAGATTCCCCTAGCAAAACTGGGTGTCCAGTTTGAAGCTCCAACCGAAAGAACCAGGTCTTTCTCATCTTTCAGTTTTCTGTACAAGCGGCTGCTTCTACCCTGGCCCATTATGTTTGCAAGAACATCCAGAGGGTAAAGGTCGGGGTGAGTAAGCCGAACACTAGGAAATCCAATCACCATCTTGCTCAACCTTACCATGGGAGATCTCTTTTCAGCTTTCCTGGGACCAAGCTGTCTGGGCTCCTTGGGGATCACTATGGGTCTGAAAGTTCTACGGTTAAAACCACTGGTGAGTTCACCGATCTCCTTGATTACTTCTTCCGGATTTACGTTGCCGACGACGGCGACTACCATGTTGTTCGGGACGTACCTGCTCCTGTAATAATCAATTAAATCGTCCCGTGTTAATGTAACAAAAACCTTTTCGTAACCGATAACTGGGTGTCTGATAGGATTTACCCTGTAGGCTGTTTTCATGAATAGTTGCCAGAGAAGGCGGCTTGGATTATTTTCCCCGAGTTTAAACTCCTGCTGGATTACGCCTTTTTCACGTTTAACCTCTTCTGGATTGAAGGCACAGCGAGTTACGTAAGACATGAGTAACCTCAAGGCTACTTGGTAATGTGATGCTGTGGTATTTATGAAATAAACCGTCTTATTGTATGAAGTATAGGCATTGCTTGCACCTCCGATTTCCTGGACCTTTTTCTGAGCTTCTTCCTCGGTAAAGTCCTTTGTGCTTCCTCCAGCAACAACATGTTCAAGGTAATGTGAGATTCCGCCGAAAAAGTATCGGTCTTCGTAAATTGAGCCTGTATGAACGAATACCTGGCATGATACGACAGGGGACTTGGTGCTTTTCCTGATAAGAAGGGTGAGGCCATTTTTTAGTTGCACGAACGTATCTTCCGGACGGGAAGGAAGAACATTGTCGACGTACTTTTCAAGAGGTGATAGAATCTTATTACCGGTCTTTGAAAAACCTGTGACCGGCATTAAAAAAGTCATACATGTTGCCAGCAAACAGAAAAAAAGAACCCATTTTATTGATTGACTTAAAACCCTGTTAAATTTTATCTGCATTTGATCCTCCTAGGAAATCATGTAAGAAAACGTACCCGAGCAAATCTTTTCGCACAGCAATCTGAAAGGGTCGAAACCGAGGGAAAGAAGTTCCTTCTTGGGCAGGACATAATTGATCCTGGCCAGTAGGTATTCATCTCCTTTTATCACGAATTCACCCACAAAGTGATTGAGTTTGCTCCTTTCCAAGATTACAAAAATAATCTCCCTGATCCTTTTCGGTATTTCTCCGATTGTTCTTAAATCATCAAATTTGCCGTTGTTTCCTCTAGACACCTTATACGAAAATAGAATCTCTGAATCTATTACGACAACCTTTACAGGATTTTGATCCTCAATCGCTTCCCTAAAGAGGCAAAGCTTGTTGCCTCTGAGGTAATCAATGAGGTCGTCCATGTTTCTTAGCATGGTTTCGGCTCTTGATCTATCCCTTCGCTTGTAGCTAATTCCAAGGAATGGATAAGAAAACCTCGATAGAACCTTTCCAATTCCGTCTCTAGCCATGCATATCAAGGTTTCGGGGTGAGGGACTCTGAGGAGCTTAAAAAAAATCGCTTGTTTCAAAATGTTACCCCCGATGTGGTAAGATGAGGAAGACGGGTAAAGAGTTTTCCCGGCAGTTTCAAGAATGTCAACAAATCTCACACTGGGGAAAAAAATGACCTTGGCTTTTCTGATCTCGTCTATTTCGGAAGAGTTATAGTGTAGTAGGGAAGAGCGCAGTCCTAGAGTGAGCACTTGGGGGCAGTTCTTGAGTTGTAGCCCCAGTGAAACGAGGGAGCCTTGGTATTGTGGAAATCTGTCTATGGCGTCTCTTCCTTCCAGAAGATTTGGACCATAAAAACCGGTACTTTACCATACTGTAACCAAATTACTGGAAAGAGCTTTATAGACCATGAAAGAAAAGAATTCAAGGGACACCAATTCCTGTTCAGTACTTGTCTGTTAAGTCAGTACAATTTTTTTCTTGGTTTTCTGCAAATTTCTGATATATATAAAAAGTTGGCCAACGATGTCCACCCTGAACAGCGATGTTCAAAAGCCTTCACCACGTTAGTGTAGTGATTGGCTTTCCCAGATTTATATCCCAAACAGGATACTTGGATGTTAACAATTATTGCCAGGACCGTAAAGATAGGTACCTGGCTAATTAATCATTAGTCGTGAATTAGGGTTCTCATGAAAAAATACAACAGAGTAACCTAGGAAGGAGAAACAGAAAATGTGCAGGTTATTCGCATTGACCAGTGAAGAACCTCAATCACCGATGCTTGCGATCAACGCTTTAGACGTCATGCGAGAAGGTCATGACGGATCGGGAGTCGGGATCTTTATGACGGATCTGGCAGGTCCCTTCGAAGACATGAAGAAACAACCGATTCTTTCAGGGATTTTTTCTAATGCTGGCTTGAGGAAATTGGATACTTTCATGATGGAAAAGGGGTTCATGACGAAGTACAAGACTTCGATCAGGGTCCCGAAGGCCCCTCCACCAGGAGTACCCAAGAGAGACACGTACCTCATAAGAGCATACGAATATCCGGAAGAGTGGGAACAGTTAACTGAGAGTGAAATCAGGGACAGGCTTCTGCTAATAAGGCTACAGTTGCGGCAAATGGGTGAAGAAACGGGGGACATGATCGTTTTCAGTTTTTGGCCTGACGTCATCATGATAAAGGAGATAGGTGATCCTTTGACCGTTGCGGAATACCTCGGCTTGGACCGTGAAGATTTCAAGGCGCGAATAATTCTCGCCCAGGGACGGCAAAATACGAACTATGCTATAAATCTCTATGCTTGCCACCCGTTTTTCATTCAGGGAATCGCCACTATGACCAACGGTGAGAATACAGCCTTCGTACCCATAAAGGAATTTCTCATGTCCCGCGGGTTTCCGGGATACATAGGATACCAATCTGATTCCGAAGTGTTCACTCATATACTTCACTACACGCTTTTCAAGCTGGGATTGGACATCAAGGCATACAAGCACATAATCACGCCCCTTCAGGACGAAGACCTGGAAAAACACCCTAGCGGTTATTTTCTCAAGAGGCTCAAACACTCTTGCAGACGGCTAATAATTGATGGCCCCAACGTTGTAATCGGATGTCTGCCGGATAAAACCCTATTTATGGTTCATGATAGGAAGAAGCTTAGACCCGGTGTTGTCGGCGGAAAACCCGGATTTTACGTTTTTTCTTCCGAAATGTGTGCACTGGATGCCATTGTTCCGGATCGAGATAAAACCAAAGATTTTCAACCAATGTATATCGACACGGCTTTTGTAGGCCCGGATCGTCAGGAGGTTAATATATGTCGACAAACGGAACCATTACACCTTCCACACTGAGCGTAAAGGATTTGCCATGGCAAATCCTTTGGGACAAAGATAAATGTACTCTTTGCGGGCGCTGTACTTCGGTTTGCCCGGTGAATGCCATTGAACTCGGGGTCTTCAGAAAGCGAATCATTGAGACTCCCCTCGGGCTCGAAGAAACTCCCGGTAACGTCTACAAAGTTTTTTACGGCATTCGGCAGAAAACCGATCCCGCTTATGCGTGTGTCGGTTGTGCCATGTGTAATCTTGTTTGCCCCAATGATGCCATCATTCCGTGCAGGAGTGACGAGGCTGACAAGCTTCGTTTCCACATAAACCGAGGTGGGCAGCCTAGGAGAAGAGGCGGACGAAGGAACGTCGATTACAGCCTCCTTGACCAGATAAAATTCACCAGGATTTCGATGCTAACCGACCCCGCTCTGGACGCCGGACGGCACGAGTTTGAGTTAAGGACGCTTCTGGGTAGAGTACTACCACCGGAGGAAGACCTGAAGCTGTTGAAAGAAGAAGGATGGACTCCACCGGTTCGGGAGATATATCCGCTCATGATCGGGGCAATGTCATTTGGAGCGCTTTCACCCAACATGTGGGAAGGTCTTCAGATGGGGATAGCCTATCTTAATGAAGAACTAGGGATGCCGGTGAGAATGTGTACCGGTGAAGGCGGTTGTCCCCCGAGGCTACTGAGATCAAGATTCTTGAAGTACGTGATTTTGCAGATAGCAAGCGGATATTTCGGCTGGGATGAAATTATTCATGCCCTGCCCGAAATGAAGGAAGATCCTTGTGCCATAGAAATTAAGTACGGCCAAGGAGCAAAACCGGGTGATGGCGGATTGCTCATGTGGTACAAGGTAAACAAGCTTATTGCTTCTATCCGGGGTGTGCCCCAAGGGGTCAGTTTGCCAAGCCCGCCCACTCACCAGACGAAATATTCTATAGAAGAAGCGGTAGCAAAAATGATTCAGTCCATGTACATGGCGTGGGGCTTCCGAGTTCCCGTCTACCCGAAAATTTCTGGAACTTCCACGGCTCTTGCCGTTTTGAACAACCTGACAAGAAACCCATATGCTGCGGGGCTTGCTATTGATGGCGAAGACGGTGGAACGGGAGCAGCATACAACGTCTCCATGAACCACATGGGACACCCTATTGCTAGCAATATCAGGGATTGTTACCTGAACCTCGTTAAACTTGGTAAACAAAATGAAATCCCGCTTTTTGCCGGAGGCGGAATAGGTAAACACGGAAACCTGGCAGCCAATGCCGCAGCGCTAATCATGCTGGGAGCAAGTGGAGTTCAAATCGGGAAATACATCATGCAGGCAGCGGCAGGATGCCTCGGTTCCGAATCCGACCGATGCAATATATGCAACATCGGACTTTGCCCCAAGGGAATAACTTCCCAGGATCCGAGGTTGTACAGAAGGCTTGATCCCGAGAAGGTAGCCGAAAGAGTGGTAGACGTGTTTCTCGCATTTGATACTGAATTGAAGAAAATCGTTGCGCCTCTAGGAAGGTCGACATCTCTTCCCATCGGGATGTCGGACGCTCTCGGCATAAACGACAAGAACATAGCTGATCGACTTCAAATAAAATACGTAGTCTAGGTTCGAGGAGTTGAAATAACGATGCATGTGAAAAGAGAAGATCACAAGTTTCACCTGATATCAGGTGTTGAAAATGGTCACAGGGTTGATTCACGGATTCTCGAAGAACGAATCCAGAACGCAGTTGCGGAAGGCCATCGTTTCCTTGAAATCCATGCCATGGGCCAGCATGGCATAGGCGGAAGGCTATGGAAGGCCGGAGATGAAGAAGTATACGTAAAAGTTATCGGTCATCCGGGACAGCGACTTGGTTCCATGGGATTCCCCAACACGTGCATAGAAGTTATGGGACCGGTTTCCGATGACGTGGGCTGGCTTAATGCGGGAGCCGAGATCATTGTTCACGGGCATGCCACCAACGGTGCAGCGAATGCCATGGCACAGGGGAAAATTTACGTGGCTGGGAATATCGGTGCCAGGGGAATGACAATGACCAAGCACAATCCCAGGTTTGATCCCCCCGAACTCTGGGTCTTGGGGTCTGTTGGAGACTACTTCGCCGAGTTTATGGCAGGGGGAATTGCAGTCATTTGCGGTCACGATCCTCAGAATCCAGATAACGTGCTTGGATACAGGCCGTGTGTAGGGATGGTGGGAGGAAAAATATTTTTCCGTGGTCCCCACATGGGGTTTAGCCAACACGATGCCAAGCAGATCCCCATTTCTGATGAGGAATGGGAGTGGTTTACCGAGAATCTGCGGATTTTCCTCCAGAAAATCGATATGGGGAACCTTTATGCACAACTGAGCAATAGAGAGGACTGGCAACTGCTCGTGGCAAGGACTCCCCACGAAAGAGCCGTCAGAACAAGGCGCTCTATGCATGCTTTCCGGGAAGAGGTATGGGATAAGGAACTCGGGAAGGGCGGATTGATTGGAGACATAACGGACATCGACAGGAGCCCCATACCAGTTATTGCCACCGGGGAAATGCGGCGATTTGTACCCGTGTGGGAAAACAAAAAATACGCGCCGCCCTGTGAAGCAAGCTGTCCCACCGGAATTCCTGTACACGAACGTTGGAAACTTATCAGAGACGGCCGCGTGGACGAGGCCGTGGATATGGCTCTTGCATACACACCCTTCCCCGCCACTGTCTGTGGTTATCTGTGCCCGAACCTGTGCATGCAATCATGTACGAGAAATACGGCTCAGATGGCTCCGGTGGATGTGAGAAAACTGGGGCAGGCAAGCGTTAAGGCCCATGAGCCCGAGTTGCCACCGTTGAGTGGCCACAAGGTAGCCGTGATAGGTGGGGGACCGGGAGGTATTTCAATCGCTTGGCAGTTGAGGTTGAAAGGACACGATGCGGTTATTTACGACATGCAGGAGAAGCTAGGTGGTAAAATATCTTCTGTAATTCCAAATACGAGGATACCGGAAGATATAGTTAATGCTGAGCTAGAGAGAGTCAGAAAGATACTTCCTCACGTGCATCTCCAGCAGAAACTCACCAAGGATGACATTGAGCAGCTTAAAAGTGACTACGATTTTGTTGTTATAGCTGTTGGAGCGCAGAAACCTCGAATTCTCCCGGTTCCTGGTAAGGAAAGACTCATACCTGCCCTCGAATTTTTGAAACAGAGCAAGAAAAATGAAGCTAAGGTCGGAAAAAAAGTAGTAATCATAGGCGCGGGTAACGTAGGTTGTGACGCTGCAACGGAGGCTCATCGGCTGGGTGCCGAAGATATTCTACTAATTGATATTCAAGAACCCCTTTCCTTCGGAAAAGAAAGGGAAGAGGCCGAAAAAATCGGTGCCAAATTCCGGTGGCCGTGCTTTACGAAGGCAATTACTGAAGAAGGAGTTGAACTGACCACAGGAGAGGTAATTCCTGCTGACACCGTGATTATTTCCATTGGTGATATGCCTGACCTTGATTTTCTTCCTGACTCGGTAGCCACGGATCGTGGCTTCATCGTCGTAAACGACATTTTCCAGACATCCGATCCGAAAATTTTTGCAATCGGAGACGCCGTGAAGCTCGGGTTGCTAACCGAAGCGATAGGGGCGGGGAGAAAAGCTGCCGAAGCTATATGCGATATGCTGGAAGGCAAACGTCCCCGATTTGACAGAAAAACCATGATTGATCCTCATAGGGTCAAACTCGAGTACTTTGATCCACGGTTGCTCGATTTTCATGATGTTCATGAATGTGGTACCCAGTGCGCATCATGCGGTTCGTGCAGAGATTGTGGACTGTGCGTAACTATATGCCCTCAATCTGCCATATCAAGAAAAGATCTCGGAAACGGTGACTTTGAAATGGTAGTTGACCCTAATAGGTGCATTGGCTGTGGATTTTGCGCCGGTGCCTGCCCCTGCGGTATCTGGGCTCTGGTGGAAAATGATCCGATAGAGTAGCTGTAAAATTGCCGTCATAATTGGCTTATCAAGTAAAATGAGGCGGGGCTAGCAAGCCCTTCCTCGCTATCTAAAAGATGGCCCGTTTGTGCGGGATACGCTTTTATCGTTGATTGCAGAGATTTTTCAGGTGAGGGTTGTTAAATGATGTCCCCGTCATAAAGTTCGATTTTCCAGCGGTCTTGTCCGTTTCCTTGGCATTCACCCTTATTGGCAGCCAGAGATTCTCACGTATTTTGCTACATGCGAGATTCGAAAGAAGCTAATATGCGCTCATGACAAACACCTTGTGTATTTACGTTGGTTTGAAGTAAAATGTCGGCGAAGGTGCTCGCAATTTGAATGGCAACCCAACTTTAACCTGCCTTCATGATAATTAGTATTCTAAAAGGGGTACACGGCATGAGTGGTAATTCAGAAAACCTTTAGTATATCCGGATATAACTCTTGGTTCTTTCCCCCACAACAAATCGGAAAAACCTGAGTTAAGGTAACTAGTTGATTCTATTACAAAGGGCGACGTGGGAATCGAACCCACGACCTTTGGTTCCGGAGACCAAGGACAGGGGTTTTACCTCATTTTACCTGACACTTCTCTAAGCGCTCTATACAAGCCATTCTACAGAGAACACATCTTTCCTTGACTTACCCGAAAATACCCCATATTATACATAATATGTTGGGAATAGTGTTGGGAATAAAAACGGCTAAAAAGGGTGCCCCCTCTTGGCTTAAACCAAGGGTAAACGCTCCCAACACGATGACGCAATTAATCAACAGTTTCAATGGGTTATGTCTGGTGAGAGAGTTGCCGATTTTGGAGGTTTCGGGTCTTTTGCAGACTGGTTGGGAGGATAGAAAATGCCAGCTAAAAAACGCAATAAAACGAGGTATCCGGGCGTGTACTGGATACAAGGTAAGGGTCCCAATGGGAAAATTGAACGCATTTACTATATCGTATATCGCAAGGGTGGACGGGTTATCGAAGAGAAGGCAGGCAGACAATACCAGGACGACATGACCCCTGCCAGGGCTGCCAGGCTCAGGGCCATGCGTATGAAGGTAAACGCTCTTACTAACAAGGAACGAAGAGAGCTTGAGCGGAAACGCAAGGAGGCCGAGCAAAACAGGTGGACCATAGATTGTTTGTGGGACGAATACAAGCAGCAGAAACCTTTAAAGGGTCTTAAGCAGGATGAAAACAGGTACAAGAACTACCTGCGTGGCCCTCTTGGAGATAAAGAACCGAAAGACATTATCCCCCTGGATGTCGACCGTGTAAGGCTGAAGATGCAAAAAGCCGGCAAATCCCCGCAAACCATAAAACTAACACTTGGGCTATTGAGGCGGATTGTAAACTTTGGCGTGAAGAAAAACCTGTGTAAACCCCTATCCTTTAGAATAGAAATGCCCCGGGTAAATAACCTGAAAACCGAGGACTTAACGCCTGAACAACTCCAACGACTGCTAGAGGCAATTGAGCAGGACGAACACCCGTATGCAGGGAAGATGATGCTTATGGCCTTGTACACAGGCATGAGGCGAGGTGAATTATTCCGGCTCAAGTGGGAAGACATCGACTTCGAACGTGGCTTTATCCATATTAGGAATCCTAAAGGCGGAGTTGATCAGACTATCCCCTTGAATGATGCCGCAAGGCAGGTGCTAAACCAGGTGGAAAGAACCAACAGTGAGTACGTGTTCCCCGGCAGAGGCGGGAAACAAAGAGTGGATATCAAGCGGCCAGTTAACCGCATCAAGCAACGTGCAGGGTTGCCCAAAAATTTCAGGCCACTGCATGGCTTACGGCACGTGTACGCATCGATGTTGGCAAGTAGCGGCAAGGTTGATATGTGCACGCTGCAGAAACTGCTAACGCACAAGTCGGCACAGATGACACAACGCTATGTGCACCTGAGAGACGAGGCGCTGAAGCGGGCTAGCAACGTCGTAACCGAACTCCTGGGGAAACAAACTAAGAGCCCAAAAGTTGTAAGACTGAATCAATCTTGATCTCTAGCGTAACATTGTGTTACACTGATGGTGGGTTAACGGTGAAAGAAAAAAAGCGGCTCAAACCAGAAGAGGCAACAAGAAAGATCAGAGAGATCGTCAGGCATGGTGGAACTGTTATACTATCGAGGCATTGCAGAACAAGGATGCTAGAACGAAATCTCACGATACATGATCTATTGTCGGTCTTGTCCAACGGGAACGTCACAGGACCACCGGAGTATAGCGAAGAACATCATCAATACAGATACAAGGTAGCCGGTCAAACAATTGATGGTGAAGAAGCGATTGCCATTACCGTGATCGTAAGCCACAGATCAGCGTTAATCATCACCATGTATTGACAAAGAGGGACGTAAGATATGGATAAATGCCCTATTTGCGGGAATACAGGCATAACTACTAGGAAGAAGGATTACCGTTTCATCGAAAGCGGGCTTGATAACGTTGTCCTGACTGGCGTTGAGGTTGTAGAGTGCAATAAATGCGACGAAGAGTTTGTATCTATTCCAAATGCTGCACAATTGATGGATTTTATAGCCGAGCAGATTATACTCAAGCCGACAAGACTCACCGGCAAGGAAATCAAATTCTTGCGCAAAAACTTGTTGCTGAACACTAGAGAATTCGCAACGCTTCTTGGTGTAGATCGTGTGTCCTTGTCGAGATGGGAAAATGACAAGGTTAAGCCTACAGCGTCTAATGATAGACTCATCAGGTTAACATACACTGCCTGCAAAAAGACTGTTGATTCTACAAGGGAGAAATTAATAAAGCGATTGCGAGACATTTCTCCCGCTACTGAGGCGACCGAACGTTATTTTGTATCAGTTCCGTTTTAGTTTTTGCCTGGGGCTAGGGTAGCTCCCGAAAGGCCAGTATCCCGGCTGGCTTGCCCCGGGTATTAATAGCGGGAGTGCTACGGGAGGCACAACAAATGAAAGAGCGTATCTGGTGCAAGTATGAGGGAAAAGAAATCAACGTTTACTACTACCCTTGTGAAGATGACTTCGATTGTGACTATTGTTCCCACTTAAAGAACCCGGATAGCGAGACACCCACCACGCTTGATCACCAACAAAAACGCAACAAGCAGGGTGATAAGTACAACAGAGATATTGGACGGAAACTCGACCGACTGAATCGACTCATGGCTATCAAAAGACACCCACAGTTTCAGCAAGATTACAAAGACCTGCTAGAAGCCAGGGCAAACGGAGACGAGGAACGGATTGTTGCTATCTCTGTTCGTGTTCTCAAGAGATGGGGCGAAGAGATTGAGCAGATTGGAAACGCAGACGAGTTGTACGAGCAATCGAGGCTGAATGTTCGAGACGTTGAACCCGTTACCTCTGTTTTTAGTGAGCCTTTGCGGGTCCTGCGCTCAGGTAAGAATAACGAGATCGTGGAAGAAAAACTATTAGGCGATGACCTATACTTGCGAGTGAATATAAACGCACCCCTGGATAAGCTTGTCGATGATTTCAAAGATATTGTTAGCAGGTATCAAGGCCTGGCTGGCAACCGTGGCAGAACCCGCAAGTTCCAGGTCGACCCGTGGCTTGTTTATGACCTACACACAGAAGGTAAATCCCTTGTTGAGATCACAAGGGAAATGTTCGGACTAGAAGGGAACCCAGTTGAGGACGGCTGGGAAGCGGAATACCGAACCGTCATACGGGCTTGCAAGCACGCCAAACAACTAGTAGCCGCAATTAAACCACGAGGCTAACACTACCACAACCACACCAGACAAAAAAACCGCATATAATCCCTACCAGTATGGTAGTGGACGCCTAAGCCCATGCTTAGGTGATGCTAGCCCACATGTGTAATACCCACTACTATCTCTTAAAAGCCAATAGATTTACTTAATAACTTTAACTTTTAAGGAGGGCAACATGCGTCTCTTAAACGAAAAACAAACAGCTGAACGAATGGGCATTGCCGTTCAAACGCTCAGAAACTGGCGAGGAAAGTTTCAAGGACCCCCTTGGATTAAGATCGGCAAAAGACTCATCCGCTATCCTGAAGCAGAGCTGGAGCAATTTTTACGAAGCAGATTAATCGATCCCAAAAAAGTGATGGGTGACGAGGGGAATAAAGATGGTTAACAATGAATACTCAAAACTTGTTCTTGATGACTTGTGCAGCAGTGGACTTGACCCTGAAGATGCCATGGATGCCGGGTGGAGAGAACTGCAACCACCCAATATCACGAGGCAGTTAAAAGACCTGTTAGGGTTTGCCAGCTTCGATGGTGTCAACCTGGCAAAGAGCTGTACTAACTTTTTGGTTCTCCCCTACCCACGCAAGGATTTTTGCAGGGTGAAGTTGTACCCAGGGGTTAACGGTGCAAAGTATCTTCAACCGAAGGGTGTAGCAGTCGAAGCGTATATTCCCGACGCTGTATGGGAGTTACGTCATAAACCGACTCAACCTTTAATTGTCGCGGAGGGCGAAAAAAAATGCTTGTGCCTGCTAAAGCACGGCTACAACCCAATTGCCTTGCCTGGCGTTTGGTGCTTCCGCAACAAAGATGGCGGGTTGCTTGCTGACCTCCAAGAATTCTTCTGGCGTGATCGAGTAGTTCATGTTTGTTTTGACTCGGATGCTATTTATAACAAGCAAGTCTTACAGGCCGAAATGGAACTTTGCCTGCGGTTGTGGAAGGAAGGCGCACAGCTTTACATCGTACGAATACCGCAGGACAACCACTCCGAGAAGATGGGTGCGGATGATTACATTGCCACCTACGGCGCAGATGCTTTCAGACAGTTGTTGGACAACGCCAAACCGTTCCAGGCAGCTTACCCGGTTGAAACGGTTGACGTGCTGGCGGCTGTGGTTGCGAAACTCTATGTGGCAGACGTTCTTTTTGCACCGCAGGTCACTGAACTAGCCAGGCAGGTCAGGAAGTACACCAAAGCGGCAATCACACAAAAGGACTTCAAGAGGACTGTCAACGCTTTTATCTGTAAATACTTGGAAGGGGCCCGTCAAGAGCAAAAAACACAAGCCAAGAACGAGATAGTCGAAACGATTGAACCGTTCGATGGCGAGGTTGACGGGGCTGAACTTGCCGAATACATCGAGACAACCTTGCGCAGTCACGTTAAGATCACACCGGGCGAGAGTTACACGGCCATAACCCTGTGGGTGTTCCTGACGTATGTCTACAACAACTTTCCTATTTGCCCGATGTTGCTGATAGTCTCACCGACAAAGCGTTGTGGAAAAACTACATTGATTGAAACATTGGAAGGGCTTGTAAACCGTGCCCTGGTGGTGAGTAATATCACTCCTGCAGCAGCGTTTCGGACTATCGAGAAATACAAGCCAACACTGCTTGCAGATGAAGCGGATGCAGGCCTGAAGGACAACGAAGACATACGAGGGATTTTCAACGCAGGCCATACCAAGCGGACCGCTTTTGTCATTCGTGCAGGAGATAAATCAAACGGCTTCGACCCCATCCGATTCAACGTGTTTTCTCCTAAAGCGATTGCCTCTATTCGGAAGTTGCCGGACACATGGGAAGATCGTGGCATCAAAATCAAAATGCAGCGGAAGGCAGTGGATGACACGGTTGAGCCGCTAGGTTTAGACTTTTACGACCGCAACCGTGAGATACGGCAGAAACTTCTAGCATGGGCAGAGCAAACAACTGACAAACTCGACCCAAATGTTGAAACCCCACAAATCCCCAATGACCGTGCCAAAGATAATTGGCGACCGCTACTGGCAATAGCAAAAACATTAGGGGACGAATGGCTACAGAAGGCACAACAAGCAATGCTGATACTTGAAAGTGGTAAAACCGGGGATGATCTCAGAATTGAATTGTTGTGCGACGTGAAGCAAGTATTCGATGGGATGACAGTTGAAAAAGTTGCTAGCAAACGGCTTGTCGAGAAGCTCAATGGTCTTAGCGATAGACCCTGGCCAGACTTTAATCACGGTAAAGGACTGACACCAAACAAGCTTGCCAACCTATTGTCCCCCTTTGGGATCGAACCGAAGAAACTACGACTCGGAACGGAAACCGTTCGTGGATACACCAAGGAAATGTTTAAAAAGGTTTTTTTGCGTTATATCCCCCCGGAACAGAACGGAACAACGGAACATTGTGTCAACCATGCGGTTTCACAGACGAAACAAAGTGGAACACAATCGGAACGTGTTCCGTTTTCAAATCGCTGTAAACCCGCATCAAATAAGGAATGTTCCACTGTTCCGTTTCAAAAAGGGGGGTATACAGAAGAAAAAATCACGCCACTTTTTAACAACGAAGACATGGAGGTTTTCTAGCGATGGAATTGCTTAAAGACCTGGAAAGACACGGGTTAAATGTGGTCCTGATTGGGAAGAACTCTTTAGGAGTATTCCCGAAAGAGTTATTAACGGACGAGTTGAGGGAGCTAATCAAGAACCATAAGAATGAAATTATTCGCATGCTTAAGCAACACAGGAAACACCCGAGCGAAGATTATCAATTATCAGCGATGTTTGACCCAAAAGTTACCGACCGACTTAATGAGTGGGGGTGTTTCAATTGCTCCTGGCTTTTAAGCGACGACGAGGCGGTTTGTGTCGTGGAAGATAAAAATACTATCCACATGGTAAGTATTCCACGGCTCAAAGATTGCCCTAAACGAAATAAGCAAATTTGCCAGGCTATCTTACGTGGTGATCATCTTAGTTGGTTAAACTAAAAAACAAGGGAGGATATAACAATGCAAGTAAGAGCGAAATTCGACAAGGATACAAGGAGATACCATCGTTACGTGATTGACGATCGATCCATAAAAGGGACAATCTATTTCTTAAAGGACAGCACCATCCCGGACACGGTTTTAATCCAAATTGGCGAAACAAACGAGGGGGAACAAAATAGTGGGTAAACGGTTTTTCATCTTGGCCAAAAACAAATGCTGCAACTACTACGGCAACTTTAACGGCAAAAAGGAGTATTGCGCATACGAAGGTGAATGCGTTTTGAAACATAGCGAGACATGCGAATGGTTCGAGCGTGCAGTTCTACCGCTTGACCTGGTTTTACAAGAGCAATATTGCCAACAGCTCGTACACGAAGCAGCAACCAAAAAGAAACGCAAAATAATCATCAGGCGTAGGTGCAAGTTATGTGGCAAACCAGTTGCCGGTAAACGTCTTTACTGTGACCGGTGCCGGGCTAAACGACGACGTGAAAGCAACCGACTTGCGAAACGACGGCAAAGAGAACGAAGTGCTGCTACAAGCAGTTGACCCCTACATAACCGTGCTGGATGTCAGCAAACTAGCTCAAGGTTGCCAAGTAATTTCAGCTAGTTGTGAAGGCCAGAGTGCAGCCTGCATAGATAAGCGCACCTCAAGCTCTCTTTTTATCATTATATCGTCACAGACATAACGTGCAACCCTACCCCAACCACATCCTATCCTTGCGCATCACAACCAGCAACATAAAACACTGAGTCCACTCTGAAGTAGTAGACCCAATAGTACGACGCATTATGCAAGTTTGAAAACTACAACCAGAAGTGGGGTTCCTTTTTGTGCATTATGTCGGTAATGATATAGCGCACAGTCACCACCAGAGCATAACGGGCCGGACCCTTAGGGGGTAATGTGGTAACCTGGGTCTTTTTGGGCGTTATGCCGTTAATGGTATAACACTCACTCCCACCCAAACCCACGTTGCACCTACCATTGCGACTGCTGGTGTCCAGGGGAAGCGTCAAAATGTCAATAAGGTGCTAATGCCTACCTGTACTGTTAAGTGTGGTTGTAGCCAAATAGGAAGGGTGTCTTTTAGCGACTGATTCTGAAGAGGGCGACATATACACAATGGGACTCCGGCGACGGTTTGCCCTGTACCCCCCACCTTCTATAGCAGCGGAAGGTGTCACTAGTTGTCACACGCTTCGAGAGGGTGAAATTGCAGTTGTATGTTGGGAATAGAGTTGGGAATCGTTAGAAGCGCCAGAAAAACAGGGTGTCAAGAAATGTCGTAACCTGTTGATATCACAGTGAAGGGCGACGTGGGAATCGAACCCACGACCTTTGGTTCCGGAGACCAATGCTCTATCCACTGAGCTAGTCGCCCACAAGCACTGTTAAGTATAGCAAAAAGCTGAAGCCTAGTTAATAAAAAGTTTGAAAAAGCACTCCTGCCAATCTGATTAATGGCGAAGGAGTCTCATGACACGGATAACAAGGGTATAGAGGACCGATAAAATGAGAAAATGTGTTAAAGTGAGGGGAAGGAAAGAAAGGGGGGCTATGAAACGCCGAAGATTTAGCAAAGAAATCAAGGCAAGAGCTGCATTGAAAGGCTTCAAGGATCAACGAATCATGCCAGAGGCCCACTGAATTGGCACAGGAGTTTGGAGTTCATGTTAACCAGATTGCTCTGTGAAAAAAATAATTGATAGAAGAAGCTCCACTGGCTTTCGGTAACGAGAAAGATAGTGGGGTGGGGCAACTGAAACACGAGTGCGACACGATATGATAACTGAAAAAAAATAACCATAATCTGCTTCCTTTTCAAATAATCCAATTTTACAGAAAGAATGTTACACCATTTATTACTACGTGGACTCCCAATGATAAAATTATTCTAGGTAGTTAAGAGCAGTTAGAAACTCCAGCATCTCTGCTATCTTTTCTTCGACTTCATCTACCGGCCTTGCATATTTTACCCTGCTTGCATGTCTGACGCGTTCGGCTACTTGTTGATTGTATTCTGATTTATTTAGTACTGTCTGTAT
>Ga0256841_1001742_pt1 | contig 18065 bp, 24 predicted proteins | sample 356308metaG_FD_185971 | JGI IMG/M metagenome (GOLD analysis project Ga0256841, IMG submission 185971) | Hydrothermal vent microbial communities from Mid Atlantic Ridge, Atlantic Ocean - 356-308 | ecosystem: Environmental > Aquatic > Marine > Hydrothermal vents | place: Atlantic Ocean: Mid... | reverse complement strand
CCGCTGCAACCCGCTGTTCTGCGAAAGCACCAGCCAGGCCCGCAAGGAAACCCTGGCCAGGCTGAAGAAGGGCAAGAAGGCGAAGTTCATCGTCTATGCCGCGCCGGGCGTTGGCCTGCCGGTGGAGATGAAGCTGAGCGGCTTCTCCGCCGCCCTGAAGAAGATGCAGCAGCTTCCCTGACTTGTTAAGAAAAGCTTCCAGCCTGCAAGGCAGGCTGGAAAACTTTTCAACTCCGGCCTGCGGTTGCCGCGCCTGCCGCCTCTTCCTCAGCCCGTGCCTTCAGCCGCTCCATTCGGCAGCGGGCAGCCAATGCCGGTGCCGCGCAGGCCACAGTAGCCGCCGGGGTTCTTCGCCAGGTACTGCTGGTGATACTCCTCGGCGAAGAAGAAGGGCGGCGCGGCCTTGATCTCGGTGGTGATGTCGCCCATGCCGCGCGCCTTCAGCGCCCGCGCGTAGGCATCGCGGCTGGCCAGCGCCTGCCGCAACTGCTCCTCCGTGGTGGTGTAGATGGCGGAGCGGTATTGCGTGCCGATGTCATTGCCTTGCCGCATGCCCTGCGTCGGGTCGTGCGATTCCCAGAACAGCTTCAGCAGCGCGGTGAAATCCGCCTTGCCCGGCTCGAACACCACCATCACCGTTTCCGCGTGGCCGGTCCTGCCTGAGCAGACTTCCTCGTAGGTGGGGTTGGGCGTATATCCGCCCTGATAGCCCACCGCCGTAACCCACGCGCCGGGCTGCTGCCAGAACAGCCGCTCCGCCCCCCAGAAGCAGCCCATGCCGAAGAAGCATGTCTCCGCGCCCCGCGGATACGGCCCCTTCAGCGGGCGGCCCGACACGAAATGATGCCCGGCGGTTGGGATCGGCTCTTCCCGCCCCGGCAGCGCCTCCTCCGGCGCGATCATGCGCATCTTCTCCGCGGCGTTTCGGCGATGGAAAAACATGGCTTTCTTCTCCCGTTCTTTCGTGGCAGGGATCATGATACATGCCTTGTCAACCGCCGGGTTCCACGTTTTCGTGATGGGAACAGGATTGCATGCAGCACGATGACAACGCCATCACCCGCGCCATGCAGCTCCTGGCGCGCCTGCCGGGGCTGGGGCCACGCTCCGCCCAGCGCATCGTGCTGCAGTTGTTGCGCCACCGCGATGCCCTGCTGACGCCATTGACGGAGGCGCTGACGGATTTGCGCGAAAGCATGCGCGTCTGCTCCGCCTGCGGCAACTTCGACACCACCGACCCCTGCCGCATCTGCGCCGATGCGCGCCGCCGCCGCGAACTGCTCTGCGTGGTGAAGGACGTGGCCGACCTGTGGGCGCTGGAGCGCGCCGGCGTGCACAGGGGGCTGTATCACGTAACCGGCGGGCTGCTCTCGCCGCTTGACGGCATCGGCCCGGAAGACCTGGGCATCCCGACGCTGCTGCAGCGGGTGCAACGCGAAGGCGTGCAGGAGGTGATCCTGGCGCTGGATGCCACGGTGGAGGGGCAGACGACGGCGCATTACATCGCCGATGCATTGCGCGAGCTGGGGGTGGCGGTGTCGCACCTGGCGCAGGGCGTGCCGGTGGGGGGCGAGCTGGAATACCTGGACGATGGCACCATCGCCGCCGCCTTCCGCGCCCGTTCGCGGCTGAAGGATTGAGATCTCAGGCCAGCAGCAGGCTGGCGGCGCTGGCAATCACGATGCCCAGGCCTCCCAGCATGATGGCGATCGCCACCAGCTCGCGGCGCGCCGCCGGGCGCACTCCCGGGCGCGGCATGGCCTCTGGTTCGCGATGCAGGCCTGACTGCGGCATGAGCGGTGGTTCCTTCCTCAGGGCAATGCATCCAGCAGATGGGCGATCAGCGGCTCGTCCGCCGGCGGCATGGGGTAGTCCCGCAGGCGCTGCTTCTCCACCCATGCCAGTTTCTGTCCTTCCAACGGCTGCGCCAGCCCCTGCCAGCGGCGGCAGACGTATAGCGGCATCAGCAGGTGGAAGTCGCCATAGTCATGCGAGGCGAAGGTCAGCGGCGCCAGGCACGGCGGCGAGACCTCTATGCCCAGCTCCTCCTTCAGCTCACGGATGAGCGCCGTCTCCGGCGTTTCTCCCGCATCCACCTTGCCGCCGGGAAACTCCCACAGCCCCGCCATGCGCCGCCCTTCCGGGCGTTGCGCCAGCAGCACGCGGTTGTCGGCGTCCACCAGGGCGGCGGCCACCACCAGCAGCAATTTGCACCCGTTGCTCACAGCGGGATTCTCACAGAAAATGGCTAATGAAAGGTTGCCGGGCCGCGCCGGAGATCGGGGGAAGAAGGTGCCGGCAGACGGGCCTCCTGCCGCATCAGCGCGGCGCGCGCTTGGCCAGGATGCGTTGCAGCGTGCGGCGGTGCATGTTCAGCCGCCTTGCGGTTTCCGACACGTTGCGATTGCACAGCTCGTAAACGCGCTGGATGTGCTCCCATCGCACCCGGTCCGCCGACATGGGGTTCTCCGGCAGCGCCGCCTTGGTGCCCGGCTCCGCCACCAGCGCCTTGAAGATGGCATCGGCATCCGCCGGCTTGGCCAGGTAGTCGATGGCCCCCAGCTTCACCGCGGTAACCGCCGTGGCGATGTTGCCATAGCCGGTGAGCACGATGCCGCGGGCCTCCGGCTTGCGCCGGGCCAGCAGCTCGATCACGTCCAGGCCGTTGCCGTCTTCCAGCCGCATGTCCACCACGGCATAGTCCGGCGGATTGTCCTGCACCTGCTGCATGGCGTCGGCCACCGTCTCCGCCGTGCGCACCTCGGCGAAGCCACGCTGCTGCATGGCGCGTGCCAGCCGGTTGAGAAACGGGCGGTCGTCATCCACCAGCAGCAGCGTCTTGCCTTGCACGGAGTTTTCCTCGCTCATCACCTCTTCCCCCAGATGAGTGCGCGGCTGTCCATTCCCTCCCTTATATCGCTTCCAGCGCATTGACTCAATTGATCTTCTTGCTGCCGGAAACGGCGGCATCCGCATCCACACGCTTCGCCGCGCCCTTCATCAGCGGCTCCACTCCTTCCCCCGTCCAACGCGCACCGCACCCCATCCCGCCACACCTCGGCGGCAATATTGCTCCATGTCGCCACGCAAGCGTCAAAGGCCCGATGCAGAAGAGATCGTTGCCAGCACACCCCGAATGCCCCAATGCTTCCGCAATGCCGCGGAGAACAACTTGTCCAGGGGAATGCCCTCGCGAGGGCCAAGGGGGGTTTGCCAGGACACCGTTGATTTCATGGCGCGCCGGGGAAGATTCGAACTCCCGACCCCCAGATTCGTAGTCTGAAGTCTGAAACAGACATGTCCCCTACCTTAATATATGAATTTCTATAAAACAGCATGTTACGTGAACCCTCTCCCCCTCCAGCTTGCGTCCTTTTGTCCAAACCTGGTATCTATATGGTATCTAAAGAGAGGATAGATACCATGCGCAGGAAGATCACGATCAGGGTGGTGAATGGCCTTCAGCCCGGGGAGACTATCTGGGACGAGGTTGTGAAGGGATTTGGCGCAAGGCGGCAGAAGGAAGCCGTCAGCTATATCCTCAAGACCCGTTTCAGGGGCAGGCAGAAACTAATCACCATCGGCAGACACGGAAGCCCGTGGACACCAGACACAGCCCGCAAGGAGGCACAACGGCTGCTGGTGCTGCTGGAGCAGGGCATTGATCCTGTCGAGAAGAAGCGGCAGGAGCGCGCCAAGGAGTCGGTGGAAGCTTTGTGGAAGCAATTTGACGAGGAACACGTCGAGAAGCTGAAAGAGCGCACGCGTCAGGAATACCGCCGTCTGTTTCGTCAATATGTGTTGCCTTCCATGGGCAAGAAGCCACTGGCTGATGTTTCCCGGGATGACGTCGTCAGCTTGCACAGAAAGCTCAAAGACAAGCCTCGCACTGCCAATTTCTGCCTCTCTGTTCTCTCCAAGTTCATGAACTGGGCAGAGACGAAGGGATACAGGCAACAATACAGCAATCCGGTGCGGGGCATCAGGAAGTATCCGGAGAACCGCCGCGAGCGATTTCTCTCACAGGAAGAACTGAAGGCCCTGAGCCAGGCGCTGGATGAAAAGCTGCGGGAACGTAATGACATTTACGTGGTGGCGGCCATTCGCCTGCTTATCCTCACCGGGGCAAGGTTGAACGAGATCCTCACCCTGAAGTGGGAACACGTTGATTTGGAGCGAGGGCTGCTGCTGTTGCCTGATTCCAAGACGGGCCGGAAGGTCATTGTGCTGAACGAGGCTGCCTGCAAGGTCTTGCTGGAACTGCCCCGGCAGAAGGGCAATCCTTATGTCATCTGCGGCCACAAGAAAGGGCAGCATCTGGTGAACCTGCAAAAACCCTGGCGGCGCATTCGCAAGCGGGCGGGGCTGGAGGATGTGCGCATCCACGACCTGCGCCATACCTTTGCCTCGCTGGCAGCTCGCAAGGGCGGCTCCCTGCCGAAGGTCGGCGCACTGCTGGACCACAGCCAGATACAGACCACCCAGCGCTATGCGCACCTCATCGCCGATGACATTCGGCAACTGGCTGATGCTGTTGGAGATCAGATAGGAACCATACTGTTCAATGCAGACGAGACCGCAAGGAAGGAGATGGAAGATGCCGGATGATGCTGCCGACATGTGGAGCGAGGGACTTCAGGAGCTGACGTGCAAGATGCTGCTGGATGACAATGCCGCCTTCCCCTTGCCCAACGGCAAGGTGGGGCTGGCCCTAAAGCATGTGGATGGCCGCTTTGGCTACATCAACGTGTTCGACCTTGCCTACCACCGCTGGCATATTCGCCCCATGCGAGAGGATGAAGGCGACTGGGAGGACATATTCGACGATGTGGATGACCTCATCGCAAGCGGCTGGGCGGTGGATTGAACATCAGAACCGATGGAGTATGGTGAAGTCCGTCCAGGCAGCAATCATGCCCCCGATATGCCTCACATGATCCAATACGGGAATGTTTTCCACCCCGTTCCACCAGTGATATGCCGTAATTTCGGCTGAACGTATCTCTGGGTTATCGGATGTTTCAACAAGCACGACCTTGTGCCTGACATGAGCGCCCTGATAATCGCACTCAAACAAGCGTGTGGCGCTTTTGGGAAACATACCCAGCTCTTCTGCCAGTTCTCTGGTCGCGGCTGCCAATGATGGCTCGCCCTTCCTCGCCTTGCCTCCGGGAAGGGAAAATGCCCTTTTCCCTCTTTCCCTGACCAGCAGCAACCTGCCATCACGGATCACCACAGCGGGGCCCCAGCGATAGTCCTTTCCTGGAGCTTTGGGCAAATCGCCCTTGGTAACGCGTGCATGGATGAGAAAAACTTTCTTCTTGGGGAAAATCTCATATTTTTCTATACGGCACTTCCAGTCATCAATATACATGGATTCGGATATCTTTCCATTTGAGATAATCTTGCAAATGTCCTCGGGGCAAATCCGGATCTGGGCAACGCTTCCAGAATGATTGCTGAAATGGACTCTGACAACAACGCTCCCCTCGTCATCACTTGACATTCTGAAATATTCGGGAATTCCGTCGGTCATTTCCTTGAGCCTTTGTGTCGTAAGCGGTATTTCAAAGCCTCACGATATCCATGAGAGCCTGGTAATCTGTTACAACATCATACTTCACCACACCATTCGAGATGCGGCTGAAAAATTTTGGGGCTGTCCTGGATAACTATCCTATGTTTCTCCTAACCCATTGTTTCAATCGCCGTAACCGCGTCCTTGGATCGCTGCAATTGAAACGCCACTCACACTCCTTCAGAAACAAGTCGAAATGCGCCTTTGGAATGCCATTGAAGCGGCGCAAATGGCGCTTGGCCTCGTTCTAGAAATTCTCGATCCCGTTGATGTGGTTTCTGCCATCGGCAAACAGCTTCGAATGGTTGATCCGCACGTGATGGAAGTCCGACACATCTAGCACATCATAGCCTTTCCAACAGCCCGTATAAACAATGCTGTCAGGCATGATCTTGCCTTTCATGATAGGCATCAATGTCCGGCTGCAGGCTCCGGGATGACCTTCACATATACCTTTCCCCCCTCGCTTCAACAGCCCGAATACAGGCACTTTTCCTGCCGCGCCGCGCCCTCGCTTTCCTTTGCGACGGCCACTGAGATAGCTCTCGTCAACTTCAATCTCGCCCGCAAACAACTCGTCAGTCTCTTTCTCCAGATCATAGGCGATGATCTCGCGAAGACGAGAAATGAACAAGATATCTTTGCGCTTGGTGATGGCGATGGAAATGTTGCCATCAATGACTTCACCTCAGGCACTGACAGAACAGGTTTGTCAGAGGTGTCTTTGATTACGAATTGGGAAGACCTGATATCTGCGCATTTGCAATATTCTATCTTGGGGGATCTGATGATTGCCTATGGATTGGAAACCATTGAGCTGGGAGAGTGACTTCTGTCGGCCAGATCACCATGGCGGCTTTCATTTGCTGAGGCAGTTCCTGCCCATTTCGCACATGCAAGATGCTGGCGACATGAATCCCAAAACGCGCATAACCTGCAGGAATGCACCTGATCATGCTCGGGGCCATGCTCTCCGACTATCTGCGAAGACCATGACCCCCAAGCTGCATGGGCCTGTTCACCGGGCTTCAGGGAAGCAGGAGGGGAGCAATCAGCCAGCTCAGCAGGACTTGAAAGTCGGGGTTTGAGCGGGTGCATCCCACAAGCGTATCATTTCTTCGTCCAGCTTTGTGAGGGTGATGGACACGCCAGCCATTTCAAGCGAAGTGCAATAATTTCCTACCAGTGAGCGGCGGATCCTGAGCCCACGCGCCTCGCACTGTTTCGCTGCAGCGTGGTACATCAGATAGAGTTCCATCAATGGGGTGCCGCCCATGCCATTGATGAACAGCAGCAAGTCGTCCTCCCTGGAGGGCTGCAAGATTTCCGTGATGGCAGAAATGATCCTGTCACTGATGTCGTCTGCACTCATCATGTTAGTGCGCTGGCGACCCGGTTCGCCATGAATCCCCACGCCCAGCTCCATTTCATCTTCAGCAATGTCAAAGGTGGGTTTTTTCGCAGCAGGCACTGTGCAGCTAGTCAAGGCTACGCCCATGGTGCCACAAGCGGCATTGGTGCGCTCCGCAAGTGCCTTGCAAGCTTCCAGGTCATATCCTTCCTCAGCCGCCGCACCAGTGATTTTCTCAACCACTACCGTGCCAGCTACGCCCCTGCGCCCCTGGGTATAAAGGGAATCCTCCACCGCAACATCATCATTGGTGATAATCATGGCGCTGGATCCCTCATACATTTCAGCGGCCATTTCAAAGTTCATTACGTCGCCAGCATAATTCTTGACAATGAACAATACGCCAGCGCCCGCATCTACCGCCGTGGCTGCTGCCAGCATCTGGTCTGGGGTAGGAGAGGTGAAAATCTCGCCTGGGCAGGCGGCATCCAGCATGCCTTTGCCGACAAATCCCGCGTGCAATGGCTCATGGCCAGAGCCGCCACCAGAGACAAGCGCCACTTTGCCCTTAACGGGAGCATCAGCGCGCATTACAAAGTTTGGATTCATATTGACTTTAACCAGATGGGCGTGAGCCCTGCCAAAGCCTTCCAGGCTCTCCTCAAGCACCGTCTCCACGTCGTTAATAAGTTTTTTCATGGCGTTTCCTCCCGTGTGTTTATTAGTCGTCCTTGGCTAGCGCGATTATACGAGCAGCAAACTCCCGGATAAGGCGTTCCACTTCAGCGCGCTTGCGAGCACTTCTGAAAGGGGGAACAATGATGCGGATGACATGCTGTTTTTCCGCCTGAACATCGCTGAAGCGCACCTGCCTGTCTGGGTGGGCTTGCTGGTATAGTTCCAGGAACCGCTTTTTCTCCTCTGGGGAGAAGTGACAGATGCTGAAGATCTCGGCTATGTGCTGAGAGGGAAGTGGCACTTTCAAGCTCGGATTAAGAACTTGGGAAATGAAGCTGCGATGCGTTCCCAAGGCTTCCGCAATGCGCTTGCGTGTGCCAGATGGCCGTTGGTCGATGAGATCCCGCAAATATGCCTTGTAGGCCCGTAGGGCCTCTGCGGGCTTCATGATCTTTTCGCGGGAGCTGTTGACGCTGCTCACTGTTCCACCTTTTCCCTGTTGATAACATGGCGCGATATGGCCAGCTTGACGCGCCCTACCATGGCGGGTTCCACCGAGAGTGTGCGCAAGCCGGCATCCAGCAGGCGGCCTACATGCTCTGGTTCGGAGGCCAGGGTGCCGCACAGACTTACCTCGCGCCCAAGGCGCCTGCCTGCTTGCGCCGTGCGTGCGATCAATTCCATGATCGCCAAGTTGCGGCCATCCGCCAGGTGGAAGACAGCAGCATTACCGCGCTCCGTGGCCATGGTATACTGAATCAGATCATTGGAGCCGATGGAATAGAATTCCACATCAAAGTGTTCAGCCATCAGGGCGGCGGCAGGCACCTCCACCATCATGCCCAAGGATACTTGTCCAAAGGGGATGTTGCGCCCCTTCAGCTCCTTTTGCGCAAGTTTCAATTGTTCGTGCGCAAGGGCGATTTCTTCCGGCACGGAAACCATTGGCAGCATGACCTTCAGGTTTCCGTGAACAGCCGCGCGTAGCAAAGCACGCAACTGTATGCGAAACAGCTCTGGCCTGTGCAGGGACAGGCGCAGGCCACGCAATCCCAAAAAAGGGTTGGCCTCTCCATCAACCGTGACGCCAGCAATGGGTTTGTCTCCTCCAGCGTCGAGAGTGCGGATGGTCACGGGCCGTCCTTCAGCCCACGCCAGCAGGCGCTCATAGGCCTGTGTCTGTGCGTCTTCGTCGGGTAATGCTTCGCCGGAAAACAGGAACTCCGTGCGCACAAGGCCAATGCCGTCACAAATTCCGGGGGAATATCTTTCCAGGTCATCCGGATTGGCAGCATTCAGCATGACCTTTATGGGCACGCCATCTGCGGTTTTTGCTGGCAGTGTGGCAACAGTCTGTGCAATTTGCTCCTCTTCCTCCAGAATACGCAGGCGCTGTGTGCATATCGTCAGCGTCTGCTCCTCCGGGTAGATGATGAGACGGCCCTCCTCACCATCGAGCACGGCAGGGGCCTCGTCTGGCAATTGTTCCATGTCCGCTGCCAAGCCGACAACCATGCTTATACCACGTTCACGCGCCAAGATGGCCACGTGTCCCGTGGCGCTACCGCTGGAGAGGGCAATACCAGAAACACCCTCGGCATAAGCTTGCAGGAATTGTGAAGGGGTAAGGTCCACGGCAGCCAGGATTGCATCGTCCCCGATGTCAGAAAGCACCATGCCAGTGCCCAACACCCGTTGCCGGAGGTCTTTGAGGTCATCCGCGCGGGCAGCAAGAAATTCATCGCCACTATCGCGATAGGCGGTGATTTCTGCATCCAGCACTTCCCGCCATGCTTCCTGCCAGGAATGGCCCTCCCTTTCGCGTATCCTCACCGGTTGCAGGAAATCTTCATCTTCGAGCAACGCCAGCTGGAACTCTAGGATATCTCCTGCAGTTCCTTGCTCACGTTCAATAAGGCGTGTAAGCTCGCGTCGGGCGCGTTCCAGTGCAGTGGAAAGATCCTCTCCCGCTCGAAAGGACATATCATCCATGCTTTCTGGCGCTAGCACGCGTAGCACGCCTTTTGCTATGCCTCCTGCTGCAGGCTGGCCCAAGAGGAACTGTTCTGTGCACCGTGCCATCATCCCATGTTCTGCTTGATCAGGTCAATGAGCGCATCCACGCCTCCGCGTGCATCTTCTCCGGTGGCGCGTACGTGCAGTATGGCACCATGGCGAGCCTTCAGTTTCATCACTGCACTGAGGGACTTGGCATTGATCCATTCGCCATCATCCCCTGCCTTGATGGCAATATCGGAGCAAAAGCTCTTGGCCAGCTTGGTCAGCTTCACCGCAGGGCGTGCGTGCAAGCCATCCGGATCATTTATCACGACTTGTCCGGTCACCGTTTCGCTCATGCTTGAAACTCCTCGGCGGTAGAACGCACGGTTTCCAGATCCGCGCCGCAAGAGGCTTCCGTTGAAGCCATGATGGCTCCCTCCACCAATGGAGCATTGCAGATCACGATATTGGCAGCCATTTCGGCGGGGAGCATTTCTCTTGCCATTTCGCTATTGGTTTCCGCCCCGCCCAGATCCACGAGAATGGCTACTCCTTTTGGCGTGTAAACCTCCTCGATGGCAGCCATGATGGCCCCGACATTTGTGCCCAAGCCGCCATCTGGGTTTCCCCCGCAAAAGGCGATGCGCACCTCATCACCAACCATCTGACGCACCATGTCTGCCACACCCTCCGCCACCTTGGGAGAATGGGAGACGATCACGATGGAAACATTGTCTGTCATGAATCCTCCAGTACGTTGCAAATGGCATGCACCAGCAGAGCGGAAGAGCGTGCGCCGGGGTCAAGATGCCCAATGGAGCGCTCCCCCAGAAATGATGCGCGGCCCTTGGTAGCCTGCATGGCACGGGTGGCCTCCAGCCCCATATCAGCGGCCTGCCGGGCTGCTGCGCAGGGTGAAGCGGGGTTTTTCTCAATGGCTTCCAAAACCGGCACGAGAACATCCAGCATGGTCTTGGCCCCAACATCCGACTTGCCGCGGGCTTTCACGGCGTCGACGCCTGCCCGCAGCATGGAGACGACATCATCCACGCAGGATGGTGTGTCGACGGCAGCCTTTCCCATGGCCATGAGCAGGGAGCCATAGAGCGGACCAGAGGCCCCTCCCACGTTCATCACCAGCAACATTCCCGCCTTTTGCAAGGCAGAAGGCAGATCCAGTTGCTGCAATTCCTCGGCGGCTGCTGCCAAGGCGTCGAATCCCCGCTTCATGTTGATTCCGTGGTCTCCGTCGCCAATGGCTTGGTCGAGCCTGGTTAGTTCGTCAGCATGCTCGCTGATTGTCTGGCACGTGGCTTCCAGCAGCCTGCCATTTAAGTTGCTGGACACTGCATCACCTCCCTACTTCTGCGGTTTTCCCAGTGTCGATGCGCGCGCCTTTCCCGTTGAAAAAAATGACTTTTTCACGATCAACCTTGATATTCACCCGCTGCCCGCGGCGTATCTGTTGCGAGGGAGGCAGAGACAGGTAGAGGGTATCCCTTTCAAGCGCTAGCAGCGCCACTGTCTCAGGGCCAAGATGCTCGAGGTTTTTCACGCTGGCGGGGATACCATCCTCCACCAGTTTGATATCCTCTGGACGCACCCCTATCCGTTCTGTTCCCGCTGGAACATCCAATATGCGCAATGCCGCAGGCGGCAGAATATTCATTGGTGGAGAGCCAAGGCGGCGTGCTGCCTGGATGGAGACAGGGTTTTCGTAGATTTCGCGCGGGCTGCCAATCTGGATCAGTTTGCCATCTTCGAGAATGGCAATGCGGTCTGCCAAGGTCATGGCTTCTAGTTGGTCATGTGTTACATACAGGATGGTGGCGCCAAGGTCCCGCTGGATACGCTTGAGTTCTACACGCATGGTCTCACGCAGCTTCGCATCCAGCGAGGACAAAGGTTCATCCATGAGATAGAGATTTGGCGTGCGTACCAGTGCGCGGCCAATGGAGACTCGTTGCATCTCACCGCCTGAAAGCTCCGTGGCGCGGTTGTCCAGCTTGTGTGCAATGCTGAGCATGGCGGCGATTTCCTGTACGCGCGCCCGGATCAATTCCTCGGGCCACCTCCGACCAGGTGCGCGCAAGGGAAAGGCAAGGTTGTCATAAACAGTGAGGTGTGGATACAGGGAATACTGTTGGAAAACGAATGCCACGTCGCGCTCTGCAGGCGTGCGTGAAGTCACCTCATGACCATTGATGAAGACTGAGCCAGCATCAGGCTGCTCAAGCCCGGCCACCAGCCGCAAGGTAGTCGTCTTTCCCGCTCCAGTTGGGCCCAGGAGCACAAGAAATTCCCCATCGGCTACGGTCAACGATAGGTCATCCACCGCAGTGGTGGCGCCGAATGTCTTGCGCAGTCCCTGCAGGCGTAGTTCACTCATGGTGTTTCTCCTCGAACAGTTCACTGTCCAAGGCGTGGTCGTCGTGCGGGTCAAACACGACGATCTTTGTAGGATCGGGAAGCAGTCTCACAACTTCGTTCTCCCGAACCCGCTGAGCGTTGTCGATGCGTACCTTCAACCGCCCGGCGGATGTATCAACGGTAACCATCTGGCTGGCCCCGGCATATTCCACTGCAAAGACGCGCCCCTTTAGCGGTCCTTTGCTGCTGATGCGAATGTGCTCCGGGCGAATGCCGATTTCCGCTTTCTCAGCATCCAGAGCTTCGCGCAGACGTGGCATTTCAAGGCATGTACCGTTCACCTGGATCTGTCTGGAGCCCACGGGTATTCGACCCTTTGCAGACAGGAAATTCATGGACGGGCTGCCAATGAAACTGGCGACGAATTTGGTTTTCGGGCGCTCGTAAATGTCCATGGGCGTGTCCACTTGCAGAACCTTGCCCTGGTTCATCACGCAAATGCGGTCGGCCATGGACATGGCCTCGATCTGATCATGCGTGACATAGATAGAGGTAGCGCCAATGCGGTCATGCAATTGGCGCAATTCCTCGCGCATGAGGTCTCGGAATTCAGCATCCAGGGCGCCCAATGGCTCATCAAACAGGAAGGCCTTGGCACGGCGGATAATGGCGCGGCCCAGAGCCACTCGCTGGCGGTCACCGGCAGACAGGTTGCTGACAGGCTTGTCCAGCAGGTGTTCAATACGCAACATTTGAGCCACTTCATCAACTCTTTGGCGAATTTCGGAGCGGCGCACACGCTGCATTCTGAGGGGGAAGGAGATGTTCTTGCGCACGTTCATGTGCGGGTAGAGGGCAAAAAGCTGAAACACAAAAGCAATGTCGCGTTGCGCGGGGCGCAGCCAGGTTACGTCTTCTCCACCCAGCTGCACTCTTCCTCCCGTGGGGAGCTCCAGCCCGGCGATCATGCGCAGGGTCGTGGTCTTGCCGCAGCCGGAAGGCCCCAGCATGACAAAGAACTCTCCATCACGCACGGTGAAGGAGCTGTCATGCACGGCAATGAAGTCGCCGAACTGTTTCTGCAGAGCTTCTACCACGACTTCAGCCATCTTCGCCCTCCGGAAAGTGGCTGACGATGACGAACCCCAAGGTAAAGAACAAGATCACTACGAAAGAATAGCGATAGAGCAGCATGGAAAAAGGCTGCATGAGCATGAACACACCACAGATGATGCCTGCCACTGCAGCATTCTCCCACGGTCCCCGCTGGAAAAAATGTCTGAGGCCTTTTTTTCTCGATTGCTTGCTCATTTGCGTAAGGCTCCGAACGTGATGCCTCGCAGCAGTTGCTTGCGCAGCAGGATGGTGAAAAAGACGATGGGGATGAGGAACAGCGTGGTCCCCGCGGCCACTGCAGGCCAGTCCAGACCACCCTCACCAATGATTTGCGGGATGAAGGGCGGCGCCGTCTGGGCCGTTCCGGAGGTCAACAACAAGGCGAAGGCATATTCATTCCATGCAAAGATCAGGCAAAAGATGGCTGTTGCCGCAATGCCGGTTCGCATTTGTGGCAGCACCACCTTCACGAAGGCCTGAAACCGCGAATATCCATCAATGACCGCAGCTTCCTCATACTCCCGCGGAATTTCATCGACGAATCCTTTCAGCAGCCACACGGCCAGGGAAACGTTCACCGCCGTGTAGAGCAGGATCATGCCCAACCATGTATCCGTCAGGCCTAGCTGGCGATACATCAGATAGATGGGAATGGCCACGGCAACAGGTGGCATCATGCGAGTGGAAAGGATGAAGAACAGCAAATCGTCTTTCAGCGGCACCCTGAAGCGTGAAAAACCATAGGCTGCCAGGGTGCCCAGGAATACCGCTAAGAAGGTGGAGCCGAAGCCGATAACGAGGGAGTTCATGTAACGGTCCTTGAAGCGCGACGGCCCGGTAATGACCATGTTGCGCTTGCGCACCAGCTCCTCATACCAGGTTTTGGGAGGCCCCAGGCTCTTGATATATTCCGGTGTTTGGCGTGAGCGGGTGGTGAACAAGTTCACATACCCTTCCAAGGTGGGAGTGAAGAACACCTTGGGCGGATAAGCAATGGAGTCGGGCGGCGACTTGAAGCCGGTTAGGAAAATCCACACCAGCGGGATCATGGTAACAAGTGCATAGAGAATGACCAGCGTGCCCGCCACGACCTTGGAGCGCCGGGAAGATTCGGAGATGGAAAAGGCTTTGTTCCTGCTCTTGTTCATTGCTTCACCCTGTTAAGTGCTTTCACGTAGATGTTGCCCAGGGCAAAGACAGTCACGAAAAGGATGATGGCGAGCGCCGAGGCATAACCCGTCTTCCAGCTCTCGAAAGCGGCCCGCTTTAGTGCGATCGACACAACCTCCGTGACCGATCCAGGACCTCCAGAAGTCAGCTCCGCCACCATGTCGAACATCTTGAAGTTTTCAATGCCCCGGAACAGTACCGCCAGCATGAGGAAGGGTAAGACCCGGGGAAAGGTAATGTGCCAGAATTTCTGCCAGGAATTTGCGCGGTCGATTTCGGCGGCCTCGTAGAGATAATCAGGAATGGAACGCAGCCCTGCCAGGGTGAGGAGCACGATGTAGGGGGTCCACATCCACGTATCGACAATGATGATGGCCCAGGGCGCCAGTTTTACAGAACCGATCATGTCAATCGGCCCGAAGTTATGGAAGGCATTGATGATGTAGCTGAAAATGCCTGTCTGAGGCTGGTAGAGGTAGGTCCAGAATGTGCCGACGACAGCGGGGGATAGCATCATGGGGATGAGAATGACGGTTACCCAGAAACTAGCCCCCTTGAAGTTGCGGTTGATCAGAAGCGCCAACGTGAAGCCAATCAATACTTGCAGCAGCATGGTCCAGAACACGAAGTGTGCCGTGATCTGCATGAATTCCCATACATCCTCCCGGCCCAGGATGCGCTCGTAATTGCGCAGGCCTATCCAACGTACGTGCATGTTTGGGCGATTGGCATGGTAGTTGGTGAAAGACAGATAAATTGTCCAAAGCAGTGGGAATATGTTGATGGCCAAAAGCAGGATGATGGTTGGGGATATGAACAGCCACGCCAGTGCCCGGTCCGACAAGCCCCTGGCCTTGCGCGCTATCGGCTCCGGTGTGGCCAGCGCCAACTTCTGAATAAATGTTGTCTTGTCCTTCGTAGTCATGACGAACCTTTCGCCAGGCTGCGATGGCTTCTTGGGCGGGCCGGATCAGGTGATCCGGCCCAGGTATGAGATGCGGGAGAAAGAAGTCGGTCAGAGCTTGCCGGCGTCCTCGAATGCCTCGCGCCAATCCTGCACCAGCTTGTCCAAGGCCTCCTTGGCCGTGCCCTTCCCAGCGACCACATAGTCATGCAACCGCCGTTGCATGGCTTGCAGCAGTTCGGCGTAGTTCGGCTCTTGCCAGAAATCCCTGACATGGCTCATGGCTTTCAGGAAATCGGCTGCGAAAGGGGCCGACTTGGGGAAGGACGGGTCGTTAACCACCGCCTTGTGGCAGGAGTAACCGCCCAGAGCCCACCATTTCTTCTGCACATCCGGCCTGGCAAACCACTTGATATATTTGAGCGCCAGATCCTTCTTGTCGGAATAGGCCACCACGGAAATGCCCTGTCCGCCCAAGACGGAAGCCTCTTCTTTCTGTCGAGGATTGACGAAGAAGCCTGACTTGTCACCACCTACTTTGGGATCTTTCGCGATGCCGGGGAAGAAGGCAAACCAGTTCATCATCATGGCCACCTGGCCGGACTTGTAGGCATCCAGGTTGGCCACCATGTAGGCATCGGAATGTCCCGGAGGGGTGCAGCAGTCGTAGAGCTTCTTGTAGAACTCCAGCCCCTTGACGGAGTCGGGGGAGTTCACTGCTCCTTCCATGTCATATTTTCCCGGCGTCTTTTCATACTTGAAACCGAAGGGATATAACGCCGAAGTTGCGCCCATGGTGATGCCCTCGGAGCCGCGCTCGGTGAAAATGGCCACGCCATAGCGCTTCTTGCCGTCAATCACCCGTCCCTGGAAGAACTTGGCAATCTCCATCAGCTCCTTCTGGGTTTTCGGTGGTGCCAGCTCACGGCCATACTTGGCCTTGAAAGCCTTGCGAATTTCCGGTCTTGAGAACCAGTCCTTACGGTAGACCCAGCCCAGAGCGTCGCCCATGGCAGGCAGGGCATAGTAGTTCTTCGACCCCTTCGGCCAAGTGGAGTAAGCGTAAACCGTGGCTGGCAGGAAGTCATCCATGGAGATGCCTTCCTTCTTGAAGAAGTCATTGAGTTTCACGTAATGACCATTCACTGCCGCGCCGCCAATCCACTGGCTGTCGCCAATGATAAGATCGCACAGCTTGCCGTGAGAGTTTAGTTCGTTCAGAAAGCGGTCGGCGAAGTTCGTCCAGGGAACGAACTCGTATTTCATCTTGATGCCGGTTTCCTTGGTGAAGTCCTTCGACAGGACCGTCAAGGCATTGGCCGGATCCCAGGCAGCCCAGCACAGAGTGAGCTCCTTATCCTCGGCCTGTGCACTTGTGGCGAACAGGCCCATGCAAAGAGTTGCAGTTGCGAGAAGTTTCATGCCCAGTTTCATGTCGTTTCCTCCCAGACCTGTTGGGGTGCCCCGACAGGAACGCCGCACGCTTCTTGTTTTATGGTCGGGCGGCTGGCACTCCTTCGGTTAAGCAAACTAAACATAGTAGCTAAACACGAGTCAATACCCATGAGATGGATGTGCAGGCGTTGCCAGAACGATTTGTTTAGTGGATGCCCCCTGCATGCACGGAAGCTGCATGGGGCAGCGATATTGCTGCATGTCGTTCAGCATAGGGATACTCTACATGGCCAGCCTGATGGTTTGGCAGACGAGCACTCGTGCCACACTAGACTTGGACTGCAAGGTGCTGAGAAAATGACCTTGTGAAGGTAATGAGGGGAGAGGGATGCATGCCTGGTTCCAAGACGGGCCGGAAGGTCATCGTGCTGAACGAGGCTGCCCGCAAGGTGCTGCAGGAACTGCTGCGGCAGAAGGGCGATCCATATGTCATTTGCGGCTACAAGAAAGGGCAGCATCTGGTGAACCTGCAAAAACCCTGGTGACGCATCCGCAAGTGGGCGGGGTTGGAAGATGTGCGCATTCATGACCTGCGCCATACCTTTGCCTCGCTGGCAGCTCGCAAGGGCGGCTCCCTGCCAAAGATTGGCGCGCTGCTCGGCCACAGCTAAGTGCAGACCACCCAAATGGCAAAAACCCGTTATCGCCGCTTCTCTGAGCCCATTTGCATCGGATACATTTCAAGCCCAATCACGGGAGGCGCATGACCTCTGGAGCCAGATGGATCAGCTTCTTTCGACCAGATCGACGAGGCGCAGGTAGCGACGATCCGAAGTCAGTGAAGGCCGAGCCTCGGCAATCAGCTCCAGAATGCTTGGCAGATCATGGGACGGTCGCGACAAGGATTCAAGTGTAATCAGGTCAAGCAGATCCAGCACCTCTTCAGGGAATCGCGAAGCAAGAGGCTTTTCACCTTCGCGTCCCTCTCGCTTGAAACGATAAAACCAGAGCTCATCCGGATGCGCGGACGCGAGAAATGGCTTCACGACCTCATACACAGCCGGAAAGTGGTCTCCGGCATCTCCCAGAAGGTTGATCCAGGCTCGCACGGATGCGGTGGTCTTGTATCGCCGTTCGCGTGGCCATGTGTCCCTGATGAAGGGAATGACCAGTTCAACCCAGCCATTCTCGTTCTCTTGTCCAACACGGCCCAGCCCCCAGATGACCCGAATTCGCGCCTGCTCCGACATGTTGCGAAGGAGTGTCCTCATCTCGCTACTGGTTAGGCCATAGGGTTCATCCGAGTGAAAAATTCGCAGACTGCACAGTAGCGTGGCAGCTCTTTCCACCGTGTGATCATCCCATGCAAATTGCTCGATCCATGGAAACAGCTTGACCAGTTGCGGCTTGATCAGTTCAGCCAACGAGGAGCTAGGAGGGTATTTGCTATACAGAAGCCCGTTCCACGCCGGCTCGGCAAATGGATGATCCAGATCCAGCAT
>Ga0256841_1001741_pt1 | contig 18072 bp, 18 predicted proteins | sample 356308metaG_FD_185971 | JGI IMG/M metagenome (GOLD analysis project Ga0256841, IMG submission 185971) | Hydrothermal vent microbial communities from Mid Atlantic Ridge, Atlantic Ocean - 356-308 | ecosystem: Environmental > Aquatic > Marine > Hydrothermal vents | place: Atlantic Ocean: Mid... | reverse complement strand
AAAGGATTTCTTTGGCAGAAGCGGATACGTCGTTGAGAAGCTCGGAGACAAGGTGATAATAGACCTCGGGAAGGGGAAGGCCTATGTGGGTGAGGTCTTCTCGGTGGTGAAGGAAGGGAAGGAGGTGGTCCATCCCGTAACGGGTGAGGTCATAGGAAGGATTGACCAGGAGGTAGGAAAGGTAAAGGTGGAGGAGGTGAAGGAAAAGTTCTCCTTCGCAAGGATACTTGAGGATAAGGGTATAGAGAGGGGAGACAGGGTCAAGCTCAGTCCCTCATCGGTCTGTTACGTCGGTAGCGAAGAGGGCTACTTCAAGGTAAGTTCCCTTGTAGGAGGCTTGAAGAAGGGAGAAGGATGCGATTACGTTGTGAGGGAGTTTGAGGATGGCTTCGGTGTCGCCTACAGAGGGAAGGCTCTCGCCTTCTTTGAGAAGCCCAAACCTGCGGTTGTTAGGGAGGTCAGAGTCCAGAAAGTTCCCGAGGACTTCAAGCTCAGCGCAAGGTTCGTCATAACCTTCCCCGCTCTTCCCCTCTCCGCGGACGCTTGCAACTTCTTCGGAAGGGACTACTTGGCGGTCCTGTTCCCCAGCAAGCTCGTTATATACGAGGTTCTTGATAAGGACATAGTTGAGTATGCGACCATGAACCTTCCCTCGGGATATCCCGTATCGGTTCAGTGTGCACCCCTCGAGGGAGAAAGTGACCTGATCCTCCTGAACATGGTCTCCGGTGGCGAGGCATCCTCTTACATACTCAAGCTCGTAGGTGGTACACCCGTTGTATCCGTAGAAGGAGTACCCTACCTCCTCGCGGTCCTTGATAAAAGCAGGGCAAAGGATACCTTCGTTGGTCAAAAGTTTGATGCGAGGGACCTCTGGGGAGAGGTGAAGAGGCTTGAGCTCTCAGCTGAAGGTGTTGTTGAGAAGGGAGATATGAAAGTTCCCTCCGGTTTCAGGCTTGACTCCGCGGTTATGATGGGAGACCTCCTCCTTTTCACCGACAGGGATGGGTACCTGAGGCTTTTCAAGGGAGAAGAGATGCTCCTGTCGGAGGAGAACTTTGACGGCTCCTACACGACCGCAGAGCTCCCAGGAACTTACGAGGACAGCGACAAGTACACCTTCAACGTGAGGCACCCGGTCCTGAAGATAGGCAAGAGGGACTACCTCGGGGCGGTGCGCAACGTGAGGAGCCCGGTTTACAAGTTCCTTGACGTTACGAAGTTTTCCGAGGGAGATCTATTTGTAGTCCACATTGATGAGAGAGGGAAGGCGGAACTCAAGAAGGTTATGGGAAAGAAGTTTGAAGAGGCTATCCAGTCCGTAGTCAGGACTAAGAACGGGAGGATGTTTGTAATAACCGGAAGGACCGGAACCCTTCCCCTCCAGAACAGGGGAGACCTCTTTGAGGTTGAGATCAGTCCTTACTGACGGGATACTTCGTGAGCGTCAGCCTGAAAGCCTCGTCCAGATGATTGACGAAGTGGAGCTTCATCTGTTCCCTCACGTATTCGGGAAGGTCCTCAAGAACTTCGTCTCTGTTCTTTTCCGGCAGGACAACTTCGTATATACCCGCTCTCTTTGCGGCGAGGATCTTCTCCTTCAAACCTCCAACGGGAAGAACCCTTCCCCTTAAGGTTATCTCTCCTGTCATGGCTACGTCCATCCTGACGGGCACGTTGGTGAGAAGGGACATCAGGGCTGTCGCTATGGCGACTCCTGCAGAGGGTCCATCCTTCGGAACCGCACCCTCGGGAACGTGGATGTGTATGTCTATGTTGGGGAATATGTCCGGGTCAATACCGTAGCTTTCAGCGTTGGACCTGATGTAGGACAGAGCTGCCTGAGCGGACTCCTTCATTATGTCTCCCAGTGAGCCAGTAAGAAGAAGCCCCCCCTTTCCCTTCATCTTGGTAGCCTCTATGAACATTATCTCCCCACCGACCTCCGTCCAGGCGAGACCGGTAGCTATGCCTACGAGGGGTTCTTTCTCCTTCTCGGGTTTGTATCTCGGAACTCCGAGGAGCTTCTTTATGTCCTCCTTCTTTATCGTGAAGGGTCCCTCCTCACCCTTCAGCTTCCTGACAGCTATCTTTCTAAGAACGGAGGATATCTGTCTCTGGAGGCTTCTAACACCCGCTTCGCGGGTATATCCGCGTATTATCTCAAGGATAGCCTCGTCCTCAAAGGAGACCTCCTCGGGTTTGAGTCCATGAAGGGGTATGAGCTTTGGTATTAGATGTCTCTGGGCTATGAAGAGCTTCTCCTCCTCCGAATAGCCCGAGAGCTGTATAAGCTCCATCCTGTCCAGCAGGGGCGTCGGTATAGTGTCCATGCGGTTCCCAGTGCATATGAATATCACCTTGGATAGGTCAAAGGGCAGTCCTATGTAGAGGTCTGTGAAGTTCTTATTCTGCTCGGGGTCAAGGACCTCCAAAAGAGCTGCGGCAGGGTCTCCCTGAAAAGAGAGAGAGAGCTTGTCTATCTCGTCCAGCATTATCAGAGGGTTCTTGGTTCCTGCCTGCTTTATAGCCTGTATTATCCTGCCCGGCATGGCACCGACGTAGGTTCTCCTGTGTCCCCTTATCTCAGCCTCGTCCCTTATGCCCCCGAGGGCTATCCTGACGAACTTCCTCCCAAGTGCCTGGGCTATAGACTTTCCGAGGGAAGTCTTACCGACACCCGGCGGACCCACAAAGGCAAGTATCTGGGCGGTTGACTCGCCCCCTTCTGTAAGCTTCCTGACCGCGAGGTACTCTATTATCCTGTCCTTTACCTTCTCAAGGTCGTAGTGATCCCTGTCAAGTATATCCTTAGCCCTTTCAAGGTCGTAGTTGTCCTGGGTCTCTTTGTTCCATGGAAGCTCAAGGACCCAGTCAAGCCAGGTCCTGATGACCCCAGCCTCAGCGGAGTCTGGATGGAGTCTTTCAAGCCTCTTTATCTGCTTATCTATCTCCTTCTTTACGGACTCCTCAAGCTGGAGCTCTTCAAGCCTCTTCCTGTACTCCTCTATCTCAGCCCTCCTCTCGTCAGCCTCACCGAGTTCCTCCTGTATAGCCCTGAGCTGTTGACGGAGGAAGTACTCCCTCTGCTCCTTCTCTATCTGCTCCCTCGCCTGAGTGCTTATCTGCTGTTTTACCTCTAAGAGTCCCACTTCGTTCAGAAGGAACTGGTGAACCTTCCTCAACCTCTCCCTCGGGTCAAAGGTCTCAAGGATCTCCTGAGCCTCCTTGGACTTCATCTCAAGGATGGAGGCTATCAGGTCCGCAAGCTTGCCCGGCTCCTCAATCTCCCTTATTATCATCACAACATCAGGAACCACCTGCTTTCCGAGGGAGATAGCCTTATCAAGAAGCTCCTTAACGGACTTGATCAGTGCCCTATCCTCAATGGTGAGGTCCTTCTCCTCTATATCCCTTTCCTCAACGGGTTCAACAAGGGCTTCGTAGTGGTCCTCCTTGAAGAGGAACTCCTTGAGAATTCCTCTCCTTATACCCTGAACGAGGACCTTTATCCTGTTCTCCTCTATGGGAACAACCCTTATTATGTGGGCTATTATGCCAACCTTGTGTATGTCCTCTTCCTTTGGCTCCTCTACGTCCTTTTCCTTCTGAAGCGTAAGGAAGATGAGCTTATCCCTTTTGCTCGCCTCCTCAACCGCCTTTATTGAAAAGAGCCTTCCCACAAAGAGGGGAAGAACCATGGTAGGAAAGAGGACTATATCCCTGAGAGGCATGAGGGGATACTCCCTCGGTGTATCTGGAACCTCAGGAACACGCATCATCTCTGGCGTCAATCCTGACCTCCTCTGGTTTTAAGTATATAGTATCCTTATCCCTCCTTCAGGGCGTTCACTATCTCCTGAACAGCCTTCTTTGCATCAGCAAAGAGCATCAGGGTGTTGTCCATAGCGAAGAGCGGGTTGGGAATCCCCGCAAATCCTGGGCTCAGGCTCCTCTTTATAACGACCACTGTCTTCGCCTTCCAGACCTCAAGGACGGGCATACCCGCTATAGGGCTCTTGGGGTCCGTCTGGGCAAGGGGGTTTACCACATCGTTCGCACCTATAACTATGACAACATCGGTCTGCTCAAAGGTCGGGTTTACCTCCTCAAGCTCCTTCATCTTCTCGTAGGGTATGTCAACCTCCGCAAGGAGGACGTTCATGTGCCCGGGCATCCTTCCAGCAACGGGGTGGATGGCGAACTCAACCTCAACGCTCTTTGACTCCAAGAGGTTGTAAAGATCCCTGACCGCATACTGGGCTTGGGCAACCGCCATCCCGTAACCGGGAACTATCACCACCCTTCTCGCGCCCTCAAGCAGGAGGGCAACCTCCTCCGGGCTCGTAGCCTTGACCTTTCCTGCGTATATGTCCTCCTCGGAAGTCTGGGCGACCTCCCCGAAGCCTCCAAAGAGGACGTTCAGGAGAGACCTGTTCATAGCCTTACACATAAGGTTTGTCAGGATTATCCCCGAGGCACCGACGAGAGAGCCTGAGATTATCAGGGCGTTGTTCTGGAGCACAAATCCCGTTGCTGCGGCAGCAAGACCTGAATATGAGTTCAGGAGGGCTATCACAACGGGCATGTCCGCTCCGCCTATGGCTATGGTAAGCAGAACTCCCAAAACCGAAGAGAGGGCAACTATAAGCCAGTACAAGCCCAGATTTTCAGGACTGGCTACCAAGTAGGCACCGAGACCGAGGGCGCTGAGACCAAAGAGTGCCTTTACCACCTGCTCACCCGGGTACCTGAGTGGTCTCTCGTTTATCAATCCCTGAAGCTTTCCAAAAGCGACCATGCTACCGAAGAAGGTGACCGCACCAACTATTCCCGAAGCGACGGAGGCAGAGAGGAAGAGCTTATCAATGCTCGGGCTTTCGTAAAGGGCTGAACCCGCTACGAGGGTGGAGGCACCACCCCCGAGACCGTTGAAGATAGCAACGAGCTGGGGCATGGCTGTCATCTCAACCTTGAGGGCTAAAAATGTTCCTATGATAGCCCCCAGAATAAGACCGGCTATTATCACCGAGAAGTCCACTATCCTCTTGTCAAGGAGGGTTACAACTACCGCTATGAGCATCCCGAGGGCACCGAGCATGTTCCCCCGAACAGCGGTTCTCGGGTGGGAGAGACCCTTAAGCCCGAAGATAAACAGGGATGCTGACAGAAGGTAGGCTAAGTTGACTGCAACCTTCTCCATTATCAGTCCTTCCTCCTGAACATCTCAAGCATTCTGTGGGTTACGAGGAACCCGCCCACGACGTTTATGGTTGCAAAGACCAGGGCTATTAAACCGAGAGCTGTAGTGAGGAGTGAGTGTCCAGAACCAGCAGATATCAAAGCCCCAACTATAGTTATCCCCGATATGGCGTTTGAGCCAGACATGAGGGGTGTGTGAAGGGTGGGGGGGACCTTTGTTATGACCTCAAAGCCCACAAACATGGAGAGCACGAAGATGGTAAAGTACATAACGAAGTCTTCCATCAACCTCCTCCGCTTACAAACTCCTTTATCCTTTCACTGACAAGCTCACCCTCCTTGAAAAGGAGGGTCTCTCTGACTATCTCATCCTCGGTGTCAATCTTCAGCTCTCCGTCCTTGAGGATAAGGCTGAGGAAGTTCACAACGTTTCTCGCATACATCTGACTGGCATCGTGGGGCACTTGAGAGGGAAGGTTCACAGCCCCTACTATCCTCACACCGTATTTCTCTACAACCTCTCCGGGAACGGTGAGCTCGCAGTTTCCTCCCCTCTCAGAGGCAAGGTCCACTATAACGGAGCCAGGTCTCATCCCCTTCACCATGTCTTCGGTTATCAGGACGGGAGCCCTCTTTCCCGGCACCATGGCGGTTGTTATCACCACATCGCTCTCTCCCACGACCTCCTTCATCATCTCCCTCTGTCTTCTGTAGAACTCTTCATCCATAGCCTTTGCGTAGCCTCCTTTGTCCTCAGCCTGCTCGCTCTCAAGCCCGAGCTCAACGAACTTGGCACCGAGAGAGAGAACCTGCTCCTTAGCCGCAGGTCTTATATCGTAAGCCTGAACCACAGCCCCGAGCCTCTTGGCGGTGGCTATAGCCTGAAGACCGGCAACTCCCGCCCCCACTACGAAGACCTTGGCGGGAAGAACAGTTCCAGCTGCAGTCATAAGCATAGGGAACATCTTGGGGAGCATATTGGCAGCGATAAGTACAGCCTTGTAACCCGCAACCGTTGCCATTGATGAGAGGGCATCCATACTCTGTGCCCTCGTTATCCTCGGGATGAGCTCCATCGCAAAGGCTGTCAGTTTAAGTTCCCTGACTTTTTCATATATATCGCCAACACTGAAGGGTTCAAGGAAGCCTATGATGGTTTTACCCCTGTACTTTTCTGCCTCCTGAAGGAAGTTATCCCTGTCAGCCATCAGGTCCCTTACCTTGAGGAGTATATCAGCCCTATCAAAGACCTCAGCCCTTTCTACAAGCTCCGCACCAGCCTGCGCGTACTCCTCGTCACTGAAACCCGCAGCCTCTCCTGAGCCCCTTTCAACGAGGATGCCCGCACCTTTCTTGAGTAGCTTAGCTACCTCTGAGGGGACGAGGGAGACCCTCTTCTCGTTGGGGTACCTTTCCTTGAGAACGCCGATAAGCATGGTGTATAATTTTAGCATGAGGAAGTTAGTCCTTGCCTTACTTGGAGTAGCCCTCCTCTTTGTCCTCAAGTCCTGCGGTGAGCCTTACAACAAGGCAAAGGATGTGGCGGAGGAGTTCCTTGATGAGATTCAGGAAAAGGAAGGTAAGGAAGCTCTCAGATATCTCCACCCCTCCTTCAGGGACGGACTTATTAAGGACATTAGGATTCCCGTTCAGTTCACCGAGATGAAGCCTTCCGAGGTTCTTGCCTGTGTGCTGAGCACGATGGGAGCTAACATAGATGAGTTTGAGGTAAGGGAGGGTAAGCTCATAGGGGACAGGACGGCGCTCCTTAAGGTGAGTATAACCGACAAAAGTGGTATTGAGAAACTCTTCAGCTTCGTCCTGATAAAGGAAGGTGACAGGTGGCTGATCGCGGACATAACCCCCTACGCTCCACCGAAGCCTGTGGGTGAGGATTGAGGTTCTTAATCTGGCAAACCGCATACCTCGGGGATGTAATACTGACAACTCCTCTGATAAGGAGTGTAAGGAAGAACTTTCCCGATTCTGAGGTCTTCTTCGCCGGCAGACCCTTCATAAGGGAGCTCTTCAGGGGATGGGACATAGGGCTTGTCCCTTTTGGTAAAGGGTTTTTTGAGAGCTTCACAATATTAAAAAGGTTAAGAGGGTTTGATGTAGCCCTCGTGCCCCACAGGTCCATGAGGACAGCCCTCATAATCCTTTCTTCAAGGATACCGGTCAGGATCGGCTTTGACAGGTCTGAGTTCAGGTGGGCTTTCACCCACATAGTTCCCCACCGCTGGGAGCTCCATGAGATTGACAGAAACCTTGAGCTCCTGAAACCCCTCGGTGTGAAGAACTTCGTTAGGGAAACATTCCTTCCCCTCGGAGAGGAGGAAAAGAGAGAGACACTTAAGAGATTCGGTTTAGAAGAGAAGGGCTACGTCGTGGTAAATCCCTTTTCAAACTTCTCCCTCAAGGAGTGGAGCATTGCGAATTGGGAAAGGCTCATAGCAGGTCTTAAGGCTGAGGTTGTTGTCACCGGGCTTCCCTCCGACAGGGATAAGGCTGAGGAGCTAAAGAGAAGGGCTTCTTTCAAGGACCTCGTTGGTAGGACGAACCTGAGGGAGCTCATGGCTGTTGTAGGAGGAGCAAAGCTCGTCGTGTCCAACGATTCTTCACCCGTTCACATAGCGAACGCCCTCGGTGTTCCAGCCCTGACAATCTACACAGCGACCTCCTCTAAATACGGCTTCTATCCACTCATAGGCTCTTATATAGACAATCCTGCGGGTTGTTCGCCCTGCTCCCCGAATCCCAAGAGGTGTAAAACAGGTACCTATGAGTGCCTAACCCTTCCTCCTCCTGAGCTTGTCCTTGAAGCTCTCCAGGAGTTTCTCTAAGTCAAGGACCTCCTTGCCGTCCGCCTTCTCGTAAGCCCTGTAAGTTCCCCCCTCCTCAACCACCTTGACGTTCTCTATCTTCCTCCACCTTCCAGTATCTTTAGCCTTTACGTATATATCCTTAACCTCCCCGCCGGGGAGGTCCTTCTTCTCAAGAAAGAAGTCAGCCTCTTTAAGGAGCTTTATCATGTGGTCGCAGGTGTCAAAGTAGTAGGTGTAGTTCCCTATCTTCATGGTGCAGAGCTCGTCCTCGTTCACTATCAGGACGTTGCACACGGGACACCTGCAGTTCTCTGGAGGGGTGAAATCCTTGGTCCTCTCGGGGTGCCTGCTGACATAGAAGGCGACTCCCCCAAGAACCGATGCTGTGAGCAACAGGTCTGTGAGAGCTATGTACTCAAGGTACTCCTTTGCAAAGAGGCCGAGGACGCTTACCACAAGGCTCAGGACAACAACACCCCCGACGAGGAAGACGTATCTGAGCTTGTAGCCTTTGAACATGAGGAATATGGTGGTTATTATCCCGAGAAACTCAACGACCCTGCTGAGCACTATCAGGATGGTTGTTTCCTTAAACATGTTAAAAAGTATGGGAAAGGGAGATGGACAAGTCAACCTGTGAGCTCAAGGAAGAGCTCTCTGAGCCTCTGGAGGGAACCGCTCCCGCCCAAGAGCTCCCTGACACCCGTGAGCTCCTCTCTCATAAGCTCCCTTTTTCTGTCGCTTTTCAGGAGCTCTTTAACCTGTGAGGCTATCTCCTCAGGGGGGGTGTTTATCATCTCCGGGACGACTTCCCTCTTCAGTATGAGATTGGGAAGGCTGACGTAGGGAACCTTGACGAGGAGCTTAGCCAAGATGTATGTGATGGGGTTCACCCTGTAAAAGACGATGTGGGGATTTCCTGCAATGGCTGCTTCAAGGGAGGAGGTGCCAGAGGCTATCAGGGAAAGCTCCGAGTGAAACATAGAGCTGTAGGCGGGTCTCTCCAAATCCTTAGCGGTCAGAATCTTTACAGGAAGGTTATCAAAGCTCTCCGAGAGAAATTCCTTGAACTCCTCAAAGGTGGGCAGGACAAAGGAGAGGTCTTTGTGCTCCTCAAGGAGCTGGCTCAAGACCCCTCTGAGAAGGGGTGTGTGCCTTCTGATCTCTCCCCACCTGCTACCGGGCATAAGGTTGATTATCCTCCCTGAGGAAAGACCAAGTACGGAGCGAAACTCCTCCTCTCCAACTCCTGGGGAGACCATATCAACGAGGGGATGTCCTACGTAGTGAACCTTAAAATCCTTCCCCTCATACTTTCTGTAGAACCCTATCTCAAAGGGAAGTATGACTATAAGGTGATCGGAGTACTTGGCTATAGTCTCAGCCCTCTTTGGCTTCCAAGCCCAGACCTGAGGAGAGATAAAGTATATTACCCTTTTCACACCGAGCCTTCTTGCCTCCTTTATGAGCCTCAGGTTGAAGCCTGGAGCATCGCAGGCTATCAGGACGTCGCACTCTTTCAGCTCCTCCACCACCCGGGAGAATACTCTCTTTATCTCAAGGAGCTTCGGCAGGACCTCCGCAAGACCCACCACCGATATCTGGGAGATCTTTGCAACGCTCCTAACACCGAGGCTTTCAAGCCCTTCATCTGTTATCCCCACAAGCTCATACCTATCAAAGCCTTCCCTCAGTATCTCCCACAGGTAGTTAGCAGCGGATAGGTCTCCGACCGAGAGGAAGAGCCTGCGGGGCATGATATTATTAAAGACCATGAAGATAGCCTTTGTAAGCAGAGGTAATGCGATCAGGAGCCTGATGGCTGAAGCTGTAGCGCGCCATCTTCTCTCCAGCATGGGTATAAAGGTTGAGGTCTTCTCCGCAGGCACAGAGCCCCGGAAGGAGGCTCATCCCTTAACCCTGAAAGTACTTGAGGAGAAGGGATACCCTACGGAAGGGCTTCATCCCAAACCCCTTGAGAAGATACCCTACGGGAAGATAGATGTGCTCATAACGATGTGCAACGAGGCAAGGGAAAAGTGTGAGTTCACCTTGGCTCACAAGCGCAGGGAGAACTGGCTTATAGACGAGCCTGATAAGAGGGAAGACTCCTTCAGAAAAACCTTACAGATAATTGAGGAGCACATAAGGGAGCTTTTAAAGCTCAGCCAGTAAGTTCTCAAGGTAACATCTCTTGACCTCTACGGAATGAGATTTAAGGTCTCTCGCTGGCCTGAAGCCCTCCCTGAGGAGTTTTTCTACTATCCTCTTGAGCTCCCCGTAGTTCTCAGCCCTGAACCCGTAGCCCTCTTTCAGGAGTAGCTCTTCCATATCCTTCACCTTGTGGGTCCTTGGACCGAAGACAACAGGCTTCCCGAGGTAGGCGGGTTCAATGAGGTTGTGACCACCGACGGAAGAGAAGGTTCCGCCTACGAAGGTGACATCCGCAAGTTCGTAAAAGGACCTGAGTTTTCCGAGGGTATCAACTATGAGGACCTCCCATTTAGGGTCGGGTGAACTCCACCTGCTGGTTTTAAAGCCCATGCTCTGGGCAAGCCTGTGAACCTCCTCAGCCCTTTCAACGTGCCTCGGAGCAAGAACCAGTTTGAGGGGAAAGGAGGACCTTAGCTCAGCAAAGAGCCTCAGAAGGAGCTCCTCCTCCCCCTCCCTCGTGCTACCACCCACAAGGAGCCTGCACTCCTCACCTATCCCGAGCTCTATCTTCTCAGGGCTTCCCTCCTGAACGAGCTTCAGGTTTCCGCAGACAACGACCCTCTTAGCTCCTTCTCTCTCAAAGAGCTCCCTATCCTCCTCACTTCTTGCGAGGATAAGGGAGTATTTCCTGACCAAAAGCCTTTCCAGAAAACTCTCCTTAGCGTAAGCATTTACCAGAATTTTTTTAGAGCGGGTGGACATCAGCAGGGAAGGCCAGAGCTCCCTCTCAACTATGATTATAGCCCTCGGTCTGACAATAGACTCAAACCTTCTGATCAGGGGAGGAAGGTCAAGGGGTAAGGGGTAAAGGGCATCGTAGAGGGTAGAGCCCGAGCTCAGGAACTCCTCAGCCCTCGGTGAGAAGTAAGTAAGAACCACGGGGTATCTTCTACGGAGCTCCCTCAATATGGGCTTGAAGGTGTTGAACTCTCCGACGCTCGCACAGTGAACCCAGAGGGGCTGGGAGTCAGAGCTCAACTGGATTTTCCCCGGATATATCCTATCCCTGAGACGCAAGCCCATATATGTTTTAGAATTATAGTATGAAAGCTCTCTTACTACTCTACTCGGGTCTTCTTGAAGAGGGAAAGGAGAAGCTCTATACGGAGCTTGAAAAGAACATATCCCTTCTGACAAGGATTATCGGAATTGACAGCATTTACGCCTCCGTTAGCTCTCACTTCAAGGATATGTTTGACAAATTTCCCGAAGTATGCTTCATCAATAATGTCAGGGACAGCTCCGTCTTCGGTGCCTACAAGGGACTCAGGAAGCTCAGGGGTAACGATGTCCTCCTCGTGGACGCCGGGAGCACACTGACGAAGGAGGGTTTGCTCACCTTCTTCAACAGGGTCAACGTCACCGTGGGGATGGTAAAGGAGAGATGGTCGGGTGTGGCGCTCATAAAGATGAGGGATGTTGATTACATGATAAGAAGTCTTGAGAAGAACTTTGAGAGGAGCATCCTTGACGCCTTCTACACCTTGAAGGACACCTATAGCATAGTTACGGACTTTGTCCAGCTCAAAGGGAAGGCTGTCTTTCCGATTCTTGATTTGAGGTAGCTTTTAAGGGGGTGTGTTATGGTTGACCCGGACATACTGCTCATAGCCATGGTTGAGCTGATTGAGGGGGTCAGGAACCTCATAGGAGACAAGGGGGCTAACGCCGTTCTCAGGGATGCAGGGAGGCACAGCGGACCAAAACTGCTGGAGAGCCTCATAGGACACCTTCCGGAGGTCCTCAGCAAGGAGGAGGCTGTCAGGAGAACCTGTATGATGCTTGAGGAGCTCGGATTCGCCAAGAAGGTTGATAAGGACAACTCCAGCATAGTGGTTCAGGAGGACATATTCAGCGATGCTATAAGGGCTGAGGACATTCAGAGGTCACCCATTATATACTTCTTGATGGGTCTGATAGAGGGATTCGTGCAGTTCATGTCCGAGGATAAGGTAGTCCTCTCTCCAAAGGAGATAGAGAAGGGAAAGTTCGTCTTCTCTTACTCCTGAACCCTAAGATAGCTTATGCTCTCTATGTGGTAGGTCTGAGGGAACATATCAACGAGCCTGATCCCCTCAAGGGTGTAGCCTCCCCGAAGCAGTTGTCTAAGGTCTCTCGCCAAAGTTGAGGGGTTGCAGGATATATAGATTATTCTTTCGGGCTTGTTCTTTACGAGGAGTTCTATCTCATTTTTCTCAAGACCGCTCCGCGGTGGGTCAAGAACTACAAGGTCAAGAACCTCACCACCCCTACTTTTAAGGTGCCTGAAGGCATCGGACTTAACGAACACTACGTTGTCCCTGTGATTGAGCTTTGCGTTGTACTGGGCATCGTTTATGGCGAAGCCATTGCTATCCGAACCTTCTATAAAGTTGCCTCTCTCGGAAAGGGGTATGGTAAAGAAACCTACACCGCAGTGAAGGTCAAGAGCCTTTTTGAACTCAACATCCCTCACCACCGCTTCAATGAAGTCCTCCCAGAGAGTCCAGTTTACCTGAAAGAAGGAGTCTGCACCGACCCTGTAGGTCCACTTTCCAACCTTCATATACAGGTACTCGGTACCTATCCAGAACCTCCTGTTCATGAAACCTCTCAGGCGGGAGTAGTCTCCCACACCAACGACCTCTTTGGGAAGGAACTCCTCCCTCAGGCTGTTGAGAAAGTCCCTGTCTATCTCAATGGGAGTGATGAACTTCACAAGAAACCTGTCTTCATAAGGGGAGTAGGTTACGTGAATCTCCTGAAGCTCCTTTATGTTGCGGGCATACTCTTTAAGGGGACCGATGAGCTCGTTTATCCTCGGGTGGGCGACGGGACAGCTATCTATGTCAACGACCTCCTTCTCATCCCACCTGAAAAAGCCAAGCTTCCCATTCTTTACCTTGAACTGAACCCTTATCCTGTACCCGAACTCATCACCAGACCTGAGCGAGTCCAGGAGTTTGGGTTCCTTTATCCTGCCTAACCTCTCAAGGGTTTCAAGGAGTATGGATTCCTTTGATCTGACCTGAGCATCGTAGTCCATGTGCTGGAGCTGACAGCCTCCGCACACACCGTAATAGGGACAGGGTTCTTCCCTTCTGAACCTTGAGGGTATCACCACCCTCTTTACCAGAGCCTCCGCATAGTCCTTCCTATCCTCAAGTATCTGGGCATCAACGAGCTCCTGCGGTGCCCCAAAGCGAACCATTATCACCTTGTCTCTGTGGTGGGCAAGTCCGTATCCACCGTAAACGAGCTTCTCTATGGTCAGACGGAGACTCTCACCCTCACTCAGCCTGTCCTGACTCTCTAAGCTCTGTGAGCTTCTCAAAATCCTCCTCCGACATTACATCAATATGCCATCCCGTCAGCCTGTGGGCAAGTTTAACGTTAGTTCCCCTTCTGCCTATCGCGAGGGAGAGCTGTTCCTGGGGAACCGCAACCTCCGCTCTCTCCTCCTCAGGTATGAGTCTCACCGCTGTCGGCTGGGCTGGGGAGAGAGACCTCCTTATGAACTCCTCCTCGTCCTCGGTCCACCTGACTACATCTATCTTCTCACCGCCCAGCTCTTCAGATATAGGCTGTATCCTTGAACCCCTGAGACCCACCACTATCCCGACAGGATCCATCTTCATATCCTTTGCATGAACCGCCACCTTAGCCCTCTCACCGGGTATGCGGGCAACCGCCTTTATCTCTATTTCCTTCTCCGCAACCTCCGGTATCTCTGTCTCTAAGAGCCTCTTCAGAAACAGGGGATGGGTTCTTGAAAGTATGAGCCTCGGCTCTCCGTGAACCTTCTTTACCTCAAGCAGGAGCGCCTTCACCCTGTCTCCTACATTGTACCTTTCGCCGGGTATCTGCTCTCTCCTCGGGAGGACAGCCTCAACCTTACCGAGATCAACGAGTACATCGCCGTTCTCATATATCTTGCGAACTATACCAGTGACTATCTCTCCCTCAAGCTCCTTGTACTCCAGAAATCCCCTTTCCCTCTCCGCCCTCTCAAGCTCGTTCAGAAACTCCTCCTTTGCAGCATAGGCCGCTATCCTGTTTATGTCCTCCGTGCTTATATCAAGGGGGAAACGTTCCTTCTTCTTTCCTTTTCCCCTAACTATATACACCTTGATTCCCTCGTCTGTAAACTCAACATCAAGGTTTTCCCTTATCCTCTTGGCTTTCTTTACAGCTATAACTATTGCGTTCTTAAGGGCATACTCAACAACCCTCTCGGGCAAGTCCTTTTCCTTTGCCACCTGTTCTATTAGCCTTCTTATGTTCTTTACCATCTCTCTGGCTCCAGTCTTCCTTTTGCTATAGCAGAGAAGGGTATGTGAAGTAGCTCTCCCTTCTCCCTCTCCTTCAGGGTTATTATACCTTCCTTAACTTCTTCCAAATATCCGGTAGCCTCCCTTTTCCCTCCTACAGGCTCTCTAAGGACTATCCTGATTAGCCTTCCCTTGAAAAACTCGTAATGTTCCGGTTTCTCAAGCTCCCTCGTAAGTCCGGGCGAAGATATCTCAAGCATGTAGGAAAAAGGGATCAGGTCCTCAACGTCCAGGAGGGCACCTATCCTCCTGCTCACCTCCTCGCAATCCTTTATGGTAACGCCCCCGGGCTTATCAATTATCACCCTGAGCACCCACCCCCTTTCGGGTTTGAACTCCACATCAAAGAGCCTGTAGCCCATTGAACGGACAATGGGTTCAACGAGCTCCTTAACCCTCTGGGAGATCTCTTTGGTGTTAATGTTCATAGTAATATTTTATAATTCTTGTAGCATGAACCTCAGCGAAGCCATCCTGACGATCCCCGCCCTGATGATAGCCGTAATCCTCCACGAAGTTGCCCACGGATGGGTGGCTTACAGGATGGGAGACCCGACCGCAAAGATGGCAGGCAGGCTGACCCTCAATCCCATACCCCACGTTGACCCTTTTGGCACGCTTATCCTCCCCGCTATGTTCATAATTTTAGGTTCTCCCATAATATTCGGCTGGGCAAAGCCTGTTCCAATAAATCCCCTGAACTTCAGGGACCTTAGGATGGGAACCTTTCTCACCTCAATAGCGGGTGTTGTGATGAACCTGACCCTTGCCCTCTCCTTCGGGTTAGCTTACAGGTTCCTTTACTCTCTCTCCGACAGCGTTGATTCCTTTGTAGCAAGCGCCATCATATACCCACTCCTGATATTCTGCACTAAGTCAGTTCTCATAAATCTCATCCTTGCTCTCTTCAACATAATACCCATACCTCCCCTTGACGGAAGCAAGGCTCTGATGAGCTTTCTGTCCTTTAAATACTGGGAACTCTTCTATAAGTATGAGATATACGGCTTCTTCGTTATAACCGTGCTCCTCTTTACGGGCGTCTTAGGAAGGATAATCTATCCACCCCTTGTCTTCCTCTACCGGCTCATTCTTGGAGGGGTGTGAGCTGGGAAAAAAGCTTATATTTAATAGGGTCATGAGAACGGTTTTTGACAGAGAGCTTATAAAGAAATACGATAGACCGGGTCCGAGGTACACCAGCTATCCACCCGCAACGGAGTTTGCCGAGTCCGTGGGTGAGGAGGAGTACAGGAAGCACCTCATAGAGAGCAATAGGAGAAAGACTCCTCTCTCCCTCTACTTTCACATACCCTTCTGTGAAAGCGGGTGCTATTACTGCGGATGTAACATAATCATCTCCCACAGAAAGGGTATAGAGAGACCTTACCTTGACAGGGTTTACAAAGAGATGGACATGGTTTCCTCCCTGCTTGACTCCGACAGAGAGGTTGAACAGCTCCACTGGGGAGGAGGAACTCCCAACTACCTTGAGCCCAACGAGATAGAAGAATTCATGAATGAGATAAGGAAAAGGTTTAAGTTCTCTGAGGATGCTGAGATCAGCATTGAGATAGACCCAAGGTATGCAACAGACCAACAACTCAGGGTTATAAGGGACGTGGGTTTTAACAGGATAAGCATGGGTCTTCAGGACCTTGATGAAAAGGTCCAGAGGGCTATAAACAGGATACAGCCCTACGAGCTCATGAAGAATGTGATGGAAAAGCTCAGGGCTCTGGGCTTCCAGAGCATAAACCTTGACCTAATATACGGACTCCCCTATCAAACGAGGGACAGCTTTTCCAAGACCGTTGAGAAGGTGATAGAACTTAACCCAGACAGGATAGCGGTTTACAGCTTTGCCTACGTTCCATGGGTCAAGCCGATCCAAAAACATATAGACCCGGACACCCTTCCCCAAGCGGAGGAAAAGCTCTCAATCCTTGAGATGGTGATAGAGAAGTTTCAGGATGCGGGATACGTCTATATAGGGATGGATCACTTCGCAAAGCCAGAGGACGAGCTTGCAGTTGCTCAGAGGGAAGGAAAGCTGTGGAGAAACTTTCAGGGCTATACGACAAGGAAGGGTGTTGAGCTCATAGGCTTCGGGGCTACATCCATAGGGATGCTTCAGGACTCCTACTTCCAGAACTACAAGACCCTGAGGGAGTACAACCTCGCGGTTGATGAGGGAAGGCTTCCCGTATACAGGGGTTACGTCCTGACAGAGGACGACTTCATAAGGCGAGAGGTGATCATGGACATAATGTGCAACCTCGGTGTGAGCTTTGAGAAGATAGAGGGGCTCTTCGGTATAAGGTTTGAGGATTACTTCTCTGAAGAGCTTGAAAACCTCAGGGAGCTTGAGGAGGATGAACTCATAAGGGTCAGGGACAGGAGGATTGATATCCTCCCTGCGGGCAGGCTCCTCATAAGGAACGTGGCTATGGTCTTTGATGCTCATCTAAAGGCGAAGAAGGAGCTCAGGTTCTCAAGAACTATATAATGGAGGAAAGAATAAGGGTAGATGAGCGCTCTTCTTGAGGTCAGGGAGGTAACCAAAGCTTACAGGATAAAAAAAGGTCTCTTTGGAAGGAGGTTTTTCTACGCCCTGAAGGGTGTGAGTGTAGATATAAATAAGTCCGAGATTCTTGGCGTTGTCGGTGAATCGGGCTCGGGGAAGACTACCCTCGGGAAGATCGTCCTCAGACTTGAAGAGCCTACTCAGGGAAAGGTACTCTTTAGAGGGGAGGATGTCTTCAGACTGGGCAAGGTCTATACCAGAAAGGTCTCCGTCGTATTTCAGGACCCGAGGAGCTCCCTGAATCCAAGGATGAAGGTCAGGGAGATACTTGAGGAGCCCCTTCTCGTTCACGGAATTGATAACAGAGAAGACAAGGTCAGAAAAGCGATGGAGCGGGTTCAACTGCCGGTGGACTTCCTTGAGAGAAAGCCCGAGGACCTGTCCGGCGGGCAGAGGCAGAGGGTAGCTATAGCAAGGGCTATAATCCTCAAACCAGAGCTCATAGTGGCGGATGAACCCACAGCGAGCTTAGATGTTTCAGTCCAGCTTGAGATCCTCGGGCTCTTCATGGGACTGAGGGATGAGGGCATATCCTTCCTCTTTATAACCCACGATATAAGGGTGGTTGAGAGGATAGCTGACAGGGTAGCGGTTATATACGGAGGAATGCTCATGGAGCTCGGGTCCAAGGAGAAGGTTCTAAAAGAACCCCTGCACCCCTACACTAAGTTCCTCCTGAGCAACGTACCCGTCAGACATCCGAGAGAAAGAAAGGAGGAAGACTACAGGGAAGTCATATATGAGGTTCCAGAAAGGGGATGCCCTTTTGCACCGAGATGCCCGAGTTATATGGAAGAATGTTCAGAAAGCGTCAGGAGGGTACAGGTAGATGGAAGATCCGTTAACTGCAATTTATACTGACCTGCTGGTCTTTGCCTTCCTTCTCTTCGCCTCAGGTTTCTTCGCTTCTTCGGAGGTTGTCTTCTTCAGTGTG